>Ga0194130_10000386_pt1 | contig 85288 bp, 83 predicted proteins | sample TA2KigsurfametaG_FD_160084 | JGI IMG/M metagenome (GOLD analysis project Ga0194130, IMG submission 160084) | Freshwater microbial communities from Lake Tanganyika, Tanzania - TA2015050 Kigoma 12 surface | ecosystem: Environmental > Aquatic > Freshwater > Lake | place: Tanzania: Lake Tanganyika... | reverse complement strand
ATCTGACGAACCATATCTCCGTCACGATTATAAATTAGTAACAAGCACTGGCGAATCTGTTATCTTTGATAATTATGAAGATGTGCAGCGTAGGTGGTTTGAGCGTGGTGGTAATTTTTTAAGTCACATTGAGGTTCTAGATCATAAAGAACCGAAGAAAAAGAATAAAAAGGGATTCTGATTATGATTGACTGGACAACGAGATTTGAAGCTCTGCCCGATGTAGAAAAAGATAAGATTGCTCTGTTGCGAGTGATTGAATGTACGAATGGTATTATTCAACACACCTATCGTGCTGGAGATGATGATACATTGACTGTTGATGAAGTCAGAGATGCGATGAAGTTCTCTATGGGATGTATGAAGCGTATGGAAATACCTGTAGGAGATAAAGTGGTTACATTTGCACCTGAAACTGCGGAACTCTTCACTGAAATGAGACGATTGTATATCTCTGGTGCGAAACAAAATAATCAAGAAGATTTCAATGAGTTTCTCAAAGGATCTAAAGCTAATTTGATTGCTGTGGGCAAAACTCGTATTCTACATGCCAAACGTCTTGCATTTGAGCACATTAATGAACTGCCACCTCATACATTAGAGTGGGGACTATCATACATTTTTAGTTTTGCAGGTTGGTTGTAATGGTACGGAACTTCTTATCTTTTTTACTTTGTCGTTTTAATAATCAAAATCAAGCATTTTCCGATCCTTGTAGATTTGCACACATTTGTGGATATTGGGAACAAATTGGTGAAAATCAATTTCATTCTAAACACTGGTATAATGATCAAGGAGAGGATGCTCCGTACAGAGAAAAATATCATTGCATTGAAGTCGTTAATGATTCTATTCTTGTAAAAAATTACACGATTCAATGGCAAAAGTATCCTTGCGATATGTTGTTCACCTATGCGGATACATCATGGACAGGTGTTAATTGTGGAGAATGTATTGTTAAGGGTGCTAAATTAGAATCTAGAATAACATTGACAAAAGACCAAATACTATGTTATGATGTTGGTGTCAAGGATGATCAAATTGTATGGGGAGGAACAGATATGTATGTGTTTGATAAATCATGAATCATGATATGCCCTGGATCAATCTGACTCAAGAAGAGGTTGAAGAACTTCGCAAACAAAAACAAGAACTCACACAATACGGAAAGGAGAAAATCAGAGAACTTATGATGAATCAAGAACCTCATCCTGACGAAATGCAAAACAACATTAAACAATGATGGCACTAGCACAACAAGTAACAGATTCATTAGATGAAGCAACAGCAGCATTGCGTAATGCATTAGCATTTGCTGCCCGACAAGAACGACCAGTAGTTTGCAGTAGTATTTCTGAAATTATGTGTCGTATTGACCATCTTAAATCATTTGATGGTATTTTAGATACATTGGATAAAATGCAAAACGACATTAGTAAAAATAAAGAATTATGAAAACACTAACATCTTTTATTGCTCCAGAAAAAGCAAAGTTTATGTTCCAACATACATCACAAGGACCTGTCATGTGGGTTGTGTCTGATGAAGGCAACCAGAAACTTCTTAGGTTTCGTGGAAAAACAATCCGCAATAAAGATAAAAACTTTTCACACATGAAGTATTACTTAGAAGAAGTATGATCAATGAAAGCATTACTGTTAACATGGATGGTGGTGTCGGTGGATCATGGAAGGTACACAAAATGAGTAGATTTGAAAAGAATCCAGACGAAATCGTGCTGGAAGATGTGAAGATGTTTCACTATGAAACAATGGAAGAAGGTCGTCATGTGTGGATTGGTATCTATCAAAATGATGGGTCAATCTATCATATGAACATTGGTGGTGACAATCTCAAAGTATACTATAGTAATGAATCCTGTGAAGTATGAAAAGCATGAAACTGAATCAAGAGGCACCAGCGTTTTCTTATACTAAAGAAGAGTTGTTTGATTGTATCACTCGCATTGTGGCACACCCACACACAGCAATCACTCAGCATGACAAATCTCGTGCTATGGCAGTATTTCTAACCTTTGCTGACTTTCTTGGTAACTATACCGAGAGTGATAATAACTTCGGTCATGTCATCTACGAGTCAGATTCTACTGACTTTGAAGGTCATGTGCTGCAGTTGCTTGGTAAGAATAAACCAATGGATTTCTATCACACTGATGCTGACAAGATTCTTAATGGTAAAGACAAATGAGATTTGAAGAACCAACAAGATGGGAACTCTTCCTTGATGGTTTCCATAACTTCTGGAACTGTCTGGATTGTTATAATGATGGTGATGAATGGGGTTATGATGAGTTCTGGGAAGCACTTTCTTATGGTTGGATGCAAATTTATATCTGGGACTATGATGATCCATTCAATCGCACCATTTCACCAGAACGCAAGTTGAGGTTAGGACAATGACTAAAGGTATTATTATCTTCTTTGTTGGACTTTCTGTTCTAGCACTTGCACTAAATGCTGCAGCAAACTGGGTAGAAAGCAAACCATCTAAACCACAATCTAACTTTGAGGTAGTAGATAAATATAAGAATTGTGATTTAGTCCGTTGGAGTGATAATGGACTTGCTGAATACAAATACTTTCTGCATTGCCCAAAATGAAACTCTTTGATTACGTCTACTATGAAGACTATGGGCACGAATGGTATTTCCATGTGCTCTCAAACTATCCTAAGTTTGCATTCATTGATTGTGTAGTGCAATGGGATGAGTTTCCTGCTACTGAATGGTTTCCATCCATTCTGTTTGGCATCGGACCACATGACCTATTTGGTCTCTCAATCCGATACAGAAAGTTTGAGATTCGCTTCAACCTATTACATTTCAAACCACGCAACTTAGAATGGTATCGTACAGGAGATAGATATGAATCCATTGATTGAATCAAGAGGCATCAGATTAAACGTTTCCGCATTGCTGCGGAATTGTGTGTGCCAGTTCTTAAAGTGTCACACCACCGCCCCCAGCACCCTCTTAGAGACCTTATACTACAGAGGTAGTCAAGGGAACCCCCATGAAATCCTACCCCCTGGGTTTAGACAATCCTTATATCATCCGTGGTATCATCGGTACATCACGTTGGGGATTGTACTCTCGTGACACTTTCCAGAAGATAGCAGAGTTTGCTTCTCAGACTCAAGCATATGATGCCCGTCGTGCTCTCTTGAGCGGGTTTAGCAATCTGGTGAATGCACCGAACTCATAATTCGGAAAAGGTGGGATCGTTCCCCACAACCCGCATTGGGTAATCAAATACCCAAATTGTTCTTTATTTTGTATTAAACCATGACCGTGACTGCTCCCATTGCTCGTATGATTACTGGAGAACAATCCAGTGCTATTGCATTTGTAAAGGTTGAAGATCGTACTGTGACTGTTGCCTATCAGTCTAATCCTAGTAATCTTTATACTTATACTGCAGATGCGGAATTTGCTCAACAACTGACTGAAGTGCTTCAAGCAGAGGATTTCGGTGGTATTTCTTTGGGTGGAATGATTAGTGATGCTCGTCGTGTTGGTGACCTTGTAGACCCTTCCTGAAGGCATTATGGGGACTTATATGTCCCCCTTTAATCATAAATTAAATGTTAATTAAAATATGGTAGAGTTTTCCACAAGGTCTGTGGAAACTGTGGAAAAACCTGTGGAAAACTTTATAATGGAGGATCTTATAGTCATCTAAGCCCGCAGTGTACCGATTTGTCAAGCTCTTGTATAAAATCTTCACAATTACTCCCACCCCCTTGACAAAACTCTCAGATCCCCCTATAATTAACTCTGTGAGGGTTCAAAGGAACAATAAGGTTCTCTGATATCAGAAACCCCTTGACAAACCTGATAAAACCCTCTATAATGGTTTCAGAGAATTCTAAGAAATCTAAAATTCTAAGAAATCTCTAAAACCCCAAAATTGTAATTTTTATAAAAACTGTAAATTTATAAAACCCTCAGAAATCTTAATTCTGAGAATTTTATAGAAATTCAGAAATTATAATAATTATAATTTATAAGATATTTGCAGATATCTGTGTTCATGGATTTACCTTTGTATAGTTTTATTTTGTCTTCTTCTTATTAGAGTATTATAACTGCAATTATAATACTCTTTTTTATAAGGGACTATGGTGAAATTGGTAAACACAACAGACTTAAAATCTGTCGGATTGTATCCTTGTCGGTTCAAGTCCGACTAGTCCTATTGTGACAGTTTATAAAGTGTCACAAAATACTTGACTTCTAAATACAAATGCTTTATAGTTAACAAGTAAACAATTAATTCAATGTCTTCAACCAAATTTGAATATTATATAGAGACTGCTGAAGGACATACTCAAGAGGGGTATGTAACAGCAAACAATCACCAGAATGCTATCAAAAAGGTAAAAAAAGAAAATAAGAAATTCAAAATTACCTATCTGGATGTTCAACCTCTCTACTAATATGGATAAAGAATTCTACGATCTTTCTGAAGAAACATTTCAAATCCCCTATTTGGAGGAGGATCTTGACAATCTAGAAGAAATTGAGTATGATGACTATGAAACTCCTGGAGACTTTGACTATGAATGACACTTATGTTGTCGTAGAAGGTGTTGCCTATTATGAGAAAGATGGCAACTATTATACTACGTCAGTGAATCCTGACTCTACAATTGATTGGAAGAATGTTACCAAGATTGATATTAAATCCTCTAGTGGACCTGATATCGGAATTGTACATTCAATCTATGATAGTTTACAGTTCATCAAATCTGCCCAACGACAACTACTCAATGAAACCCGAAAGCTTTCTGTCTGATAGTACTTTAGAGTTGCTTAGTGATAAAGCAGATGCCGAAGCATTTGCCCTGGATATTGAGGCACAGGCAGCAGCACTACATGTCACAGTAGACTATTTTATGCAAGAGTTTATGTGACAGTTTAGAAAGTGGCACACAGGACCTCCCAGGGGGGTCTGGTGGGGTTATATTACATGAGTCGTCGGGAATTCCCCCATGAGAAAAATTGAACGTCTGATGAATGCTGCCATCACCGATCAACGTGATTGGAAACGTGACAACACTGAAGTTGTCACTATTGATGGTGTCAGTTCTGTATTTCTTCATGGCAATTGTATTGCTGAGATTGGTGATACTTTTGTCCGACTGTTTGATGGAGGTTGGCAATCTAATACCACCAAATCTCGTCTCAATGCTATCCTTCGGGAGCATGGTCGTCCTGGTGAGTGTGTGTTTCAAAAGCAGTGGGAATGGTTCATTAACCTGAACACTGACCGAGGTATTGAAACTGTGCCTTTTCGTAATTCTATGAAACTGGCATAAATTTCAAAATTTAAGATTCTGTGGAAAACTCAAATTCCACAGAATCTTTAATTTTATAAAAATCTTAAAAATCTTAAAAACTTTAAATTTAAGATTTTTACAAAACTATTATAATCATAAAGATTATAATATTAACAATACTATACTAGTATTAACTATTATAGTATAACAAATGTCCTTTGATTCTTCTTTGATTATGCCTACTCAATTGATGGTTTCTATGCTCAAACAAGCAAAGAATGGTGATGAATTGCTCACCATTCTTGATACTATCACTGCTCAAGATCAGAGCAGTGAGTATAACGAACCTACTCTTGATTCTATTGAATTCTGATATCAATTGTCAAGTGTACTAGTGACACTTTGACAACTGGCACAGCATCCCACCAAACCACTTCAGGGGGTGCAATACTAACAGAGTCAACCAAACAACCATGCACAACCGTTACGACATGTTGACCGCCTTTACTTCCGACGAGATGGCAGTGCTCTACGATCTGGTCTGTTTCCATGATGAGTGTCCAGAATGGATGGATCAGAAAGTGTTTGAGAGTGTGCAAGATAAGATCCACGATGCCTATCAGGAGTGCAACTGAAATGCAATTCCAAGTTACTTCCATTGAGTATGATTTCACTGGTTCTGAAGATGAGATCACATCTGCTGAGATGAATGACATCATTGACGATACAGTAGGACATATCTGGGAAGCAGATGATGAAGATGATCTCATTGAAGAGATCACATCATGGACAGGTTGGTGTATCAAATCCATTGATTATCGTCACATTCTGAACTGAACATCATGAACCGTCAAGAACTTCTGGAAGCATACGTTGATCGTTTGCTTGATAACATGTCCACCAAAGATCTGATGCGTATTGTAGGCGATCAGATTGAAGAAAACCTCTCTGGTTATAGCGACGAGGAACTGATTGCAGAGGTTGAAGAATACTATCCCGAACTGCTGGAGGAATAAGGTACTATGTGACAGTTGAGGCACTGTCCACCAACTGCCCCAAACCCCATCAGGGGCTGCCATACTAACAGCATCAACCAAACGAACCAAACCTATGTGGGATGAGATCCAAGACATGCCTGGCGAGATCTACGACGTGAACCCCTACGTTGCTCAGATCCTCTCCCAGGGCAAAGAGCCCAGCAAGGCACCCGCTGCCACTGCCACCTATCCCCGCGAGATTCACGGGCGAGTCTACCAGACCGAGGCAGAATACCGCGAGGATCTGCACGACTTCCTGAACGGCATGTGACAGTCAAGGGGGTGGCACCGCTGCCCCCATTCTCCCCCCTGACCCTGTAGACTAACCACATCAACCAAACGAACCGAATCATGACCACCTTCAACGGATGGGCAAACTGGGAGACCTGGAACGTCGCTCTCTGGATTCAGAACGACGAGACGACCTACAACCTCGCTCAGAAGTTCACCCGCTACAATGCTCTCATTCCCCATCTTGAGATGCTGTGGGGGCAGATGACCCCAGACGGTGCCCGTTGGATGGACGCTAAGATTGACACCGACGAACTGGATGACATGCTGACCGATTTCTGAACCGTCCACAGGGGGGTTGCAGTCCCCCCACCCGATCCCTTATACTGATCTCAGTTCAACCAAACGAACCATGACCAACTTCGCTCTTGATCACCTGCCCGTCTTCATCAACGTGCAGCGTCCCTCGTCTGCCTGTGAGCGTGTGATCCTGTCGCCTCTGACCCGTCGTGCCATCGTACAGTGGCACTCGGGCAGCGTGTCCGCCCATGACTGCCGCCGTCGTGATATGCTGCGTCTGCTGGTCAACCGCCAGGGTAGCATGGGTCAGTGGATCAACCGCACACTCCTGCAACGACACCTGACCGTGACCGTCTAGACTAACCACATCAACCAAACGAAACAGACCTATGAAGATTGAGATCCGCTACCAGACCCCATACAACCAGCAGGAGTGGCGGTCACAGTGGTTCCCCACTCTGGCAGAGGCAGAGAGCATGGTAGACTTCTACCGCTCCTGTGGATCACCCGCCCATGTTGCCCCCAGCAGCATGGCACAGTTCGCCCACCTGATCCCTTCCTGATCATGCCCATGCCTAACCTGATCCGTCTTGCTCTCATCGCTGGGATCTGCCTGATGTTCAGCAACACCCTAGGGTCGCTGGTCAACGCCGCCCAAACCCTAGACCGTGTGACAGCAGACAAGGTGGCACAGTTCGCCGCCAACCACTGACCGCGACCCTGTAGACTGACAGCATGAAAAACAACCAACCCACTCGCTACAACTTCCAGACTGGTCAATACGAGACCCTGCCCGATGGGTGGATGCTTCCCGAGCATGACGACCTGATGGATGCAGACGCCTACGACCGCCGCCGTGCTGAGCGCGACGGTTGGACAACTGACTGCTGGGATGGTCGCTGACCCTCCAGACCGTCTAGACTAACCACATCAACCAAACACCCATGGCACTGAACACCCTCCCCGCTCCGATGACCTCTGCCGAACTGACCGCCAAGATTGAGGCAGGCGAGTTCAAGATCAAACGACTTCCGACCCGCCGCCCACGCCGTGCTGATCTTATCATGACCCGAGTCATGGGCAGCAGCGGGTCCGCTCGCTTCATGGCAGACACCGACCACCAGACCCGCTGGCAGTGATCAGCAGTTGCCCCGCCCCGAGCGGGGTTGACCCCGAGGCGCCGTGTTGAAAACTTAAGGGTCCCTTCTAACCTACAAAGGTTCCCAACCGACCTTAAGGTACTCTGTTTTATAAAAAAATTTTTCCAAAAAATTTTCCAATTTCATATATAATGACAGTTGACCAATCTCAGATGACCGACGTAATTTTAACACTTAGCGAACAAGAAATAGACATTATATTAAATGCCCTTGAATTTGCCGTAGAGAACTCTGATGAGTATGATAGGGATGAATATGAAGAAGTCCTTTATGATCTTCAGAGAAAGCTTGACGAAGATGAAGAGGATGAGGTAGAATAAAATTTTAGAGAAACTTTATGTACACGATTTATACACGCGATGGTTGTGGATATTGCGAACAGATTAAAACTGTACTGAGTAATATTGGAGAATCTTATGTAGAAATGAAATTAGACTCCCAGTACACGAAAGAGCAATTTGTTGAGCAATTCGGACATGGTGCTACATTTCCGAAGATATTCAAAGATGGTGCTCTGTTAGGGGGATGTAATGAGACGATTGTTTATCTAAGGAATGTTGGGTTACTATGAACATAGGAGTAAAGGTTTGTCGGAATGAAGAAAAATTCTTTAAAGATTATGATGAAGCAATGGATTACATTGAGAGCTTTATGACAGAGATTGAATCGTTAAATATAAGTACAGATGATATTATAATCAACTATTATGGCAACGAATAAAGATTGGTATTTGCGTAGGGAGAATACTTCAAAATACCTTAAAGATCCTTATCTTTATTATGTTGGTGGAGATGATTGTTGGACAACTAATATTGACAAAGCAAAAAAATATAGGACAAAAAAACAAGTAACCGCTTTAAGCCTTGAAATTGGAGGGGAGGTCTATGGAGAATGATGATAGTTACTTATTAGACTTTAATGATGTATTACAGAGAATAAATAATCTAGAAGAAATTGTTGTTCGTTTAATAAATCCTGATCTAATGTATAAGAGACCAGGAAGTGAAGAGTACGAAAAGATTACAGATACATTAGATTATTTACATCATAAAATAAAAGAATTAGAAGAAAAATGAGTCAGATCTATGTTAGTACTGAATATAATAATTATCCTGGTGCTAAAGGGAATTATGATTTTTTGTCGGGATATAAAACTCCTATAATTCCTGATGTAAATCTGTTTAGAAGTTTTTCTCATACCATTTTCGCTAATTCAGCAAATTCAATACGGTCAGCTACCTATGCTGGAACGACTCGTGGTTCATACACTGGATTTGCGAATACTGGTGTCAGGGGCGGTAGGGCAGCATTATCAACTGATGTTGGTATTGAAGGAGTAAATATTTTTAAAATACCATCAGATGTTAATTGGGTTGTAGATAATGGACCTAATGGTGATGGTATTTGTCATAATGAAAAAGGAGATTGGTTTACCGCTGAGGCGCTAGGTACTGCAGATTCTCAAGGTCAGGGGGTTCGTTTAACTAAAATTATTAATACGGGTACTAAAAATGCAATATTAATTACAAATGCAATGGCAGGTTCTAGAACTGTATCATCCTCATACAGTGTATCTGTCCCCACATGGCCTGATCTTAGGATTGCGGGCGCATATAATAACGCTGTATTTTGTTATAATCAACTTGATTATACGAATGATGATAAAGGTACAATTTATACTGCAAGAAGTTTATTTGAACTTCCTGAAAGAATTGATAATTTAGTTTCTTTTATTCCAGATCAGAGAGAGAAAACCACATTAACATTTAAAATTAAAGTAGATTGGGTTCGTCATGTTAATTGGGGAATATGGGAATATGTTGATTCATCTATTAAAAACTCTTGGTTGAATAATTACACAATTCCTGAATCAGGAACTGAATATCATAACATTACTCATGTTGTAAAAAACACAAATGATTATTCTAAAATTTTAGATGAAATTTTAAAAACACGTCAAAGACCATTAACAGAACAAGATCAACGTTATGGTCAAACGTTCACATCAACAACGTTCACTACAAAAACCTATGGTCCAAAGTATCCTAAAGAAACCATCGGTGTTGCAACTCTTTCAGGGGTGACTTATACGTTACCTCCGACATAAATAAATTTTGGTTGATATAGTAAGATGTTAGCAGCAGGGAGGATTGGGGATCAATACATGAAAAGATGTAATGTTCCTACTCAAGGAACAGGATCTCCTAATGTCTTTGCAAATGTACTCGCAGTTAGTACCATTGGTAAACAAACTATTCCTTATCAGGAAATAGTTCCCTGTCCCACATGCTGCCAAACACATGTGGCACCAGTTCTCACTGGTTCACCAAAAGTTTTTGTGAATAAACTTGCTGTAGGAAGACTATCTTCACTCGCACTTGGTATTACAGGAAGTTTTCCTGAAATTACTGGATCTCCAAAAGTGTTTGTGGTATGAGTGAAATAACACCATTTCATAATAACATACAATATATTCCCAAAGATTCTGAAAATACTAGTGGGAATGGAGTTGAACCGAGTACATATTGGGCAGTAACAGAAACAAATATTAATGCACAAGATTATGAAATTAATACAAAAGATGTAAGTCCAGTTGTTAGTGCTGATGTTTATAATTCTTACACTAGCGGTAGTGGTATAACTAGAACTCCCACACTACTTGTTTCGGGACCAGTTAATGTTACTGCTAATGAAACTTCAACCGCTACGTTTTTAGTATCAGCACTAGTATTAAACAGTGATGCAATACCAGAGTATCAATGGCAGAAAAAAGAATTTAATACTAGTACTTGGAGTACAATTAGTGGTGCTACTAGTTCTCAATATACTATTGCTACTTTAAGTTTTGATAGTGATAATGGTGATAGTTATCGTTGTGTTGTATCTGCAACAGGTGTTGAAAATAGTCCCGTTACATCAAGCGAAGCATTATTAACAGTTCGTCGTGTTCTTACAATCACTCAGCAACCAACTGCTCAGGCATCATATGTTAATGGAACCACTGCAACATTTTCTGTTGCTGTAACATTGAGCAGTGGAACTGGAATACAATATCAATGGCAGAAGCGTGAATTTGAATCCGAAACTTTTCAAAATATATCTGGTGCAACATCAACTTCTTATACTACACCAAATTTAAGCACATTAATAGATAGCGGTGATAGTTACAGATGTATTGTCAGTCATCCTGATGCAGATACTAAAATTAGTGATACTGTAAGAATTATTGTTACTGGTGCAGATTTTGAAGTAACACCTGCTATCAATAATATTGCATTTTGGAGATTATCTGTTGATGGTCCATTAATTTTGGATCCGTCAAACGCTCAGCAATATACAATTAAATCTCTGGATCCAAATAGAACAAAGTTTCTATCAAAAATGTGGGGACAAGGAAGTTGCAGTTCAACAGGAGGATATACTGAAGCTGCATTTCCAGTAATTCAATCTCAAGTTTTTACTGTAAAATTAAATGCTGGTGCTGGTTCTGGTACTACTCCTGCCAATGAATCAGTATATGCAGCAGCAGGAACTTATACTTGGATTTGCCCAGCAGGAGTTAATTCAGTTAGTGTTGTTTGTGTCGGTGGAGGCGGCCGAGGCGGTGGATCTGGTGGCGGCGGTGGCGGCCTTGGTTGGAAAAATAGTATCAGTGTCACACCAGGACAATCTTATACAGTAGTTGTTGGCGCAGCTGGAACTACTTCAAGTCATGGTGGTGATTCATACTTCATTAATTCGTCCACCGTTAAAGGTGGTGGAGGAAGGAGTGGTTGTTTGGGTGATACTTCTGGCGGTTCCTACACTGGAACTGGTGGTGGAAATGGTGGTAATGGCAGTGTTCAAACTTCATGGGGAGGTGGTGGCGGTGGTGCTGGTGGATATAGTGGAAATGGTGGTAATGCTGATACTCTTTTTGGATACTCTGGTTCTGGCGGCGGCGGTGGAGGCGGCTCTGGACATTCAAACACAGATTCAAATGATGGTAAAAGAAAAGGCGGCGGTGGAGGCGGCGTAGGATTATTTGGTCAGGGTGCTAATGGTGTAGGAGCACCTTCAACATCTTATGGGGGTGATGGTGGTGGAGGTGGATCTGGTGGCGCTAATGGAGATCCATCTAGTGTTCATAATGGTGGTGCTGGTGGATTATATGGTGGTGGTAGTGGAGGAGCGAATGAGTTTGCATCAGCTTGGATACCAGGAACTTTTGGTGGAATTCCAGGTGGTGGTGCTGTAAGAATTGTGTGGGGGGGAAATAAAGCATTCCCAAGTACAAATGTGGGAACTGCTCAAGGTTCTGGTAGTTCCTCTTCTGGAGGTGGTTATGCTGGATTATTCAATGGTACTACTGTTGATCAGGCGAATGCATTAGCAATTGCTGGCGGGGCTGGTGGTGGTGGTGCTAGTACCACTAACACTTGTGTATATTCTGGTGGTTCTGGTGGTGGATTGGTTGGTGGAGATGCATTTAATATTCCTGGTGTTGGTGGAGGAACAAGTGCCATTCAAACTGCATCTGTAGTCAATTCAAACCCAGCTTGTGCTGGTGGTCCTAGTTATGGATGGTACACAAGAACGGGTGGAAGTAGTTCTAGTCCTACTCCAGGAATAGGAGGAACAGGAGATATAAGACAATTAGTTATTAAATGGGATGGATCAGTAATTTATAATGGTCCTTCTACTATAGTTACTAATGGTTTTGTTTTAGTTAATGATTATCGGTATTACCCATCAACTTATCAGGGTTCTGTCTATGGTTGGTGTGGTGATGGAACAACATGTGGAACATGCGGGCTCGGAGCAGGAGATTTTGGAAACGCTTTTAATATTTACAGATCTCCAATTAATAGTTATGATGGAGGTAAAGGTGCTACACAATCAAGTTCTGGTGCGGGTGGATCGGGATTTGGTGAGTCAGGAACTGAAACTTTTAATACTGTAGGTACTAGTACTATTAATATTCCTGCAGGAGTTTCAAATATAACTTATGAAATTGTAGGTGGTACTGGTGGTACTGGTGGTACTGGTGTTAAACAGGGGAGTACTAACCAAACTTATCCAGGCGGATCTGGAGCAAGAGGTCAAAAAATTGTTGGTACGCTAAATCCTTCTCAAGTTGCTGGTCAAACATTATCTTTGCATATAGCTGGAAATGGAGGTAATGGATCTGCTAATTATTTTGGTGCTTCTGGTGGCGCAGCTGGCGCTGGTCTAAACAGTGGTGGAACTGGTGGTTCCACTCCTGTTAGCGATGATGATGAACATTGGGGTGCCTCTGGCGGTGGTGGTGGTGGATCCAGTTCTATTTCTATAGGCACTACTCGTTTACTTATTGCAGGTGGTGGCGGCGGCGGTGGCGGTGGTATGCAAATTTACATACCTGAACTGACGGGAGATATCAATGGAAGTACCTCTAATCAATTAACAACCACTCTCAATGCTTCCAATGGTGGCACAGGCGGAACTCCTTCTGATGCTTTCAACAGTGCAGGGGGAGGTGGTGGCGGCGGTGCCCCTGGTGGCGTACAAGGTGGTGGTATGAGGTCTGGTAATAGTACCACTGGCGGCGGCGGCCAGGGTGGAAATGGTTATTACAGTAGTACTTATGTTTCTGGTGCTTCTGTTTCAACAGGAACTACAAATGCATATATTAAAATAACATATACTACAGTAGTTAATGATGGTATAAATGGTTCTGCCCTTCAAGGTGGAAATGGGGGTGTTTCTACTTATGGTGGCGGCGGCGGTGGTGGTGGATATTTTGGTGGGGGCGGTGGTGCTGGATTTTATGATCGTTCAACAGGAGGTGGTGGTGGATCTGGATTTGTTGCAGTATCTGCAGTAAGTGGATATACTTCAACACTTGCAAATACATCAGATCCATATAGAGATGGTGCTGGAGATGTAAACAGCGACTCAAGATTAATTATAGAACAAACCAATATTATAATATCACAGCAACCAACATCAATTATTGTTCAAGCTGGAACTAATGCTGTTGTCAGTCTCGCAGCATCAATTCCACAATTACCAAATGAAACAATACAATATCAATGGCAGAAAAAAGATTATGGAACTTCAACATGGAATTCTATAACTGGTGCCAATTCTTCTTCTTATACTATTTTATCTGCTAGTTCATCAGATAATCGTGATCTCTACCGATGTATTTTAAGTAATCCATATTCTATAACAATTTTATCAAATGAAGCTGATATAACTGTAATTCAGTCAAGTGAGACAGTAGTTTATAGAACAGCAGGTGTTGCTAATTTTACTATACCAACGGGAGTAGAAAAAATTAGATTTCATATATGGGGTGCGGGTGGTGAAGGAACTGGCGAATGCGTAAGTAGTAGTGGTGGTGCTGGTGGTTATATAAGTGGTGTTATTGATGTGACAAGTGGAGATATGTTCCTTGCAAAAGTTGGATCTACATCTAATGGATCTGATACTGGTCAAGCTGGATTTGGAGCAGGACGAGGTGGTGGTTGGGCGGGATTATTTAAATATGCTTCTGGCACAGCAGGCGGCGCTCAAAATCTAGTTGCGATTGCTGGCGGCGGTGGCGGCGCAGGTCAAGCTGGTCCTGGCGGCGGCGGTAATGGTAATGGAAGCGGCGGCGGTGGCCAGCCTTCAGGAAATGGTGGTAATCCAGGCACACAAAGTTTTGGCGGCAGCGGCGTAGCTGGTGGTCAGAATGGTTCTTTTTATACGTCTGGTGGTGGATCTGGATTCATGAATGGTGGATTCGGTGGTGGCACTGCCACTAATGTCAGCAGAAGAGGCGGTGGTGGCGGTGGTGGTTACTACGGCGGTGGCGGAGGTGGCGGGGGAAATAATGATTGTTCTGGCGGCGGTGGCGGCGGCGGTTCTGGATTTGTTGATACTGCATATTTGGGTCCATCGGATACTAGTATTATATCGGCTCCAGGCGCTGGTGGAGCTGCTGGTGGTGCAAATCCAGGAGGAATTGGAACCTTATGGAATGATTTTGTAGCTAGTGCTGGAGGATATCAGGCAGGTAGAAGTGGTCAAGATGGATTAATTATTTTTGTATTGACATATGGGTACGATTTTGAAATTTCTCCTGCTATTGCTGGTAAAACAAACTGGTCTTTAATTATGGATGGACCATTAATTTTAGATGGAAGCAATTCAACTACCTATACATTAACTGCATTGCGAACTATTTCACGCACTGTAAAAATGTGGGGTCAGGGAAGGTCCAGCGGTACTGGCGGATATTCTTATGGTAATGTATCATTTACTAATGGAAATACTTATAGTGTAAGATTAAATGCTGGTGATGGCAGTGCTGGTTCTAGTTCTGGATGGCCTAGTAGAGAAAATGGAGGAGGATATGCAGGATTATTTTCTGGAACTAGTATTACTCAAGGAAATGCCATTATGATGGCTGGTGGAGCTGGAGGAACTGGATTTGGTCATGGTTCATCTGCTGGCGGTCATGGCGGTGGTCTTTCTGGAAATTCAGGTGCTAGTTCTTCTGATTCGCAAATTGGTTCAACTGGCGGCGGCGGAGGTACACAAAATAGTGGCGGCGGTGGCGGATCCGCTGGAGGAAGTTCGGGTGGCGCCTTACAGGGTGGTTCTGGTGGCGCTGGACAAACAGGTGGTTATCCAAATGCTGGTGGCGGCGGCGGTGGTGGCGGTGGTTACTACGGTGGTGGTGGTGGCGGCGGTGGAAATGACTTTGGTCAGGGTACTAGAAACGCTTCTGGAGGTGGTGGTGGATCTGGTTATATAAATGGTTCACTAGTTTCCAGTGGAGAAACTAGATTATTTGCAAACACTGTTGAAGGTGGAGTTAATGATCCAAACAGAGGAAATGCTGGTGGTAATGGTTATAGTTCTAGAGTTGTAATAACTACTTGACAAATTTTTTAAAGAGCATTACAATATAGATTGTCGTACTTCATAAACCATGGCAAAGCGTCCTTCACTCACTAATAAAGTTGTAATTGAATCTAAACCTAAAAAAAGTCGTCAGGGAGCTGGTAAGCATACTAAATACAGTGCAAGCTCACGTAATGGAGCAAAGAAACGTTACCGAGGACAGGGAAACTAATGGCACGTAAAAAGACTGTACAAGCAACTACTGATGTAAATAACGATGATATTGTTGATGAATTAGATACCATTGAAGTTGAAGATACCGAACCCAAAGTTTTTGGATGGGTTGCTGGTAAACCAGTTGCAGAACAAGTACATCCAAACAATAAATGAATCAAATTGAGGCAGATATACAGGAGTGGATTGCAAGAATATCTGAAGTTCGTCCAGAATTAGAAGGTTTTGCAGTTTGTCCTTTTGCCTCTAAAGCAAAAACCTTAAATGTGGAGTGTCAAGCAGAGGACATCATGCCTGTTTCTGGGTATGATGTCGTTTTTTATGTGGTTGAGGACTATCTTGACCTAACTAGTATTCAATTTTGGGTAGAATTTTACAATAAAAAGTTTCCAGACTACATATTTTTAGAAGATTGTGCTACTTATAACACTTACATCAATGGAATTCAGTCAAATAATGGTAAATATAACCTTATTTTGATGCAAAATAAAAAAGATTTACAAAAAAATAGAGAAAAATTAGCAAAAACAGGATATTATCACCACTGGAATGACGCATACTTAAGAGAAATTCTTGGTGATGACTACGAAATGGTCAAAAATTCGGGATAGCAACCCCGTAAAAAGTTCTGTTTAACCTTTTTAGGAGAAAACAGATGGCAAAATACCAAGTAGATCGTGATGTTGAGTTTATGAAACAAAATTGGGGCACAAATCGGTTAATTACCGATTACATGTTACCAAATAACCAAAAAATTAACACAAATCAAGAACATGTTAATCAACCACCGTCAGATAGATATTCAAGACCTTGTGGCGGTAAAGGTGGTTTTGATGATTATGTAGAGAGGTGGCATGAATGACGATAAATAAATAAAACTATTATTAAAAATGGCGTTAAAACCGTCAAGATCATATAAGGACTTGAGCTTTACTTTTAAGACAAATCCTTTAAAAAAAGATCTTGTCATTCTAAAAAATGAGAATGCTATCAAGCGTTCCTTATTAAATCTTTTCTCTTATAGAAAAGGTGAAAAGTTTTTTAACTCAACTTTTGGGAGTGGTATTCCTGATTTGCTGTTTGAACCTTTTGATTTTGTAACTGCTGGTTCCATCAAAGAAAATATTATAAATTTGATTCAGTCATATGAACCTAGAGTTAATTTATTAGATATAGCAATAAATTTGAATGATGATGAGAATACATATGAAATTGAAATTAATTATTCTATACCAGACATTTCTCCAAAATTTTATAATGTTAATTTGTCTTTAACTTCCTCAAGCAAAGTATAAATGGCATTCACTCAAGTCAGTTCTTTAGATTTTACAGATATAAAAATTACATTGCGTGAGTACCTGAGGCGCAATACAGATTTTACTGACTATGATTTTGAATCATCTACTTTATCGTCTATTCTTGATCTATTAGCATATAATACTTATTATACTGCCTTCAATACTACGATGGCAGTTAATGAAACTTTTCTTACATCAGCCTCATTAAGAGACAATATTGTAAAAATAGCTAGACAATTAGGATATACACCCAAATCAAGAACTTCTGCAAATGCATATGTTCAACTAAAGGTTGATTATTCTTCTGTTGCCGCTATAGATCCAAGGTTAGTACCCAAATTTTTAACTCTAAAAAAAGGCAACTGTTTTATTGCATCAAATTCAGAAAACAGATCTGAAACTTATCAATTCTCAATATTAGAGGATATTGTTGCTCCTGTAATAAACAATATTTCTTACTTATCTAATATTGAAGGGATTAATCAACTTAAGATAACAGAAGGTGTATATTTAAACTTTAAGTTTACAGTAGATAATACTATTTCAAATCAAAAATTTATTTTAACAACCCAAAATATTGATACCAGTTCTATAAGAATTAAAGTAAGAGAATCTGCTACTTCATCAAAGTTAACTACTTATACTCAAGCTGATAATATCTTAAATGTAAAATCAACTGATACTATATTTTTTGTTCGTGAAATTTCTGACATGCGTTATGAATTAGTTTTTGGGGATGGCGTAATTGGAAGAAAACTTGAAAATGGCGAAATTATAGAAGTTACCTATCTTTCATCAATGGGATCTTCTGCCAATGATATTAGATCTTTTGTATTTTCTGGTGAAATATATGATGAGAATTTAAATAGAGTTCTTCAAAACATCACTCTAACTTTAGTTTCAAAAAGTGAAGGTGGCGATGATGCTGAGTCTTCAGATGAAATTAAGGTAAATGCCCCTCAATTCTACTCTTCACAGAATAGAGCAGTTACATTAGATGATTATAAAATTATCACTAAGAAACTTTATTCTTCTATTGCTGATATTATTGTATATGGTGGTGAGACTGAATCTCCCCCAGAATATGGTAGAGTAAAAATTGCTATTAAACCAAAATATTCAACTAAATTAAGTAATTCAACTAAAAGAGATATTTTAACTAAATTAAAAACCTATACAGTTGCTTCTGTAACTCCTGTTATAATTGATCCATCAATTATTGAAATATTGATGGATTCTAGAATTTCTTATAATTCAGCAAGTACTAATTTAACTCCAGAACAAATAAAGAACACTGTAAGTCAAAATTTGATACAATATCGTGATACTAACAATTTAAATAAATTCGGTGGTGCGATTAAGAAAAGTAAATTAAGCACTGTGATAGATTCATCAGAAGATTCAATTACATCAAATGTGACTAATTTATCTTTAAGAAAAAGATTGCAACCAGCATTAAATACAAATGCTCAATATTTACTTTGTTTTGTTAATCCTCTTCTTCAGAAATGCAATGATGAGACTAATATAGTTTCATCTGCTTTTAGGGTTGCCAACTTCCCTGGTATAGACGTATATCTTGAGAATACTACTGATGGAACAATTAGAATATATAGTATTAATCCGATAACTGCTACCAAAATAATACGAATTGACAATATTGGAAATATAAATTTTGCGAAAGGTGAAGTTAGAATAGACCTTTTACAAATAACCAAAGGTAGTAATGATAATAATGAAATTTTTGTTACTGTAATTCCAAAAAATCCAGATATTTATGCCGTTAGAGAAGTTTATTTGGAACTTTTAGTAGATAATAGCAATTTCCAGATATTACCAGAAGTAAACTAAAATGAGTTTTGCAAAGTTAACCGTTTCAGATTTTATTGAACACTTATTACCAGATTTTATTGTCAATGAATTTCCTACTTTTGTAAAATTTTTTGAAGAGTACTATAAGTCCCTTGAGATAAGAGGCGGAATTCTTGATATATCTGAAAATATTATAGAATATAAAGATCTAGATCATTTGTCAAAAAATAATCTAATAAAAACTTCATCATTAGATCAAAATATATCTGCTACTCAAACTACTATAAGGTTAAAATCAACAGATGGTTTTGTTAAAAGTGAAGGAATTATACAAATTGATAATGAAATAATTTTTTATAAAGATATTAATTATCGCACTAAAACTCTTTTAAATTGTTATAGAGGTTATTCAGCAACAACTGAATTAAAAGATTTTGGTACTAAAGTACAGCAATCTGTAGCGGCATCTCATTTTTCTGGAACCAGTGTAATTAATTTATCTAATTTATTTTTATATTCCATTTTAAAAAATTATGAAGAGCAATATTTAGAAGGATTCCCATATAAAAGGATAGATTCTGATATTGATATTGTAACTATCTTAGAAAATATAAAAGATTTTTATAGTTACAAAGGAACTAACGTATCAATTCAATTTTTATTCAGATCTATCTTTGATGAAGAAATTGAAATTAGATATCCAAAAGATTATCTGATAAAATCATCATATTCTGATTGGACAGTAGATGATATTATCAAAGTAGAATCTATAATAGGAAATCCGTATGATTTAGTCGGAAATGAATTAATTCAAACTGATATTACAGGGAACATACAAGTTACTGCAGTTGTTGATAGTATTTTAGTAAATAACATCACAAACTATGCTTCTGGAAATAAAAATATTTACGAAATAAGACTGAATATTTTAAATAGACAGAATTTTTCTGTGCCTCAAGAAACAATCTTGAGAAAGCAGTTAACACCAAATGATACTACTATTACTGTAGATAGCACTATTGGGTTCCCAGAGGAAAATGGTGTTATACAGATTAATAATGAAGTTATAACGTACCGCTATAAATCGTTTAATCAATTTTTTGATTGTTCTAGGGGATCTTATAACACAGTAGCTTCTACACATCAAAATTTTACATCTATTACCACTACTGAGTATCTTTATGGATATAAGAGTGGAATTAAGAGTAAAATTAATACTATTACAATGAGACTCTTAGGAGTCATGTCATCAACTAGTATTGTAGATGGTTCTTCTTATTACAATGAGAATGAGAATATTGAAATATCTCAAAATGGTGTATTGGATAGCAGAAAACAATTTACTTCATGGAGAATTAATGAAAATGGTTTTACTGCAACTAGTTCAAACGTAGTGATAAACAATCTAATAAAAAATATCATTACTGAAATTGGAGCAGTATATAAAACAAATAATTTTGCTTATGTATCATCTACTGGATTACCTAGTCATCCTGTAGGTCCTTTTATTGGTGTAGGTAACAATTTATCAAATCAATTTTTATTAAAAGCAATACCTCTTAAAACAGAAAAAGTTACTCAACTTCAACCAGTTGGCAATAGGTCAATTGGTCTGTTTGTAAATGGCGTAGAAGCTTATAGTTGCCAAGATCTAGAATCAGAAAAATTTGGTAATATAATTTCAGTAGAACTTATTCAGAATGGATATGGATTTTTGGATAATGTCCAACCTGTTTTTAGACTTTTAGGTGCAACTGGATCTGGTGCTACTTTTAGTGCAAATATAAGTAATGGTAAAGTATTATCAATTAATGTATTAAATGGTGGAATCAATTATACTGATGATTTTAATTTAGAAGTTGCATATGGTTTTGATGCAACAGCAACAATTGCCAATGATTTTGATATTGTTAGGGGTCAGATTAGAAATATTACAGTAACTAATGGTGGGAATAATTATATCGTTGCACCTAATGTTTTAATTACAGATTTATCTGGTACTGGTAAAGGTGCTTTTGCAAGAGCAAATATTAATAATGGTTCTGTTACTAGTATTGACGTGATATCTGGTGGAATTGACTATTCAAATAGAAGTAATATTAGAATTTCTTTAATATCAAATGGTACTGGAGTACAGGCAACAGCAAAAGTAAGAAGATGGAATTATGATAGAGTATTTAAATTAAAATATGTCAGAAATACTTCTGGACAATGGCAGTTATCTCAAAATAAAAGGGTTGATGGTGGTAATGGTTACTTGTATAATAGTGCAGATGTTCGTTATGGATTGCAATATGCATATGCACTTAACCCAAAATTACTTAGAAGTGAATTAAATGATAATGTTAAGGGTCCTTCTTTTGATTATGCTGAAATAGATTCTAATTTTAGTCATTCTCCTATTTTAGGATGGGCGTATGATGGAAATCCAATTTATGGTCCATATGGTTATACTAACCCTGCCAGTGTTTCTACTATAAGAAGAATGGTGAGTAGTTATTCGTTGAATACTACTACATCAAATCGTCCTAGTGTTTCTGAGTATCCATTTGGAGCATTTATTGAAGACTATGATTTTGTTTCTGCTCTTGGAGATTTAGATGAAAATAATGGTCGTTTTTGCAAGACTCCTGAGTTTCCGAATGGAACTTATGCATATTTTATATCAGTTGATCCTTTTGGTGAAGGAATATTCCCTTATATTATAGGAAAAAATTATAATTCAGTACCATCAAAATTAAACAATACTATATCACACAATCAAATTGAATCTAATTTACCACAAGACGCAAAAAGAATAAGAACTTTAAATACACCAAATAAGGGATTTGATGCACGAATTTTAATTAATAGCGTTGAAAGAGGATCTGTAGATTCATATATTTGTTCAAATTCAAGTTCTGATTATAAAGTTAATGATTTTCTTTTTATTAACAGCGATAATACTGAAGGTTCTGGTTCTTTAGCTAGTATTGAATCTATATTTGGTGTTACTGTGAGTTCTGTTACTTATGCAGTTCTTTCTGGATATACTGCCTCTGGTGTTACTATTACAAATGGCATTTCTCAATTTCCATACCCAACTAAAATTAGTGCTCCTCAATATTCTATTCCTTATGAAGCCATTGTTACTACTACTCAACCACATCTATTATCAAACAGAGATTCTGTAATTTTAAATATTGATAATAATGTTTTACAAACAACCAAAACATTTAAAGTAAGAGTAGGTACATATCAAACAATACATTATACAAAACCTAACATTACAACAACTCTTGATGTTGATGTATCTTTGAATCAGTCTACAATTAACGTTATTAATGCCTCTCAATATAGAAATAATGATTATATTTTAATTAATGATGAAATTATGAGAATTATTAGTATCAATTATACTAATAATCAGTTTACAGTTAGTAGAGCACAATTAAATTCTCCTTTGAGATTACATGCTGCAACAAATAGTGTAAAATTATACATTCCCGATTTTCAAAATGATTATAACATTCAAATTGGAAATTCTTTAATTTCATCTGGAATTTCTGGAACAATTTATAGTATTGATAAGCTTAATTCTAAAATAGAAGTTAAAATCTTATCAGGTACTATCATTAATACTAGTGTAGTATCAGATTCATCTACTCCTAGTGCAAGACAGATAACAATATCATCAGTTACTCCCAAAAAAATTTATTGGGAAATAGATCCAACAAATACAGGAAATTATTATGTCAGAGATTTGTCTCTAGACATGATTAGAGGTAGCACTTATGTATTTGATATAAGTGATGGAAGTAATTTTGGTAATGTTATGTCTTTTAGCGAAGATTCAAGCAATATTAGTGCTATACCTAATATTGTTAGATCAGGTACACCAGGAGTTTCTGGATCTACAATTACTATAAATTATTCAATCTTTAATATAAATTCTATTTCAAGAGTTTATTATTTTGATAAAACTAATAGAATTGAAAACAATAAAACATACTTTAATATTAGAGATAATTATTTTATTAGTTCTCATGTAATTGATGTTATATCTCCTACTAAGTTTAAATTTAGTATTTCATCGCAACTTGAAAGTTTATCTTATAGCAATGTTTCTTACACTACTACATCAATATCATCTATAGGTAAAATTTCAAAAATAAAAAATATTGATGGTGGCGAAGGATATAAAAAACTTCCTTTAGTTGAAGGTATAATTCATTCTGATCTTGATAACGCTAAATTTACATATTCTCTTTCTTCTGGTTCTTTAACCAACAATATTTCAGTATTAAATCAAGGAAGAAGATATTCTTCTAATACTATATTAAAAGTTATCAGTTCTACGGGTTCTGGCGCTATAATAAAACCAACAATAGTTAATGGTAGAATAGTTTCTGTAGAAGTTACCAATGGTGGTAGAAATTATACTAATAATGATTATATCCTTGCTGTTGATACAAATCCAGAAATCTTTCCAATTAGCAATACAATAGCAAAAGTAAAGACTACAAGATTTGCCAACTATGGAACACAGTATAGTTCTGATAGAACATTACAGAAGCAATTAATACTTAATTATAAATTAATTATAACAAATTTATCTAATCAAATTTACAGCAATTCTGAATTTTTGACTGCATCAAATGGTGCTGTTGTGCGAGTAGATGCAACACAAAAAATAGGAAATAACTCATATTTACTTGATGTTAAGTTATTAACTGGAGTCCTACTTGCTGATACTATTTTAACGGGATCCATCAGACAAACTACATCAAAAATTCATGAAGTTAAACTTGCTGATATTTTTGGAAATATTTCTGGTTATTTAAGTAGAGTAGGATTTTTTGACAGTGATCTTGGAAAACTGAATGCATCATCACAAAAAATAATTGACAGTAGATATTATCAGGATTTTTCCTATGTAATAAGAAGTACAAAGTCATTAAGAGATTATAAGTCAATTGTTGATAAGAGTCTTCATCCTCTTGGATTCAAACTTTTTGGTGAAGTATCTGTTGAAAATTTTTCTAGCATTACCAATTCTGGTCTCACTGGTTCTGGAAGTGTTACTCTGCCGAGAGATTATAGTGCAAATTCAGTAATTGTTATACCAGTAAGTGGCATAACTGTAGAATCTCAGTTAAGTTATAGAAAATATGAAGTTCAAATTGTAAATACTGCATTGACCCAGAAAATAGAAGGTCTGGGAGCTAGTCTTTTGAATTTCTTAGATAATCAAGTAGAAGCAGTTAAACTGACTGATATTTCAAATACTTTTGATAATGTTAAAACTAATTACCCATTAACTACTCAAGACGGAACATTCCCAGAAAATATAAAAAATACTTCTATATTATTAGCAATAAATGAGATTTTCCAAGAACCATATGAATTGAGAAATATTTCAGATATATCATATGTAAACAATCTTGCTACTATAACTACAGTAGGAGATCATGGATATGCATATACTTATTCAGGTGTAACTTATCCAACAGATTTATATGTTCATATCTCAGGTGTAACACCATCTGGCAATATAAACTTCAATGATAAGTTTGAAATTTATTCTGTAAACTCTTCAAATACATTTACGGTATTATTCAATAATCCTAATGGATATTTGACTAATAATGATCCTGGTGTGTGTGCTGATGTTCAGAATACGGTTGATAATTTAGTCGGCATTTTAACTACAAAATTAGCAAATCCATCTGGAATCACTTTACCAATTAGAAATACTGGTATCTGGACAACTTCTGGTGTATCTACAATAGTTAGTGCTAATAGACATCGTGATGCTAGTGCTTTGATTTCTGCAAATAAACAAGAAATTGTAGATCGTGCAAATGCAGAAATTTCTGTTTTATTCCCTGATTTTTATTATCCTAATGATCCTCAAACTACTGATAAAAGTAGGTTCAAAGATTCTTATAGATTAATCCAGCAAAATAGACGAGAAATTATTGACCGTGCTGCTGCTGAAATTGCAGTTCAACATCCAGATTTTTCCTATCCTGGTGATCCACAAACAACTGCTGTATCTAGATTTAAGGATGGTTACCGATTAATCCAACTAAACAGACAGGAAATTATTGATACTGCTTTTGCTGCAATTGCTCCTGCATTCCCAACTTTTGTCATCAATGCAACAAATACAGATAAGTGTAAGAGAGATATTGGTATCTTCATTGATTCTGTATCTTTAGACATTGCTCAAGCTGGCGGAAATGTATACAGTCGTCAATTTGTTCTTTCATATTTTAATAATGGCAGTCCTATTACAAATGGTCTTGTGGGAGAAGAAGCACAATCAGTTCTTGCTTTTAATAAGGCAAGAGATGAAATGAAAAAGGCAGTTGCTAACCAACTGACAATCAAAGATCTCACTATTACTAGTGGTGCAGCTAATTATGGTGGCACTGGCGGTAATGTTAGTAATACTAGTCCAACTGCTTGCTCAGATATTCAAACTGCTATTACAAACCTAACATTAATTATTACTTCTCATATTACTGCTGGTAACGTAACTGGTCTTCCTGCTGAATCAGTATCAACTACTGTTCCTGCTGGAGAGGCAAAATGCAAGAGAGATATCGGTATTTTTATTGATGCAGTTTCTTTAGATGTACATGTAGGAAGCAATAGATATGTTATTGAATTTTTAAAACAATATTTTAATGCTACTGGAACTTCATTAACTTCTAACGGACTTCAAGGAGAAATAGCTGAATCTATCACAGCATTCAACAAAGCTCGTGATGTAATGAAACTGGCAATCACCAACCAGTTGTTTACTAAAGATCTTACAATTACTGCAGATCCATTACCTGCATCTGGTGTTTCTTCAAATACTAATCCAACATCATGTACTAATGTCAGAAATAATATTGATATTCTTTCTGGAATCGTAACATTCCATTTAAATCAAGGATCTTTAACATATCCAACTCCTATTCCAGCGGTATCTTCTGGAACCACAGCATCAGGAGAAACAAAGTGTAAAAGAGATATTGGAATTATTGTTGATGCTGTTGTTTTAGATCTTTTCTATGGCGGTAATTCTAATATACTTGATGCTACAAATTCATATTTAACTACATCTGGAAACACATTAATTTCAAATGGTGTTCAGGGTGAAGTATCAGAATCTATTGTTGCCTTTAATAAGGCAAAAAATATGATGAAACTTGCATTAGCAAATCAATTGTATGTTAAGGATTTTAATATTTTACCTGATTTCTTAGGAACTTCTGATACTATATTGAGTTCAAGATTAACAAATGCTAAAGTAATTAAAGGACAATTTGAGTTCAATACTACAAATAATACTCTTAGAATGTATGAACCACCAAAAGAAGGTTCTACTTTCTATTCGGTATTATATAAGTTGACTAATTCTTCTGATGACATTAGGTATTCTTATAAATTGAAGAATATTTTATTTGATGGAGTCACCAAAGAATTTAATCTTTATAAACTAGATGGAGCAAATCTTGTTACAGAGCAAGATGAAAATCTCTTGATATTTGTTGATGGCGTTCTGCAAATTTATGGAGAAAGTTATATTATTAATAGATCGGTTTATCCAAATAAAATAGTTTTTTATGAATCTTTTGATGCAAGTCGTAATTTCTTTGGATACTCTTTTAGTAAGTACAAAATGCTTAATAATATTTCAGATCAATTTAATGACAGGCAAACTGTTTTTGAACTGAAATATCAGGATGATATTATAAAACTTCCTGATGTTCATCAATTATTAATACTTCTTGATGGTGTTCCTCAAAATGAAAATGACACTTATACTATATCAGATAATATTCTGACATTCAAGGAAGCTCCTACCAAGGGTAAAAAGTGTAATTTATTATATTTCTACGGAAAAACATTTGATAAAACTATCTCTATATGGAATGGTAAAGTTTTTGAGGATATCCATTATATTGGTGAAAATACTATAGATGGATGTAGATATTTGAAAAAAGTTAATCAGACTTATGAATATCTCAAACCAGGAGATTTAATTAAAATCCAAGGCGAAACACCTAAAGAACTTATTTCTATAGAACAAAATGTTTTGGAACAAGGAGATGATTTACTTTATACTGCTTTTGTTTATACCGATAACTCATATATTAAGGGTAAAAATGCTGTTGCAACTGCAGTAGTTTCTGGAGTCGCTGTATCTGGTGCTAATCCAGTTTCAGTAAGCGGAACTACTTCAATTTCAGGAACTGTTTCTATTCCATCAGTTTATAATAACCTAATTACAAGAATTGATGTCAATAATGGTGGTATGGAATATGAAACAGCACCTATAGTTTTATTCAAACCAGCATGTGGTAATCCAGGAACAGGTGCAGAAGCGTATTCTACAATTGAAAATGGTCGTGTGGTATCGGTAACTATTACAAATCCTGGATCTGGTTATACAACAGCACCAGAAATTATTTTTGCTAAACGATATGAATTAATCAGAAAGAAACCAGTTTATGACTTTAAAGATATAATAATAGATATGAAAGCAAATGATGGTATTGCATTACTTACTTCTGCTGGATTAACTGGAAGCACTGCAATTGGAAGCGAAGAAAAATATGAAATTCCTGTGATACAAACAAGTATCAGTAGCACAAAAGTTACAACTATTGAAACAGAAAATAGAACAAATCGTGATGTTTCACGACCAGCATTAGCCTATGTCTTGAATACATTTGAAGAAAATAAATTTAAGTATGAACCATTGAATATTAATGATCCTTTATCTTCTTATTTGGGAACAAATGTAAATATTGAAAATGTTTCTCGTTATGCACCTAATTTAACTATTGCTGATTTTGTAAATAGACCTGGGAGTACTACTGGCGCTAGCGATAATATAATTATTAATTACGGTGAAGATTCTTATATCAGTTTTGGATTAACTCTTGCCTCTGGAATTACTGATCTTGATCAAACTATTTTAATTAGTGGAAATACTTATAATTTGCCTCCTTCAGGATATATTGAATTTGGTGATGAAACCATTTTCTATTCATCTATCTTTAGCGGTCAATTATTGAATTGCCAGCGTGGTGTACTCAATACATCTTCAACATCTCATAATCAAGGTGATTATATGAGACTTGCTTGGCGAGGATGATAAATATAAATAACACAGAAATTTCTAAAGATTAAATAAAAATGCCAGCACTTATTTCTGAACAGTTTAGAATTCATAATGCACAGCAGTTTGAAGAAGCTTTTAGTGAAACTGCTGCTACAAATATGTACTTTTTCATGGGCAGACCCCAAAATTGGGATACTGCGGCGGCGCCTGGCGCAACAGCATATGTAGGACAACCTGCGGGCAGTCAACATAGTGCTTCATATCTTGCTACTCCAAACGAAAATAATCCCCCAACACCTATTGATAATTTTGATTATGAAAGAGAAACCTTTGATGATATGATTTCTCTTAAGAGAATTCAATCCTCTGATGTGAGACTTGTAATTCCTCGTTATAATTGGACTTCGGGACAAATTTATGATATGTACCGTCCTAATTATAGTGTTGATTATAGAGCAGTTTCATCAGGGCAAAATGCTACAAATTTATATAATGCAAAATTTTATGTAGTACATAACTATAAAGTTTACAAGTGCATTTATAATGGTTCTACGGTTGCAAACCCAAATGGTATTGCTTCTTCGGTAGCACCAACTGGAACAGGAACTTCTACTTTTAATACTGCAGATGGTTATAGGTGGAAGTTTATGTACAGCATCGGTACAGACGATGTTATCAAGTTTTTCACTACATCCTATATTCCCGTACCAGCAACTTGGGGAACAGGTGCTGCAGGCGATCCTGCGAATGGTACAGACGTAAAAACAGCAGCAATCAATGGTTCTATTGATACAGTAATTATTAAAAATGCTGGTAGTGGATATACTGACGGCACATATACTAACGTTCCTATTCGCGGAGACTATACTTCTATAACTGGTGGTGTTCAAGCATTGTGTACTATTGTTATTGTTAGTGGTGCAGTTACTAGTGTTACAGTGACGACTAACGGATCTGGGTATACTTTCGGCTCTGTAAATGTCAACTCCACCGAAATTTCTGGCATTGGAGCTGGATCTGGTGCAGTTCTTGAAGTAATTATTCCACCTCCTGGCGGCCATGGATTTAATATATACAAAGAACTTGGGACTAAGAGAGTTATGATTAACTCCAGAGTTCAGTATGATGAAAACTTTGAATTCCCAATTGACACTGATTTTAGAAGAATTGGTATTGTGAGAGATCCTAAAGAATCATCAGGTGTAAGTGCTACATCATCTACTTATAGTGCTCTTACCTCAATCAAATTCCCAAGTTCAACTACTGCATCTTTTAGCCTTGATGAAGTCGTTACTCAAGCAAATACTAATGCAAAAGGAAGAGTAGTTTCATGGGATCCTACTACTAAGATTTTAAAAGTATATCAAAGTAGCTATGAGCATATTCAAACTGGAGCCCAGGGAGGTTCTCTTCCTCAGTTTTCTGGCGCAAATGCAATCACTGGAGCTACATCAACAGCATCAGAAACTCCAGATATTACCTATAGTTTAACTGTATCTAATTTGACTTTTACTACTGGTTATTCAAGACCAGAAATTGAAAAATATACAGGTGATATTCTTTATGTTGAAAATAGAAGAACTGTCTCAAGAGCAGTTGATCAAATTGAAGATGTTAAACTAGTTGTAGAATTCTAATATATATCATAGATCAAACTCATTAATAGTTTAATAATATGCCCCAGAGTACGAATCTTAATAAAGCTCCATATTTTGATGATTTTGATCCCTTAAAAAATTTTTATAGGGTTCTGTTTAGACCTGGATATTCAATCCAATCAAGAGAATTAACTACATTACAATCAATATTACAAACTCAAATAGAAACTCTTGCTAAATCAAAGTTTAAGCAAGGTTCTGTAGTAGTACCTGGGGAAATTATTTTTGATAGTCAATATTCTTATGTTAAAGTAAGTTCTTTTACCAATAATTTACAAATTACTGATTACATTGGTAAAAAAATGACTGGTGCAACTACTGGAATTGTTGCAACAGTCATAGATGCTACTGCTTTTACTGATACAGATTCAGCAACATTATTTGTCAAATATGAAAACAGCGGAACTTCAAATGTTCAAAAAACATTTGCAGAAGGCGAAACGATTATTGCAAATTCTCCTGGATCACCGACAGCAATTGTTGGTATTACTGGTAATGTAAAACCAACATCAAGTCCAGCCATGGGATTTGGATCTGCGGTAACTGTAAAAGAAGGAGTTTATTTCATAAACGGCACATTAGTAAGAAATAATACTGAAACAGTAATATTAGACAAATATAGCAATACTCCTTCATACAAAGTTGGTTTTGTTATAAATGAACAGTTGGTAACTTCAGAAGAAGATCTTTCTCTTCTTGATAATGCTCAGGGATATTCAAATTTTAGTGCTCCTGGATCACATAGATTAAAGATCACTGTTTCATTGGTAAAAAGAGATATTTCAAGTCCTGATCAAAAAGATTTTGTTCAGTTAATGGTCATTATTGGTGGTAATAGTCAAATTACAACCCCAATTGGAAATCTTAATTTTAGTGTTAATGATATTCTCGCCATTCTTGCTAGAAGAACCCAGGATGAATCTGGAGATTATATTGTAAGAGACTTTACAATAAATCTGCAAGAACATTTAAATAATGGATCAAACAATGGACTTTATACTACTCAACAAGGTGGTGATGAAAATAAATTTGCCATTTCATTAAATCCTGGAAAAGCATATGTTAGAGGATATGAAATAGAAACAACCTCTACAAAATATATTGTAGTTGACAAGGCAAGAGATACAGAAACTCAAGAAAATATTTTCATATCACCTTTAGAAGGTTCTAATTATACAGTAAAAAATCTATATTCTTTTCCTGATATTGAAGGTAAAACTCAAAACTTAACTGGTTCTGGATTATTAAGTACTAATCCATATCAAGAAATTAAACTTTATGATACTCATAGTGATGTATTATATGGTGATACAACAGCAAACTTAAACGCAGATTCACCAGAAAGTGAAAAATTCTGGATTTTAACAGTATCTAACATTTCTTCATCTGGTCAGGTTGCAGTAAATACGCCATATTCTATTGGATCTATTAGCGGTGAAGTCAGAGTTTATCAACAAAATGCTTCACAAACTAAAGCAGTTGTTTTGGTAACAAAACCATCCAGTGTTGATTTTATAATTGGTCAAACGATAACTATGGGTTCTGTTAGTGGAACACTGATGGATGCAGATAGAATTACCACATCATATATTGGTATTTCAAAAACAAAATATCTGAAATTTTTAACTGGCAATTCAAATGCTAATATTTACGATAAAACATCATCATTATATAAATTAGGTCTTTTTGGTACTGAGTATTATACTAAAGTATTATGCAAAAATCCTGTAAACTTTAGCGTAGGAAAATTCGTTACAGGACAATCTAGTGGAGCAGAGGGTATTGTTGAACAAATTTTATCAGATACAAATGAAGTAGTATTATCTCGTGTTAATGGAATTTTTCAGGATAATGAAACTATATTGTCTGAACTGGATGGCACTTCTACTCCATACAATATTATTGAAGAAGATAGCACTATTGCATATTTAAAACCAAAATCATTTGGAAGTGGTTATACTACTGCTAGTAGTCTAACTATATCAATTGGTGGTACTGATGTAACTTCTATTATTCAAGCATCTAATATTACTATAACGAACGGTGAATTAAGATCTATTAGAATAACTAACGCAGCTCGTTTATCTTTAGGTAATTATAATTCATCTCCTGTAGTGACTGTTACTAGTAATTATGGAGGAAATGGGTGTGCATTTGAAGCTATTCTGAATAAAAATAACGTTATTTCTTATGATGCTTCATATATTAAAAGTTTTTATGGTTCTACTACGGGGAATCCATTTGCTGGTGATATTACATCTAAACAGGATATATTCAATGTTGCTAACGGCGCAACATTTAATGCAGTAGAAGGATCATACTATATTAGTGCTGATAATTTAGCCTCACGTCCTGATCTAGACTTAAGTAAAGGTGATATTATTGAAGTTACAGATAACGCTGGTATTACTAGAAAATACTTAGTAAGATTTGCTGTAAGAGAGGGTTCAGGTTTTACCAGCAGAATTTATGTTTATGGTCTAATCTTAAGTTCATTTACAGGTAAAGTTATTTCAAGAGTCAGAACAAAACTGAATGGTCTGACAGGCAATTCCTTATTACTTCCTTTACCAAATAAGAATGTACAAACTACAATTCTTAATCCTAATAATACAAATATCAATTATACTGTTCAGAAAGAATTCATTGGTAATTTTGATGCATCAGGAGCATTTACTGTAACTGTAGGTACTAATGAAAGTTTCTTAAATTATTCATCTGATAATTATATTCTTAGCAATCCATCTAATGGTAACTTAATTGATATATCAGGATCTGGCGTAGTTTCGTATTCAAATAGCAATAAATCTCTTACTATTACATTAACTGGATCATTTGCTTCGGCACCATTTAAGTTAATTGCTCCTGTTAACAAAAGTGATACTATACCAAAAACTAAAGTATTAGTATATTCACAAGAATATCAAGTAGCGACAGGATTTTCTGATCCAGTTATTCCTCTACAATATGCAGATGGTTATACATTACAAGCAATATACATGTCTTCCAGTGGAGCTGATGCCACTAAAAATGATACTAATGTAACTGATAGATTTATTTTTGATGGTGGTCAAAGAGATACTCATTATGATTTAGCAAGAATTATTAGAAAACCAGATGCTCAAATTCCTACCAATAAACTTTTAGTAGTGTATGATTACTTTAGACATATTGGTAATACAAATACTGGTGATTACTTTACTGTAGATTCTTATACGAACATTAATTATAAAAATATACCTTCATTTACTTCATCTGTATATGGAGAAATTTCTCTGAGAGATGTAGTTGATTTCAGACCTAGAGTTTCAGACTACACTGGACTTGATACTGAAACTGTTCTTCCAGGATATAGTGATAAGAAAACTACTGATGCCCTCAAGTTCAATGGTGTTGGTTCTGCTTCTCCAGCAATTCCTTTATTTGGAACTTCATATGATACTGGATATAGATTTTATCTGAATAGAATTGATGCTTTATATCTCACTAAAGATGGTTCATTTACTGTATCTAAAGGAACACCTTCACTGAATCCTCAAGTACCTTCTGAAATTTCAGATGGAATGCTTTTATACTATTTCAATATTCCTGCATATACTTTTAATATTTTTGATATCAAAACCAAGAGCATTGATAATCGTCGCTATACAATGCGTGATATTGGTAAACTTGAAAAGAGGATTGAAAAACTTGAATACTATACTGTATTAAGTCTTCTTGAGCAAGATACATTTAACACCCAAGTTCGTGATGAATTTGGAAATGAAAGATTTAAGAATGGTATTTTAGTAGATAATTTTGAAGGTCATAATATTGGCAATACTAATTCAATTGATTACTCATGTTCTATTGATATGCAAACAGGAGTTGCAAGACCAAGTTACTATGCATCTCAAACAAAATTAATTGAAAAAAATACTAATGATTTACAAAGATCTGCAAGTGGATATAAGAAAACTGGTGAATTAATTACTCTTCCATTCACAGAACAGTCTACTATTAATAACCCACATGCTTCAACCACGATTACAATTAATCCTGGAAGAGCAGCAAAATTTGGTGGGATAGTAACATTAGAACCAAATATTGATGAATGGAAAGATACTACCATTGCACCAGAATTGATTGTAAATGAAAATTCAATTTTTGATACCATTCAAAATAATATTCCTGGTTCATGGGGAACTATTTGGAATGAATGGCAGTTTGCTTGGACTGGATCTGCTAATTATTCTTTGAGCAATTCAACCTCAGGTTCTCAATTCAATTCTATCAGTAATAATTCTACCTCAGTTCTCAAAGGAAAAACAAGGACTAGAACTAGAAATGGAACTCAGAATAGATTGACCCCATATGGGGCAGCGACTGTATCTGCAAACGACAGAGTTTTATCTACAGCATATAATCCATATATGCGCCGAAATGTAGTTAAGTTTGTTGCTAGAGGATTAGAACCAGAAACTAGATTATATGCATTCTTTGACGGCATTGATGTTTCGTCGTGGATAAACCCAGATGATGTTACTAATATAACTACTCCATTCACTGGAATTGCTGGATATGCAGAAAAAGGTTTTGGAACTTCTATTATTACTGATATAAATGGTAATATAAGCGGACAGTTTTTAATTCCTACTGGATATGCACCTGTTTTAGGCAAAAAGACATTTGATTTAAACTCCTCAGTTGAAACATTCTTCCAGACATCTGGAAATCAAAGAAGATTTGTTTGTGGTAGTAAGTCTTTCAGATTAACGTCAAGTTCAATAAACTCTAACGATAATACTAAAGTTTCTACATTTGCAGAAACAGAATATCGTGCTGCTGGTTTGGTAGAAACTTCTTTAGGTTCTAGTAGATTTACATCTATCAGCAGAAGATCTGTACTAAATTCAGATACAGTCCAACTTATCGGAAGTTCTCAAGTAAATATTAACCAATCTGGTCTTCTAGATCCTCTGGCACAAACTTTTGCCGTAACAGGTTTTGATGAAGGAGTCTTCCTTTCTAGTGTTAATCTTTATTTCCAAAATAAATTAAATCCAACTAACGCAGACACTGAACGTCCTGTATCTCTCTACTTAGTAGAAACCAATGGAGGAATTCCTACTAGAAATATTTTACCATTTAGTGAAGTTTCATTGAATTCTGATACTATCCTTAGAATAAAGATTTCAACGACTATTCCACAAGGAATAACTCTCTTTGTTGGTGAAACTATAACTGGAAAAACTTCTGGTGCTACTGGTGTTATTAAGAAACAGTCTATTGTTTCTTCAGCAAATACTAGATATAATCTAATACTTTCAAATCATAATGGTGTTTCTTTCATTGCTGGTGAAGAATTTGTTGTCAACAGATCACCTGCTATAACATCTACTTCTTTCTTTATAGATCAAGATTCTGGAATTATTGAATCTATTAAAGTTAATACTTTTGGTTCTAGTTATTCTACAGTATCAGGCGCGACTACAGTAACAATTAATGGTGATAATGGCGGAACATTTGGGTCTGTTGCTACAGCATCACCAAAAATTTATGGTGGAAAAATTTATGAAATTAATATTACAAACTCTGGTTCTGGATATTATACACCACCTACTGTAACAATTATTGGTGGTGATGGTCTTGCAACTGCTGAATCTATTTTAAGAATCACTAACCCAGCTGTGAAAATGGGTGTTGCTACTTCAACAGATGCTAGTGTAAAAACTACCTTCAAGTTTAAATCACCAGTTTATCTTGAAAACAATGCAACTTATGCTTTCGTTGTTTCTACGCCAAGTTCTGACTATAAACTTTATAGTTCACGAGTAGGAAGTCCACTTCTTAATAGTATTATTGTATCATCTAACCAACCAAACGTTGGGTCTTTATTCAAGTCTCAAAATTCATCTGCTTGGGTTGAAGATGAAATTGAAGATCTCAAGTTTAATATCAATAGATGTGTATTTAATACTTCTACTACATCTACAATTCAATTAACAAATGATGTAATAGGATCTGTAAAACTTCCTATTAACCCAATACAAGTAGATAATACTCTTGGCACTTCTTCACTGTTTGGTGCAAATCAAAAAGTAATTAGAGTAACACAACCAAATCATGGAATGAAAGAAGGTGACGTTGTAGTATTATCTAATGTTTCTGGTATTGGAACTCCAGAAAATATTTTTGGAATTCCAGTATCCTTAATTAATGGATTACATTCAGTAAGTAATGTTGGTTATGATACATATTGCATTCAAATTGATTCTACTCTTTGGAATACTGCTAATCCAGCCATGACTGGTGCTGGTGGTGGTGGTGGAAATAATGTTTTTGCAACAACTAATAAAGTATATGAAATTCTGCAATCACAAATTTCTATAGTATCATTCCCATCTTCAAATGTCTCAACTACAATTGAAACTGCATATGGTAAATCAGTTGATTCTAGAACAACGAACGAATATACTTTAGCATTACCTGTTACTGTTACTTCAAATGATAATTATTATTTTGAAGACAGTAGAGTAATTGCTTCAAGAGTAAATGAAGTTTATCGTGCTAATCCAAATTTATTGAATAGAAAATCATCATTATCGTATTTTGTTTCCCTGGAAACAACAAAAGATAATGTATCTCCTGTTTTAGATGTAAATAGAGCGAATGTAATCACTATTGGATCTAGAATTGATGCCCCCACAGGTAGTGAAGATCGTTTTGGTACTAAATCACAAACTTTAATAGTACCAACTAGTTCTGCATATACTATCACAAATATTGCAAAATTTGTTAGGAGTGTTATTATTGATTATAGCAATATTAGTGGAGGATCATTTACTAATACTGTTGATAGTAATACGAGACTAACACAAGCAGTCAGTGGTGCATCTGGACAAATTGTAAGTGTAGACTCTATTAATCGCAAGATCAAAGTGATTGATATTGTTGGTGATTTTGTAGGAAATAATCCTGTAACTCAAGGATCTGTTGTTGCTAATTCTACTACAGTAACTCTTAAGAGTGGTCAAATTATTGGTTGGGATTCTGGAACTGGTTCACTGAAAATTAAATTAACATCACCAAATCCATTTGTATCTGGTGATATTGTTAATGATACAGACGCAGGAACAGTTCCAGTTACTGGTAGAACAGTTTCTAGTGTTTCTGATACTGGAGGATTCTTATTTGTTCCTGAGACAAACTCTTATGGAAGTTCATCAGTTTCTAAGTATGTGACTAAAGAGATCACCCTTGATGCTCCAGCTACATCTCTTGATTGTAAGATAACTGCAAATCTTTTTAACAACAGAGATATCAAGGTTATGTATAAATTAAGACCTGATGGAAGTTCTGAAGATTTCAATAAGATAAATTGGACATATTTTAATCAAACTGGTTATTCCGATAATACTGCGTCAATTACTCCATCTAATCTAAGAGCTTTCTCATCAAGTTCTGAAGATTTAGATTCTTACATTGAATATAAGTATACTGCAAATAACTTAAGTCCATTCGGTTCTTTTGCAATCAAAATTGTATTTGTCGGATCAAATCCAGCACTTGCTCCTCGTCTTGAAGATCTTCGCGTAATTGCACACTCATGATAGATAAACTTAAAGTAGAGGGTCACAGCAATCTTTATAGAGATACAAATAGTGGTGCTGTGATCAACTCTAATCGTGATGAGTATGAACATTATATGAAAGCAAAAGCAAACCGCGACAATATGAATAATGAGATAAATACTTTGAAGCAAGAACTTGATGAAATCAAGCAACTATTAAAGAAACTTACAAATGGCAATTAGAGAAGTTTTAATAAGCAATACTTTTGAACAACAGCGTCAGATGATTAACCTCATCGGCACTGATATAGGCGATGCTGCACTTTTAGTAACACCATCAAAAGTATTATCTACTTCAATTAATCAGGTAGTTGCTGGTTTTGTAACTCTTTCAGGACAAACCATTCAACTTGAAGACGGCACATTAAATGCACCGAGTTTATCTTTTGATAGTACAACTGATTTAGGTCTTTATAAAGTAGATTCAAATACTCTTGGTGTTAGCAAAAGTCTCTATGTTGCCAGTGGTCTTACAGTAGAAGGAGATATTACATTTAGAGCTGGTAATAGCAGTGCTGGTAGTATTATCTTTGGGGATTTAAATACTGATAATATTGTTTTTAATGCTGATTTAAATTCAAACGCTCTCCCAAATTTAGATGACACCTATGATTTAGGTAGTTCAACACAAGAATGGAGAGACATTTATATTGATGGGATTGCTCAAGTTGATACGTTACAAGTAGATGAGGATGCTACAATTGCAGGAACTTTAACAAGCGATACTGGAACTATCTCAGTAAGTTCTGGTGTAACAACTGTTGATTTCTTTGATGATTATGCAACTACAGTTGAAGCATTTGGAGCAGCGACTAGTATTAGAATCGGTGCAACAAATGGTACACTGACTTTAAGAAATCCTTTTATAGAAGGAACACAGTTAATACAAGATCTTTTTAACACTGTTCCCACCACGGTTTATGCTTTTGGGAACGCTTCTAATGTTCATATGGGAACAACCTTAAGTGGTGTTCCAGGAAGTAATAGTAACTTTACAATTTACAGTAATGACACAATTCTTGTGGGAGACTTGAACGTTAATGGTGGTGAAATACTTTCAAGTGAAAATACGTTTGATCTGTTAATCAACAACGGTGATGTAAGAATCGGAGCGGCAACAGGAACTGGCACCACTATAATCAATAATTCTTTTAAGGTAAAGGGTTCAACTCTTGATTTATCTAATCAAGGTGTTACTATATCAGTAAAGGATAATTTAAATCCTGCATTAACAATTAAAGAAGGATCTAATGATTATTTAAGTATACAAACTACTGTTACTGCCGAAAAAGTTATTTTCCATAAAAATGTAAATTTTGCAAGCAATGCTTATTTTGGTGATAATGATAGTATTATTTTGGGTGATGGTAGTGATTTAGCACTATATCATGATGGATCAGTTTCTTATATCAACGATCAAGGAACTGGTGGTCTTTATATTCAAACGAATGGAGATCAACTGGCACTAAGATCTTATGCAAGTAGTGATTATTTTCTGAAAGCAGTACCTGATGGTTCTGTAGAACTTTATTATGATAATTCTAAAAAACTAGAGACTACTTCTACTGGTATTACAGTATCTGGAGATATTGTTGCTTCGGGATTAACTCTTTCGGGAGATCTAGTTGTTAATGGATCTACAACAACAATTAATTCAACAGTATTAAGCATTGATGATGTTAATATTGTTCTTGCTGATGGTGCAACGACTTCTGCAGCAGTAGATGGTGCTGGTATTACACTCGGAACAACTGGTATTACTTTCACTTATTCAAACACTGGAACTCGTTGGTCATCAACAGAAAACTTAAATATTGCAACAGGGAAGACATATCAGATTGCTGGAACTACAGTTCTTTCATCTACTGCGGTTCTTGGCAGAACTCCTGGAGGAACAACTGCTGGTGATATTGTAACAATTGATGATACACAAACACTGACAACTAAAACGTTAACCGCTCCAGTAGTTAATGGTGCAACCTACGGAAACTCAAGTTCAACAAGTGATGCAGATGCAACTGTAGATTCTGCAACTACGTCATATTATGCATATGTTCAAAGTGCTAGCAGTTCAACAAGAACTATTAATATTAGTAACCTTACTGCAGGCAGAATGATTCAAATTTATTTAAGAAATACTAATTCTTCAACAAAGCAAATTAATATTACTGCAAGTACAACAACTACAGGGTTTTCGGCAGTAAACCTTTCAAAAGGTGATGCAGGTGGCACAAGTCAAACATCTGTAACTTTATCAGCAAATACTGGAACTGCTGTTGTCACAGTATTTAATGCTAATGGTACGATTGGAGGAAGCATTTCATAATAGTCCTTGACAACCCTTATAAATTATAGTATGATGTTTATGAAAAATTGTCATTTCTATGAGAAAGAAAAAATTATTGTGGATTGGTGATTGTGTTATTCCGAGTGGATTTGGTAGAGTTTCTGAATCTATCCTGACAAGGATTCATAAAGAATTTGATACTCATGTTATGGGTATCAACTATTTTGGGCAAGTACATACCTTTGACTTTAAGATTTACCAAGCATCAAAGAAGGGTGGTTCCCAAGATCCCTATGGTTTCAATTATATTGACGAACTTTATAATGAAATTAAACCTGACATTATTGTTGCTTTCAATGATGTTTGGATTATTAAATTTTATTGGGATATTCTAAAAAAATATAAAGAGACTGATGATTTTAAATTTGTAGCGTACTTCCCTATTGATGGCGGAGGATGGTTCCCTTCTGTTGTTTCATTCTTAAATGATTTTGATCTTTCAATTACTTATACTGATTTCGGCAAACAAGTAATGAAAGATGCTGGATATACTGGACGTATTGAAACACTAGAGCATGGTGTTGATACTGACATTTTTTTCAGAAAGAATAAACAGGAATGTAGAGAATTGATTGGTCAAATGAAAAAGGATGATTTTATTGTCTTTAATGGCAATAGAAACCAACCTCGTAAAAGAATTGATTTGACTATTATAGCATTTGCCAAGTTTGCAGTTGGCAAACCAAATGCAAAGTTATATCTCCATATGGGGACTAAAGATTGTGGATGGGATATTATTCCACTGTTCAATGTTGAGATGGAAAGGAATGGTCTTGATCCTCAGGGAAAATTATATCTTTCTGGGTTAGAAATGACACCAGAAAAAAATACAATTACTCCACAAGTCTTGAACGTCATTTATAATTCATGTGATGTTGGAGTAAATACTTCAGAGGGTGAAGGATGGGGTCTGGTGCCATTTGAAATGGCAGCAACTGGGTGCCCACAAGTTCTTCCCGATTATGCAGCAAGTGCTGAACTTTTTGCTAATTGCGGTGAACTTGCTGAAATTATTTTCATGGGTAAAGATGTCAACTATGGTATTGACAGAGCATATGTATCTGTTGATAGTGTTGTTGAAAAACTGAATAAATTATATTCAGATAAAAAGTATTATGCTGAAAAAGCAAAAGCATGTTCTACTATGGCAAGCGATCCCAGATATACTTGGGATGTAATTGCCAACAAAATGCTTGGTTATTTAACTAATTTAGGAGACTAAAAATGAACGCTAAAGAACTTGAAGAAAATTTTACTAATCAATTTAGTACAGTGGTTGATGAAATCAAAAATCTTGAATCTCAACTCAATGCTAAACGTGAATTAGCACTGAAACTTAAAGGGGCACTTGAAGCATTAACTATTCTTGAGAATGGCGAACCGCCTCAGGAAGAATCCCCAGAAGAGTGATAAATACAGACCTTCTTTATAAATAACAAGGAAGGTTTTTTTATTACATGTCTGCTATAACGATTAACATAGTAATAGAGCAGGGGTCTGATTTTTCAGCGACCTTTACGATTAAGACTGCAGATAATTCATATCTCAATCTTCTCGGTTTTACCGCTGAAAGTAAAATGAAGAAGAGTTATTATACTTCTACTTCAGTTCCGTTAAGTGTTTCATTCACTAACAGACCAGAAGGAGTTATTACATTATCGTTACCTGCTAGTGTAACCACTACGCTCAGTCCTAAAAGATATGTTTATGATATTATTTTGACATCTCCTAGTGGAGTAAAAACAAGAGTAATTGAAGGAATTGCAACTGTAACACCAGGAGTAACATAGTGTCAAATTATCAGGTAACGCTAAACCCTACAAATTATAATGTAGTTCAAGCAAGTCCCGATTTATATAAAGTTGGACTTAATTATGAACCACCATCAAAAGGCATTCAATATCAAAATTTACTTTTAGATAATATTTCAGCTCAGTTTGACTGTGTACGAAAAACTTTTGACATAAAAGTAAATGGAGTTCCATATTTTCCCCTGAATGATCAACAGTTAATTATATCTGTTAATAATGTTATTTTACAACCAGGAGTAGGATATTCTATTTCTGGTAGTACTATTACTTTTGCTACAGCGCCTTGCAATACACAATTTTTTGGTATTGGTATGGCAAACACTGCAGACTTAACCCGAACTATTAATTTTGTTGTTGATTATGGTTCTTTGCCTATGACTATTGGCGACAAAGGATCTCTATCAATTGATGTTACTGGTACAATTCAATCATGGTTAATTGTTGCGGATAAAATAGGAAATTTAGTTGTTGATATAAAAAAATGCTCTTTTAATGATTATCCTAATCTTGTTAGTATATGCGGATCAAATAGACCTACTTTAAGTAGTCAGAATAAAAATACTGATGATATTTTAACGGGATGGAATAGAACATTAAATGCTGGTGATATTTTAAACTATGAAGTTATAAATACCAGTACTGTCATCAATAAATTCTCTATTGCTTTGAAAGTAAAATTATAAATATAACTAGATATTTAAAAAAACAGAAATCCCTGGAGGAACATTTAAATGGCACTTTTAGTACCTAATATTGGTGAGGTAGAATCACTTCGTTATCTGTTGAATTCTACTCATAATATCCCAAGAAATTTAATTCTGAAACTTTTTACGTCAAACACCACACCAGACGAAGCAGATGTTCCTTCGGCAACTGCTTATTACGAGCCATATGCTGATGGTAATCAAAACACTTATGGCACTGCACCAAATACAGGTTATCCATCAGTTATCAATAATCGTGCGGATCAGAACTATGCTGGACAATATGGTATTCTGCTCAATGGTTCGCGTTGGGCGATCACAACTGCTTCAGATCCAGTAGCTACTACAACTAATTCAAGTGGCGCACAGGATTCATACGAAATCACAGTATCAGGTCTCTCAGGAACTGTCAGTGTTGGTAACACTGTTACTGGTACTGGTATCGCAGCTGGCGCTAAAGTATCAAGAGTTTCTGGTAATACTATAATTCTTACGGTTAAAAATTCTGGTGCAGTAAGTGGTGTAATTAACTTCGCTGGTGGAGTTACTACTGCTACTTATCCAGAACAAACTTTCACATTCCAAGGCGCTGCTGGTAATGTTTATGGTTATTATCTGGTAAGAGCAAACAATATGCCTGTGGCACTCCATGGTTATGAGGGTGGCGCAACTATTGCTGCTGGAACAGTTCTGAATAAAGGTGATAATACTAATCCTTGTATCGGCGTTATCGGAAATAGTTACATTACTCTGCCTAACGTAGCATCAATTATGGATGACATTACGGTAGGTCAAGTAGTTGGCGGCAACAACGCTGTACCAGCTGGAACTAAGATCATCGGTATTGATCTTCTGCAAAGAATTATTCACCTTAGTAATGCATTAACTGATAACGTTCAGGTTGCAACTGACTCATCCATCACTCTGGAGTTCTCCAAAGTAACTGCAACTGCACATGGTCTTGTTGCTGGTGATGTTATTTACATCGCTCGTGCTGCTGGTAATACTACAACCACTGCAGGAACATATACTGTATTCTCAGTCCCTAGTGCAAACGAGTTCAATCTTACTCCTGCACTTGATGGTCTTGGAGCTGCAACTCTTTACAGCAGCATCATGTTTGCTGAAAGATTCACTAATGGTCCATACCCAATTCAAAACCAGGGTGACCAAATTAAGATTACTCTGAATGTTAGCCTTGACTGATATTTTAACTATATACTTTACATTATGATTTTCTGGGGGATTCTTTTATCCCCCTTTTTATTGTAGAGGGTCTGGATGAACACATTCCAATACAACTCAACCTCTATAAACTATTATACCACTCAAGATTTAGGAAGTATAGGTGATACTCCAACATCATTAGTGGATGATGGTACAGTTTATAGTGAGTTAGAACCCTCTGCAGATTTTATCGTAACAAATGATTATATTGTTAGTGATTACGCTATTGAGCCAAGTTATGGATTTATAGTATTTACCGAAACTACATATCCTTTCGGTGGTTTAAATATTTCAAATGCAACAAAAGTCTCTGCATCTGTTAAATTTGTTGCTGCTCAACCTCAAATAAAACTTGACGGTACTTATAAAGTAAAACTAAGATCTGCTTGGGTTGGTTCAGGTAGTCTGTTTGAAATTGCTGGGGGTCAAGAAAGAATTGTTGCACCTTGGGTTGGATCCTCAGGACCGCTCCGAGTATCAGGAAGTGCTGCATCGTCAGCGGTTTATCAATATAACAACTCAGCAATTGCTGTATTTTCTTCGGGTGACTATGGAAGTGTTTCCTCTACAAACAATACTTCTAGTAATTATGGACAAATTACAGAAGTTACATCTGGCGAAATAGATCAAGGATCTATTGTAATAACCGACATTACATATCCTTATGGACTGTTCTCGTTTAATGGTAATTTCTCAAATCTTACTCTTGCATTTGGGCATCAATCTTCAGGCATTATTGGTGTTTCTGGTTCAGCATCTGTAATATTCAACGAACCAACACCACAAATTTACTTAGTAAAAACTAAGGATAATATACGAGTACGTGGTTCTGCAAATGAAGCGTTTGTCAGAAAAACTTATGATGGATTTATTAATTTTGGAATATCTGATAAAGCAAATGAAAATGTGTTATTTACTTATAATGAATTTTCTATTTCATATTTCAATATTTTAGATTCAGGATCTATAACTACCTCAGGTTCTACTATTGATTATGGATATATTATTAATTCTGGAGGATCAATAATATATGGATATACATTTAATACTCAAACAATATATCCATATGGAACTCTTGTTTCACAAGGAGGATTTAGTAATCTCCTGAGATCTTTTGGTCATCAATCACAAGGATCAATATCACTTTCTGGTTCTGCAGTTACTGCATTGCAAGAACCAACGCCACAGATTTATAAAATCACAAGCACTGATTTATTTAAAATTTCTGGAACAGTACAAAATAAATTTAGCAAAGCACCATATAATGGATTTGGTTCACTGTATTCATTTACAGGATCAACTGAGAATGTAACCTTTGACTATAATACATCTTCTGTAAGTGTTTACAGTGAAACTAATTATGGATCATTAGGATCAACCACAACCACACAAGATTATGGTACTGTAACTCAAACTAATGTTGGCGATATTAATTACGGTGACGTAACTTCTTCTCAAACTAATTATGCTTTTGGTTCTCTGAATATCAATGGATCTAAAACAGAAAGATTTATTTACGGAAAATATTCGGGTTCTGGCAATCTATTTGCATTTAAAGGTTTATCAGAATCTAAACAATCATCTTATAAATCAACATATTTATTTGAACTCAGAGGAACGGGACATAATTCATTTACTAGACCATTTATTGGTTTTGGATCTCTATTCCATGTTGGTGATAGAATTGAAAGAGCAACATATGCATATAACTCATCTGCAATAGTTGAATATTCAGAATCTGATTATGGATTAGTTACTACTTCTGGATCTACAATTGACCATGGCTTGATCAATCAAGTAGTAAATCAAGGTGAAATTAATTATGGATTTATCAACACTGGTTTAACTGAGTATGCTACTAATCCATTATTCACATTTACTGGTAACGCAACTGTTCAGTACAAACCAATTTTTGCACAAACTGGTTCTGGTGGATTTAAAGTTCATCATCAACCATCTCCTACTGATACAAGATTTATTCCTTGGTGGAGAGGATATGGAGAATTTATTGTTTCTAACAGAATTATTCCAGATGCTTTCTCTAGACCTTACATTGGTAAGGGAAGATTGTTCAGTATTGGCGATAAAGTTGAGAGTGTAACATATGATTATAATTCTACTTCCATTGAATATTTCAATACAGAAAACTATGGAACTATAACCACATCAGGAACTTCTGTAGATCTTGGTCATGTAAATGAAGATAATACTGCTGTAATTGATTATTCAAGCATAGTTAATCTTGATATTGTTTATCCTCTCAATGTCCTTTATAACTTCTCTGGAGAGGGTATAGGACAATTTATTCGTGGTCCTTATAGAGGAAGAGGTGGAATTCAATTTGCTGGTTATCATTCTATTCGTCAAAGTGATGCATGGCGGGGCAATTTAAATGTAAGAATTACTGGTTCTGCAGACGAAAAGAATACAGAAAAATATGTTGGATCTGGATCGCTGTTCCATATTGGTGACAGAGTTGAAAAAGCAACGTTCTCTTATAATTCTTCATCAGTATCTGATTATGATGCATCTGATTATGGTCTTATTACTGCATCAGGAACACCTGTTGATCTTGGTCAAATTACCCAGTCTGCTTCTGGGGGAGAGATTAATTATGGTAATGTAATTGATCTTAATATTACATATCCATTTGGTCTGTTCAAAGTTAGCGGTAACTCTGATGATCGCTGGATCCAAGTGTTCACCAAAGTTGGATCTGGATCTCTCTTTGAATTCAATGGCGCAACAGAAGCATTCTCTGCACAGATTCCAGAGAATACACTTCTTTATAGTATTTCTGGTGGTGGTGCGGTTGAAAGTAAAAATAACTCTTATGTAGGTTTTGGATCTCTATTCCATGTTGGGGATAGAATTGAAAGAGCGACATTCTCCTATAATACTTCATCTATAGTTGTATATGAACCCGAAGTAGATTATGGATTAGTCACTACTTCTGGTTCTACTATTGATTACGGTTTAATTAATCAAGTAACTGATGGCGGCGAAATTGATTATGGTTCAGTTACTTTACATGATTATGATTATCCTGTAAATGTATTGTTTAAATTTGGTAGTGCTGCATTTACTGAACTTAAACCTTCCTTTAATTTCAAAGGAAAAGGAATAATCAATATTCAATCTGATCGTACCTTTGTCAGATTTAGACCACATTGGAGATCAGTTGGTGGATTATTTGTTGATGGTTCTGCAAATCAATCTGAATCAAAATCTTATGTTGCTTCAGGTTCACTGTTCCACATTGGCGACAAAGTTGAGAAAAGAACATTCTCTTATAATTCTTCATCAGTATCTGATTATGATGAACTTGATTATGGTCTTATTACTGCGTCAGGAACACCTATTGATCTGGGTCAGATTACTCAGTCTACTTTTGGTGGAGAGGTTAATTATGGTAATGTAATTAATCTTGATATCACATATCCATTTGGTCTATTCAAAGTTAACGGTAACTCTGATGATCGTTGGATTCAAGTATTTACTAAGGTTGGATCTGGATCACTGTTTGAATTTAATGGTCTCACTGAGTCATTCTCCGCAAGGATTCCAGAGAATACATTCCTTTATAATGTTTCTGGTAACGCAATTGAGAGTAGAAATAACTCTTATGTAGGTTTTGGATCTCTGTTCCATATTGGTGACAGAGTTGAAAAAGCAACGTTCTCTTATAATTCTTCATCAGTATCTGATTATGATGAACTTGATTATGGTCTTATTACTGCATCAGGATTAACTAATGATTATGGATTAATTACCAAAGTATCGTCTGGTGGTGAAATTGATTATGGTGCGATAATTAATCTTGATATTACATATCCATTTGGTCTATTCAAAGTTAGTGGTAACTCTGATGATCGTTGGATTCAAGTATTTACTAAGATTGGATCTGGATCACTGTTTGAATTCACTGGCGCAACAGAAGCATTCTCTGCACAGACTCCAGAGAATACATTCCTTTATAATGTTTCTGGTAACGCAATTGAAAGTAGAAATAACTCTTATGTAGGTTTTGGATCTCTATTTGAAGTAGGCGATAAAGTTGAGAGAGTAACTTATAATTATAATGAGTCTTCAATAGTTGCTTATGAAACTGAAGTTGACTATGGTTCTGTAACAACTTCGGGAATAACTATAGATCTTGGTTATGTAAATCAAATAGCAACTGATGGTGAAATTGATTATGGTTCAGTTACTTTATATGATTATGATTATCCAGTAAATGTACTCTTTAAATTTACTGGGGCGGCAGAGGATCAATATAAACCAGCATTTGCTCATAAAGGTTCTGGTAGATTCACAATTGCTTCTGATCGCACCTTTGTCAGATTTAGACCACATTGGAGATCAGTTGGTGGATTATTTGTTGATGGTACATTATCAGAATCACGTAACAATTCTTATGTCGCTTCAGGTTCACTGTTCCACATTGGCGACAGAGTTGAAAAAGCAACGTTCTCCTATAACTCTTCATCAGTATCTGATTATGACTCATTTGATTATGGTTTTGTTACTACATCAGGAACAATTATTGACCATGGATATGTAACTCAGACAGCAACTGGTGGTGAAGTTGATCTTGGTAATGTAATTGATCTTAATATTACATATCCATTTGGTCTGTTCAAAGTTAGCGGTGACTCTGATGATCGCTGGATCCAAGTATTCACCAAAGTTGGATCTGGATCACTGTTTGAATTTAATGGTCTCACCGAGTCCTTCTCTGCACGGATTCCAGAGAATACATTGCTTTATAATGTTTCTGGTAACGCTAACGAATCACGTAATAAGTCTTATGTTGCTTCAGGTTCACTGTTCCACATTGGTGACAGAATTGAGAAAAGAACATTCTCTTATAATTCTTCATCAGTATCTGAATATGATGCATCTGATTATGGTCTTATTACTGCATCAGGAACAATTATTGACAATGGATATGTAACTCAAACAGCAACTAGTGGTGAAATTGATTATGGTGCGATAATTAATCTTGACATCACATATCCATTTGGTCTATTCAAAGTTAACGGTAACTCTGATGATCGCTGGATTCAAGTATTCACCAAAGTTGGATCTGGTTCACTATTTGCTATTGGTAATGCTGCAGAAGCATTCTCTGCACAGACTCCAGAGAATACATTCCTTTATAATGTTTCTGGTAACGCTAACGAATCACGTAATAAGTCTTATGTTGCTTCAGGTTCACTGTTCCACATTGGTGACAGAGTTGAGAGAAGAACCTTCTCATATAATACATCATCTGAAATTGATGCAGTCAATGAAGTTGATTATGGTAATCTTTCTAATTCAACACAAAATCTTGATAATGGTTTAATAACCAGTAATGCTGATGGTGGTGAAATTGATTATGGTTCTGTAATTAATACTATCGGTAGTGAAAAACCATTTGGATTATTCAGAATTAGTGGTATTGCTGTTACACCATTTGAAAGATCCTATTATGGATCTGGTTCACTATTTGCTATTGGTAATGCTGCAGAAGCATTCTCTGCACAGACTCCAGAGAATACATTCCTTTATACATTCTTTGGTTCTGCTATAACTCCTCGTACCAGAGAATTTATTGGTTCTGGCGATGCAGTAAAAGTCACTGGTAATGTTATAGAAAGACATACTGAATCTTATGTTGGTTATGTAAGTCTTGTATTTGAAGAAAGATTCCCTGCAGCGTCTGAAGCAAATACAGAATCTTATGTTGGTAAAGGAAATATCAGACTTTCAACTGGCAGATTCCCTGAGTTCCGTAACTACAGACCAACACCTCGTTATGTTAGTGCAATCCATGGAAATATTGGTGGTACACTTAATGTTTCTGGTGATGGAATTACAAAACCAATTAGAGTTTATACTAAGGTTGGTTCTGGTGTAGAATTTATTAGTGGTTATATCATTGAGAAACAAACAGATTCTTGGTATGGAACTGGCAAGATCAATGTTTCTGGAAATGGTGATACTGATAGAGCAAGAGCATACTCATCTACAGGAAGATTCTCTGTTCTTAAGGGTGTTGCAGAAGCATTCTCTGCACAGACCCCAGAAAATACATTCCTTTATACATTCTCTGGTTCTGCGGTAGAGAAAAATACAGAGAAATACAGAGGTTCTGGTTCAGCATTCTCATTTGGAACTGCAACGGAAACTATCCTTATTTCTGCTGCAGTATCCACAGCACTGTTCAAAGTTTCTGGCGCCGCAATTCCAGTTATTTCACTCTTACATTATGGCTCTGGTTTCCTGTTCAATTATGGAGAATCCACAAGCAAAGTAGTATTTAACCCTGTTGAAAATACTGCTTTATATCAAATTAGTGGTTCTGGGACACTCAAGAAATCTAATAAGCATGATGGTTCTGGTCAGATTGATATCACTGGAACTCTTATTGAAAAAAATACTGAGAATTACCTAGGAACAGGAAATATTCTAACTGTTGGTTCAAGTGCTGCAGCAGTAGCATTTAACCCAACTGAAAATGTTCAACTGTTTAATGTATATGGTTCTGCTATTGAATCTCACACCGAAAGATATATCAGCACAGGTTCAGCACAAATTTCTGGAAGTGCAATTGAGAAGAACACTGAGAATTATGTTGGTACTGGCAATATCTTCTCATTCTTGCAGTCAGAAAGCAAAGTATCATTTAATCCATCAGAAGAAACTATACTCTTCAGATTTACTGGTTCTGCAACAGAGAAGAATACTGAGAATTACATCGGCACAGGTTCGCTGTTCGCATTTAATGAAACTAGTGAGTCTGTAGTATTTGCTATATCAGCAAATGTTCAACTCTTCAGATTCTCTGGTTCAGCGATTGAGAAGAACACTGAGAATTATGTTGGTACTGGCAATATCTTTACTGTTGGTGAGAAGATTGAATCTAGAACAGTAATTGAAAAAGCATCAGGTAATATTAATCTTACTGGTTACATTCAGGAAAAATATAGTAAGGCACCATATCAAGGTTCAGGTTCTCTGTTTGCATTCCAAGGTGCTGCAGAATCTAAGACTTCTAACCCACCAGAAGAAGCGGCACTCTTTAAATTTACTGGATCTGCGGTTGAGAAAAATACAGAGAATTATAAGGGTTCTGGTAATGCAACAATTTCTGGCAATGTTGCTGCTAAGTTCACGAGATCCTATGTTGGTAAAGGAAATATTTCCTTCGGTACTAATACCGCTGTCATAGCGTTTGTTGCACAAACTCCTGAAAATACTATTCTGTTTAGATTTAATGGGGAATCTAAATTCAAGTATATCTCCAGATACCCTGGTTCGGGTACAGAATTTATTTCTGGAATCGGAATTGAGAAGCAAACAGATTCTTATCGTGGTAAAGGATCTCTGTTTGGAATCGGTAATGCATCTATCAACAGACTTGTTGTTGAGGAAACTGATACTAGAACTTCTCTGTTCAGAATTAGTGGTATTGAACGCAATAGTTATTCAAGAATTTCTGTTACGAATAAATTTAATATTGAAATTAGTGGTGCTTCAAAAGATATTGTTATTCTCTTTAGCCCCGCAAGAATATTCGGAAGTATAATATAACAATTGTTATAAATAAAAGAAGAAAAAACTACAGAGCTAGTCAATGACAACCCAAGTACAATTCCGAAGAGGAACTACCATTCAACATCAAACGTTCACTGGTGCTGAAGGTGAAATTACAGTTGACACCGACAAAAATACTGCCATCGTTCATGATGGTCAGAAAGCGGGTGGGCATGAGTTAGCACAAAAAACACTTGTAGTAGCCCTGTCCGTTGGGATGGGTTGGTAATTTATATTTTAAACACAATTCTGCACGGTAATTAAGAGATGGCAAAGCATTTAGTACAAAAATACACTTTCGTTCCTTCACTGGACACCGTAATCATTGACGGTCATGTAGCACACAAAAGATTACTGCTGATCACTAACGTAACGACAGGTGTTGTCCTTTATAATTTTGCTGATGAACAAGCGGGTGGCACTGTTACTTATAATGATTCTACTGAATCTACAACAGTAGTTCTTGATAAAGATTGTAACTTAATGAGTGCTACAGACACTCTGCAAATTTTTTATGAACAGGATCATGTTGAAATAGAACCGTCTGAAACATATGTTGACCCCGTTTCAAAGTTCCGTGTTTCAACGCCACAAAACCTGATTGATACTGACTTTGAATATGGTCCACAGGCTTCTAAGTGGGAAACTCTTCAATTAATTAACCAAATCCCATCATTCTTTTCAAGTACAGCTGATACTACTATTCCATTTATTGAGAAAGTAGAATCAACTTCAAATAGTGAACTGATTACTATTACTACTACATTTGAGCATAACTTAACTACTGGTACGCCAATTACTGTAACTGGTCTTTCAAGTGTTACAGCAGAAGGAACTTATCTAATTCAATCTGTTCCTACTACTAAAACCTTTACATATAAAGCAAGGGCAAAACAAATATCCACTAGAGAACTTCAGGGTACTTACACCTCTATTATTCCTGGTCAGTTTTTCCAAGGTTCACAAATTGCTGTTGATGAAGCAATTGGTATTGTGTCAGATACTTTTACAAAAGTTGTAACAAGAATCGCAGTAATAGAACTTACACTTACATCAGCTCCTCATTATACTTGGGCAGTTGGAGCAACCATTAGTTCACCATCTGGTGCCTCTGGTACTATAACTAAAATTGATGGTTTAGTAATTAGTGTTATAACTGCTTCTGGTTCTTTTGGCAATGGTAATACTCTATCTGCAACTGGATCTTCTTTCACTAGGACAATTGCTACTGTAGGCTCCACCAGCAATAAATTCTTCATTGATGGAGTGCAACAACCAGCTTTAAATTTAAATAGAAAGGCAATTTATATTTTTGATATTTCCAGTCCTACTATAACTGGTCATACTTTTGAAATTGGTACTGCAACTGATGGGTCACCATATACCACTTTTGTTTATTCACAAGGGACTGCTGGAACTCCTGGTGCTTTTATAAGACTTTATATAACTCAGGGAACGCCAAATTTACTTACATATTATTGCACACTACATACTGGCATGGGCGGTGATCTGCCAGTAGTTACTGCTACGGAATCTAAAATTTATTTGACAACAACAAACGAACATGGTTTTGCAGACAATACTAATTTTTACTTTGTAAATAGTATTGCACCAAAAATTCTTGAAGTTACTGATCCAACTGCAACAGCGCCTGATGGCAGACCTTTTATTGATACTGTAAATTCAATCGTAGTACAAAATGTTCCTGTAGCAACTGAAACTATTCCTTACAACAATGAATCAACATATACCTTAAGGTTTGGTGCTAATGATATTGATTATGCCGCAAATACTATTACTATTCCAAATCACGGTTTACGAAATAGTTATGCAGTGCTCTATTATCCTGCACCTGGAGATACTCCAATTGGTGGTTTAAATAGAATGCTTGTATATTATGCAGAAAGAATTAATGATAATACTATTAGATTACATGATTCTCAGAGAATGAATATTCTCAAGGATCTTCAAACTGGTGGTACATTTAATTATGGTAAACATACTTTAGGTTTGGTATATAACTGCTATAGAGAATACAAGCAATGGGGTGATTTCTATGCTTACTATTATACTTATTATTGGAACTGGCAAGGAACATATTCAGGACATGATTTTGCAAACGTAAATGGCACCTTTGGATTAGGTGGTCAGGCGTGGGATAACGTTGCATACTTCTCATGTGCAAGACCTGGATATGGTGGACATAACCAATACATATATAACTGGACTTGGTATAACGTCTTTGGAACTTCCTGGAGAACATATGGATATCACCTGCAAACATTACCTTTAGGTACTACTGCAATTTATCAGGGTTCTTATGATTTTATCACTGACAATAATAATTTTGGAGTAAATGGTAATAATAATGGTGGCCAAGGCCATGGATATACCGTAGGTGGATATAATGATGTAAACGGAAGAACTTATTGGACATCTACCTTCTCGGCTAATTTCATGAACTCCGCATACTTGAGATTGTATGGTAATGAATATTACTATTGGGCATATCAAGGTGATACCAATGGTTGGTGGGCAGGAAGAAATGGATATAGCAATAGTAATGATAGATATTTCGGTGATGTTAGTTCTGATGGTAGTACCAACATGTACTTCATGTTGATGAAGAGAAACACAAGTACTAATGATTCATTCTTCAAACAAGATCATGGATTTGAAACAAATAATCTCATTACGCTGACAGTAACTTCAGGCAATAATATTAGATATTGGAATGATAATGCAGGCGGTACTGCTACTTTAGGTACAGGCGCACAATTCTATGTAGAAAAAATTGATAGCACTAGATGGAGAATTAAACCTGGAGTAAATGATACTCCATATAGACTAGCTGCTGCTGATGGTAATTACATTATGGCTGCTACTATTATTAATCCTTTCAAGAATAGTATCTACATTGGCAATAATCAATTCTCAAATAACGAACTTATTCTTTATACTTTTGCCTCTCCAGCAACTGTTGTCAGTGGTTTATCAAATAACGGTACTTACTACCTCAAGGCAATTAATAACAATAGATTCCAACTCGGAACTACGGTAGGATTTACTAATGAAATTGTACTTACAAGCACTGGTACTGGCATTCAGTCATTTGAAAATGCATCCGCAACATTTGGTGCAGTTGACGGTTCTTATACCACTACTAGAGCAATCAATGATAAAACTCTTGAAATTACCCTTCCATTTAAATTATCTCCAGGTAATAAACCTTTCAATGCTGCTCTTGCAGTAACAACAGGTGCTAATGGATTCCTTACAATACCAAATCACTTCTTCTCACCAGGAACAAGAATTATTTACAATACTGCTGGTGGCACTGCGATTGGTGGTTTGACACATAATACAGATTATTTTGTCATTGTACTTGATGATACCAGAATTAGACTTGCCACTACTCTTGCTAATGCTCAAAGTGGCACTGCTGTAACAATGACTTCTACTGGCTCTGGTTCACATCAATTAATCACAGCAAATCTTTCAGGATTAATCACTGGCGCTGGTACTGTATCAGTCACTAGTGGTACTACTATTACAGCAAGAACAATCCTTGGTAATAATACCAACTTTAAACGTTACTTTAAAGTAGGTGATACTATTCGTATTGTTAATAGTGCAACGACCCCTGGAACTATTGTCACAAGATCTATTAATGCAATTAAAGATGATGGTTCTATATTAGTTGATACGCCATTTACATTTACTGGAAGTAGTCTCAAGTACTTCATTCCTACATTCATTTATGTAAGACCTGATGGTTACTATCTACATAGACCATTTGATGGTGGTATGGAAATTGGTACTTCTAAATCTCCTGATGGTCTTATTTGCCGTCAAACTCGTAAGTATTTCCGTTATCAGTCAGGTAAAGGTATTCAAACTTCATTTGCTATTAACTTTATTCCACAAAATCCAATTACATCCTTAGCATATACTCCACAAGGAACTACAACTTCACTGCGTGTTACTGGTGTTTCAGGGGAAAATAGACTTACTGTGGTCAGTGGTTCAACTGCTGGTGTTGTTCCTTACATGGAAATCACTGGACTTCCCTCTGGTGTAACACTTGATGCTTGTCAAATTGATTCTGTATTAAATAGTACCACTCTTGTCTTATCACAAACATTAACTGCATCTATAACTGATGTTCCTATTACATTAGAACCAGCAAAATTAGCAACAATTGTATCAAATAGACCTCATAATTGTATCGTTGGTTCATATGTATGTATTGTAGGATCTGATAATGATGTATTTAATAAGAAAGTTTCTGTTGCTACTATAATTGATGACTTTACATTTAGAGTTCAACTTAAAGATGTTCCTGCTGGAGTTAGTACTTCAGGTGGATTCCCATCATTTGCTGTAGAAAAATGGAATAATTCCTCAGTACGTGCTGGAATGTTTGATTTCCAAAATGGATTCTTCTTTGAATTTGATGGTCAAAATATAAATTGTGTCAGAAGATCTTCAGTACAACAGTTGACGGGTACTCTTTCAGTAACAAAAGGATCTGGAATTATCGTAGGCACGAGTACTCAGTTTAGTTCACAACTTCAAAAAGGTGATAAAATTGTTATTCGTGGTATGACTCACAAGGTTGTAAAAATAACCAATAACACTTCAATAACGGTTCAACCATCATATAAGGGTGTAACAAATAGTAACGTTATTGGAACTAAGACGATTGATGTAAGAGTTCCACAACTTCAATGGAATATTGATAAGTGTGATGGATCTGGTCCATCTGGTTATGTATTAAATATTGGTAGAATTCAAATGTGCTATGCAGATTATTCATGGTATGGTGCTGGTAAGATTCGTTTTGGATTTAAAGACCAACATGGTCATGTAAAGTATGTTCATGAGTTCAAACACAATAATAAACTTCTTGAATCTTACTTCCGTTCTGGTAACCTGCCTGCTCGTTATGAAATTGAAAATATTGGAACACCAACATTTGTTCCTTCCTTGTTCCACTGGGGTACTTCGGTAATTATGGACGGTATGTTCCAGGATGACGAAGCATATCTGTTTACTGCATCTGGTAATGTTCTTAAGTTTACTAATGCAACAACTCAAACTTCATCATCTAATGGAAATTCTGTTATTATTGAAGAAAGAATCAATACTTTCAACTCACAATACTTTATTAGAATCCCATTTCCGAGCAGTGAAGCAAGTAAATTGACCATTAATACTCTAATCTATAATACAGCAATTGCACAGGGATATTTCTCAAACGGAAGAAATATTAATTCTCGTTCGTTCGTTAGTGGTTCAACTTACTTTGTTTATATTCAGTATCAAGAAGGTTCTGCAACCGTCTTCCCCAGAGGCTATGCTTCAACTATCAATGCCAGAATAGGAAACCCCGCAGTTCCAACTACGACATCGTTTAACGTTGGCGCTCCTGCTGGTAGTGACAACTTGATTCCATCATATATTCCTCTTCTGAGTATTCGTCTTGCACCTTCTGTTGATTCTTCTATCACTGGAAGTGTTGGTCAAAGAGAAATTATTAATAGAATGCAATTAAATCTTCAGTCAGTTGGAGTTCAAGTTACTCATGAAACTGAAATTTCATTGATTATTAATCCAGAACTGAGTACTGATGCATTCGCTAATGTTGATAGTCCTTCTTTATGTCAATTAGTTAGACACAACTCTAATGAAACTTTATCTGGAGGCCAAAAGATTCTTGCCTTCAGAGCCGCTGGTGGTCCTATTGAAGGTACAAGAAGACTTGCTGCTGCAACTGCCTATGATCTTAGTGAACTCAGTGCTCTGGGCAACTCTATTCTCGGTGGTGATGGTGTATATCCAAATGGACCTGACCTTCTGACACTTGTGGCGGAAGTTATTGACTCTACTGGTGTTTCAAGTGCAAACCCATATTCAGCTACCGCTCGTGTTACCTGGAAAGAATCACAGGCATAATTTAAATATATAATTTAAACACTAGGAGAATTAAAATGGAAGAAATCCAAGATCCAAAACAACTTAATATTTCACTTCAACCATATGAAAATACTTCAGCAAAACAATATAAAGTAACCCTTGAAGATTTAGTTGAAGCAATTCAAGCATGTGATTTTGATTGGCATATGATAGATCCAGAATCGGAAGAATTTCTTCCAGCAAAACAATCTTATGAAAAAGTTATATCGTGTAAAGATGCATTGACACTTAAATATTTTGAAGATCCTATTCTTAGTGCTAAGATTAAAAAAGTATATAATCAACACGTACCAGTAAAATATCAACTGCCATCATAAGCATAAAAAAGACCCTCCGAAAGGAGGGTTTCTTTTTATTTAAGTACACAAACTAAAGAATATCTTATTCTGTCTGGTATAGTAGCATCAAACTGTACATTATGCCAGAACTTACCTCTGTACATACTTATGCAATTAAAGTTAGAAGGTATTCTATGATACTCAACAAAATGTTTATTGCCACGAAATACTTGCCACTCACCTAAATCTTCAGATGCAGAGTAATCTGCCATCGTACTAATATATTCATTCATCGCAAGTTGATTTAGTTTTAATTTATGCACGCTAGGATATTGATTTCCTTGACAGTCAATAAATTTAAAGAATGCTGTATAAGTATCTTCAATATCAGTAAGGTATAAATTTGCAGCTAAAGCAAATGAATCAATGTGCGGTAAATAATTTTTCTTGAATGAGGGCATTCCCGAATGAAGACAATTGGAATAAAAATCCCAATATCTTTTATCATATTCATAGTTACAGAATCCATGATCAAAAGCTATTTTATGTAATGCATTTGATAATGGAAGAAAGAATATATTATTAAATGGTTGTTGAAATCCAGGAGCTTTATTTACTACTATCTGATTTATTTCTATAATACTTTGTAATCTATCTTCGGAAGGAAATTTGATTAGAAATTTTTTTACATCTTCTGGATACCTTAAAAAATCAGATATTGTTATATACTCTAATTGATCAGCTCTATGAAAATTAATTTCAATATTATCATTAATAGAAAATAGATTTTCTAATTCTTTTATAGAAAATAAATTAAAATCAGATATTGAAATATTATTTTTATGATCAATAATGTTCTTCATTTGGATCCATTGATGGCGAGTAAGTAGCTGATAAAGAATATCTTATATTAGTTTCTGTATTTGCGTCATAATATACATTATGCCAAAAGTTACCTTTATAAAGGCATAGTCTATTAAATTTATATTCAATGGTGTGGTATTTTTCCCACATTTCATTTCCTTCAAAAGCATCATAAGGTGCAACTTCGCAAGTATCATTCATCTTATTTAATTCATTTTTGATGCCCTCTTTCATTGCAGGATCTGTTTCTGATAAAACAGCATTTAAACTTGCATATCTCTTATTGTTGTAGACTAAGTTATAGAATGATGTCCCTCCACCAACATTTTCGCTAAGAAAAATATTAAATGCAAATTGACTTTGATCAAAATGAGGTAGGTTGTTATTGCTTATTTTTAAAATTCCTGGGTAAAAAATATTACTATAATATACAAATTGAGATAATTGTCTACCTAAACGCAGATAGTCTCCACTATTTTCAATATCATATGGAACATAATCATATTCTGCGAGAAGTTTATATAAAGTAAATGAAAGACTTTCTAGGTAGTTAATTGGAAAAAACTGTTGTAGTCCTGGTTGCTGTAACCACTTAGTTTTTTTCAGTTCGGAAATTTTTTCGTAAAATTTACTTTTGTCATTTATTGGAAATAATTTCAATACATCAACTATATCATGTGGATTTTTAAAAAAATTGTCAATGGTGATATAATTTAAATTATCATAAATTTGAGACTGAACTTCAGAACCATTTATTTCAAACAGTTTAGTAAAATCTATTTTTTTAATTTCGTCAATATTTTCAAACATAATAACCTCTTTAGTTAAGATTTTCAGGTTCTTCGTTATTTTCTGCTTCTTTTAATCTAACCTGATTTGATTCTTGAATTTTTTCTTCAAGATCTTGATTGTAAGTAATGATTACATCTTCACCATTAACGGTTTGAGTAATTGTATTTTCTTCAATGTAATGATTAACTACAGAATTATATAAACTTACAATTTCTTGATGTGGTTCATAAATTACATCAATAAATTCATATGGAAAATTAAATTCTCTTTGTGCAGAAAGAGGAGCCCAAAAATTAAACTTTACCCCTGCGTTATCTAAAGTTGAATTTTTAACTTTTTCATTCCCATCAACAGTAAGTGTGTTTCTGTATTCAAAATCTATTGAATAGGGTTCAATAATTTTATATCCCATGGTTTTGTTTTCTGCATGATCAACTACCTCTTTAAGATCGCCAATTACAGTTTGACCTGTTTTAAGTAAGCAAAGTTTAACACTCATTGTTTTAAAAATCTCTAACTACAATTTTAGTATAAAAAGTCAATCCCGTCAAGTCAATATATACTTAAGGAATTTAAATTATTTAGTACTTGAATTTTAGATTAAATGTAGTGCTATTACTACATATACATAAATTTATTGTTCCTACATAGATTATAAACGGAGATTTTATATGGCATTAGTTTCTGAACTTCCTATAATGGACATTGCTTTACAAGCAGAAGAAAAACATGGCGTTGATACTCACATGGTAATTGAAGTTGTTTTAAAAAAACCAAAGGAAGTAGATGAAAATGACGAAACGTTTGATACAGATTATGATAATGTTGATGAAGAAGATGTGTTATGGTGGGTTGAATTTGAATATCAGCAATTAGTATTTGAAACTTTTAATATGGTAAAACATTTTCTTTTAGAAGAAGCTGTAAAAACTGGAAAAGGACCTGAAGTTGTAATTGATTTTGTACCTAGAGATGGAGAGGAATCTGAAAATGATGAGTGGTAAAATCTTACCAATATTTCCCAAATGTTATTACATAAAAGATAATGTTTGTTCTGAAATTTTATCTGAATTAGAAAAAAGTGTTCATAATTTAAAATCTAGAACTAGAAGAGCAGCAAACTTTAATGTCAACTCTTCTCATGGAGGAGCTGATAATTTGCACAAGATGCAACCATTTAATTTACTTGCTGATGAAATTATTAAATCAACAAAAGAATTTATGATTGAATATGGATATCAACGCTCAAGGATTCCTCAAGCATTCATACAGACAATGTGGTTTAATATTAGTGATAAAGGTGATTTCTTATTTCCTCATTTACATCCTGGTTCTTTCTTATCTGGAGCATACTATATAAAAACTACTCAAGAAAATCATATTCTTTTTCATGACGAACAGAAAAATTTTTATGAAAATCCAGAAAAGATGAATGAATTGAGTACCATGATACATCCTGTAAAATGTGAACCAGGAAGATTACTTATATTTCATAGCAATTTAGAACACTCAACACCCATTCAGTATAATCCTGGTGAAAAAATTGTAGTTTCATTTAACATAGTATTAGAAAATAAAAAAACATGAATATTTTTGAAATCAATACATCTAGTGAAATTAATATAGAATACATTGACAATTCACCTGTGTATACTATACAAAATTTTTACAAATATCCTATAGAAGTTTTTAATTTTTTTAGTCAATATCAAACTTCTTTATGGAAAGCAGATCAAAAACCATCTTATAATGGTGTGCATTTTGATGATAGAAGACAAAGGATTGAAACTGATCAAATAATACATGTCAATCGTTACCTAGAAAATATTTGCATTCAATCTTCTCAAAAACAAAATTATATTGTCAATAATATTACCAAATTTATAAGTAAAGATTTTAACGATTATAAAAATAATTATTGGTGGCCTCATAGAGATAATGGATACAATGGTATTGTATACTTTACTGAAAATGAAAATGCTGGAACTAACTTATATGAAAATATAAATGACAGTATAACAACCAGTGAACATAATTGTCCTTGGAGAGATAAAAACAAATGGAGAGTTATTAAAACTTTTAAATCAACATTCAATAGTCTTGTACTATTTGATGGATTGAAATTTTTACATGGAATGAATATTGAAGATGATTACTATTTTGATACTTACAGAGTAAATCAAGTTTTCTTTTTTAACCATAAATAATTTTAAGTGAGATTCAAAGTATGAGTACGGTCAGTGTATTTGATATGTTTAAAATACCACTTGTTCATTTTAGAATAAGTGATTGGGATAATAAAAAACAAAAATTATTATCTTTAAAAAAATTTGAAGGAGCACCATCACATAATACTGAAAATTTAATAACGGACTATCATAAAAATGCAGAAGCAAAATATAACTACTCTGAAAAAGTTTATAATATTTTAAAACCAGAAATTAATCAATTTTTAATTCAATTTAGATTACCACCATATAAAATTAGTGATTCTTGGATTGAAACTACCTACAACGATATGTTTCATCAAGTTCATAATCATGGTGGTCTTGGATTTAGTGCGGTTTGTTTCATGGATTTTGATCCCAAATACCATAAACCCACTCACTTTATATGCCCATACAATGATTTTGTAACAGGTTCTCAGCAAATATTTGTACCCAAAAATATATTTGAAGGATCTCTAATACTTTTTCCAGCATCTTTACTGCATTTTACTGTTCCTAGTTTTAATAATTCTAAACGTACTATTTTATCATTTAATCTTAGATAACTATTATGAAAATCGCAATCATTGGTAAAGGCACTTCTTCTATTATTCAAGCGTGTGTTTGTATATTGAATAAACATGATATAGAAATTTTTTATGATCCAGATATCCCTCCTGTTTCTGTAGGAGAATCAACAACTCCACATTTCCCAAATCTTCTTTATGAAGCACTTGGTTTTCGTATGGATGATCTTATTGAAAAAGGATTGATGTCCAGAAAACGTGGTGTTACATTTATTAACTGGGGTACTGGTGTTCCGTGGGTACATGGATTTGGTGGGCATCCTCCAGATGCAAACAGTGGTATAGGTTCATTTCATTTTGATACTGTAGTATTAAATAAATTTTTAAATGATGCATTAGAAGAACGTGGAATAAAGTATCATGCTGAAAAAGTTTCAGATTTAAAAGATTATGGTGATTATGTGATGGTCAATGATAAAAGGTACGATTTTGTTATTAATTGTACTGGTTGGAATTATGATCATAACAAATCCGTAACACCTGCTTTTCACACCGTAAATGCAGGATACTTATATAGAGATGACGATTTTGAAGTTTATCCAGGAATTATAAGCAAAGATTGTACCGTTCATAATGCTACTGAGGATGGATGGGAATTTAATTTACCATTTCCAAAAGAAAATGTTGTAAGAAAGGGATACTTATTCAATACAAATTATATTTCTCCCGAAGAAGTTACATATAAATTAGAGAGTCGTGGTAAAAAAGGAAAAGTTATAACTTGGAATCCAAAAAGAGCAAGATTTATTCTTGAATCCCCCAGAGTTGCAGCAAATGGAAATCGTTTATTTTTCGTAGAACCTTTACAAGCATATTCAATTTTAATGTATGTTGAATTTGCTAGTCAAATTTGTGACTATCTTAATGAAAAAATAGATTATCTTAAGAGATGCATCTATAATGTCAAGTATGAAAGGTTAATGATTAGTTATGAACAAGAATTAGCTTTTCATTATCAATATGGTTCAATTTTCAAAGATAGTAAATTTTGGCAAGATAAATCTGAAGAAGCTAAGCGTGTAACATATTATCATCCTTCCGCTGGTATTGATAAATTGACTGAGGTTGTGAACAATGGAGAGGTTGCTACTAATACACTTCAAAGAATTTTTATGCATTCAAGAGAAGACCTTGCATATGTTCATCGTTGGATGACAGATACTTGGACTGATGAAAACCGACCTAAAATCAGATGGTCTGGTGCTGAATTTAAATATTAATTTATAAATATCTTTTAGGAAACTAAGGGTTATTTTTGTATTCATGGCTCGTCCCGCCTCCAGACAACAATTAATTGATTATTGCTTAAGGAAACTTGGTTTTCCTGTGCTTGAAATTAATGTGGATGATGATCAGATTGAAGATGCGATTGATGATGCTATTCAATTCTTTCAAGAGCGTCACTTTGATGGTAGTATTCGTACCATTCTTAAAATGCAGATTACACCTCAGATGGTTGCTGCAGCAAAAACTAATACAACAATATCAGGCACAACATTAATAGAACAAAATAATTACATTCAAATTCCAGATCATATTCTTGGCATTACTCAAGTATATGCTCAGGATAATAGTGTATCATCAGTATCAGGAAATATTTTTAGTATCAAGTATCAATTGTTTTTGAATGATTTTTATAACTTTGGTTCAATGGAAATTCTTAATTACTATATGATTAAGAGTTACTTGGAAACTCTTGATTGGGTTATTTCAAACTTCAAACCGATTCGTTTTAATAAAAGAGAAAATAAACTTTGGCTGGATACTGATTTTGATCAACTAACGTCAGGTAATTATATCTTAATTGATTGTTACAGAATGCTTGACCCCGCTCAATGCACTGAGGTGTGGAATGATGTTTGGATGAAGAAGTATGCAACTGCACTTATCAAACGTCAGTGGGGACAGAACTTAATTAAGTTTAGAAATGTATCTCTTCCTGGAGGTATTACATTAAATGGTAGAGAAATTTATGAAGATGCTGAGGTAGAGATTGAAAAAATTCTGGCAGAGTTCCAACTCGCAGCAGAACTTCCACCTCTGGATATGATCGGATAATGACTAGAAATCTTTACTTCACTCAAGGAACAAAAGGTGAGCAAAATTTAATACATGACTTGATTGAAGAGCAAATCAAGATGTATGGTATTGAATGTTATTACATTCCTAGAAAAGTTTATGAAGATAAACTGTGGAATGATATCTATCATTCTCAATATAGAGATAGTTATCTTATTGAAATGTATCTTGAGAACTTTGAAAATTTTGGTGGTAAGGGAGACATGCTTTCCAAGTTCGGATTACGTGTTACTGATGAAATCACATTAACAGTATCACGTCGTAGATGGAAAGATTTTGTTGACCTTGCTACAAATAAAATTGTGGCTGGTAGACCTAATGATGGTGATTTAATTTGGTTCCCATTAAATCAAACTGTTTTTGAAATCAAATATGTAGAGAATCAAAAACCATTCTATCAATTAAATAGTTTATATGTCTACACAATGTCGTGTGAAATCTTTGAATATGGGGACAGTATATTTGAAACAGGAATTGAAAAAATTGATAATCTTGAACGGGAATCTGGTGTATTCCCAATCCTTATGATGCCAAGTGGTCTAGGCAATTACCAACCAGATGAAAAACTTCTTGGTACAAGATTTACTGCAACTGTTTCATCTGCAGTATTAAGTGGAGGTACACTAGGAGCACTTACTATTACCAATCCTGGAAGTGGTTATATAACTGCTCCATCAGTATTTTACTATGACTCTTTTGGTAATTATATCGCTACATCTACAACGACTATTTCTGGCGGAATAGTTACTGCAGTGAATCCTCCTTCAGTTTCATATACTTATTCTGGGGCGCCTACAGTCATTATAGATCCTTCACCTGCGAATTATACAGCAAGGGTTGGTGAATGGAGACCTACTGAAAGAGTACTTAATGTTGCTTATATCACTGGAAACTTTGCTCCTAATGAATTAATCAGGGGTCAGGAATCAGGTGCTAGGTGGAGAGTACAATCTTACGACACCCTAAATATGACTGACGCCTATTCTGAAAATAGAGAGATTGAATCTAAGGGCGATTTAATTATTGATTTCACTGAAAGCAATCCTTTCGGTGAATTCGGAGATATTAAAGGTAGCTTCTAATGTTAGGTAATTATTTTTATCACAAAATTATTCGTAAAACAGTTACCACATTTGGTACACTGTTTAATAATATTCAACTAAACACTTATGATGAACAAGGTAAGTTTGTAAAACAAGAAAAAGTTCCCTTGGCATATGGTCCTGCTCAAAAGTTTTTAACAAGACTTCAACAGGCGCCAGACATTGATAGAAAATTTACTATCACAATTCCAAGAATGTCATTTGAAATGACAGGAATTTCTTATGACGGCGGCAGAAAAGTTCCACCTACACAGTTTAATAGAGCATTTTCAGATAATACTGGGTCTGTAGGTAAGAAACAGTATATGCCTGTTCCTTATAACATAGAATTTGAATTGTCAATTATCACAAAAACACAAGATGATGGTCTTCAAATTATTGAACAAATTTTACCATACTTTCAACCACAGTTTACAGTCACCGTAAATCTTATTCCTGAAATGGAAGAGAGTCGTGACATTCCAATTATTTTAAATAGTGTTGATTATAGTGATGATTATGAAGGTGACTATTCCACACGAAGATATATAACTTGGACACTTCGTTTTACTGCGAAGACTTATCTGTACGGTCCTGTCACTGCTGGTAACATCATTAAGAAATCTATTTCCAATATCAATGTTGGTGATAAGGTTACTAATGCTAGGGTTCTTAAGTATGAAGTTCAACCAAAAGCAATTAGTGATCAGGATGGTGATGGAGATGTAGATGCTATTGATACATCACTACTTACAGCAGAAGACGATTTTGGATTTAATGAGGGTATAACTTACTATGGACCATAAATTTCAAGAGAATATGGAAGACCTTTTTGATATTGAATCAGTAGAAACTGAAGTGGTTTCTATCCAACCTCCCGCAGAAAACGAGGGTGATATTGATGTTGATTATAAGTATGCTCGCACAGAACTTTATGAACTTATTCAGAAAGGTCAAGTTGCGATTGATGAACTGATTGAAGTTGCTCGCAGCAGCAATCACCCCAGAGCATACGAGGTTGCATTCCAGGGGATTAAGAATGTTGCCGATATCACAGATAAGTTAGCAGACCTTCAAAAGAAAATGAAAGACATTAAATCGGAAGATAAAAAATCTTCTCCTACTACTGTCAATAATACTATGTTTGTTGGTTCCACAGCAGACCTCGCAAAGATGCTTAAGAACGCATCAAAAAACCTAAATAATCAAAAAGGCAAGTAAAAATGAGAGTAAAAGTATTAGCAGCTGGTGTAACACTTAACGCTACACCTAATGTAGTTGCTTCAGGAACAGATATTTTAATTAGTCATGATGCAGGAGGTAATGCATCAAGAACTATTAGTGTCTATGAAAATGACGGAACAACATTAATTGGAACTTATAATTCAATCCCTGGAACAGTTTTAGTAGTTTGTAAAAGGGCAGACCAAAAAATAAAAGTGGATAGTGGTTCTGATGTTTCTGCAACTTCAGTTGATTACCTAGGATAAAAAATTTTTACTAAAAAATAAGAGGTAAAAAGATGAACGAAAATCATATTGATGTAGCAATGGGTAGAGAGCTTGATGATGAAGGTTCTATGATTCTTAATCAGTTAGACCAACTTGAGATGCACTGTAAAAGGTTGAGAGAAGAAATTAAATCTCCAACGATGCAGATACCAGCATGGGTACAAGCAAAAGTTACTCTTGCCACTGATTATATGGATTCCGTCGCAAATTATATGTCTAGCAAATATAACGAAGAAGTTCAACCTGAACTAAATAAATTATCCTTTAGGGAGTTTGTTGAACTAGATGAAGGAGCAGCTTGGACAAAATCATCAGGAAAAAATAAAAACGGAGGACTCAACGAAAAAGGAAGAAAATCTTACGAAAGAGAAAATCCTGGAAGCGACCTCAAAGCACCTTCAAAGAAGGTTGGAAATCCCCGCAGGGCATCATTCTGCGCTAGAATGAGGGGGATGAAAAAGAAACTTACATCAAAGAAAACTTCTAGAGACCCTAATTCAAGAATCAATAAGTCACTAAGAGCTTGGAATTGTTGATATGTATTATGAAATTGAAAACCCTACCGATGAAGATATTGGAATAACTTTAAGTGGGGTTACTTATCAAATTATTAATATACCAGCAAATAGAATCATAATAGTAGAAAAACCAGAAGAATTAGTTTTTGGTGATCCATCTGGAAAATTAGTAATTAGACAAATACCATGAGTCAAAATCAAGTATACAAAGGTTCGCCTAATCTTAAAGCGGCGAATGTGCAGATGCAATTTACTCCCAAACAGATTGAGGAGTGGTTGAAGTGTGAGAACGACCCCGTATATTTTACCGAAAATTATATCAAAATTGTTTCTCTTGATGAAGGTTTAGTCCCCTTTGAAATGTGGGATTTTCAGGAGGATATGATTCGTAAGTTCCACGAGAATCGTTTTAATATTGCTAAACTTCCTCGTCAGACAGGAAAATCCACCACAGTGGTCTCTTACCTTCTACACTATTCGTTGTTTAATGCTAATGTAAATATAGGTATTCTGGCAAACAAACTATCAACGTCCAGAGAACTGCTTGGTAGACTGCAGTTGGCATATGAGAATTTGCCAAAGTGGATGCAGCAAGGTATTATTTCTTGGAACAAAGGTTCACTAGAGCTTGAGAACGGTTCCAAGATCATGGCAGCATCTACTTCAAGTTCTGCTGTCCGAGGAATGTCATTCAACATCATCTTCCTGGATGAATTTGCGTTCGTTCCAACTCATATTGCAGAACAGTTCTTCTCGTCTGTATATCCTACCATCTCGTCTGGTAAATCTACAAAGGTTATTATCATCTCTACACCAAACGGGATGAATATGTTCTACAAACTTTGGCATGATGCCGAGCGCGGTAAGAACGAATATGTAACGACTGAAGTTCATTGGTCTCAAGTTCCTGGTAGAGATGCCAAATGGAAGGAACAAACAATTGCAAACACTTCACAGAGACAGTTCATACAAGAATTTGAGTGCGAATTCCTAGGATCTGTTGATACTTTGATTGCTGCAAGCAAACTTCGTACAATGGTTTATGAAGATCCACTTAAAGATAATGGAAAAGGTCTAGTAGTTTATGAAGAACCACAAAAAGAACATGATTATATTGTCACTGTTGACGTTGCTCGTGGTGTAGGAAATGATTACTCTGCGTTCTTGATCTTTGATATCACAAAATTTCCTTATAAATTAGTAGCAAGATATAAAAACAACGAAATTAAACCAATACTTTTTCCAAATATTATTGTAGAACTTGCTAGGTCTTATAACAAAGCATACATCCTAACAGAGGTTAATGATATTGGTGACCAAGTTGCTGGGATGATTCACTTTGATCTTGAGTATGACCACGTACTTATGTGTGCAATGAGAGGTCGTGCAGGACAAATTGTAGGCACAGGATTTTCTGGAAAGAAAACACAGTTGGGTGTGAAAATGTCTAAGACTGTTAAGAAGGTTGGATGTCTGAACTTAAAAACATTTATTGAAGATGATAAACTGGTAATTCCAGACTATGCTACTATCGCAGAACTAACGACATTTATTCAGAAAAATAATTCATTTGAAGCAGAAGAGGGTTGTCATGATGACCTTGCAATGTGTTTGGTAATCTTTTGTTGGTTGGCAGTCCAAGATTATTTTAAAGAAATGACGGACAATGATGTTCGTCAAAGAATCTACGAAGAACAGAAAAATCAAATTGAACAAGATATGTCACCTTTTGGTTTTATCTCTGATGGTATTAACGATGAAGAGAAAAGTTTTGTGGATGTAGATGGAGACCGTTGGTATCTAGATGAATACGGAGATGTAGCAAGCGAATTCACTTACATGGCAACCTACCTCTGAAATAGAGTAATTTATAAATAAGTTTAGAATAAAATCTGAACTTTAGGGGTAAAAGATGGCATCACAAACATCGCCAGGTATTATTGTTCAGGAGCGTGACTTTACCAACTCACGCCTCCAGGAAACGATTACTAATGTGGCAGCTATTGCTGGTCCTTTCACAAAAGGTGAAGTAGGCATAGCAAAACTTATTACAAACGAGAAAGAATTGGTAGAAAATTTTGGTAAACCAACGAGTGATAATTATGAGTGGTGGTTTACTGCATCAGAGTTTTTAAACTATGGCGGTAATCTTCAGGTAGCAAGAATCTCTTCAGCAAATGCTTCTTATTTGACAAATGCAAATTCCACTGGTGCAGTTGCAAGTGGAGTTTCTAGTATCAAAGTAAATAATCTTTCGGTATATGAGACAAGCGTAGAGAACACAACTCCAAGTTACAAGTATGTTGCAAAAACTCCAGGTACGTGGGGAAACGGTTTGAAGGTTTGCATCATTGATGCTGGTGCTGATCAAATTTTAACCTTGGCATCTGGTGTATCCTTTACTCAAGGTGATTCAATTACCAGTGGCAGCAAATCAGGAAAAGTTTACCAAACAAATAATAGCGACACTACAAAAGTAGCAGTAGTTCTTGATACTGGATCAGCAAAATTTGCTGCTAATGATTCAGTTTCTGGTACTACAGTTTCAGCAGCGACTGATTGGTATGATGAGCAAACTGTAATTCCAGGATTGATTAAGTGGAATTCAATTGCTCCTCGTCCAGGAACTTCTCCATTTGCAGCATCAAAAAATGGTAAAAATGATGAAGTCCATGTAGTAATAATTGATGACGATGGTTCTATTACTGGAGCGTCAAATACTATTTTAGAAAAAATCTTATATGTTTCAAAAGCATTTGATGCAAAAACAACTGAAGGTGAAAATAATTTTTATAAGAGAGTAATCAAAGGTCGTTCTAAGTATGTTTATTCTGGAGCACATGAAACATCTTATGATTATGAACCAGCAGGTTCTGTATCAATTACTGAAGTTTCTAGCGCAAGTTCTAACTTTAAATTACTTGGACCAAAATCATATGATTTTTCAGCAGGTTCAGATTATCAAAATTATAATGTAGGAAATGAAACACAAACTTATCTAGATGTATTCTCAGACGTTGAGACTCTTCAACTTGATTATATTCTTGCTGGTCCTATAACTGCTTCAAAGGCAAATACATTAATCAATCTTGCAACAACAAGAAAAGATTGTATTGCATTTATTTCACCAAAAAGATCTGATGTAATTGGTAGTGATGCATCTAGCACAACAGCGCAAAAAAATAACGTAGTTGCTTTCTTTGAGGGAATTAGTGATAGTTCTTCTTATGCAGTATTTGATAACAACTATAAGTACATTTATGATCGTTTTAATGATACTTTCCGTTGGATTCCAACAAATGCTGATGTTGCTGGACTTTGTGTGAATACTGCTACTGTTTCAGAACCCTGGTATTCACCAGCTGGTTTCAACAGAGGCAATATTCGTAATGCTGTTAAGATTGCATTCAACCCAACTAAAGATCAGAGAGATGAACTTTATGCAAAACGTGTAAACCCTATCGTTTCATTCCCTGGTCAAGGAATTGTTCTCTTTGGCGATAAGACCGCACTTCGTAGTCCTTCTGCTTTTGATAGAATTAACGTCCGTCGTCTGTTCCTTATTCTGGAAAGAACAATTAAAGATTTCTCCAAGAATGTTCTGTTTGAATTAAATGATGAAACGACTCGTAATAATTTTACCACCCAGGTAACTAATTATTTGAGTGAAGTACAGGCAAGAAGAGGTATGACTGATTTCCTTGTTGTTGCCGATGCTTCCAATAACACACCAGATGTTATTGATAGAAATGAATTTATTGCTGACATCTATGTAAAACCATCTCGTTCAATTAACTTCATCACCCTGACATTCGTTGCCACACGCACGGGTGTAAGTTTTGACGAAGTAGTTGGTAGAGTTTGATTAACAAAATAAATACTTACAAGGAGTAATCAAACAATGGCAAACTTAAGTTTATTCAAAGAAAAAATTGGTTATGGTATTAGACCAAATCTTTTCATGGTTTCTGTAGCAGATTTAGGTTCTAGTATCAGTGGTATTGCTGCAAGTACTGATGTAAAAGGAACAGATCCAAAGTTTACATTTCTTTGTCGTTCCGCAGGAATCCCAGCTGCTTCTATTGGAACTGTAGAAGTTCCATTTAGAGGAAGAGTAATTAAACTTCCTGGTGACAGAACATTTGAATCATGGACCGTCACTATCATGGCTGACGAAAATATGTCAGTCAGATCATTCTTTGAAAAATGGATGGATCATCTTAACAAGCATGATAACGGTGCTGGTTATACTACCAACTTTGCTGCAACATTAAGAGTTGAGCAATTAGCTAGAGGTACTTCAACAGGAGCAAATACTGCTGATCCTCATAAAGTTATCAAAGAGTATACATTTAAAAATGCATTCCCAACTAATGTATCTCAGATTGATTTGTCCTATGACAACAATAATACCATTGCTGAATATACAGTAGAGTTCCAATACGACTGGTGGGAATCAAAGAATGGTGCTGGAGCAGCGGGTGCTGAAATTAATGGTAGCAGCGGGATCTGATAAATAACTACAGTAAAAAGTAGTTTTATCTCTATACTATGGCAGAATTGTTTGGGTTTTCTTTAGATAAAGATAACGAAAAGAAAAAGAAGCAGCAGGGGTTACTTTCTCCTGTTGCTCCTAATAACGATGATGGGACCGTAACAATCTCCGCTGGGGGTTATTACGGTCAATATGTTGATATTGAGGGTATTTCAAAAAATGAATTTGAGATGATTCGTAAATATCGTGAAGTATCACTGCATCCTGAAGTTGACTCAGCAATTGACGAAGTTGTTAACGAAGCTATTGTAGCAGATGGTGATGATTCCCCAGTGGAAATTGAACTTTCTAATCTGGAAATTAGTGATTCAATCAAAAAAAGAATTCGTGAAGAATTTAAAGAAATTAAAAGACTTTTACAGTTTGACAAAAAATGCTACCAGTTGTTCCGTCGCTGGTACATTGATGGCAGAATGTATTATCATAAAGTAATTGATGTCAACAAACCTACAGAAGGTATTAAAGAACTCCGTTATATTGATCCCCTGAAGATCAAGAAAATGAGGGAGGTCAAGAAACCAGTAACTCCTCCTACTCAGGAACAAGCAAAAGTAGATTTTGGTGATGTAAAAGAATATTATCTGTTTAATCCAAAAGGTATTTTTACTAGTACTTCTACGGTACAAGGTCCTCGTGATCATATGGGAATCAAGATTTCCCTTGATGCTATCACATTTGTTCCTTCAGGTCTGATGGATTTGAACATGAACATTCCTTTATCATATCTTCATAAGGCACTAAAGGCAGTTAACCAACTGAGAATGATTGAAGATTCTCTGGTTATCTATCGTATGTCTCGTGCCCCAGAGCGTAGAATTTTTTACATTGATGTAGGTAATCTACCTAAAGTCAAAGCAGAACAATACCTCAGAGAGGTTATGTCTCGCTATAGAAACAAACTTGTATATGATGCAAGTACAGGCGAGATTCGTGATGACAAGAAATTTATGAGTATGCTTGAAGATTTCTGGTTACCTCGTCGTGAGGGTGGCAGAGGTACGGAAATTACTACACTTCCTGGTGCTCAAAATCTTGGAGAACTGAAGGACGTTGAGTATTTCCTTAAAAAACTTTATAAATCGCTGAACCTCCCTCCATCTCGCGTAGGCGAGGAAAAGGGATTTAGTCTAGGTCGTTCTAATGAAATCCTACGTGATGAACTTAAGTTCATTAAATTTGTGGGCAGACTGCGTAAGCAATTTGCACATTTGTTTAATGATATGTTAAAAACTCAATTAGTTTTAAAAGGTGTCATTACCACAGATGATTGGGAATTTATGGAAGAGCATATTCAATATGACTTCCTATTTGATAATCATTTTACTGAACTGAAAGAAATTGAAATGATTAACGAGCGTTTAAATCTCGTCAATCAAATGCAACCTTTCCTTGGTGTTTATTATTCTAATGATTATATCAAGCGTCAAATTCTGCAACAAACTGAACAGGAAATTATTGATATAGCAAACCAAATTAAGAAAGAAAAAACATCTGGTGAACTTATGGATATTCCTGTTGCACCTGTAGAGCAAGACCCAATGGCACCACCTCCACCTAAAAATGGACCCAAAGAAACTAAAACAAAAGATTCTTTGAAAGCACAAACGCCAAAAAAAATTAACAATAAAGAGTTAGAAAACTAAATAATTAACACATCCACAATATAACTATGTCTGTTACTAAAGAATTAATTGATAAAATTGTCTCTGGACAAAACTCTGATGCTGCTGATGAAGTGATTGATCTACTCTATCAAAAATCTGTAGAGCAACTTGATCGTTATAAGAAGGAGTATGCATCACAACTGATGAATTCTGCAGAAGAATCTGAAGAAGAAACTGAGGAAGAACCCACCGAAGAAAACCAATGAAACTTATTGTAGAACACATTGAGGACATTCAGTTCCTCACAGAAGAGAAGGACGGAAAAGAATATACATATATTCAGGGAGTATTCCTGCAGGGGGATATTAAGAACCGTAATGGTCGTGTATATCCTATGCCTGTTCTCCAGCGTGAGGTAACTAACTATAATTCAAATTATATTGAAAAATCTCGTGCTCTCGGTGAACTAGGTCACCCTGATGGACCCACTATTAATCTTGATAGAGTATCTCATAAAATTGTAGAACTTTATCAAGATGGTTCCAACTTCATCGGCAAAGCAAAATTACTTGAAACCCCGATGGGTAGTATTGCCAAGAACCTTCTGCGTGAAGGTGTTCAACTAGGAGTTTCTTCTAGAGGTGTTGGCAGTTTGGAATCTAAAGGTGGTTCTAATTATGTTCGTGATGATTTTATGCTCACTACTGCTGCAGATATTGTAGCAGATCCTTCTGCTCCAGATGCTTTTGTAAATGGAATCATGGAAGGAAAGGAGTGGGTATGGGATAATGGTCTTCTTAAAGAAGCTGAAATTCAAAGAGTTAAAGAAGAGTTAGATAGAGTTTCACGCAATCAACTTGAGGGCAAAATCCTTGAGTCGTTTGAAAAACTTCTGTTTAACTTATAAAATTAATAAATAAGTATTAGAAAATCAAAGTATCCGTAGGGGTAATTTTAATGGCAAATTCGTTAAACGAGAAATTTGAGGAGTTCGTATCAGACAATATTGATACGGAGACCGTTACAGAAATGAAAAATGCTGTAACTGCTGGTGCTGCACCCGCAGAGAAATCACATCTTCCAAGTGCTTCTGGGTCCGAAGTTGCTGTTGCTAACGTAGAACCCATGGCAGCAGGTTCATCTGCTGAGTATAATGGTAAGTTTGAAAACTCTGGCGCTAAGGCAGCAGCTCCTGTCAAAAAGTCCAGAACTCAAGTTAATTCGGGTGAGGGTGGACAAGACCCAATGCCTAAATTGGGTTCATCATTCCCAGGTGATCGTGGTGGAAAAGGAACCACCCGTGGTGGCGGGGACGCAATGCCAACTCTTAAAAAAGAGGAGACAGAGTGCGAGGACGGGAAGGAAGATAAGAAACTTGTTAAAAAAATGCTTAAGAAAGAAGATGTTGACGTTACTGCAGATGTAAATGCTCTGGTAAACGGCGAAGATCTTTCAGAAGAGTTCAAAGAAAAAGCAACTACTATTTTTGAAGCTGCTCTTGTTTCTAAGATCAATGAAGAAATTGAGAAACTTGAAGAGCAGTATGCTGCTCAACTGAATGAGCAAATTGAAGTGACAAAAGAGGAAATGACAGCTAAGGTTGACGCTTTCCTTAATTACGTTGTAGAGCAATGGATTCAGGATAATAAACTCGCTGTTGATCATGGTGTTCGCACCGAGATCGCAGAATCGTTTATGTCAGCACTGAAGGAAGTTTTTGTAGAGCACTACATGGACATTCCTGAAGAGAAGTATGACATGGTTGAGGGTATGACAGAAAAACTTGATGAGATGGAACAAAAACTCAACGAACAAATTGAAAAAAATATTGAACTGAATTCTGCACTGGGAGACTTCATCAAAGAGTCAATCGTTGTTGAAGTATCACAAGGTCTTGCAGATACTCAGAAAGAAAAACTTGCATCTCTCTCAGAGGGTGTAGAGTTTACCGATGAGGAAACTTATCGTGAAAAGATTGAGACTATTAAGGAAAATTATTTCCCCAAAACTCAAATTACTGAAAGTGCTGAAGCATCTGAGCCTGTAATTGAACAGGAAGTTCCTGCTCATATGGCTGCTTATGTACAAGCAATCGCTCGTTATTCTAAGTAATTTATAAATAGTTCAAACCTACCTAACATTTTCCAAGGAGTTAAAGCAAATGTTCAATACCGAGCATCTGCAGGAAAAGTGGGCACCTGTTCTGTCTCACGGCAATCTGCCCGAGATTAAGGATAATTACAAAAAAGCCGTCACTTCAATCCTGCTTGAAAACCAAGAAAAATTCCTCCGTGAGGAGAGAATGCTGACCGAGGCTGCACCTACTAACCACGGTCCTATCAATACTCAAACCACAGGCACTGGCAACATTGCAGGTTTTGATCCCGTACTGATCTCATTGATCCGTCGTTCAATGCCTAACCTGATTGCTTATGATATCTGTGGTGTTCAACCAATGAACGGTCCTACTGGACTCATCTTTGCAATGCGTTCACGCTATGATAGTCAGACTGGCACCGAGACTTTCTTCAACGAAGTAAATGGTCAGTTCTCTGGTTCACCTTATGTAACCGCTTCTGGTTCAACTGGTACTGCACAGTCAGGCACCAACCCTGCTGTTCTGAACGCTTCAGGTACTTATACCTCTGGTTCAGCAATGAGCACTGCAACCGCAGAAGCTCTCGGTGATGCAGCAAACAATGCATTCCCAGAAATGGCATTTAGCATTGAGAAGATTGCTGTTACTGCTAAGTCACGCGCACTGAAAGCAGAATATAGCATTGAACTCGCACAAGATCTGAAGGCAATTCATGGTCTGGATGCTGAAACCGAACTGGCAAACATCCTTTCGGCTGAAATCCTCACTGAAATCAATCGTGAAGTTGTTCGTACAGTATTCCGTTCCGCTAAAGCTGGTGCTCAGCAGAACGTTGCAACTCAAGGTACTTTTGACCTTGATGTTGACTCCAACGGTCGTTGGTCAGTTGAGAAGTTCAAGGGTCTTCTGTTCCAGATTGAGCGTGAAATGAACGCTATCGCTAAAGAGACTCGTAGAGGGAAGGGCAATATGCTCATCTGTTCTTCAGATGTTGCATCAGCTCTGTCAATGGCAGGTGTTCTGGATTACACCCCTGCTCTCAACACCAACCTGAACGTTGATGACACTGGCAACACCTTTGTTGGTACTCTGAACGGTCGTATTAAGGTTTATATTGATCCTTATTCGGCACTGCCTTCAGAGGGTAACACTGCTGCTCAATTCTTCATCGCTGGTTATAAGGGTACTTCCCCTTATGATGCTGGTCTGTTCTATTGCCCATATGTACCTCTCCAGATGGTACGTGCAATCGGTCAGGATACCTTCCAGCCCAAGATTGGCTTCAAGACTCGCTACGGCATGGTCCTGAATCCATTCGCAAAGGGTGAGACTGCACTTGTAGATTCTGATCCAGTAGCATCAGGAAACCTCTCTACCAACGTTTACTACCGTCGTGTAAGAGTCACCAACTTGATGTGATTCTTTTCTTACAGACGCTCCTGGACCCCTCTCACGAGGGGTTTTTTTTATCTAAATATTTTTATTTAAAATGTCACAATCAAAGTGGGTTAAAGATCGTATTCAAAATAGAAATTTTCTTGCCCCAAACGGATTTAAATTATCTTTAATTAATTTCCCAAAAGTATCTTTCTTCTGTCAGTCAGCAAATATTCCTGGTATCAGTATTCCTGATATTACAGTTGCAAACCCCTTCAGAGATTATTCAGTTGCTGGAACTGAAACTGAATTTGAAGATCTTAATGTAAAATTTTTAGTTGATGAAGATATGACTAACTATTCAACTATTCATAAATGGTTGCGTAAAACTGGATTAGCAGAAAATTTTGATACTGATAGATATCCTATTGAAGGAAACGGTATTTTAGAAATACTTAATAGCAATTGGAGACCATCAATTATAGTAGAGTTTGAAAATTTATTTCCCATTTCATTAACTCCACTTGACTTTGATGTTACTGATCAAAACGTAGAGTACATGGTTGCTCAGGCGACTTTTAAATATAAGATATATAGAATTAAGAACAAAAATGGAGTTGTGATTAGTTAATGACTTTTGATGAAATTCAAACGATGTGGGAGCAGGATTCTAAGATTGACCCCGTAGAACTGGATACTGCTTCTCTATCTATTCCTTCGTTACACGCAAAATATTTTAAAATTTTTTCAGACTACAGATTTAAGAAAAAACAAGCAACGCTTAATCTTAAACAATTAACTCGCAAAAAATTTGAATACTATACAGGCAAAGCAGAACCTGAAAAGTATAAAGAAAATCCTTTTGATTTAAAAATTCTTAAAACAGATTTATCACTATACATTGAATCGGATCCAGAGATTAAAGACCTACAACTAAAGATTGATATGTATGAAATCATTATTGAATACCTAGATGGAGTAATTAAAATGATTTCTAATCGTTCATACCAAATCAAAAATGCTATCCAATGGAAATCATATATTGACGGTATTACTTAATGGCAGACATTACTATTCAAAAGCGCAATGAAGTTTACTTTCAACTTGAATGTGAACCACACATCAAATATGAACTCTCAGAATACTTTACATTTGAAGTACCTGATGCCAAGTTTATGCCACAGTTCAAAAACAGAATGTGGGATGGAAAAATTCGTTTATTCAGTCCATCTAACGGAGAACTGTACATCGGATTATTGTCTTACCTTATGGAGTGGGCAGAGGAACGAGAGTACACCTGTGCATTTGAAGACAATAAATTTTATGGTAAACCTGATGAAACAAATCCTTATATCTCTAGAGAAGCGATTAAGGAATATATGGACTACCTTACGCCAAAGATTAAACCACGAGACTATCAGTATGATGCAGTCTACAAAGGACTGAAGAATTATCGCAGGATTATTCTATCGCCAACTGGTTCTGGTAAATCATTTATGATTTATTCTTTGATACGATACTTCACTGCCGCCAATCTTAAGACTCTTATTGTTGTACCTACCATATCATTGGTCACGCAACTGTTTAATGATTTTGTTGATTACGGATGGGATGCAGAAAATTACTGCCATCAAATTTATGGTGGTGAAGCAAAACTATCTGATATGCCTGTAGTCATAACTACTTGGCAAAGTATCTACAAACTTCCCAAGAAATATTTTGACAGTTATACTGCAGTGATTGGAGATGAGTGCCATACTTTTAAGGCAAAATCTCTCACAAGCATTATGACTAAACTGCATGAGGCAAAGTATAGGATTGGTTTCACTGGAACTCTAGATGGAACTAAAACACATCGTTTAGTCTTGGAGGGTCTGTTTGGACTTTCAAACAAAGTCACCAATACCGCTGACCTTATGAAACGTGGTCAACTGTCTGATCTAAAAATTAAAATTCTTTTATTAAAGCACGAATCATTCAGATTCCCTAACTATCAAGATGAAATGAACTATATCGTATCACATCAGAAACGAAATGTATTCACTCGTAATCTTGTTCGTGATTTAAAAGGAAACACTCTGGTACTTTTTAATTATGTAGAGAAACACGGTGAACCACTTTATGACCTTATAAATAGTACCATCGGGTTAGAACGAAAAGTTTTTTTTGTTCATGGTGGTGTAGAAGCCGAAAAACGAGAACAAATCCGTCAACTAACGGAACAACAAAATAATTGCATTATTATTGCTAGTTACGGAACATTCTCTACTGGCATTAATATTAAGAACCTTCATAATATTATATTTGCATCTCCTAGTAAATCAAGAATCAGAAACCTACAATCAATTGGTAGGGTGTTGAGGAAAGGAGAAAACAAGTCACAAGCAGTTCTTTATGATATTGCTGATGATTTTTCAAAAGGTAACTATAACAATTACACTTTGAATCACCTAAAAGAAAGAATCAAGATTTATAATGAGGAGAATTTTAACTACGAAATTATTCCAGTAAACATAAAAAAATGAATGATGAATTTTTTGCCACAGTAAAACTTATCACAGGGGAAGAAATTCTCGGTCTAATTAGTGTGTTTGATGATGGCATTACTATTGAAAACTCTTTATTGCTTGAAGACATGAGTATCTTTGAAGGTATTATAGATACAGGTAATGTAAGTTTAAAACTTTCAAAATGGTTAAAATCATCCACTGATGATACTCTTTTTATTAATGATAATAAAATTATTACTATAAGCGAATTAAAAGAACCTGGATTAAGTTTTTATAAAAAAGCAGTGGTAGATATATCTAGAGCAGATAAAAGACCACCAAGAGTAAAAAAGAGAGAAAGATATAATGGTAATAAAAGTACGGTCAAAGAGGCACGTATTAAATTTGAAAAATTATTTGATGATTATTAAAAGCTATTATTAACTTTGAACCTTGACAGAGTTATCCTACTCATAATTTTGATTCTTGTCAAGCCCTCGTGAAGTGTGTTATAATGTATTCACATTCAATTAAGGATAATGGAAACTAATGAGAGTCAAAAAGAAACCAGAGCATTATGTAGACAATAAGGAATTCTTATCTGCACTGTCTGCATATAAAAATAAAGTTAATGCAGCATTGACAGATGGCACCACTCGCCCTATGATTCCAAATTATATTGGAGAATGCTTTCTGAAAATTGCGACTCATCTTTCTTATCGCCCAAACTTCATTAACTATCCTTTCCGAGAGGATATGATTAGTGATGGAATTGAAAATTGTGTTCAGTATATTGATAACTTTGACCCAGACAGAGGTAATCCATTTGCCTACTTTACTCAAATTATCTACTATGCTTTTCTCAGAAGGATACAAAAAGAAAAAAAGCAATTAGAAATTAAATCTAAAATTCTGGAAAGATCTGGGTATGATGAAGTATTATATGCAGATCGTAATGAGTTGAATTTTTCCAGTTCAGATTACAACGGCATTAAACAATCCATTGAGCAAAAAACTAGAAAATGAAAGTTGCTATCATTACTGATACACATTATGGATTCAAGAAAGGTAATCAAGATTATCATGATTACTTCAAACGTTTTTATGATGATGTATTTTTCCCAACTCTATTGAAGAATAAAATCAAGCACGTTATTCACATGGGTGATGTGTTTGATATTCGTCGTCAGATTGATTTCTGGAGTCTGAATTGGGCAAAGCAAAATATTTTTGACACTCTGGAAAGTATGGGTGTCACATGTGACATTATGGTTGGTAATCATGATGCATTTTATAAGAACACTTTAGAGATTAATTCTGTGGAGTGTTTGCTCATGGAATATAGTAATCTTCGTGTGTATAGTAGACCTACTGAAGTTAAGATAGGAGACAGAGAAATTCTATATCTGCCATGGATTTGTTCGGAGAATGAAGAAAAAACTCTTGACTTAATTCATACTACTAAAGCAGAAATTGTGATGGGTCATTTAGAATTAAAAGGATTTGCAGCTAATCCAAAATGGACTTGCGAGCATGGTTATAATTCTGAAATATTTGACCAATTTAAGTTGGTAATGTCTGGTCATTTCCATACAAAAAGTAAAAAAGGAAATGTTCAGTACCTGGGGAATCCCTATCAAATGTATTGGAACGACTATGATGATCGTAGAGGATTTCATATCTTTGACACTAAAACTCTTAAGTTAACTTACGTTCAAAATCCTTATGAAATGTTTTATAAGATTTTTTATGATGATAGTAAAAATGATTACTATGAATTAGATCTAAGTCAATATAAAAATACGTGTGTTAAATTAGTGGTAGAAAACAAAAATGACTATACACAATTTGAATATATTGTGAATAGTATTCAAGATTATGTTCTTGATCTTAAGATCATAGAAGACTTTTCTACTGATACTGAGGAAGATAATGATGATGTTCAACTAGAACATGAAGATACTGTCACTATTTTGGAAAAATATATTGATGAATTAAATGTTAATTTAGATTTGATTAAATTAAAAGAAATTATGAAATCTCTTTATGTGGAGGCACTGGAGGTGGTATAATGTACATTTTATGCCTCAGGGGGAAAGAAGATGAAGGTGCTTATGCGATATCAAACCAGCAAGGTCATAGAATTCTTCTGATGTTTGAAGAAGAAGATGATGCCGTTAGATATGCTGGTCTTCTAGAGGCAGATGATTTTCCGTCATTAATTGCTGTAGAGGTTGACCCAGATGGTATGATGGAAATGTGCAACAAAACAGGATATGATTATATGATTGTGTCTCCTGATGAACTTATTATTCCTCCTGAAAATAATGAATTATGATTTTATTTAAAACTGTACGATTTAAAAACTTTCTTTCTGCTGGAAATACTTTTACTGAGATATCTTTAGATAGTCATCATAACAGTATTATTGTAGGTACTAATGGTGCGGGTAAGAGTACCATTCTGGATGCTCTTACTTTTGTGCTGTTTAATAAACCATTCCGAAAGATTAATAAACCGCAGTTAGTTAACTCCATCAATGAAAAAGAATGTGTGGTGGAGGTAGACTTTTCTATTGGTAAAAAAGATTATAAAGTTGTCCGTGGTATGAAACCTAATATTTTTCAGCTTTATATCAATGGTCAGATGCTCAATCAAGATGCTGCTACAGGAGATCAGCAGAAATTCTTAGAACAAACAATTCTCAAACTAAATTATAAATCCTTTACGCAGATTGTTGTTCTGGGTTCTTCTACCTTTGTTCCCTTTATGCAGTTACCTCTGGCATCTCGCCGTGAAATTATTGAGGACCTCCTGGATATTCAGGTGTTCAGTCTGATGAATACTAACTTAAAGGATAGAATGAAGCGATTAGCAGACGATATTCGCTTCACAGAAAACAATATTGATTTGACCAATCACAAGATTGTTCTTCAAACTAATATGATCAAGGAACTGGAAAACAAAAGCGAAAGTATTATTCAAGATAAATTTAATAAGATTGAAGAGTTCAGAAAAAAATCATACTTTCTTCTTGAGGAGAATACGGATTTGAACTCTTATATATCTGAAAAACAATCTCAACTAGATGGTCAGGATAAAGTTGTAAATAAGTTTGACAATTTAAAAGAATTTAAATTTAAATTTAAAAATAAAGTTGATAATTTAATCAAAGAAAATAAATTTTATAAAGACAACGATAACTGTCCTACCTGTAAACAGGGTATTGATAAACATTTCAAGTTAGATAAAATCAATAAAAATGAAAGCGTACTCAAAGAAACAGAGATTGCTTGGGGTAAACTAGAAGAAGAAATGGAAAAGGTGAAAGAACAACTCATCACGTTCAAATCAATTAGTTCAGATATTACTAGTAAATATTCTCAGATTGATAAAAATAATAATCTTATCAATCATCTTCAGGGTCAAATCAACGAACTTGAAAAAGAGATTGATGAACTCAATCAACAAAAAGATAACTCTGGTGAAGAATATCAAGTCTTAAAAAAACTTGAAAAACAACTAAAGAACTATGAAGGCATTCTTGCTGCACATAAAGAAAATAAAGATTATTATAGCGTTGCCGCTAACCTACTGAAGGACACTGGTATTAAAACTAGGATTATCAAACGATATCTACCTGTGATGAACAAACTCATCAATCAGTATCTTCAGCAAATGGATTTCTTTGTAAACTTTACCTTGAGTGAAAGTTTTGAAGAAAGCATTAAGTCCCGTTATCGGGACGAGTTCAGTTACTCGTCGTTCTCAGAAGGAGAAAAGTCTCGTATTGACATCGCTCTGATGTTGACCTGGCGTTCTGTAGCAAAACTTAAGAACAGTGTGGATACAAACCTGCTGATTCTGGATGAAATTTTTGACAGTTCACTTGACAGCACGGGCACTGATGAGTTATCATATATTCTGAGAACTTTTACCAAAGAGGTAAATCTCTTTATCATTTCCCATAGGGAACACATGGTTGAGAAATTTGATCGGGTTCTCAAGTTCAACAAAGTAAAAAACTTTAGTAAAATGGAGGAAGTGACTAATGCAGTGGAAGTATAATGAGGAAAAAATCCTCAAAGAAGTTGAGGAGTATGTTGTGAGCACCTACGGTAGTCACTACTGTGGTCATAATGATGCCTATATGGACATTCAAACAATTGATCTAATGGCAGCAAAAGATCTGGCACCAGATTTCTGTCAGGCAAATATCCTGAAGTATGGTTCCCGCTATGGTGATAAGGATGGTCGTAACAAGCGAGACCTTCTTAAAGTGATTCATTATGCTATGCTACTGCTTCACTTTGATCGCCATTACTCACGCACTGATAACGGTCTAACTGAATTTAAATCCTAATTATGAAACTATCTGAAAACACTTTTAATATTCTCAAGAACTTCTCTGGCATCAACCAGTCAATTTCTGTGAAAGAAGGCAATACTCTTCGTACTATTTCTGTGGCAGAGAATATCTTTGCTGTAGCAAAAGTAGAAGAGAAGTTCCCTCAAAACTTTTCCATTTATGACTTAAATGAGTTTCTTGGTGGAATGTCCCTGATGAAGGGTGCTGATATTGAGTTTGGTGATAATGATTATGTTCGCATTAAAAGCAATCGTTCATCTATCAAATACTTCTTTGCCGATTCCAGTCTGATTAAACAAGCACCTGAAAAGGAAATCAAACTTCCTGATGAAGATGTGAGTTTTGTTTTGACTGAATCTGACCTGAACAGTCTGCAGCGAGCAGCAGCAGTATATCAACTGCCTGATTTCTCTGTAATTGGTGATGGTGATGAGATTAATATCGTCGCTCGTGATAAAGAGAACGATACTTCCAACACTTTTTCCGTCAATGTCGGCAAGACCTCTGATGAGTTCGTGCTAAACTTGAAGGTGGAGAACATCAAACTCCTCAAAGGAGATTATGATGTGGTGATGTCAAAGCGTCTCATCAGTCGCTTTACTCATCAAAGCATTCCTGTCATCTACTGGATTGCTCTGGAACCTGATTCTAACTGACCTTTACTTTTTATATAATGCGAGACAAGTATCTTTGGGTGGAGAAATACCGCCCACAGACAATTGAAGAATGTATCTTGCCTGATAATATCAAGCGAGATTTGCTACAACAGGTGAGTGCTGGTGAACTGAATAATCTTCTTCTCACTGGTCCTCCTGGTGTAGGTAAAACCACTGCTGCTAAAGCACTCTGTAACGAACTAAAACTATCTTATATTGTAATTAATGGATCTGACGAAGGACGATTTTTGGACACGGTACGGAACACAGCAAAAATTTTTGCAACAACCGTATCACTTCAAGCGACTGGTAAACACAAGGTCATTATTATTGACGAAGCTGATAACACAACCCCAGATGTACAACTCCTCCTACGGAGTAGTATTGAGGCGTATCATAGCAACTGTAGATTCATCTTCACTTGCAACTACAAAAATAAAATCATTGAACCAATCCAATCCCGTTGCTCTGTCATTGATTTCACTTTCAAAGGAAAGGAGCGAGCATCCGTCGCTGCCAAATTCTTTGACCGAGCACGGGAAATCTTGGCTGATGAAGGTGTTGAGTACGATGTTAAGGTAGTTGCTGAATTAATTCAGAAACATTTCCCTGATTGGCGTCGTGTGCTGAATCAACTTCAGAAGTATGGTAACACTGGTTCTATTGACACTGGAATTCTGGTAGAGATTTCTGATGTTAATATAAAGGAATTGATTACTTCTTTGAAGAATAAAGAGTTCAATACTGTTCGTAAATGGGTTGTTGCTAATCTAGACAATGACTTCAATATGGTTATTCATAGAATTTATGAATCAATGTATGATGCTCTCATTCCCAGTACAATTCCTGCTGCAGTTCTTGTGATTGCAAAGTATCAATATCAGGCAGCATTTGCTGCTGACCAGGAGATTAATTTACTTGCTTGTTTAACGGAAATTATGATGGAGTGTGAGTTTAAATGAAA
>Ga0194130_10000385_pt1 | contig 85394 bp, 77 predicted proteins | sample TA2KigsurfametaG_FD_160084 | JGI IMG/M metagenome (GOLD analysis project Ga0194130, IMG submission 160084) | Freshwater microbial communities from Lake Tanganyika, Tanzania - TA2015050 Kigoma 12 surface | ecosystem: Environmental > Aquatic > Freshwater > Lake | place: Tanzania: Lake Tanganyika... | reverse complement strand
TGCGCGGGTGATGTTCGGGTGCAGCGCGGGGGTTGGGCGGGCCCGCGCGGGCGACCCCAAGGCGAACCCGGAACACCGGGCGCCGGTTCCGGCGCCTTACCCCCGGTCGCGTTCGGGGTTCCCGAGCGTGTCTTGCGGGATTTCTCGCCGCGTGTCACATTCGCGTACCGCTTCTCCCCTCTCTGGGGAGCGGCCAGAGTCGTCGGTCCTGCGACTCTTCTCCGGCAGGACGTTCGTTCTGCCGGGGTTCTACACTCTGTCGGAGGATGTGCTCGTGATCCGATCCCGCAGTGGCAGTCCCCTTCGCTGGCTGCGTCGCACGGCGGCGGTGCTGGGCCTGGTGGCCCCGGCCGCGCTCGTGGCGCAGGGGCGCACGTCGACCGTGGAAGGCACGGTCCGTGACGCCGCCACCAACCGTCCCCTTGAGTCGGTGCAGGTCTTCGTCGTGGGCACGACGAACGGCGCCGTCACCAACGCGCAGGGGCAGTACCGCCTCGTCATTCCGAACGTGACCGGGGAGTTCCGCACGGAGATCCGTGCACGGACCATCGGGTATGCGCAGGTGACCAAGGCGGCGAACCTGGTCCCTGACCAGGTCGCGAAGGTGGACTTCGCGCTCGCCCAGTCGTCGCTGCAGCTCGACCAGGTCGTCGTGACCGGGTCCGGCCAGGCGACCGAGGTGAAGAAGCTCGGGAACACGGTCGCGATCGTGAAGCCCCCGCAGGACATGCCGATGTCGGACGTGTCCAACATCCTCCAGGGCCGTGAGCCCGGCCTCGTCGGCCTCCCCTCGGGCGGCCTGACCGGCGAGGGCGCGAAGATCCGCATCCGCGGGAACTCGTCGCTCTCCCAGTCGAACGAGCCGATCATCTTCGTCGATGGCATCCGCATCAACTCGGGCGGCGGTCAGGCGGCGAACGGCAACGTCGGGTCGTCGCGTCTCGACGACTTCGACCCTGCCTCGATCGAGCGCGTCGAGGTGCTGAAGGGCGCGGCCGCCGCGACCCTCTACGGCACCGAGGCCTCCAACGGCGTGATCCAGATCTTCACCAAGCGCGGCAACGCCGGCGCGCCGCGGTGGAACATCTCGATGCAGCAGGAGTCGATTCAGATGCCGGATCGCATCGCGCCGAACTCCTTCTATGTGAAGACCCAGGGCCGCGCCGACACGCTCGCGCCGCTCCTCGGCTACACGCCGACGCCGTTCCAGGTTTATGAGGAGCCGATCTTCCGCGACAACCTCGTGGAGGCCGGCAGCGGCACGACGATCACCGCGCAGGTGCAGGGCGGGTCGCCGACGGTGACCTACTTCGCCAGCATCCGCAACCAGAACGAGGACGGCCCCTTCGGCAACGCCGCGTTCGGCCCGTCGGATGACGTCGCGCGCCGCCAGCAGGCGACGGTGAACCTCCAGCTGATCCCGACGTCGAAGCTCCGCCTCGGGCTCCGCACCTCGTACACCAATTCGTTCCTTCGCAGCCCGGAGGCGAACAACAACATCTACGGCTCCAACTCCCTCGCCTATATGGCGCGTCCGGAGTTCGCCAACTGCAACGCCTCCACGGTCGCGGGCCGGTTCCGCTGCTCGGCGGCGGGCAACCCCTTCGGCAACCAGGCCTTTATGACGGTCCGGGAGTCGATGCAGCAGGTGAATGACCAGTCGGTCGGCCGCTTCGCCGGCGCGATGGACATGCAGTACACGCCGTTCGACGGGCTGAACCTCTCGCTGACCGGCGGCTACGACTTCACCTCGCAGGCCGACGTCGGCTTCTCGCCGTTCGGCTACAACGTCGACCTCTTCACGGCGCAGACGCCGGACGGCGCGCGCTTCGTGCGGTCCGAGCGCCAGGGCGTGATCACCGTCGACGCGAAGGCAGCGTGGAACAAGGCGATCAACGATGACTTCGAGTCGTCGTTCGTCGCGGGGATGCAGGTGTTCAACAACCGCACCAACGCCATTTCCGGCAGCGCCACGAACTTCCCCGGCCCCGGCATCGAGGTCGTGGGGGCGGGTGGTCTCAACCAGGTGGTCGGTGAGGGCTTCCTCACCTCCATCAACGGCGGCTACTTCGCGCAGGAGCAGCTCTCCTTCCGCGAGTACCTGACCGCGACGGTCGGTGGCCGCTACGACTTCTCGTCGGCCTTCGGCGCCGAGGCGCCGGGCGTCTTCTATCCGAAGATGTCGGTCTCGTACGTCGTGTCCGACCACGCGGCGGCGCAGGCGATGCTCCCGAGCTGGCTCTCCACGCTCCGTCTCCGCGGCGCCTGGGGTCAGTCGGGCCGTCAGCCGGGCGCGTTCGACAAGTTCACGACCTTCTCGCCGCTCGCGTCCGAGCTCGGCGCCGGCCTCGTGCCCGCCAACCTCGGCAACCCGGCCCTCAAGCCGGAGATCTCGACCGAGACGGAGTTCGGCTTCGAGGCGGGGATCCTGGACAACCGCGTCGCCATCGAGTTCACCTCGTGGCAGCGGCAGGTCAGTGACCTTCTTGTCGCGCAGCAGTTCCCGGTCTCGGGCGGCTTCCGCGCCACGCAGCTGAACAACATCGGCTCGATGGAGGCCAACGGCCTCGAGATGGGCTTTAAGTGGTTCGCCATCCAGAACCAGAACCTCTCGGCGGACTTCTTCTTCAACGCGGCGTACCTCAAGCAGACGCTGACCGACCTCGGCGGCGCGCCGCCGCTCAAGATCGGCTACATCCGCTACCGCGGCTTCCTGAAGGAGGGGTATCCCCTCGGTTCGCTCTTCTCGCCGCGTCTCGCCGAGGTCTGCCCGGCGGGTGGGGCTCGCACGAACAGCGCGGGCGGCACGATCGCCTGCTACGATCCGGCGACCCAGCTCCCGATCAACTTCAACGGCCAGGGCACCCCGGCGACGCTCGACCAGCTCCGGACCTACCTCGCCACTCCGCGTGACCTGAAGAACTCCGGCGTCCAGAGCGCGCTCCGCCCGCTCCTCGCCGACTTCGATGGGAACCGCAACACCGGCGAGCAGTTCGTCGGCGATGTGATCCCCGATTGGACCGGTTCCTTCGGCTTCAACGCGAAGATCGGCAGCAGCTGGCGCGTCGCGACGCTCTTTGAGTACAAGACGGGCTTCTACATCCAGAACCTCACCGACGGCTTCCGGATGTCGCAGCACCCGTCGATCGGCTCGAACCGTCGCGAGTGGTCGGAGATCGAGTCGACGCTCAACAACCCGTCGGCGACGATCGACGCCAAGCTGGCCGCGGTCAGCGATTACGTCTTCCAGTACCGCCGGCTCCTCGAGCCGGGGCTCCACCAGCACCAGAAGGGTGACTTCACCCGGCTCCGCGAGCTCAGCCTGACCTGGACCGCGCCGGAGGCGATCGCCACCCGGCTCGGCGCCAAGTCCTTCTCGGTGACGGCCTCGGGCCGCAACCTGTTCCTCTGGACCAAGTACCCCGGGCTTGACCCGGAGGCGAACGCCATCGGCCGTGGTATCGGCTCGGCGCTCGACCAGAACTTCCTCGACAGCGTCGATGCGTTCGGGATCCCGATCCCGCGCCGCTTCTCGCTGGCGTTCAATTACGGCTTCTAACCCATCCGAGGACTACCACACATGCGACAGATGACCAGCATGCGTCGGCTCGGGTCGAAGAGCCGCCTCCTTGGCGTCGCCCTCGCGGCGGCGCTCCTCCCGGCCGCGTGCGCGAATCCGTTCGACACCGACGTGGAGAACCCCAACGCGGTGGTCGAGGAGGCGCTCGCTGATCCGGCCGGGGCGACGACCTTGGTGAACGGACTCGGCGGCTCGGTGACGCGCGCCCTGACCGGCATCTACGGTCCGTACCACACCTCCACGGACGAGCTGACCTGGGTCGGCTCCCGTGAGTTCTGGAAGACGCTCGACGACGGCGACATCTCCGATCCGGTCAACGAGTACACGGACGGGGCCTTCCCATTCGTGAACGAGGCCCGGTGGCTCGCTGACTTCACGATCGCGCGCGTCGCCAGCTTTGACGCGGACGGGACCCTGCGGAACCGCAAGGACCTCGCCCGCGCGAACATCTACGGCGCCGTGATCTACACGACGATCGGCGATATGTTCGAGGACTTCGTCGTGGCTTCCGACCGCACCGTCTCGGCGGCCCCGGTGGGCCCGGCCAACATGGGGGCGATGTACGATTCCGCCATCACAATGGCCACCCGCGCGCTCTCCATCGCGCAGGCCACCAGTGACGCCGAACTCCAGCGGCAGGCGCTCGGCCTTCGGGCCCGCGCCCGGCACGGCAAGGTTGCCCGCGCGATCACCAAGGCGGGGGCCGGTGCGCCCGCCAACCCGCTCGTCAACGACGCAGGCGCCACCGCCGACGCGACCGCGGCGCTCGCGCTGATGACGGCGTCGTATCGCTTCCGGCTCACGCCGACGGCGAACAACCTCGCCGGCATCAATGTCGGGTTCGAGATGAACAACCGCGGTGAGCTCCGCGCCGGCAACGACTTCGTGAACGCCGACCCGGCGCGCCCGATCGTCCCGGCCGCCGGTCTCGCCGGCATCAAGATGAACGACCCGGTCACTGGCGTCGCCAGCACGACAGTCGCCAACGCGATCGACGCCTGCTGCCGCCCGGCGGTGGCCAACAACGTCCCGATGACGCAGGTCTCGGCTCGCGAGATGATGCTCATCCTCGCCGAGGCGAAGCTCGCCGCCAGCGACAACGCCGGCTTCCTGACGCAGATCAATGCGTCGCGCGCCGTCGATGCGCTCCCGCCGTATGCCGCCGTCACGGGCAACGGCCGCGCGCAGCTGGAGTACGAGCGGAAGGTCCAGCTCTTCCTTCAGGGCCGTCGCCTGATGGACCTGTACCGCTTCGGTTCCGTCGACTCGCGGTGGCTCACCTCGCCGACGACCGGCGTGCGCGGCAAGTGCCTCCTGCCGATCAGCTACCTCGAGCGCCTGACCAACACCCAGGCCCCGCAGCCGAACAACGAGCGGAAGTGCAACTGATCCGCTGACCCGTTGCGCAGGACCTCGCGGGCCGTGACCTTCTGGTCACGGCCCGCGTTGCATCCGTACCCGCGCCACCGACTGCTCCCATCCCCGATGCGCCAACTCTCACTTCTCCTGCTCACCGGCACCCTCTCGGGCTGCTATGACCTCAAGCCGATCGCCGTGACCCCCACGGCGTTCGGCGCATCCATCCCGGTCGGGCGCGCCGTCGCGGCGGTCCTCAGTGAGGCCGGGACGGCCGCGCTCACGTCGCGGGTCGGCCCGGGCGCCGGTACCCTCCTCGGCATCGTCACGCGCTTCACGGCCGATACCGTCGAAATCGCCCTGAACGAGGTCCGCACCCGCGCCGGACTCGCCTACTTCCTGCAGGGGGCGGTCATCCCCATCGGCCGGAACGATCTCGCTCAACTCCGCGTCCGCGAGCTGAACCGACCGCGCACCGCGATCGCCACCGCGCTCGGCGTCACGGCGGCGGGGTGGATCATCTACGGCGTCCGGTTCGGTGGCGGTGGACAGCCCGAGCCCGGTGGTGGCGGTGGCACCCCGGCACTCACCCCCCCCTGATCCGACACGAATGGCACGACGCACCGTCGTCCCGCAACACGAAATCGCGGCCAGACCCCGGTCGCACGCCCCAGCCACCCGACACATCCCCCCGATGCCGCACACCATCCGCCGCCTCGCCGTCCTACCGGTCCTGCTGATCGGTCTCGCCAGCCGGACTGACGCACAGCCGCGCACGGGCGCAGCGACCACGGTCAGCAGCCCCGACACCGCCGCGCTCCGCGGCCTCCGGGCGCGAATGCTCGGTCCCTACCGCGGCGGCCGCTCCTCGGCCGTCACCGGGATCCCGAGCGCACCCAACACCTATCTGATGGGGACCACCGGAGGCGGCGTCTGGCGCACCGATGACGCGGGGAACACCTGGAACAACATCTCCGACGGCTACTTCGGTGGCTCCATCGGCGCGGTGGTCGTGGCGCCGAGCGATCCGAACGTCATCTACGTTGGGGAGGGATCCGCGGAGGTCCGCGGCAACAGCTCGATGGGGCGCGGAGCCTGGCGCTCGACCGATGCGGGCCGCACCTGGAAGTCGATCGGCCTCCGGAACGCCGGACAGATTGGACGGATGGTGGTGCACCCCGCCGACGCCGAGGTCGCCTACGCCGCGGTGCTCGGGCGCCCCTTCGGGCGTAGCGCCGACCGTGGCATCTATCGCACCACCGATGGCGGCACGAACTGGAAGAAGGTCCTCTACCTGAACGACAGCACCGGCGCCTCGGACATCGCGATGAACCCGCGGAACCCGCGGATCCTGTACGCAGCGATGTGGCGCGCCGAGCGGAAGCCGTGGACGATGATCTCGGGGTCCGCCGAGGGTGGCATCTGGAAGTCGGTCGATGGCGGCGAGAGCTGGCAGAGGCTCGGTGGCGGCCTCCCCACCGGGCTGACCGGGAAGATCGGGATCACTGTCTCACCTGCGAACCCGGACCGCGTCTGGGCGATCGTCGAGGCCGAGCCGGCGGGCGGGGTCTATCGCTCCGATGATGGCGGCGCGACGTGGACGCGCACCAACAGCGAGAACAAGCTCCGCCAGCGCGCCTGGTACTACACGCACGTCGTCGCCGATCCGCAGGAGGAGCACGTCGTCTATGCGCTGAACACCTCGCTGTACCAATCGATCGACGGGGGCGTGACCTTCACGGAGATCCCCGTCCCGCACGGTGACACGCACGACCTCTGGATCAATCCGCTCGATAAGCGCCTGATGATCATCGGCGACGACGGCGGCGCGCAGGTCTCCCTCAACCGTGGGCGCACCTGGTCGACGTACTTCAACCAGCCGACTGCCGAGCTGTACGACGTCATCACCGACGCGACCTTCCCGTATCGCGTCTATTCCGCGCAGCAGGACAACACGACCATCAGCGTCCCGTCGTGGTCGTCGTCGAACACGGTGCACCCGTTCCAGGACTACGCCTATGCCTCGGGGTGCGAGACCGGCCCCGTCGCGCTCGACCCGAAGAACCCCGCGGTGATCTGGGGAGGCTGCTACGGCGGCGCGATCAACCGCTGGGACACCCGCACCGATGAGCGTCGCAACGTCGTCGCCTACCCGGAGCTGCAGCTTGGCCAGGCGGCGAAGGATCTGCAGTACCGCTTCCAGTGGGTCGCGCCGATCCTCGTCTCGCGGCACGACCCGAACGTCGTGTATCACGGATCGCAGTACGTCCTGCGCACGCGAGACGGCGGGACAACGTGGGAGCGGATGTCACCCGACCTCACGACGCAGACGAAGGCGCATCTCGAGGCGTCGGGCGGCCCCATCAACAATGACATCACCGGCGTCGAGATCTTCAACACGGTCTTCGCGCTCGCGGAGGACCGCGCCTACGCGTCCGTCCTCTGGGCCGGCACCGACGACGGCCGCCTGCACGTGACGCGCGATGCGGGCCGCACCTGGACGGAGGTGACGCCCCCGGGGATGCCGACCTTCGGCACCATCGAGGAGATCGTCGTCTCCGCGCACACGCCGAACCGCGTCTATGTGGCTGCCCAGGCGTACCGGATGGATGACTTCAAGCCGTATGCGTGGCGTTCCGACGATGGCGGGCGCACCTGGGTGAAGCTCACCGAGAATACGGGGGTCCCCGCCGACCACCCGATCCGCTCCTTCGCCGAGGATCCCAAGGCACCGGCGCTGCTCTATGCGGGGACCGAGTACGGGCTCTATGTGTCGTTCGACGCGGGGAAGTCGTGGCAGCGCTTCCCCTCGAAGCTCCCGATCACGCCGATCGCCGACCTCGAGGCGCGCGAGGACGACCTCGTGATGACCACGCAGGGGCGCTCAATCTGGATCGTCGACGACATCAGCCCGCTCCGCGAGCTCTCGGCCGGCGTGACGGCGGCTGCGGCGCACCTCTTCACGCCGGCGCCGGCGGTTCGCGCGCAGAAGGGGACCGACCCCTTCGACCCGATGCCGGGTCTCCCCGACCAGCCCGACAACGGCGCCGTCCTGCACTACTGGCTCGGTGCGGCGGCGACCGGCCCCGTGACCCTCGAGATCCGCGACGCCCAGCAGCGCGTCGTGCGCCGGCTCACCTCGGACAGCACCATCTCCAAGGCGCAGCGCACGATGCGCCTCCCGGTGGCGCGCGGGATGCATCGCGTGATCTGGGACCTGACCTATCCCGGACCGCAGGCGGTCGACGGACAGGTGCTCTGGGGGTACACCGGCGGGGTGAAGGCGCCGCCGGGCACCTATGAAGCGATGCTCACCGCCAACGGCACGACGATGACGCGTCGTATCACGGTGCTTCCGGACCCGCGGCTCCCGCAGATCACCGCGGCCGACTACGCGGCGCAGTTCCGGTTGGCGAGCGCGGTGCGTGACTCGATGGATGCGCTGCACCGCACGCTGAACGAGCTTCGCGACGTCCGCGCGCAGATGGAGGCGCTGATGGCAGCCGCGACGCGCGTGGGCGCCGAGTCGGCGCTGCAGGCGCAGGTGGATTCGCTCGCCGCGAAGATGCGGCGTCTGGAGGTCGGTTTCACGCAGACGCAGAGCCGGAGTGGGCAGGACCCGATCCGCTTCGCGGGGCAGCTCGACAACCAGTGGGCGGAGCTCTACGGGAACGTCACCGGCACCAACGGCTACATCTCCGGCGGACCGGAGGGTCGCCCGACGGCGGCGGCCGCGGTGCGGCTCGAGGAGCTGGCGGGGCGCTGGGACCGGATGCGGCTCGTCTGGCAGGAGGTCGTGACGAAGGATCTCCCGGATCTGAACGACAAGGCGAAGGCGCTCTCGATCGGCGGGATCGCGATCCCCGCGTCGACAGTGATTCCCTGACAACGACGCCCCTCCCGCCGATGTGGCGGGAGGGGCGTCGCGGGGTGCCGTGCGCGCGTGGGCACGTCGCGATCAGAACGGCTTCTCGAGGCTCTCCGACTGCGGCGTGAAGAGCTCGGCGCCGGTCTCGGTGATCACCATATCATCCTCGAGGCGGATGCCGAACTCGCCCGGGAGGTAGATCCCCGGCTCGTCGCTGAAGACCATCCCCGGCTCGAGGAGCCGCGTGTTACCGCGGACGAGGTACGGCCACTCGTGGCCGTCCATCCCCATCCCGTGGCCGACGCGGTGCGAGAAGTACTTGTAGTCGGGGCCGTAGCCCGCGTCGACGATCACCTTCCGCGCCGCCGCATCGACCGCCTCGCAGGGGAGACCGGGGCGCGCGGCACGGAGTGCCGCGGTCTGCGCGCGGAACTCGATCTCGAAGACATCCTTCATCTTCTGCGTCGGCGTGCCGAGCACGAAGGTGCGCGAGATGTCGGAGCTATACCCCTCCACCTTACACCCGCCGTCGATCAGCAAGATGCTCCCCTCGCGGATCACCTGCGGGGTCGCGGAGCCGTGCGGGAGCGCGGAGTACTGCCCCACCTGCACGCCGGCGCTGCCGGAGTAGCCGAGGCGGCTGTGCGCCTGCGAGACGAGTCGGCCAAAGTCATCCTGCGTCATCCCCTCGCGGAGCGACTTCCACGCTGCTTCATACGCTTTGAGGGTCACAGCGCTCGCGTGGCGCATCAGCGCGAGCTCGTGCCGATCCTTCACCATCCGGCAGCCGGCCGTGATGGGCGTGCCGTCGACGACCTTCACCGCGGGGAGGTTCGTCACGCCATACGTGAACTGGAACCGCACCGTCTCCTCGCAGGCGATCGTCGCGGTGGTGAGGCCGCGCGCGCGGAGCGCCGTGGCGATCACCGCGTACGGATCCTCGTGCTCCTCCCACGGATAGACGTCGGCGGTCCCCTGCATTGGGCCGAGGGCGACCTGCTCCATCGCGCGCTCCTCCTCGAACTTCGGCGTTACGAGGAAGGGGCGACCGGTGGCGGGGATGAAGGCGGCAAGGAGCCGCTCGCTGTTCCCCCACTGGATCCCGGTGAAGTAGATCATCGAGGTGCCTCCGGCGAGCATCAGGGCATCGATTCCCTGTTCGCGCATCAGTCGCCGCGCCTTCTCGATCCGCCCCTGCCGCTCGGCGACGCTGATCGGGACGACCCCGTCGCGCATCGGGCGGAGCGCCTGGATCGCCGGCGGGAGTCCGGTGCCCTGTTGGAGGGCCTCCGTTTCGGCGGCGAGGGCGTCGGTGGGGCGCGCCCCGAGCGCGACGGCCGCGCCGAGGGTGGAGGCGGAGGCGAGGAACTCGCGGCGGTTCGACATCGACGATGGCTCCGGACGGGGAGGGGAGGGTCACCCCCGCCGGGGCGGAGGGCTAGAACACGCGGACGGAAAAGTACCGCTTGGGGTCGCGGCGCACATCCACGATCAGCGTCCGCAGCTCCAGGAGGAGGGAGTCGGCGTTCCGGTAGAGCCGCGGGTCGTTCACGAGGAGCCCGATCGACCCCTCGCCTCGTTCGATGCGCCCTGGCGGATTGCACGACGGCGTGGGTCGCGGCGCTCCCGACTCCCTGCGCGCTGCCGCGCGCGCGGAGCCCGTTGACTCAGCCGAGCACCGAGACGGCGAAACCGAAGCTGGCGGCCTTCACGAGGCCGTAGCGGACGTCGAAGAGGTCGAAGAAGAGTCGCGCGCCCTTCAGGAACTCGGTCGAGGGGAGGTCGAGGAGGCCGAGTGAGGTGGCCCACCCCGCGCCGAGGCCGACGAACATCGCGAGGCCGACGACGACGGGGAACATCACCACCCCCGCGATCACGCGCGGGACGACGAGATACGCGACGGGGTCGTAGGAGAGGGTCTCGAGCGCGTCGATCTGCTCGGTGACGCGCATCGTGCCGAGTTCGGCGGCGATGTTCGCCCCCACGCGGCCGGCGAGGGCGAGGCCGGTGAGCACCGGGGCGAGCTCCATCATCACGGTCTTCTGGACGAGGGTGCCGACGAGGTAGCGCGGCACCGCACCGGTGAAGCTGTAGCTCGCGAGGAGGGCGAGGACGACGCCGGTGAAGAGGGCGATTAGCGTCCCGATGGGGAGGGAGTCGACGCCGAGCTGCCGGGCCTTGGGGGTGAGGTTCGGCCACCAGGTCCGGACGTCGCGGGCCGATCGGACGGCCTCGGCGGTGAGCTTCCCCGCCGCGCCGAACGACTCGAGGGATTCCCGGGCTGCGCCGCCGATGATCTCGAGCACCTTGAGAAGGTACTGCTCGGCCACGGCGGCGCCACAGAGGGAAGGCCTGACGCCGGGGTCGGGGGCTATCTTTCACCCGACTCCCGCTGTGAGGCTCCGCTGGGCAAGCTGGTCGTGCTGATGGTGACGGCGTTCCTGGATATGGTGGGGCTCCTGATGGTGCTCCCGCTGATGCCGTTCTATGCGCAGCGGTTCGTGGGGCAGGGGCCTCTCTGGCGGGCGCTCGACGGCATCGGGATGGGGGGCGAGGGGGCAGTGATCTCGCTGCTCGTCTCGTCGTTCGCCGTCGCGCAGCTGCTGAGCGCGCCCTTCTGGGGTCGCGTCTCCGATCGGGTGGGTCGGCGCCCGGCGTTGCTCGTGGGGATGGCGGCGAGCGGGATCGCCTACATCGGCTTTGCCTTCGCGAACTCGCTTGAGCTGCTCTTCCTCTCGCGGATCATCCAGGGCGCCGGGGGCGGCACCACCGGCGTCATCCAGGCCTACGTGGCCGACGCCACCGAGCCGAAGGACCGGGCGAAGACGCTCGGTTGGCTCTCCGCCGCGACGAACGCCGGCGTGGCGCTTGGCCCTGTGCTCGGCTCAGGGGCGGCGAAGCTCTTCGGGAACGCGGGGCCGGGACTCGTGGCGTTCGGGCTCACCCTCGTGACGATGACCTTCGCGTTCCGGTATCTCACGGAATCGAACGAGTACGCCGGGACCGCGGAGCACGCGCGACCCAAGGTGCAGCGCTCGGGGACCGCAGTGCGGCGGGTGCTCTCGCATCCGATGGAGCCCGCCTCGCGGCTGATCCTGATGTATGCGGTGGGGATGGGGGCGTTCCAGGGGATGACGGCGATTCTCGCGCTCTTCCTGAACGCGCAGTTCCAGGTCGGGGTGGGGCAGATCGGCTGGGTCTTCACCTATATCGGGGTGATCTCCGTCGTGGCGCGCGCGCTCGTGCTCGGCCCGGCGGTCGACCGCTTCCGTGAACCGCGGCTCTCCCGCATCGGGCAGACGCTGCTCGCGCTCGGGCTGGGCGCGCTCCCCTTCACGACGAACTATGTGACGCTGGCGCTGGCGATCCTGCTGATCCCGCTCGGCACGGCATTCACATTTCCTTGCGTGACGGGGATGCTCTCGCAGGTGATCCCGAACCACGAGCGTGGGCTGTATATGGGAGTGCAGCAGACCTTCGGCGGCGTGGCGCGCGTGATCGGCCCGATCTGGGCGGGGTTCGCGTTCGATTATCTCGGGCGCGGGGTGCCCTTCTATACCGGGGCGGCGCTCGCGGGGATCACGATCGTCTTGGGGATGGGGATCGAGCAGCACATCCCGAAGCACGGGGAAGAAAAGTCCGTGTGAGGTCGGCCGCGTGCGTCGCGCTCTCGCGAGACGCCCGGTCACTCACTGCGTCGTCGACCCCACCGGCGCTTCGTACTCCCCCGTCTTCCCCGACTTGGCGGGATGCCGCGACATCGACGCGTCCTCCGTCTCGGTGATCAACCGGACGCCGCGCTCGAAGAAGAGATAGTTGTACGCCCACTGCATCAGCACGCTGACCCGGTTGCGGAAGCCGACCAAGAACATCACGTGCACGAAGAGCCAGATGAACCAGGCGAGATGCCCGGCGAATTGGAGCTTGCCGTCGAAGAAGGTCGCGACCGCCTTGTGCCGGCCGATCGTCGCGAGGTCGCCCTTGTTGAAGTAGCGGAACGGCGTCATCGGCTGCCCTGCCACGTCCGCGAGGATGTTCCGCGCGGCGTGCTCTCCCATCTGCGTCGCCGCCGGCGCGACGGCGGGGACCTCGTGCCCGCGCGCGTCACGCACCGTCGCCGCGTCACCGATCACGAAGACGCGCGGATCGTCCGGCACGGTGAGCTGCGCCCCCACGATCGCGCGCCCCGCGCCGTCGAGCGGCACGTCGAGCGTCTTGAGCAGCGGGGATGCGGCGTTGCCCGCGGCCCAGAACACCGACTGCGAGCGGATCCGCTCGTCGCCGATCTGGACCCCGTCCTCGTCGATGTGCGTCACGATCGCGTTCGTACGCACCTCGACACCCATCTGCACGAGGTCGTCGTGCGCGCGCTGTGAGAGCTCGGGCGGGAAGGCGGGGAGGATGCGCGGCCCACCCTCGACGAGGATCACCCGCACGGTCGACGTGTCGATCCGTCGGAAGTCGGGACGGAACGCCACCGCGCACATCTCGGGGAGCACGCCCGCGAGCTCCACGCCCGTCGGGCCGCCACCGACGATCACATAAGTGAGGAGCGCCTGCCGCGCGGCGGGATCGTCCTCCCATTCGGCGCGCTCGAAGGCGAGGAGGAAACGCTTCCGGATGCGACGCGCGTCCTCGACGCTCTTGAGCCCCGGCGCCCACCGCTCCCACTCGGGGTGCCCGAAGTAGGCGTGCCGCGTCCCGGGCGCGACGATGAGGTAGTCGTAGTGGATCGGGTCGCCCTCGCCCACCACGCGAATCGACCGGTTCCGACGGTCGATCGTCTCGACCGTGCCGAGCAACGTCGTGACGTTCTTCTGGCGCCGGAGCACCCAGCGGATCGGCGCAGTGACGTCGCTCGGCGCGAGCGAGGTCGTCGCCACTTGATAGAGGAGCGGCTGGAAAAGGTGGTGATTGGTGCGGTCGATCAGCAGCACCTCGAGGTCGGGGCGCGCGAGGGCGCGGGCGGCGTTCAGGCCGCCGAACCCGCCCCCGATGATCACGACCCGCGGCCGACCCATCCCCGCGACCTTACGCGCCGACGCGCGTGGCGCCCGATGCCCGACGCGACCCGACGGCCGCCACCGGACTCTCCAGCACCTCGGTCACGATCCGCCCCTGCTCCTCTGCGTGCTCCGCCGGATACCCCTCGGCGGGACTCGCCCGCTCCGGGCGGCCATAGTAGCGGATGACGAGCGCGTTCCCGGTGGAGACGCGGAGCCGCGGCGCGACGAAGCTCCACGCGCCCTGGTTCTTCGGCTCCTCCTGCACCCACGCCACCTCGTCGATGTTCGGATAGCGGTCGACGATGCCGGCGATCGCTTCGTGCGGCCAGGGATAGAGCTCCTCGACGCGCACCACCGCGACGGTCGACGGGATCCCCTTCGCCACGAGGTCGTAGTAGACCTTGCCGGTGCAGAAGACGAGCCGCTTCACCTCGGCGCGCTTCGTCTCCGCCTGCGGGTCGTCGAGCACCGGACGGAAGGTCCCGCCGCTCAGGTCGGCGAGCGCCGACGCCGCCTGCGCGAGGCGCAGGAGCGACTTCGGCTGCATCAGCACGAGCGGACGCCGATGCGTCCGACGCGCCTGCCGCCGCAGGATGTGGAAGTACTGCGCCGGCGTGCTCGGGTAGGCGACGCGGAGGTTCTCCTCCGCACAGAGCTGCAGGAAGCGCTCGAGGCGCGCGCTCGAGTGCTCCGGCCCCTGCCCCTCGTAGCCGTGCGGGAGGAGCAGCACGAGGCCGCTGTCCTGCCCCCACTTCGCGCGGTCCGAAGCGATGAACTGGTCGATGATCGGCTGCGCGACGTTCGCGAAGTCACCGAACTGGCCCTCCCAGAGGGTCAGCGTGTCGGGCGCCGTGACGCTGTAGCCGTACTCGAAGCCCATCACCGCCATCTCGGAGAGCGCGGAGTTGTAGACCTCGAAGCGCGCCGTCACGGTCGGGAGATGGGCGAGCGGGGCGTAGGTGCCGTTCGTCGTGACGTCGTGCAGCACCGCGTGGCGGTGCGAGAAGGTGCCGCGCTCGACGTCCTGCCCGCTGAGCCGGATGTGCATCCCCTCGGCGAGGATCGACGCGAAGGCGAGCGATTCCGCGTGCCCCCAGTCGATGCCGCCGGCCTCGCCCATTGCCTCGCGCCGACGCTCGAGCTGCTTCGCGAGCCGCGGGTGCGGCGTGAAGCCGGACGGGTAGCTGAGCTGCGCCTCGTTCCAGGTGGTGAGCTGCGCGGCGGGGACGGCGGTGTGCACCGCCTCCGGTGCCGCCGGGGCGGCAGCGTGCGCGTGCCCCGCCGGGACGGCCTTCGACGCCTCGAACGCGGCCTGATAGCCGGCGGCGACCTCGCCGTCGATCGCCTCGACCTGCGCGGGCGTCACGAGCCCCTCGGCCGCGAGCCGCGCCCCCCAGACCTGCCGCGGCGTCGGATGCGCCTTGATGCGCTCGTACAGCTGCGGCTGCGTGAAGGTCGGCTCATCGCCCTCGTTGTGGCCCCAGCGGCGGTAGCCGACGAGGTCGACGAGGAAATCCTTGCCGAAGCGCGTGCGGTACGCGACCGCGATGCGCATCGCGATGACGCACGCCTCGGTGTCGTCCGCGTTCACGTGGATGATCGGCATCTCGTACCCCTTCGCGACGTCGCTCGCGTAGCGCGTGGAACGCGCGTCGATGGGGTCCGTGGTGAAGCCGACCTGGTTGTTGACGATGAGATGCAGCGTGCCGCCCACGCGGTAGGCGCGGAGGCGCGAGAGGTTGATCGTCTCGGGGACGATCCCCTCGCCGGGGAAGGCGGCGTCGCCGTGGATGCAGATCGGGACCACCGCGTGCTCGTCGCGCCCGCCGTCGGCGGTGCGCTGCAGCGCGCGCGCGCGCCCCTGCAGCACGGGGTTCACGATCTCGAGATGGCTCGGGTTCGGTACGAGCGAGACCTCGACGGCGCCGTGCGGCGTGGTGCGTGTGCCGTCGAAGCCGAGGTGGTACTTCACGTCGCCGGTTGACATCCCACCGAGGTGGTCGTGCCGTCCCTGGAACTCGCCGAAGATCTGTGCGACCGGCTTGCCGAGGATGTGCGCGAGCACGCTGATGCGGCCGCGGTGGGCCATCGAGATCGCGACGTGCCGCGCGCCGACGGCGGCCGATTCGGTGATCACCGTGTCGAGCATCGGGACGAGGGCGTCGGTCCCCTCGATGGAGAAGCGCTTGTACCCGACGAAGGTGCGGCCGAGGAAGCGCTCGAAGCCGTCGACTTCGGTGAGGCGGCGCAGGACCTGCTGCTTCTCGTCCGCGGTGAGCGGCCGCGTGAGCTGTTCTTCGGTGAAGAGCTGCCGGAACCAGGCGCGCTCCTCTTCGGAGCCGAGGTGCCCGACCTCGACGGCGAGGTTCGTGCAGTAGCGCTTGCGGAGGCGTGCGGCGACGTCGCGCGCGGTGGCGAGGTGCGGGAAGCCGAGCGAGGCGCCGGTGACGGCGTCGAGGTCAGCGTCGGTGATGCCGTGGAACTCAAGCGTTAGCTCCGCGGCGCCCGGGGGCGGCGATCCGAGCGGATCGATCGGCACCGCGAGGTGGCCGAAGGTGCGAATCGCGGTCGTGTAGCGGGCCGCGCCGGCGACCTTGCGGTCGTGGTCCGGGTCGGATGCGCCGCCGGTGCCGGCGGGCGCGTGGCCCATCGCCTCTTCGGCGAAGCGGAAGAACTGGCGCCACGACTCCTCGACGGAGGCCGGGTCGCGTCGGTAAGCCTCGAACTGCTCGGCGGCGTAGGCGTCGTTGAAGACGCTCGCGATCGGGGGGGTCGACATAGGGAGAAATCTACTCGGACGGTCGGGCGATGCCGACCGTCTGGATCGTCGCGGGGTGGCGTCGGTTCAGCGCGTCGGCGCGAGGGTGAAGACGACGAAGTCACCGAGCTTCCGCTGGTCGCGGGAGAGCGTGGTATCGAGGTCGGCGACGGGGACGAAGCTCACGACCATCGTGCGGGCCTTCGGGGCGCGCCGCTGGGCGCGGTCGACCGTGCCCAGCCGGTAGTCGGAGTGGAAGGAGCCGTTGGCGTGGATCACGAGGGCGCCGGCGGCGAGATGGGCCACCGCGACGGCCTCCCCCATCGTCTCATCCTTGATGCACTGCGCCTCGTAGGTGCGCCAGACCATCGCCTCCACCTGCTCGGCGCTCATCGGCGTGCCGTGTCCGCTCATATCCCCCATTACGCCCTTGAAGCGCTCCCAGTAGGCATCGCGCGGGCAGGCGAGGTCGCGGGCGACGAAGGCGCGCTCGGCCGCCGGGAGGGAGTCGACCGCGGCGAGCCCCCGCCGCGCGACCTGCGAGGCGTAGCGCCGCGGGACGTTCCCGGCGACGACAGGCCACCGGTTGGCCTTCGCGAACTCGACCATCGGCCGGTAATCGGTCGGGTAGTTCGGCCAGGGGCGGGAGGTGGCGAGGAAGGTCGATTCGGGGACGGTGCCCGCGAGGTAGCCGTCGAGGGTCCCCTGGACGTCACGCTCGAACATCTCGAGGGCGAGGACGATCGGGCCGGAACGCCGGCGGGCGACCCCCTCGAGGACCGCGGCCTGCAACTGGTGGGTCCGCGGGTCGTTGTGCTGCTCACCGAGGAAGACGAGGTCGGCTTGGGCGAGCCGAGCGGTCATCGTCTCGAAGTCGACGAAGCGCTTCCGCTTGGTGTCGTAGACGCGGTGGGCGGGGAAGCTGCCCGAGGCGACGGTCAGCTGTGGCTGTGTTGGTGCTGCCGGCGCCTGGCCGAACGCGCTCAAAGATGCAACAGAAACAATCGAGGCGCTCAAAATTACTTTTCTAATCATATGATATTCTATCGGTTGGTTGGTGCCTTGTTGTCAAAATCAGAAATGCGTTGTAAAATTGCTTTATGATTCGACTGGTCGAGGATGCTGCGGATGAGATCGCCAGGCTCGACGTCGAGGCGGCGGGTGCCCCGTTCGGCGCCGACCTCCTCCTCCGGCTCGAGGCCATCCTTCGGCTGACCGCGTCGGCGGAGGAAACGCCCCCGTCGGACTCGGTCCGCCGCCGCCGGCTCCTCGCCGCCGAGGTCGATCCGTACCACGAGGCCGCCCTCGATCCCCGGACCACCGCCTGGATGACGCACCTCCGCGAGGAGGTCCGCCGCGCACGAGGTGGCGCCCTACCGACCCTCGAGCGATGGCGCGACATCGTGCCATCGCTCACAACATATCCGCACGGCGAGGCGCTGGAAGCCAGTTGGCGGGACGACGATCGCGAGCACCGGATCCTCGCCGGTGCCGTCGCGGCCGCGGCGTGGGCTCCCGACGCCGCCACGGCGGATGCGATCGCGGCGGTCCTCCTCGTCGCGCGCGGACGGACGGCGGACCTGCGATTGCTCCCCTTCGACGCGCTCCCCGCCTCGGCACGGGACGCCGCCTGCGCCGCCTACCGCGCGGGGGACCGGGTCGGTTGGGAGATGATGGCGCTGCAGGCGGCGGCCGACGCGGCCCGTCGATGGCGCGCGCGACTCGCCGCAATCGGCAGTGGCGTCGCTGCCGAGGAGGACCGACTCGCCGCGCTCGGCCGCGCGGGGCATACGGCGCGTCGCGCGCTGCCGCTCCTCCGTCGGCAGGGAGCGCTCACGATGCCGATCCTCTCGGAGGATCTGGGGATTTCGCGTCCCGCGGCCACCGACGCACTCGAGCGGATGGCGGCGGCGGGATGCGCGGTCGAGCTCACGGGGCGTGCGCGCGATCGGGTCTGGGGGTACGCGCCGCTGCTCGGCGATTGAACGCTGCCAGCCCGCGCCGCGCGGCGCGCGTGCAGAGCGTCAGTGCGGTGCCGCGCGCTCGATCAGTGCCGTGAGCTCCTCGAGCGTCGACCGGCCGCCGTCCGCCGTGTACCAGCGCCGCTGTTCAGCGTAGCGCTCCGGCGCGGGCATCGTCTGTGCCTCGGGGGACATCACCCACGCCTGCAGCACCGAGGGACGCGGCCCCCACCATCCGTGCTCCACCCCCGCGGCGTCGTAGAGGATCACGATCGGGATCGACCGGCTCCGGCCGTTGGTGAGGTGCGTGTCCATCAGGTCGAGGTGCGCGTCGCGATCGAGGATGCGCACGCCGACGTTAGGGCAGGCGCTCGCGAGTGCGTCGACCCACGGCAGGCTGCTCACCGCGTCGGCGCACCAGTCGGCGCTGAGCACGAGGAGATGCCACCCCGGCCCGGCGGCACGCACGCGGTCTGCGATCTCGTCGGGAACGGTGGCGCGGCTCCGGATGCTGCGCGCGACGGCCGCGAGCTTCGGTTCGGTGGCGCCGCTGAAGTGCTCGTCGAAGGTCTGGCCGGCGTGCCAGCGCGCAAGGATGTCGGTCATCCGTTCAATCTGTCAGCGGGGTCAAGTCGGCATCGGCCGAATCGACTATCCTTCCCGCACGACCTACCCGGAGCCCGCGATGACGATGACCGGCAAGGAGCGCGCGGCGCTCCGCTCGGAATGCAACCGCCTCAAGCCGACCCTGCACGTCGGGACCGAGGGGCTCACCCCCGCGGTGGTACAGGCGCTCGATGAGGCGCTGCGCACGCGCGAGCTCGTGAAGGTCCAGCTCAACAAGTCGGCTGAGGTCTCCGCCAAGGAGGCCGCGAACCAGCTCGCGGGGCGCGTGCGCGCCGAGGTCATCCAGACCATCGGCAAGACGGCGACCCTCTATCGGCACAATCCCGAGCTCAAGCGGAAGCCGGGCGCACTGCCCCCTTGGCGGGTCTGACGACGCAGCAGCGGTCCGCGCGCGTGCGATCCACCGCGCGCGGCGGCCCTATCGCTCCGAGCCGTCCAGCGCGTCGAGCACACGCCACGGCGTCAACGGGAGCTCGCTGACCTTGACGCCGAGCGCGTCAGCCACGGCGCCGGCGATGGCGGGCGCCGTCGGGATGATCGCGGGCTCCGCGATGCCGCGCGCCCCGACGGGATTCGCGAGCGGGTCCGCCCCATCCAGGAAATGTCCGTCGATCACCGGGATATCCGCGTGCGTCGGGATCTTGTAATCGTGCAGCCCCACGTTGAGCGGGAGGCCGAGCCGCTCGTCGAGCGCGCGCTCCTCGAACAACGCGTAGCCGAGCCCCTGGATGATCCCGCCCTCGAGCTGTGACTCGGCGAGCGTCGGGTTCACGATCCGGCCCGCGTCGTGCACGGCGACGACCTTCACCACGCGCACCACGCCGGTCTCGGCGTCAACCTCGACCTCCGCGAACTGCGCCCCGGTGGTCATGATCCCGGTGCCCGACGGATTCGGTCCGCGCGCGCCCTGCCCCATGATCATCACGTTGCCGAGCTTCGCCGTGACCTCGCCGAAGGCGAGCGACCGGTCGGTGCCGCGGAGCTGCACCCGCCCCTCGCGCGTCTCGAGGGCATCGACCGCGCAGTCGAGGATCCCCGCGGCCGCCTCGAGGAGGCTGCGCCGCGCCTCCTCAGCGGCCATCCGGACCGCCGGCGTCAGCGACGCGACGGTGATCGAGCCCCACGAGTTGCCGGAGTAGGGCCCTGTCGCGGTATCGCCGATGATCGCGCGCACCGCGTCGAGCCGATGCCCGAGCGACTCTGCAGCGATCTGCGCGAGGATGGTGCGCGTCCCCGTGCCGAGGTCCTGCGTGCCGGAGAGCACGTCGGCGGTGCCGTCGGTGTTGAGGCGCACGGTCGCGTACGACGGCGGGCCGCCGCCGGTGCCCCACACCTGCGCCGCCACACCGAAGCCGCGGCGCAGACGCCCGGTGCGCACGGTGCGACCGGCACGGTCGTGCCATCCGATGCGGCGCGCGCCCTCGACGTAGCACTCGGCAAGGCGGTTCCCCGTGTAGGGGCGGTCCTGCTTCTGGTCACGCGTCGCGATGTTGCGCTCGCGGAGCACGAGCGGGTCGAGCCCGAGTTCCGCTGCGATCGCATTCAACGTGAGCTCGAGCCCCACCGCGCCCTCGGCGTGCCCGGGGGCGCGGAAGGAGGCCATCGCCCCCGCGTTCACGTACAAGAAGGCCTCGCGCGTGCGCACGTTCGGGCAGGCGTAGAGCTCGTGGAAGAGGTCACCGGGGCCACCGTCCCAGCCGCCGATGCCGAGCGGGATGATGGCGTCGAGGTCGATCGCCACGAGCGTGCCGTCGCGGCGCGCGCCGATTGTGATGCGCTGCCAGGTGCTCGGGCGGTTCCCGCTGTCGGTCTGCTCGCCCGCGCGGTCGAGCACGCAGGAGACGGGGCGCCGCAGGCGGCGCGCGAGGATCGCCGCGGTGATGGTGTGTGATCCGGCGTAGTTCTTGGCGCCGAAGCCGCCGCCCATGGCCTCGCAGATCACGCGGACCTGGTTCACCGGGAGGCCGAGTGTCTTCGCGAGGCCGTCGCGCACGCGGTAGATGCCCTGCGTGCTCTCCCAGACCGTGAGCTGGTCGCCCGACCATTCGGCGACGGCGGCGTGCGGCTCCATCGCGCTGTGGAGGACGCACGGGGTGCGCACCTCGCGCGTGACGACGACGTCGGCGGCGGCGAGGGCAACGTCGACGTCGCCGCGCTGCCGCACCTTCGGCGCGCCGCCCGATTGGTTGGACGTCAGGCCGGGGCGCACCGGCGCGCCCGCGAGCGCCTGCTCGGGGGTGATCGCCGCCGCGCCCGGTTCGATGGTGACGCGCACGGCGCGCGCTGCCGCCTCGGCCTGCGCGAGCGTCTCCGCGCAGACGGCCGCGATCGGCGCGCCCGCGTAGGTGACCTCGGCGCGGAAGAGGCGTGTGGCGGCCGGGACGTCGGCGGCGAGGAGGATGTCGAGCACGCCGGGCATCGCGCGCGCGGCGGTGGTGTCGATCGCGGTGACGCGCCCGCGCGGCACCTGCGCGCGCACGAAGACCGCGTGTGCCATCCCCGGGCGGGCGAGGTCGGTGGTGTACGGTGCGCGTCCGGCGGTCTTGAGGAGCCCGTCGACGCGGCGCGCCCGCGCACCGACGTGGGTGAGCGCGGCGTCGGCGTCCCAGGGCTCCAGTGTGACCGCGGGGACCTCGACCACGCGCGTCTCGACGCGCCCCTCGACCTCGACGGTCGTGCTGACGAAACGGCGACGCGGCTCGGTCACGACGCGTCGCTCGAGCGGATCGCCTGCGCCGCGCGGCGGACCGCGCGGACGATCTTGGGGTGCGTCCCGCAGCGGCAGAGGTTCCCGCTGAGCGCGGAGCGCACCTCCGCCTCGGTGGGATCATCGACGCGGGCGAGGAGGGCCGCGGCGGCCATCAGTTGGCCGGGGGTGCAGAAGCCGCACTGGGCTGCGTCCTCCGCGACGAACGCCTCCTGTAATGCGTGCGGCGCGTCGACGTCGCCGAGCCCTTCGATGGTCTGCACTGATTGGCCGTCGCACCCGTGGGCGAGGGCGAGGCAACTGAGGGTCGGCTCGCCATCGACGAGGACGGTGCAGGCGCCGCACTCGCCGCGGTCGCATCCGCGCTTGGTCCCCGTGAGGCCGCAGGCGTCGCGGAGGAAGTCGAGGAGGGGCTGGTGGCCGGGCGGGTCGGCATCGACCGGGCGGCCGTTCACGATGAGGCGCACGGTCCGGAGTTAAGGGGAGCGGGTGCGGGTTGTCCAGCGTCCGGGCCGGACAGGGGTGTCGGGCGGTCCGACGCGCATCTATCTTTTCCCCACTCCCATCCGCATTGAGGACCGCGCATGCCGTACGTGATCACCGAAGCCTGCATCAACACGAAGGACAAGTCCTGCGTCGACGTCTGCCCCGTGGATTGCATCTACGAGGGGCCGGAGCAGCTCTACATCAATCCGGACGAGTGCATCGATTGCGGCGCCTGCGAGCCCGAGTGCCCGGTGACGGCGATCTTCCCCGAGGAGGACGTGCCGGGGAACCTCAAGCAGTACGTGCAGATCAACCGCGAGGTCTTCCAGAAGGAGCCGAAGCCGGGGAAGCCGACACGGTGATGCGGTGCGCCGCCGGGTCCGGCGGCGCGGCGATGTGACAAGGGGGGCCGGCGATGCGCCGGCCCCCCTTCGTGTCTTTCGGATCATCGTGTGCTCGTCTCGTGACCGCGCCGCTCCGTCACGTCTCATCATCACCACGCGGCACGCACGGTGTGGCTCAGCCGAGTCGCGACTTCCAGATGAGCAGGCTGATGATCGCGATGTACTGCAGGAAGGTGCTGATCTCGCTCTTCCACGCCTCGGCCCAGCGGAACTCACCGGCGGAGCCGCCGGCCGGCGGCCGCGGGATCCAGCGTGGCGTGCGCGCCTTGTAGTCGAGGTAGGTCTGCCCGAAGATGCTCTCGAGCACCCCCTCCTCGTACCGCACGATGTAGAAGTACTCGAGTGCGAAGAGGGCGACCGCGATCGGCAGGAACCAGAGCACGCCCGACAGCGCGATCACGCCCATCCAGATCAAGAAGTTGCCGACGTAGAGCGGGTTCCGGCTCCAGGCGAAGGGCCCGTGCGCCACGAGGCTCTGCACGTTGCGCGAACGGCGACGGGTGACCGTGCCGGCGGTGGCGACGCCCCACAGGCGCCAGGCTTCGCCGAGGCTCATCAGGACCGCGCCGGCGAGGATGTTCTCGCGGGTGAGCGGGCCGCTGCTGACCAATAACGGGATCAGCAGGAAGGGGACGGGGAGCCAGCCGCGGTTGCGGAAGAGTACCGCTCCGATGCGGGCGGCGGGCGTCTGTTCGGCGGCGCTAGGGCCGCCGGAAGGGGTGTTCGTCAGGAAATCGGTCCAGTCGGGGTCCGGCGAATGGTCGCCGGACAGCCCCCGTGGGGCAAGCGGTTAGATTGCTCTCGTGCCCGCCTCCTCGCCCTCCGCCACGTACCTCGACGCCGCCCCCGCGGTCGACCAGTGGCTCGCCGGGATCCGGCAGACGGGGATCCTCGCGCTCGACACCGAAGGCGCGAGCTTCCATCGCTACGTCGACCGCATCTACCTGATCCAGCTCTCCACGCGTGAGCGGCACGCGATCATCGACCCGCTCCCCATCGCGACGCCGGCGGGGCTCGGTGCGCTCGTGGAGGATCCTGCGGTCGAGATCGTCTTCCACGACGCCGACTACGACCTGCGGCTCCTGCGGCAGGATTACGGGTGGCAGGTGCGCAACGTCTTCGACACGCGCATCGCCGCGCAGCTCCTCGGCCTGAAGGCGTTCGGCCTCGCGGCGCTGCTGGAGCGGTCGTTCGGGATCAAGCTCGACAAGAAGCACCAGCGCGCCGACTGGTCGATGCGCCCGCTGACGGCCGATATGCTCGACTACGCGGCGCAGGACACGATGCACCTGCTCGGATTGCGCGATGTGCTCCGTGCCGAGCTCGAGGCGAAGGGACGCCTAGCGTGGGCCGCCGAGGAGTTCGCGCGGCTCGAGACGATCGCGTGGGCGGCGGAGGATCCCGCGGCCGCGTTCCTCCGGATCAAGGGCGCGCGTGACCTCACGCGGCGCGAGCTCGCCCTCTTCCGGGAGCTGGTGCAGTGGCGTGACGCCACGGCGCTCGCGCTCGATCGGGCGACCTTCCGCGTGGTGGGGAACGAGACGCTCTTCGAGCTCGCTCGACTCGCGCCGCGCACCCGCGACGCGCTGGGCAAGGTGAAGGGGATGCCGCGCGGGATCCTCGAGCGCGCCGGTGAGGCGATCCTCGCCGCGATCGGGCGTGGGCTCGAGGTGCCGGAAGCGGAGCTCCCGCGCTTCCCGAAGTCGCCGCGGTGGGACCGCGACCCCGATTTCGACCACAAGGTCGGCGCGCTGAAGGCGGTGCGCGATGCGGCGGCGACGCGGCTCGAGCTCGACCCGGGCGTCCTCTGCTCGCGCGAACGGCTGGAGGCGGTGGCGCGCCTGCTGCCGCGCGAGGTGGATGCGCTCACGAGCATCCCAGAGTTCCGCCGGTGGCAGATCGCTGAGATGGGCGCGGGGTTCGTGCAGGCGATCGCGCCGTACGCGAAGGGAGCAGCGAAGGCGCCTGCGACACCGGCCGCGGACGACGCGGCGGAATCGCCGTATCGGGAGTAGCGTGACGCGCGTGGGTACTGCCACGCGTCACGCCGTCGCCGCTCAGAACCCCAGGTAGGCGCGCACCCGCGGTTCGATCCGGTCGGGCGTCCACGGCGGCGACCAGACGAGGTTCATCGACACCGCCCCGACGCCCGGCAGCGCCTTCAACTGCTGCTCCGCCTCGGTCATGATCTCGGGCCCCGACGGGCATCCCGGCGAGGTGAGGCTCATCTCGATCGTGATGTCGGCACCGGTCACGGCGATCGTGTAGATGAGGCCGAGGTCGAGGATGTTCAGGTTGAGTTCGGGATCCTTCACGCGCCGGAGCGCGAGCCGGACCTGATCCTCGCTGATCGGGCCGGTCGGGGCGGCCGCGCTCGCCGCTTCTGCCGCTTCAGCCGGGGTGTTGGACGCTGCATTGAGTTGGACCAGCGGCTCGGGTGCCGGCGCCATCGGGAGTTCGGCCTCGCTCATTCGGCGCCTCCAGCGCGCGTGGTGGGGCGCTTCTCGAGCCGGCGGCTCCGCGGGCTCCAGTCCACGCGCATATCGCTGCGGAAGGTGCGCGGCCACGCCACCTCGGCGAGCGTCGGTTCGTCGGTGATGGCGAGCGCGGCGGCGTCAGCGAGGTCGTGCCGGACGTCCGCGATGATGATGCCGGCGCGCCGCGCTCGGGGTGCGTGCACGCGATTCGTCAGGAGGATCACAAAGAGGTCCCGATCAGGGTCGATCCAGAGTGACGTGCCGGTGAAGCCGACGTGGCCGAAGGCCCGCGAGCTGAGGAATTCCCCCGCGCCACGCTCGCCAGCTGCGACTTCCCAGCCGAGGGCGCGGCCCTCGGCCGCCTCGGTGGTGAAGCGCCGCACCACTTCGGCGCTCAGGAGGCGCGTCCCGCCGTACGTGCCACCGTTCAACAACATCTCGGCAAAGATGGCGAGGTCGGTCGCGGTGCTGAACAATCCCGCGTTGCCGGCGACGCCGCCGAGTTTCCGGGCCGTCTCGTCGTGCACGATGCCGCGCACCGGGAGTTCGGTCGGGGCGATGCGGCCGCGCCAGGTGCCGTCCGGATGGAAGCGCGTGTGTTCCATCCCGAGCGGTTCGAAGACACGGCGCGTCACGAAGGCATCGAGCGGTTCCTGCGCGATCGCCTCGACGACCCATCCCAGCACAATCGGGCCGAGATCGGAGTAGAGGGTCGTGGTGCCAGGAGCAGTGCGGATTGGCGCGGCGAGGATCTGCGCACGCAGCACCGCGGCATCGGCGGCGCGACGGACCGTCGCCAACCCGGCGGGGAGGCCGGACTGATGCGTGAGGAGGTGCCGGACGGTGACGGCATCCTTCCGCGGGCCGACGAACTCCGGGAGATAGCGTTGGACCGGCGCGTCGAGGTCGAGTTGGCGGTCGTCGACGAGGAGCATCGCGGCGGTCGTCGTCGCGACGACCTTCGTGAGCGATGCGAGGTCGTAGATCGTCTCGTCGACCTGCACGGGCCGCGCGTTGGTCGTCCACTGCAGGCGCCCGAACGATTTCTTCCAGACGATGTGGTCCCGTCGTCCGACGACGACCGCGGCGCCCGGGTACGCCCCGGCGAGGACGCCGCGCCGCACGACGCGGTCGACCGTCTCGAGTCGCGCGGCCGACATCCCGACGTCGCGCGGCGCCGCCGTGGGGAGGCCACCGCCGACGGTGAGGACCGCGGTGAGGGAGACGAGAGGCAGCAGCATCGGGATTCCCCAGAATGACGGATAGGGGAGGGCGGGGGCAACCCTACGCCAAGAATCCCAGCGCGGCGGCGAACGTCGGTGCCGGGTTCTCGAAGAACGGCATATGCCCCGCCTCGGGGATCGCGACGACGCGCGCGCCCGGGATCACCGCGGCACTCGCCTCGGCCTCCGCGACCGGCAGCGCGTCCTCGGTGCCGTGGATCAGCAGCACGGGGGCACGGATCGCCGCGAAGCGGTCCCGCCAGTCGAAGCCCTCGCGCCGCAGACGCGCCACCACCGTGGCGCCGTGCGGGCTGTGCGCCTCCGGCGGCGCTTGCGCGAGCATCGCGGGATCGTGGAACCAGGCCGGATACATCGTCCGGCTGTAGACGGCGTGCCGCGTGGGTTCGGGATCGTGCAGGGCGAGGGGATCGAGCGCCGCGAGCGCGGTGTGCCGCGTGGCGAGGCCGCGCGCCGCGAGATGGGCGAGCGCCCGGTCGTGCAACGCGTCGAGCCACCGCGACGTCGCGCCCACGGCGTCGAAGGTCACGACGCGCCGGACGCCCGTGGCATCCTCGGCCGCCGCGAGGAGCGCCATCCCACCACCCCACGAATGCCCGACCAGATCCCACCCGGCGATCCCGAGCGCCTCGCGCAGCGCGACGATGTCCAGGATGTCGTGCTCGATCCGCGCGGCCCGCGTCCCCGGGGGCGCCGGCGTCTCACCGCGCCCGCGCTGGTCGTACAGGAAGACCTGACGTCCCTCCGCGAGCGGCGCGAGCGCGGGCCAGAGGAGGTCGTGCCCGTAGATCATCCCCCCGTTGATGGCGAGGAGGGGCGTCGCGCCGGGCACCGCCGGGGTGCTCCAGACGGCGAAGGGGAGTCCGCGCACCACCACGGTGTGCCGCGTGAGCGGGGGGGTGCGCGGTCGGGTGCGGCGCCAGGCGGCGAGGCGCGCGACGGCGCCGGCGGGCGGGGTCTCGGACACGCGCGAAACGTACACGGCGTCCGAGGGGTGTCCCATCCCATCGGCGCCGCACGTCCACCCAGACGACGAGGCGCTTGACATAGGGGAGGGGGGTATCCATCCTGCACCGATGTCGGCTGCCGTCCACGCGAACGCCCACGCCTCCTCCGACGCGACCACCGTCGTCCGGCTCCCGGTCACGGGGATGACCTGCGCCGCCTGCCAGGCGAACGTGCTGCGCGCGCTCCAGCGAGCGCCGGGGGTGACCGAGGCGACGGTGGACCTGATGACCGCGACGGCGACGGTGCGCTACGACGCCGCACACGCGACCCCGACGGCGCTCGTCGGCGTGATCCGTGCGGCGGGATATGGCGCCGAACTCCCCGACGCGTCGCGGACGGCGTTCGAGGCGCAGGCGCGGCAGGATGAGGCATCGTCGCACGAGTTCCGCGTGCTCCGACGCGACGCAGTGCTCGCGCTGACCGCCGGTGCGGTGATGATGGGCGCGATGTTCCTCGTACCGCACGCCTACGGCGTCGCCTGGTGGCAGCTCGCCGTCGCCACGCTCATCCTCGGCACCGCCGGTCGCCGCTTCTTCGCGCGCGCGTGGGCCGGCCTCCGTCACGGCACCGCCGATATGTCGACGCTCGTGGCGCTCGGCACCGGGTCGGCCTTCATCTTCTCGCTCGTCGCGACGCTCCGGCCCGCGCTCTTCACCGCGCGCGGCCTAACCCCCGCGGTGTATTACGAGGCCGTCGTCTTCATCCTCGGGTTCGTCTCTGCGGGGCAGGCCCTCGAGGCGCGCGCCAAGCGCCAGACCGCCGACGCGGTCCGCGCGCTGATCCACCTGCGTCCCACGATGGCGCGCGTCGTGCGCAACCTCGCGGAGGTCGAGGTATCGATCGATGAGGTCGTGCCCGGCGACGTGGTGAGCGTGAAGCCCGGCGAACGGGTCCCTGTCGATGGTGTGGTGCTGCGCGGCGCGAGCGCGGTCGATGAGAGTATGCTCACCGGCGAGTCGATTCCCGTCGCGAAGTCGGCCGGCGATCCGGTCATCGGTGGGACCCTCAACGGCACCGGGGCGTTCCGGCTCAAGGCGACGACGCTCGGCGCCGATTCGGCGCTCGCCCGCGTCGTGCAGTTGATGCGCGATGCGCAGGGGTCGCGCGCACCAATCCAGCATCTCGCGGACCGCGTGGCGGCGCGATTCGTCCCCACGGTGGTGGCGCTCGCGCTCTTCACCTTCCCGGCGTGGTGGATGGTCACCGAATCACCCGGGCGCGCGCTCACCTCGGCGGTCGCGGTGCTCATCATCGCCTGCCCCTGTGCGATGGGGCTCGCGGTGCCGACCGCGGTGATGGTCGCGACGGGCCGCGGCGCGCAGCTCGGCATCCTCTGGAAGGGCGGCGAGGCGCTCCAGCGCGCCTCCGAGGTGACGACGGTCGTGCTCGACAAGACGGGGACGATCACCGAGGGACGGCCGATCGTGACGGATGTGGTGATGGCCGAGTCGCCCACCGTCGATGATTCCGCCTTCTGGATGGCGGTGCGCGCCCTCGAGGCGCGGTCAGAGCATCCGACGGCTGCGGCGATCACCGCCGAGGCGATTCGGCGCGGGGCGCCGTTGGTGGAGGTGGAGGGGTTCCGTGCGGTGCCGGGGCGGGGGGTCGCCGGGATGGTCGATGGGCGCGCCGTGCACGTTGGGACCGCGACCTTCCTCGCGGACGAAGGGATCGACCCTGCGGCGCTCACCGCGGCAAGTGACCGGCTCGGCGCATCGGGGCGCAGCACCGCGTACGTCGCCGTCGCCGGTGCCGTCGTCGCGGTGATCGGCGTGGCGGATCCGCTCCGCCCCACCTCCGCCGCCGCGATTGCGGCGCTGCGACGCGCCGGACTCGATGTCGTGCTGCTGAGCGGAGATGCGCCGGTCGTCGCGCAGGCCATCGCGCGCGAGGCGGGAATCACGCAGGTGGTGGCCGGTGTCCTCCCGGAAGGGAAGGTCGCGGAGGTACGGCGGTTGCAGGCTGAGGGGCGTGTGGTCGCGATGGTCGGGGACGGGATCAACGACGCGCCGGCATTGGCGCAGGCGGACGTGGGTATCGCCATCGGGAGCGGCGCCGATGTCGCTGCGAGCGCAGCGGACGTCGTGCTGATGCGTGGTGACCTCGATGGAGTCGTCGCCGCGGTCGCACTCGCCCGCCGGACGATGCGGACGATGCGCCAGAACCTCTTCTGGGCGTTCGCCTACAATGTCGTGGGCATCCCCGTTGCGGCCGGCGTGCTCGTCCCGTGGACGGGATGGCAGCTCACGCCGAGCCTCGCGAGCGCGGCGATGGCCCTCAGCTCCGTGAGCGTCGTGACGAACGCCCTGCGGTTGCGTACGGCCCGCCTCACCTGAGAGATCCCACGATGGAAATCCCCATCGATGCCTTCGCCGAGGCGACGCCGCTCCCCGAGGCCACACGCCTCGGCCCGGCCGTGCTTCAGGTCACCGACCTCAACCGGTCCGTCGCGTTCCACGAGCAGGTGCTCGGGCTGCGCGTCCTCGCGCGCGATGACGCGCAGGCGTCCCTCGGCGCTGACTCGGCTACCGAGCCGCTGCTCGTGCTCCGTGGTGGCGCAATGCGCCCCGCCGGTCGTGGGCGCCTCGGTCTTTTTCACTTCGCGTTTCTTCTCCCGGACCGCGGTGCGCTCGGGCGCTTCGTGCGGCATCTCGTGGGGCTCGGCATCCGCGCGGGCGCGGGGGATCATCTCGTGAGCGAAGCGTTCTACCTCGACGATCCCGATGGGCTCGGCATCGAGGTGTACGCCGATCGGCCCCGTGATTCCTGGCGTCGCGTCGGTGGCGAGCTCGTGATGGGGACCGAGGCGGTGGATGTGGAGGGGCTCGTCGCCGCGGCGGGCCCGATGCCGTGGGTCGGGATGCCGGCCGGCACCGTGATGGGGCACCTGCATCTGCACGTCGGTACGCTCGAGGCGGCGTCGGCGTTCTATCACGAGGCGCTCGGGTTCGATCGGATGGTGTGGAGCTACCCCGGCGCGCTCTTCCTCGGGGCGGGCGGCTATCACCATCATCTCGGGACGAACGTCTGGGCCGGCCCGACGGCGCGGCCTGCGGCGGCGGACGAGGCGCGCCTCCTCGAGTGGACGATCGTGTTGCCGAGTACGCACGCGCTCGACGCGGTGGCGACTCGGCTCGCGCGGGCGGGGGCCGTCCTGACGCGCGACGGGGTCGCGGGCGACGTCGTCACCCGCGACCCCTGGGGCACCGCCCTCCGGCTCAGCGCTTCGTACTGAGGTCGATCGCGACGGCGGTGTTGGCGGCGAGCGAGATGGTGACCGTCCCCTGCGCCGTCACCGTCAGCTCCGTCCCCGCGCACGCGGCGCCGACCTTCCCGCCGGTGATCAGGTCGCAGTAGCTCCCCGGAGCGAGTGGCGTGGTGATCGTCTGCGTGACGGTCGTCGTCTCGCGGTTGCCCTTGGTGCCGCGCGAGAAGGCGATGGCATTCGCGCCGTTGTCCCACCAGTTCACGATATCCGTGCCGGCCACGCGGCGACGGAAGCCGATCATCCGCAGGATGTGTGGGTCGCGATGCTCGCAGACCCACTGCCCCTTCACCGCGGTCTCGAAGCTCGACGCGCAGACGACGTTCGTCGTCCAGCCCTCGGGGTCGCTCGGCGGGCCGTCGCTCCGCCCGCTGGGGCAGGTGAAGGCGAACCCGGAGAGGACCGAGGCATAGCCGTACGGCTGGGCGAGCATCCAGACGTTCGCGAGTCGGAAGGTCTGTCCGTTCTGGTAGCCGAGCTCGCAGTTCCGCTGCGTGTCGTGGTTCTAAATGAAGACCACCGCCTTGTCGGAGGGGATGAGTCCCCACGCGCCCGGCGAGAACTGCGCCCCAGCGGGGCCGTTCGGGTTGAGCTGGGCGATGTACTGCCCGTTGAGCTTCGAGAACTTGTCGCCGATCCCCTTGAAGGTGAATTCGGTGATGTCGGTCGCGCCGCCCGAGGAATAGCCGATACCGAAGTAGTCATCCTCGTCGAGCGCCTCGCCGAAGCCGCTGCTGATCTCCAGGAAGACGTAGGGCAGCGGGCGGCTCTCGGCGGCGAGGGTGACGTTCATCGAATTGATGATCGCGTCGAGGTCCCCCTGCTGGATGTGCTTCGCGGCGTCGATGCGGAACCCGGCGACCCCCATCCGCGCGAGTGCGACGAGGTAGTTCGTGAGCGTCCGGCGGACCTTCGGCGTCTCCGTCTTCAGGTCGGGGAGCGAGTAGAGCTCGCAGTCCTGCACCTGCTCCGCCTTCGAGGAATCGAAGACGCCGCAGGGGGTGTGGAAGTCGCTCGCCTCGTAGAGGCCGGGGTAGGTGTACTTCGAGTAGGCCGTCCCCGCGCTCCCCGTGCCGGGGCTCGGGAAGTTCGTCATATGGTTGATGACCGCGTCGACGTAGATGCCGACCCCGACGGCGGCGCAGCGGCTCACCATATCCTGGAACTGCGCGGCGGTGCCGGAGCGGCTCCGCGCGAGGCTGTAGCTCACCGGCTGGTAGCGTTGGCTCCAGTCTTTCGACGGCACGATGCTGTGCTCGTTCGGCGGCGAGACCTGCACCGCGTAGACCCCCGCGGGGCCCAGGACCGTCTCGCACTCGTTCGCGATGTCGTCCCAGCGCCAATCGAAGAGATGGACGTGGGTGTAGTCGGCGGCCGCGAGGCCCGAGGTGCGATAGTCGCTCGGGACCGTCGGGCGGACCTTCGGCTCCACCGGGTCGGGATCCGGAAGCGAGAGGGATTCGGTGCACGCCCCGACGAGCACAAGGGGGAGCGCGAGCGCGGCGAGGGCGAGCGGACGGCCAAGACGCGGACGGAGACGTCGAGCGAGACGCGGGAACATCGACATCAGCGGGGGGGCTGGGGGGAGATGTCGTCCGGGGGGAGACCGTGGTTCGCGAGCACGACCGCTGCGTTGCGTCGGAGCCCATCGAGCTTGGCCCGCGCCATCGCGGAATCGCGCGTCATCTCACGATAGCGCACGGGGTCGAGGAAATGGAACTCCCTCGCGATCGCGACGGGATCCGTGCCCGAGAGTGCGGGCTGCGGCGCGAGGGGGCCGTCCGTCGGGGGCGGCGACGCGAATTTCACATTCCACGGGCAGACGTCCTGACAGACGTCGCATCCGTAGAGGTGGTCGCCGATCGCCGGCTCGAGCTCAGGGGGCATCGGCCCGCGATGTTCGATGGTGAGATACGAGATGCACCGGCGCGCATCCATCACGCCCGGCGCGACGAAGGCCTGCGTGGGGCAGGCGTCGAGACAGCGGGTGCAGGTGCCGCAGTGCGAGGTCGCGAATGGCGCGTCGGGCGTGAGCGCGAGGTCGAGGAAGAGCGCGCCGATGAAGAAGAACGACCCGCGCTCGGGGTTGATGAGCATCGTGTTCTTGCCGAACCATCCCAGCCCGGCGCGTCGCGCGAGGTCGCGCTCGAGGATCGGTCCCGTGTCCACGTAGGCGCGGCCGCGGACCGCCTCCCCGCGCTCCGCGCGCACCCACGTGAGCAGCGCGTCGAGCCGATCCCACATCACGCGGTGGTAATCCGTGCCGCGGGCGTAGCGGGCGATCGGCCCCGACGGGGACCGCCCGCCGTAGTCGAGCGCGACGACGACCGCCGAGACCATCCCGGGCTCCGGGCGTGTCGTATCGGCGCGGAGCTCGGCGCCGCGTCGGAGATAATCCATCCCGCCGTGATACTCCTGACGGAGCCAGTCGTCGAAGGCGCCCGCGGTCTCCGCGGGGCCGAGCGTCGCGAGGCCGGCGAGGTCGAAGCCGAGTCCGAGGGCCTGGTCTCTGAGCCGGACCTCGAACGACGTGCTCATCCGATCCGCACCGCCCAGCGCGCGTAGCGGATCACGTCCTCGACCGGCGGCACGGCGTCGGCGTCGCCGTACGCCGTGTACATCCGCCACCGCAGATAGTCGCGGGCGGGGAGCGGGAGGAAGGGAGGGCGCATCCACCACCGGTTCCGCCGGAACCGCCAGCCGACGATCAGCAGGGCGCGGGCCGTTCGCGGATTCACGACGGCGCGCCAGACGAGCTGCAGGACGAGGCCGAGCATACGGGGGAATCTAGCCGACGGCGTTCCGACGGGGCGTGGCGCGCCTATCTTCCGCGCATGTGGCTCCAGCGGGCCTTCCCTCTCATCGCCCACTCGGCGGTGCGTTCCTACTACCGGGTCACGGTGGAGGGACCCGCCGTCCCTGTCTTGGGGCCCGTCCTCTTGATCGGGAATCACAACCACTCGCTCGTGGACGCGGCGGCGATGGTGATCGCGGCGCGGCGTCCCGTGCGGTTCCTCGCGAAGTACCCGCTCTTCCTGATGCCGAGCCTCGCCTGGCTCGTGAAGGGGGTGGGCGCCGTCCCGGTCTACCGGATCCAGGACGTGCCGGAGAAGATGAGCGAGAACGCCGATTCGTTCCGCGATGCGCACGCCGCGCTCGCCGCCGGCGACATCGTCGGGATCTATCCCGAGGGGACGAGCCACCTCGGTCGACAGCTTGTGCCGCTCAAGACCGGCGCGGCGCGCATCGCGCTCGGCGGTGCCGCGCAGCTCGGGCAGGTGTTCCCGATCATCCCGGTGGGGCTCATCATCCCCGATCGGTTCACGGTGCGGAGCGAGGCGTACCTGCTCATCGGCGCGCCGGTGGCGTGGGAGGATCTCGCCGCGCGCGGGCCACGCGATTCCGCCGCGGTGCGCGAGCTGACCGCGCGGATGGGTGCAGCGCTCCGCACGGTGACCCTGAACCTCCCGCAGGGGGAGGACGACCCGATCGTGCACGCCGCGGAGCAGGTATGGCGCGCCGAGTTCGGTGCGGCGCCCGGCGTGGCAGCGGAGCGGGCGCGCCTCCAACGCGCCGCCGATGTGCTCGACGCCGCGCGCCGCGAGCGGGGCGAGGAATGGCTGACGCTCGTTCGGGCCCTCGAGGCACATTCCACGACACTGGCGTCGCACGGCCTGACCCCGCTGACGCTGCACCCCGCCGCGCCGCTCGGCGCCGCGCTCGCCTGGAGCGCCCGACGCGTCCCCTGGCTCCTCACCCTCCCGGTCTCGCTCCTAGCCGCGATCGTCTTCGCGGTGCCCACGCGCATCGCACTCGGCATCGCGGACCATATGAGTCGTCGGGATGGGATGGATGCCTTCGCGACGCACCGCATCCTCGTGAGCGCCGCGACGCATCTCGCCTGGATCCCGCTTGTCGCGATCGTGGTGGCGTGGCTCGCAGGCCCGTGGTGGGGGCTCGCCGCGGTGGTCGCGCAGCCGCTGCTCGGCATCCTCTCCATCCGTGTGTCGGACGAGCGGCGTGCGACGCGCGCCGCGGTACGACGGTGGGTGATGCAGCGTCGCGCCGCGGGGCGGCTCGGCGAACTCCGTGCGGCCCAGCGGACGCTCGCCGAGCGACTACGCGCGCTGATGGAGCGGGTGGCGCCGACCGGGTGATGACGGATCGCTGTTCCGTCGTGGTGCGCCGACGGTCGCCGACCTAGAGGAAGCTGCGCCCCTGGCCCGCGTCGGGGACGGACCGCCCCAGTCGGGCGAGGGCGCTCGGGAAGACGTCGACCGTCCGACGCGGGGTGCCGCGGACCGGGTGCGACGTGAGGAAGGGGACGCGCATATGCTCACGATGCAGCGCGCCGTGCGACGAGCGGTGTGGGACGGGTTCGTATCGCTCCCGGAAATCCCACTGCGGGGTCGCCGAGACGATGACGTCGCCGGAGCGCGCCGCACCGGCCAACGCGATGATCTGCACGAGGGCGTCGGGATAGGCGCCGTCGATGGTCGCGTCGTGCGCCGCCTCCGCGTCGAGTCCGTTCGGCGGTGTGTCGGCGTCGAGGCGGAGGGGATCCCCCGTCTCGCGACGGTAGTGATGGCGGCCGGCGGCGTCGCGCCAGACGAGGGCGTTCCCCGTCCGTGCGCGTACGGCGCATCGCGCGGGATCGAGCGGGAGCAGGACGAGATCGACCGAGGGGCGCGCGAGGAGCCAGTCGACGAGCGCGGTGCGATGCGGCGCGAGCGTCGGCCACCACGGGCGGGTCGGGCGTGCGAGGTCGAGATACAGATGCGCCATCCCGTTCCCGCCGACCATCACGCTGATGTCGTCGCCCCCGCGCCAGGCCCACGGATGCGCGCGCGCGCCGTAGCCCGCGTCGCGCAACGCGTCGGCGAGGTCGTCGTGGTGCGCGACCGGCGCGTGGCCGTGGTCGCTGACGATCCAGATGGCGAGCGCCTCGCCGCGGCCCGCGCGCTCGGCGTCGTCGGTGAGGCGCTCCACCGTACCGTCGACCACGCGCATCGCGTCGAGCACCTCGGGGGCGTCGGCGCCGAGGGCGTGCGAGACCTTGTCGATACCGGGCAGCGCGAGGAAGGCGACGGCGGGACGCTCACGCGCGACGCGTGTGGCGAAGCGGTCAGCCACGGCGCGCTCGAGCGCGAGCCATCCGGGGAGGTCGCCGCGGAAATGGTGCCACGCGAGCCGGAGCCAGGCCGCGGGGCTGCCGTCGAGGCGGCGGTGGCGCGGCAGGCCGCGCGTGAACGGGGCGAAGGCGGCGATCGCGTCGGGCTCGGCCTCGAAGAGCGTGCGACAGCGCGTGTCGAGGTCGCCGTCGGCGAGGAGCGCGTCGATCCCCACGTAACTGCGCGCGCCGCCTGGCGTGCGCACGTGTCGGCCGCCACGGTCCCACCAGCGGATCCCGGGGATGCCCGCGTCGCCCGGATGCCACCCCGTGAGGAACGGCAGATACGCCGGACCGGTGACCGAGGGGAACACGGTCGTGATGGTGTGGGCGCTCCCGGCGGCGCGGAGGCGCGCGAGGGCGGGGAGGTGGCCCGCGTCGATCGCCGCGGGGAAGGCGTCGGGTCGCGCCCCGTCCGCCACGAGGAGGACGAGCGTCACGTCTGGGCTCCCGGGTCGCTCCGCCGCATGGCGCAAGCTAAACTTCGCTGGCGATGAGTCCCAAGCGTCGTCCTTCCGCCCGCCCGCGCCGTTCCGCGCCGCCGGCCGCGCCTCCGCCGGGGCCGCGCGCGGCCACGGACGACGCCATCGGCGACACCGCCTGGGCCCTCACCGAGGACGCCAAGCTCCTCCAGCACGGCGGCCCGCGCTCCGACTTCCGCAGCACCGATCCCTGGCGCGTGATGCGCATCATGTCGGAGTTCGTCGAAGGGTTCGACAAGCTCGCGCACATCGAAAAAGGCGTCTCCCTCTTCGGCTCGGCGCGCACGCAGCCCGACGACCCGCAGTACGCGGCGGCTGTCGAGGTCGCGCGCCTCCTCGCGCGCGAAGGCTTCTCGATCATCACCGGGGCGGGCCCCGGGATCATGGAGGCGGCGAACAAGGGGGCGAAGCTCGGCGGCGGGCATTCGATCGGGTGCAACATCGAGCTCCCCTTCGAGCAGGGGGTGAACCCCTATGTCGATACGCACGTCGCCTTCCGCTACTTCGCGGTGCGCAAGACGATGTTCATCAAGTATTCGAGTGCGTTCATCATCTTCCCGGGCGGCTTCGGCACCTTCGATGAGCTCTTCGAGGCGCTGACGCTGATCCAGACGGGGAAGATCGCGGAGTTCCCGGTGGTGCTCTTCGGCACGCACTACTGGGCGGGGCTGGTGCGGTGGCTTGAGAGCCGGGTGCTCGGCGAACGGAAGATCTCGCCCGGGGACCTCGAGCTGATGACGGTGACGGACGATCCGGCCGAGGCGGTGCGTGTGGTCGCCAAGGCGTATGCGGCACAACTGGAGATGGCTCGGCGTCGCGCCGAGCGAGGAGCGTAGGATGGCGGCGAAGAAGTCGGAGCGGGCGCGCGGCGGGTTCAAGGCGTCGCGGCACGGTACGGGCGAGGCGAAGCGGAAGGCGAGCGCCGCGGGCGATAAGGCCGCGCAGAAGCGTGCCGCCGAGGCGCGCGAGTCGAAGAGCCCGAAGGTGGGGACCAAGGCGCAGAGCACCTTCCTCCGCGGCAAGAAGATCGACCCGCGGAAGCTCGATGGGACGGAGACCGTCGTACAGCTCGTCGAGGGCGCCTTCCAGAGCTACAACTCCGGGCGCCTCCGCGAGGCGTGCGGCCTCTTCACCGAGTTGATGCTGCAGAAGGAGGTCACCGTCGGGATGACGCTGACCGGAGCGCTCACGCCAGCCGGGCTCGGGATGAGCACCATCATCCCCCTGATGGAGGCGGGGTTCGTCGACTGGATCATCTCGACCGGCGCGAACCTCTACCACGACGCGCACTTCGGGCTCGGGCTCTCGATGCACCGCGGGAACCCGCAGGCCTCCGACACCGTGCTGCGCGAGGAGGGCGTCGTCCGCATCTACGACGTCTTCTTCGATTACGACGTGCTCCTTTCCACCGACGCCTTCTTCCGGAAGGTGATCCGCGCGCCGGAGTTCCAGCGGGCGATGTCGAGCGCGGAGTTTCATCACCTCTGCGGCAAGTACCTCGTCGAGCGTGAGAAGGCGCTCGGCATCCCGCAGAAGTCGCTGCTCGCGGCCGCATACCGCTGTGGCGTGCCGATCTACACCTCCTCGCCGGGCGACTCGAGCATCGGGATGAACGTCGCCGCGCTCGCACTTGAGGGCGGCACCTGCGTGATCGATCCGAACAAGGATGTGAACGAGACGGCGAGCATCGTGCTCCACGCCAAGCGCATCGGCGGACAGAGCGCGGTCCTCATCGCCGGCGGCGGCTCGCCGAAGAACTTCGCGCTCCAGACCGAGCCGCAGATCCAAGAGGTCCTCGGGATCGACGAGAAGGGGCACGACTACTTCCTGCAGATCACCGATGCGCGCCCCGACACCGGCGGCCTCTCCGGCGCGACGCCGGCGGAAGCGGTGAGCTGGGGGAAGATCGATCCGGACAAGCTGCCGGACGCGGTGGTCTGCTACCTCGACTCGACGATCGCGCTACCGATCCTCACGAGCTACGCGCTCGCGAAGCGGAAGCCGCGGAAGCTCAAGCGCCTCTACGACCGCCGGGCGGAGATGATGGCGACGCTGCAGCGGGAGTTCGCGAAGGCGAATCGCTGAGGCTCACCGCCCGTTCGCCGGCGTCGCGCGCGTGGCCGGCGTGCAGGGCCGCCACGTGCCCGGCTGCCCGTTCGTCCCGCCCGGGAGCGGGTCGACGACGGTCCGCCCCATCGGCGTGGGATCCTCACTCGCGAGATACGCGAGCATCGCGGTCAGCGTCGCGTTCTGCCGCAGGTCGGACTCGACGACCTTGTCGTAGGTATCACGGTCGGTGTGCCAGGTGGTGTTCGAGTAGTCCCAGCCGAGCGCGCCGAGGCTGAGCGCCGCGACCTTGTGGCAGGCGAAGCTCGCGTGGTCGCTCCCGCCGGTCGCCTGACCACCGACCGGGGTATAGCGGATCCACTGCGAGAGCGCACCCGGGAGCGCGCCCAAGTAGCCGGCGACGCGCGGGCCGGCGTCGGCGATGGGCCCGCCGGAGAGGCTGGTGATCCGCCCGGTGCCGTTGTCTTGGTTCAGCACGAGGTGTGCGCCAGCGATCACCTCGGGGTGATCCTCGGTGAACGCCTTCGAGCCGTTAAGCCCCTGCTCCTCGCCGTTCCAGTGGCCGACCAGGATCGTGCGCTTCGGCTGCGGATAGACCTGCTTCAGGATGCGCAGCGCCTCGAGCATCGTGATGGTGCCGGTCCCGTTGTCCGTCGCGCCGGACGCGGCCGACCACGAATCGAAGTGCGCCGAGAGGATCACGTACTCGTTCGGCTTCTCGACGCCCTTCAGCTCCGCGACCACGTTGAACACGGGGCGCTCACCGAGACGGCGGCTGTCGGTGAAGGCGCGGACCCGCGACCCCTGCCCATTGCGCGCGAGTCGCACGAGGAGACCATAGTCCTCGCAGCCGACGGCGAAGGTCGGCAGCGTCTGGTTCGGCGAGCCGAAGATCTTCGTGATGCCAGGGTAGTTTGACCACTGGAAGGTCAGGACGCCGAGCGCGCCCGCGTCCTTGAGCTTCTCCCAGACCGACCGACCGCCGCTCATCGCGACGTTGAGCTGGTTCCACTCCACCTGTAGCGTGTTCTGCGCCGCGGTCACCCGCTCCTGCTCCTCTGGTGTGCCGAACTCGCGCCACTGCGCGCCCGACCGGCAGGAGAGCCGCGGCGCATTCATCGCGAAGAACTTCCCCTTCACCGTGGGGAGCCAGGCGTCGAACGCCTCAGGGGTGGAGAGCCCGGTGGGATACGCAACGACCTCGCCCTCGATTGGCGTCGGTCGCGCGCCTCGCCCGGTCGACGGGCTCCACGCCATCGCCGTCGCCTCGAGCGAGCGGGTGCGCGGGCCGATGAGGTCGAGATGCGAGACGCCGCGGCTCCAGCCGAGCCAGGTGCCGTAGCGCTCACGCCGCGCGGGGACACCCCAGCCGGTGTACTGCGAGACGAGCCACTCCTGCGCCGCATCGGATTCCGGCGAACCGGTGAGGCGCTGGCCGTACCGGTCCATCAACACCTGCGCGAACGCGCTCGCCTGCGATCGGCTCATCCCCTCGTCCCAGAGGCGCTGCAGCATCGGATCGCTCGGCGGCGTCGTGCGCACATACGCCGGCAGCTCCGCGGCCGGGATCGGATCGGCCATCCGGTCTCGCGGCGTGGCGGGCGGGGGCGTGGCAGGACGCTGGGCGTGCGATGCGGACGGCTGGAGGCTGAAGGCGGAGAGCAGCAGCAGAGCGGTGAAGCGACGCATCAGGGCACCAGGGAATGGGGAGGAATCCAGCACGAACAGATGAAGCGACGAACAATCAACGGCGCGCGCGTCGCGCACGTTGTGCGGGACGATGCCGCCGACCGCCTACAACTTGGGGGCGAGGCCGTCGGCGAGCGAGGCACGATACGCCCGCCAGGCGGGGACGAGCCCGACGAGCGTCCCCGCCCCCACGACGAGCGCGAGGATCCCCCACTCGACCGAGGTGAGCGCGTGCGACTGCAGCGCGAGCCCGAAGCGCGCCTCCACCGGGCCACGCGCGACGGCGAGGCCGCCGTACACGAGCGCGGTGCCCGCGAGCGCGCCCGCGAGCGAGAGCAGCGCCGATTCGAGCACGAGGAGCCCGACGATGGTCCGCGGCCCCGCGCCAATCGCCCGCAACACCGCCATCTCACGCCGCCGCGCCTCCAGCGACGCATAAAGCGCCACGCACATCCCGAGGATCCCCACGAGCAGCGTCAGCAGCGCCACCACACGGAGCCCCACCTCGGCGCTGCCGATCGTCTGCCAGAGCTGCGCGAGTGCGACGCCGGGGATGATCGCGGTCAGCGGTTCCGTGCGGTCCTCGTTCAGCTCGCGCTGTAGCTGCAACGTCTCGAACCGGTTCTTCGTCCCGACGAGGAAGGCGGTGATCGGGGCGGGGCCCGTGGTCGGCGCGGTCGGCGGGCCCATCATCAGCCCCCCGCTCGCGGCCTCCGCCTCGTGCATCACCGTCAGGCCCTCGAGCGTCGCGTAGAGCGCGCGGTCGATCGGCGTGAAGGTCTTCGCGATCACCCCGCTCACCCGGAACGGATGCGCGCCGTGCTCCGCGAAGGAGACCGCCGCCAGCCCGTGCGCGAGCACGACCTCGCTGCCGACGGCGTACCCGAGCCGCTCGGCGACATTGGCGCCGATCGCGACCTCTGCGTCCGTCGTGGGCGGGCCGCCCGCGACGAAGGTGACCGTCCGGTCGCGGAAGCGATATCGCTCGAAGAACGCCGCGGTCGTCCCGATCACACGGAAGCCACGGTGCGCATCGCCGAGCGCGTAGGGCACCGCCCATTTCACCGCCGGATGCGCGGCCCACCGCTCGTAGGTGGCCCACGAGACGCTCCCCGTCGGCGCCGACATCCCGAAGACCGTCGAGAGGAGCACCTGCGTCGTGCCGCCACGCGCCCCCACGATCAGGTCGGTCCCTTTGATCGTCCCGGCGAAGCTCTCGCGCACCCCCACGCGTACCTGCTCGATGCCGAGCAGCAGCGCGACGGAGAGCGCGATGCTCAGCACGGTGAGCACCGAGAGGAGCGCCCGGTTGCGCAGCGACCGCCAGGCGAGAGCGACGAGGAGCATCACGCGGCGCTGGTCGTGGCCGTCGTCGCGGCGTCCGGATCCCCGACCGCCGCGGCGCGGTTCAGCGCGCCGAGCGCGAGCGTGCGGTCGAAGCGTGCGGCGAGGCCGAGGTCGTGGCTCACGAAGAGCAGCGTGCTCCCCGCCGCCGTGACCTGTGTGAAGAGGAGCTCGAGGAACCGGTCCCGTCGGTCGGCGTCGAGCGCGGAGGTGGGCTCGTCGCAGACCACGAGCGCCGGCGCGCCGATCAGCGCGCGCGCGACGGCCACGCGCTGCTGCTGCCCGACGCTCAGTTCGGTCACCGGACGCGAGAGCAGTGGGCCGATCTCCAGCGCGTCAGCGAGCCGCGCTGCGGCCGCGGCCGGGTCACCAGCGCGCTCGCGACGTGCCGCCGAGAGGCGGCAGGGGAGGGTGATGTTCTCCCGGACCGAGAGGTACGGGATGAGGTTGAACATCTGGAAGACGTAGCCGAGGTGCGCGGCTCGAAAGCGGTCACGCGCGGCACCCGACATCGTATGGAGCGGTGCATCGAGCACCGTCACCTCCCCGGTACGCGGGGCGAGCACACCGGCGATCAGACCGAGGAGCGTCGTCTTGCCGCTCCCGCTCGGCCCGTGGAGGAAGACGCGCTCGCCCCGATGGACCTCGAGGGTCGGGACGTCGAGGACGGAGCGGCCTGCGCCGTAGCCGAAGGTGACTCCGGCGATGGCGATCGCCGCGGTCGACGTCACCGGCCGGTGTACGGCTTCGCCGCGAGGCCCTCGATCTCGAAGCCGACCTGCCCATACGGCGAGTCGACGTTCTTGATGCGCAGCGTCCCCTCCATCCAGACCGCATCGAAGAGGTTGAGCCGCACCGACCGGCGTCCCGCCATCTGCACGAACGCCATCTGGTTCGGCGGCGGCGGCGGGGTGTGCACGCAGGCGCCGTAGTACGGCACGAGGAGGAACTCGGCGCCCTCCTCCATCGCATCGTCGAGCGGGACGACGAAGCCCGGGACGCGGACGAGCTTCCCGTCGAGCTTGCGGAGCGTGTCGGAGGCGCGGCCGTTCTCGTAGTCGAGGCCGGCGAGGATCCGCCAATCGACGTTCACCGCGGCCGCGGGTGCCGCCGTGGCGGCGGGGGCGGCGGTGCGGGCCTGCGCCCTGAGGGTCGGGAGCGGGGCGAGCGCCGTGAGCGTGAGCGTCGTGACGAGGCGGGCGAGCGGGCGGATTCTCATACCGCAAAAGCTAGCGTTATCACCGGGCGGGTGGAGGCCACCCGCACGCCTGCGGGCCGATTGCATCGGGGTGGGTCGCGGCCTACCTTCTGATGATCGAGTCCGGCGCCCGGCCCCCACAGCCGGGCGTCGGTTTTTCACTCCCCAGACGCGGCAGGTCGGTATGATCGAAGCCCTCAAGCAGAAGCTGACGGACGAGGCGGAGAAGCTCCGTTACGAGCTCAACGTCACGCTCCCGAACGAGATCCGGAAGGCGGTGGAGCTCGGCGATCTGCGGGAGAACTCGGAGTACAAGGCCGCGCTCGAGCGGCAGCAGTTCGTGCAGGCGCGCCTCGGGCACCTGACGCAGCGGCTCTCGAAGCTCTCGTCCATCGATGAATCGCAGATCGCCGTCGACGCGGTCGGGATGGGTTCCAAGGTCGTGGTTGAGGACCAGAGCTCCGGCGAGCGCGAGGCCTACCACCTCATCTTCGGCGACGCCGAGGAGTTCGAGGACGGACAGGTCACGATGTCGTCGCCGATCGGGCGCGCCCTGCTCGGGAAGAAGGTCGGCGAGGTCGCGCTGTTGAAGCTCCCGGCGCGGACGCGGAAGCTGACGATCGTGGAGCTGACGACGATCCACGACGAGGTCGGCTGAACCAGGCGAGCGCGATCACGCTCCCCGCGACGGCCAGCGCCATATCCTTCGGCGCATCGAAGCTGTCGCCCTGCGTGCCGAGATAGGCGGCCCCGAGGTCCCCGCCGAACGCCTCGGCGGCGAGCCATTCGACGACCTCGTACGCGACCGCGTGTGAGGCGAGGATGGTCCCCGCGAAGAGCGGACGCCAGCCGCCGCGCGCCGTCGTGCGGGCGTCGATGAGGTCGAGTGCCGCCGGCGTCAGCAGGACGCCGTAGAGCAGGTGCATCACCCGATCGAAGTGATTTCGCTCGAAGCCGAGGAGGCCGGAGATCGAGGTGCCCGCGACCGCGTGCGCGGCGGCGTCGTAGGGGACGAGCGAGTAGGTGTAATGCGCCCCGACCTCGTGCAGCATCAGGAAGACGAAGAGCCCCGTGTACGCACGCCGCGAGAGCGGGAGCGTACGATGCCTGCGCACGAGGAGCGGGATCGCGACGAGGACGAGGACGTTCTCGAGGAACCAGTCCTGTCGGTAGAGCGGATCGATCGCCAGCAGGAGCCACCACCCCGCGAACACCGCGAGCAGCACGGCGGGGTAGCGGCGGTCGGTCACGGTGTCGTGCCGCCTCCCGCGGGTGCCGGGGCACGCGCAGCACCGATGGCCGCGGTATCCGAGGTCGCGCCGCCGGTCGTGCCGAGCGCCTCGCGCAGCGCCGCGGTGAGCGCGGGGTCATCCGCCGTCACCGGCCCCACGTGGCGCCACCGGAGGGTGCCGTCGCGGTCGATCAGATAGCTCGCCGGCACCCCGATCGCGAGGAAGGTCGACGACACCCGATCATCGGGGTCGTGCCAGAGCGCGTACGATGCCCCGAGCTCCTGCGCGAATGGGGCGATGCGATCGCGTTCGCCCGGCTCGTCGATGCTCACGCCGACGACGGTGAGCCCCGCCGCCTCGTGACGGCGCTGCAGGGTGTCGAGCGCCGGCATCTCCTGCCGGCACGGCTTGCACCAGGTGGCCCAGATGTTGAGGAGCACCACGCGGCCCCGCAGGTCGGCGAGCGCGACGGGCGCGCCCGCGACGGAGGTGGCGGCGTAGGTCGGTGCGGGCGCACCGACGGCGACCGGGGCCGCCGACGTCGCCTCGGCGCGATCGCCGCGCGCGCATCCGCCGAGGGCGAACGCGAGCACGACGCGGCGTGCGAGTCCGCGGACGCTCACTTCGCCTCCGTCCGCAGTAGCGCGACCTTCACGGTGCTCGGCGCACCGGGGAGCGTCCACGCGATCACCGCGCCCCCTGCGACGCGGGTCATCCGCGGGAAGCCGCTCGCCCGCGTTCCGGCGGAGGGGCTGACCACGAGCGGCGTCTCCATCGTGCCGTCGCGCCGCACGATCCGGGCGCGTACCTCCGCGCCCTCGCCGCCGACGCGCTCGATCCAACTCACCAGCGCCCGGTCGCCGTCGAGGAGCTCCACATCGACACGCCCTGTCGGGAGCCCACCGTCGATCCGCACCGGCGCGCCGAACGTCGCCCCCGCATCCGTCGAGAAGACCACCTGCACGCGGGCGGTGTCCTGCGCCCCCGTGAACCAGACGGCGGCGACGGTGTCGCCGACGGTGCTCACCGCGGGCCCGTTCACTGGGCAGAAGTCGATCGCCCACCCATCCTCGTGAAGCCGTGCCGGCGCGGTCCACGCGCCGTCGACGTGGCGGATCACCGCCATATCCCGGATTCCCTCGGCGGAGCGGTCGCGATAGACGGCGACGAGACCCCGCGTCGTCCGCGCGAGCGCCGTCTGGCAGCAGTCGCAGACGCTCGAGTCGGCGATCGCCCGCGACACCACCGCGCCCTCCGCCCACCGCGCGACGCCGAACTGCATCGGGACGGAGGCGTGGCCGTCGGGCCCCGGGGGGGCGAGGGCGCCCGCCGAGCCGTCGAGGAGTGTCACGTCCGCACCGCCGGCGGCGTCGGGCAGGACGCTCACGAAGCCGTGCTCGGCCGCGACCCCCTCCGGATGCGGCAGGCTGCTCGGCCCCCAGGTGGCTCCCCCGTCGCGCGACGCGGCGAGATGGACGTCGTAGTGCACCCGCCCCCCGCCGTTCCGCTGCAGCCAGTGCGCCAGCAGCGTTCCGTCGCTCAGCGTCACGAGCGAGGGGAAGTCGGCCCAGTTCACGAAGAGGTCCCGGCGACGCACCACCTCCTGCGGCGCACTCCACGCGCCGGTGGTCGGATTCCACGTCGCGAAACGGAGCGCCGTGGTGGAGTCCGCCTCCTTCGCGAGCCAGCTGAGCGTGACCCGACCGTCCGGCGCGGTGGCGACGAAGGGCTCGGCCGCGTCCCCCGCGACCGGGGAGGTGAGGGCCTCGAGGGCGAGCGGCGGCGCGACCTCCGCCGTGCGGCAGGCGGTGGCGAGGGCGAGGAGCCCGAGGGCGAGTGACCATCGGCGGAGGTGCATCGGGCGCGGAATGGTCAGTGACAGCGGACGCATCGAGGGGATCGGGCCGGAGGGCGGTGGGACGGGGACCACGGGAGTCCCAATCTCGGGGAGGCGCGGGGCCCTCGGCAACGTCCCCACGCCCTGCATCGCGTCAGGCCCCTCCCTACCTTTCGGGATGACCCTCTCCACCCCCGGGCGCCGCGTCGCGATCATCGACGGCGTCCGCACCCCGTTCGCGAAGGCCGGTACCGCGCTCAAGGGCTTCGGCGCGATCGAGCTCGGCAAGCTCGCCGTCGCCGAGCTCGTCCATCGCACCGATCTCGATCCCGCGTCGGTCGACCTCCTCGCGTTCGGCACGGTGATCCCCTCCGTGCTCGCGCCGAACATCGCGCGCGAGATCGCCCTGATGCCGCTGCTCCCCAAGGGCGTGCAGGCGTGGAGCGTCTCGCGCGCCTGCGCCTCCGCGAACCAGGCGATCACCGACGCCGCCGACCAGATCGCGCTCGGCCACGCCGAGGTCGCGATCGCCGGCGGCGCGGAGTCGCTCTCGAATGTGCCGATCCTGCATTCGCGCGGGTTCTCCGACGCGCTCGTCGCCGCGAGCCGGGCGAAGTCCACGGGGCAGCGCCTCGCCGCCCTCGCCGCCATCCGGCCGCGCGACCTCGTCCCGGTGACGCCGGCGATCGCCGAGCCGACGACCGGCGAGACGATGGGGCAGTCGGCAGAGAAGATGGCGAAGCTCAACGGCATCACCCGCGAGGCGCAGGACGCGCTCGCGCTCGCCTCGCATCTGCACGCCGCCGCCGGCATCGCCGATGGCCGGATCGGCGCCGAGCTCGTGCCGGTCCTCCCCGCCGACGGGCGGGGCGCCCCTCTCACCGCCGACAACGGTGTCCGCAGCGACACCACCGCGGCGCAGCTCGCGAAGCTCAAGCCCGTCTTCGATCGCCGCTACGGCACGGTCACGGCGGGGAACGCCTCGCCGCTAACCGATGGTGGCGCGGCGGTACTCCTGATGCGCGAGGACGCCGCGAAGGCTGCGGGGTTCCGGCCCAAGGCGTACATCCGCAGCTATGCGTACGCCGCGCTCGACCCGGGCGAGCAGCTCCTGCAGGCGCCGGTGCTCGCGGCGCCGCTCGCGCTCCAGCGCGCGGGGCTCACCCTCGCCGATATGGACCTCGTCGAGATGCACGAGGCTTTCGCGGCGCAGGTCCTGTCGAACCTCGCGGGGTTCGAGTCGCAGGCGTGGGCCGAGCGCGCGGGGGAGACGAAGCCGCTTGGCGCCGTCGATCGTGCGAAGCTCAACGTGCTGGGCGGCTCCATCGCGATCGGGCATCCCTTCGGGGCGACCGGCGCGCGCGTGACGACGACGCTCGTGAACGAGCTCGTGCGTCGCGGCGGACGCTACGGGCTGATGACCGTCTGTGCGGCCGGCGGGCTCGGCTTCTCGATGGTCGTGGAGGCCGCGTGACCGTGAACACTCCGAGCGCCGTCTCGCTCGTCGTCGAGGACGGCGTCGCCATTCTCACGTTCGATCTCCCCGGCGAGTCGGTCAATAAGTTCTCGCCCGCGGTGATCGAGGCGTTCACCGCGGTCCTCGCGCACATCGACGCCGACCCGGCGGTGCAGGCGGCGGTGTTGATCAGCGGCAAACCCGGCACCTTCATCGCCGGCGCCGACATCGATCAGTTCCTCACCTTCACGAGCGCCGATGACGCGGCGAAGGCGAGCGCCTTCGGCCACGCGATGTTCGACCGCATCGAGTCGGGGCGTGTCCCCGTGGTGGTGGCGGTCGATGGTGCCTGTCTGGGCGGCGGGCTCGAGTTCTCGCTCGCCTGTGCGTATCGCATCGCCGCGGACTCGCCGAAGACCGTCTTCGCGCTACCCGAGGTGAAGCTCGGGCTCATCCCGGGCGCGGGGGGGACGCAACGGCTCCCGCATCGCGTCGGGCTGACCGCCGCGCTCGATATGATCCTCACCGGGAAGAACGTCCGCGCCAAGAAGGCGCTCCAGCTCGGCCTCGTGGACGAGATGGTGCATCCCGGCATCCTCCGCGCGACCGCGATCGCCCGCGCCCGCGCGCTCGCTGCCGGCACGATCCCCCGTCGCCGCGATACGCGTCGGCGCAGCATCGGTTCGCGCCTCCTCGAGGACACGCCGGTCGGCCGCGCGATCGTCCTCTCGCAGGCGCGGAAGACCGCGCTCGCCAAGTCGGGCGGGCATTACCCCGCGCTCCCCGCTGCGATCGACGCCGTACATGCCGCCTACAGGGATCGTGCGGCCGGGTTCGCCACCGAGGCACGCCTCTTCGGCGCGCTCGCGATGAGCCCCGTCTGTCGCGAGTTGATGTTCCTCTTCTACGCGACGACCTTGCTCAAGAAGGAGCCGGGCCTCCCCGCCGGCGCCACGGCGCTCCCCGTCACGCGCCTCGGCGTCCTCGGCACAGGCTTCATGGGTGCCGGCATCGCCGCGGTGAGCGCGCAGCAGGGGCTCGCGGTGCGCTTCAAGGACACCGCGTGGGACCGCGTGGGGCAGGGCATCAAGGCGGTGCGCGATGTGCTCAACGAAGGACTCAAGCGCCGGCACATCACGCGCGTGCAGTTCGCCGACCAGATGAGTCTCGTCTCCGGGACGGTCGACTACACCGGGTTCGGTCGGCTCCCGCTCGTGATCGAGGCGGTCTTCGAAGACCTCGCCGTGAAGCACAAGGTCGTCCAGGAGGTCGAGGCGGTACTCCCGCCGACCGCCGTCCTCGCGACGAACACGAGCACGATCCCGATCGCGCGCATCGCCGAGGCGAGCGCGCGGCCCGAGCGCGTCGTGGGGATGCACTTCTTCTCCCCGGTGCACAAGATGCCGCTGCTCGAGGTCATCGTGACGCCGCAGACCCTCCCCGATGTCGCGGCCACCGCGGTCGAGGTCGGCAAGAAGCTCGGCAAGACGGTGATCGTCGTGCAGGATGCGCCGGGCTTCTACGTGAACCGGATCCTCGCGCCGTACATCGCCGAAGCGGGGCGGCTCCTCGATGACGGCGTGTCGATCGAGGCGCTCGACCGGGCGATGCGCGGATTCGGGTTCCCCGTGGGGCCGATCACGCTCATCGACGAAGTCGGGCTCGACGTCGCGACCAAGTCGGGGGGCATCATGTCGGCCGCCTTCCCCGAGCGGATCCTCGCGAGCGCTGCGCTCGAGAAGGTCGCCGCCTCGGGCCGACTCGGTCGGAAGGGGAAGCAAGGCTTCTACGCCTATGATGCCCGCGGCAAGCGCACCGGCGTGGACGCATCGGTCTACGCGCTCTTCCGCGCCGGTGACGCGCGCACGAACCTCAGCGCCGAGACGATCGTCGACCGGCTCGCGCTCGCGATGGTGAACGAGGCGGTGCGCTGCCTCGAGGACGGGATCATCCGTTCGGCCCGCGACGGCGACATCGGCGCGGTCTTCGGGATCGGTTTCCGCCGTTCCGTGGGGGACCGTTCCGCCACATCGACGCCGTCGGGGCCGCGGAGGTGGTGCGGCGTCTCGAAGCGCTCGCCGCCGCGCACGGCGGCGGTCCGTATACGCCCGCGCCCCTCCTTCGCCGGATGGCGGCCGAGGGCACGACGTTCTATCCCAAGACCGGCAAGCCGGTCTGATCGCCGAGAGCTATGCTCCGCACCTTCCTGCTCTATCTCTCCCGCCAGCCGGGGATCTTCCGCTTCGTCCGGCACAACGGGCTCGCCAAGCGCTTCGCCTCACGCTTCGTAGCCGGTGAGATGATCGCCACCGCTTGTGACGCCGTCGCCGAACTGAACGCGAAGGGGATCACCGCGACGCTCGACCTCCTCGGCGAGTCGGTCACGAACGAAGCCGAGGCGCGTGAGACGGGGCGGCAGTACCTTGAACTCCTCGACGAGATGGCGCGGCGGAAGCTGGACGCCAACGTCTCGGTGAAGCTCACCGCACTCGGCCAGGACATCCGCGACGACCTCTGCGAGTCCGTCACGACGGAGATCCTCGCGAAGGCGAAGGCAATCGATTCCTTCGTGCGGCTCGATATGGAGGGGAGCCCGTACACCCAGCGCACCCTCGACTTCTTCTCCGAGCGTCTCTACCCGACCTACCCGGGGCAGGTGGGCGTCGTGTTGCAGAGCGCGCTGCGTCGCACCCTCGACGACATCGACTGGTCGGTTGCGAAGGGCTGCCGGGTGCGCCTCTGCAAAGGCGCGTATCTCGAGCCAGCGACCGTCGCCTTCCCTGACAAGAGGGACGTCGACGCCACGTATGTGGAGGGGATGCGTCGTCTCCTCGCGCGCGGCCACTATCCCGGCATCGCTACGCACGACGAGGCGATCATCACCGAGGTGCAGCGCTATGCGCGCGCCGAGGGGATCGGGCCGGAGCGCTTCGAGTTTCAGATGCTTTATGGCGTGCGGCGCGACCTGCAGGAGCGGCTGGTGCGTGACGGCTGGCGCGTCCGCGTCTATGTGCCGTTCGGGACGCAGTGGTATCCGTACCTGATGCGTCGCCTCGCCGAACGCCCCGCGAACATCGCGTTCATCCTCGGCAACGTGCTCCGCGAGACGTTCGCGTGACCGCCTGACGTCGGATGCGGGATTCCGGGATGCGCCGCCGATGAGCCGTGAATGAGCCGCCACCTCCCTGCGGATCACTCAAAGGGGGATGAGCGCACCATCGGCGGGTACGCCGCGGTGCACGCGCGTCCGGCGGCGTTCGATGGGCGCGACGGCTGCTCGTACAGCGTGGAGCTGATGACCGATCGCACCGGGGAGTCGACGCGTCCTTGGGGCGCCTTCCTCCTCTTCGTCCAGTGGAAGCGGATGGGCGAGCAGGGGGTGAGTGGTCACCTCGAGAGTGAGTTCCTCGCGTGGGGCGACGATCGTGAGGCGGCGCTCACCGCCCTCGGCGTGATGGACGTCGACGAGGTCCAGCGGCGGCTCGATACGCTGATCCTTGCCCGAGCCGAGGCGGCGCGCGCCGCGGCTGCGTGGGACGACGAGGCGGAACTCGCGTGAGCGAGCGCGCCGCGATCGTCGTCGAGGGAACGGGGGGCGTCTGGCGCGTCCGTGACGCCGTCGGGGAGACGCACGAGGCGGCGCTCGCCGGTCGCCTGAAGCAGGAGGTGCGTGGGGCGCTCAAGCTCGCCGTCGGCGATCACGTGACCATCGACCGCGACGAGCGCGAGAGTGGGTGGCGCATCACGGCGATCGCACCACGCTCCGGTGTGCTCGCGCGCCGCGAGCCGGGTGGCCGCTATGGGGAGCGCATCCTCGCGGCGAACGTCGACCAGGTCCTCATTGTCTTCGCGTTCCGGAAGCCGGAGCCGCACCGCCGGATGGTCGACCGCTTCCTCGTGATCGCGGAGGCGAACGATCTGCGGGTGCATCTCGTGCTGAACAAGGTCGATCTCTGCGACGATCCGGCGGAGGTGGAGGCGCTCGCGGCGCCCTATCGCGCTGCCGGGTATCCGGTGCATTGCACGAGCGCCAAGCGCGGGGATGGGCTCGACGACCTGCGTCGCGACCTCCACGGGCGCGTCACCGCGGTCACGGGGCCATCGGGCGTCGGGAAGTCGTCGCTGCTCAACACACTACACCCCGCGCTCGATCTCCGCACGCAGGAGATCTCACCGTCGGTGAACAAGGGGCGGCACACGACGGTCGGCGCGAAGCTCATCCCGCTCCCAGATGGTGACGAGGGGTATCTCGTCGATACGCCGGGGCTACGCGAGGTCGGGATGTGGGGGCTCCCCGCCGAATCGCTCGACCAGTGCTTCCCCGAGTTCCGCCCATACCTCGGCGAGTGCCGCTTTCAGGATTGCCGACACGATTCGGAACCGGAGTGCGCCGTGCGCCGCGCGCTCGCGGCCGGCGCGCTCGATGCCGAGCGCTATGAGAGTTATCTGAAGCTGTTGGGGGAACTCCGCGCCGAGTCGCCGGGTTGGAGAAGCATCTTTTCCCAATGACGATGCGTACGCGCAGTGTACGTCCCACCACGTTGCGTTCTGGATCTCACGCGTGAATCCCGCCCTCCGCCTGCTGTTCGCGTTCAGCCTTCAGCTTTGCGCCTTCAGCATCCTCCACGCCCAGCCCGACCGCACCGCATACGCCGAGGGGATGCGCGCGCTCCGCGCCAACGATGCGCCGACCGCCGTCAACCGGTTCGAACGCGCGATCGCCCTCAATGACCGCGTCGGGGAGTATCATCTGCGGCTCGGGCTCGCCCTCGGGCAGGACGCATTCAGCGCGAACCCCGTACGGCAGGCGCTGATCGCGCGACGCGTCAAGCAGTCGTTCGAGCGCGCGGTGGAGCTCGACCCCTCGCTCGTCGAGGCGCGGGAGGGACTGCTCTTCTTCTATGCGTTCGCGCCGAGCGTGATGGGGGGCAGCCCCGAGAAGGCGCGCGAGCAGCAGCGGGAGCTCCTCCGTCGCGACCCGATGCGGGGGCATATGGCGACCGCCACCCTCGCGCTCCGCGACAAGGACACCGTCACCACCGAACGGGCGCTCCGTCAGGCGATGGCCGCCGCACCGGACAGCGCGGCGCCGGTGATTACCCTCGCGCAGCGGCAGCAGGCGTGGGGTCGCACCGCGGCGGCCTTCCAGACGCTCGAGGCCTTCCTCACGCGGCGCCCGGACGACGTCGCCGCGCGGATCCAGTTCGGCCGACTCGCGGGGACCACCGGACAGCAGCTCGCGCGCGGCGAGCGTCTGCTGCGCGAGGTCCTCACTGTCCCGTCGTGGGAGGTGAATCAGTACCGCCCGAGCAAGGCGTCGGTGCACTACCGGCTCGGTGTGGTCCTCACGAAGGCGGGGAAGACCGCCGACGCCCGTGCGGCCTACGAGGCGGCGGTGCGATTGGATCCGAAGCTGAAGCCGGCGCGCGAGGCGCTCGCCGAGCTGCGAGGGTGATTGGCGGATGATGCGCGGTCAGCCCGCGTCGCGTGTGCGCGCGCGGCTTACGGGCTGAGCCGCTCGATCACCCACCCGCCTCCCTCGGCGGGCCGGTAGCGCAGTCGATCGTGCAGGCGGCTCTGCCGCCCCTGCCAGAACTCGAAGTGCGACGGGATCACCCGGAATCCGCCCCAGTGCGGCGGGAGCGGCACCTCCTCGTCGGGATACCGCGCCTCGACCTCCGCGTGCTGCTGCTCGAGCGCAGCGCGGTTGGGGAGGACGCTGCTCTGCGTCGAGGCCCACGCCCCGAGCCGGCTCCCGCGCGGTCGCTGCCGGTAGTAGGCCGCCGACTCGGCGGGGTCGATCCGCTCGACGCGACCCTGGATCCGGACCTGCCGCTCGAGCGGCGCCCACCAGAAGCAGAGCGCGGCCTGCGGCGTCGCGTCGAGCTCGGCCCCCTTCACGCTCCGGTAATCGGTGAAGAAGACGAAGCCGCGGGCGTCCGCCTCTTTCAAGAGCACCATCCGGCAGTTCGGCGTGCCGTCGGCATCGCTCGTGGCGAGCGCCATCGCGTTCGGCTCCGGCGCCTCGGCCTCCCGCGCCTGCGCGAACCAACGATGGAACTGCGCGACCGGGTCGGGGAGGACGTCCCCCTCATCGAGGCGCTCGCGGCGGTAGTCCTCACGGAGATGGCTAATCTGCATCCGCGAAAGCTCCCGTGGCGCGGTCGGCCGGGCAAGGCGGGTGCGCGCGACTCGACCCATCCGGGCGCCGCGCGCCGATGGACCCACGCCCCCTTGGCGCGCGCCGGCACACGTGGGATGTTCCATCGATGACCGAGCTCCCCGAGGGTACCGCCGCCCACCGCGCCGACGCCGCGCGCTTCGCCGTCTTCCGTGCGGCCGTCCTCACCGTCACCGACTCGCGCACCCGCGAGACCGACGTCTCCGGCGACCGCCTGGCGCAGGGGCTCACCACCGCGGGGCACCCCGTCGTCGCACGTGAGCTGCTGCCGAATGACGAATCCCGCGTGCGCACCCTCGTCGCCGACTGGATCGCGCGCGACGACGTCGATGTCATCGTGATCACCGGTGGCACGGGGCTCGGTTCGCGCGACCGCACCATCGAGGCGGTACGCCCCCTCCTCGAGAAGGAGATTCCGGGTTTCGGCGAGCTCTTCCGGCTCCTCGGTTATCAAGAGCAGGTGGGGACCGCGGCGATGCTCTCGCGCGCGACCGCGGGGAGCGCACGGGGCACGCTCGTCATCTCGCTCCCGGGCTCCGCGGCGGCGGTGAGCCTCGCGATGGATCGGCTCATCCTGCCGGAGGCGGCGCATCTCCTCCGGGAGATCCGCCGCTAGCGCCGCGTCGCCGCGGCGCCAGCGCGACGACTCACGCCAGCTCGAGCGACCAGGTCACCGCGATGTCCTCGCGGAGCGAGTCACGGACCGAGCAATACTTCGTGACCGCGAGTTCGATCGCCCGCTCCGCGTGCACCCGCTCGATCCCCGCGCCGGTGATCGTGTAGCCGAGGTGGATCGCCGTGAGGCGCGCCGGCACCGCGTCCACGCGCTGGCCCGTGACGGCGATCGCGAGCGAGGCCACCGGGGTCCGGCGCTTCTCGAGGATGTCGACCACGTCCACGCCGGTGCAGCTCGCGAGGGCGCAGAGGAGTCCATCGACCGGCCCCGGCCCCGTCTGCGCGGAGGCGTCGAGACGGATCGTGTGCGGGCTGCCGGGTCGGCCGCCGTCGAAGCGATGGTCGCCGGCCCAGTGGACGACGACCGAATTCACCTTGCCGCTCATCGTGCTCCCTGCCGCCCGAAGGGCGTGCGGTTGAGGACGACGCGCCCGTCGGTGATGACGACGAGCACGTCCTGCAATGCCATCGGATCCTCGAGCGGGTTCGCCTCGAGGACGATCAGGTCGGCCTCCATCCCGGCGGCGAGGCGCCCGGTGCGCGCCGCGATGCCGAGGAGCTCCGCCGCGCCGCTCGTCGCGGTCGCGAGCGCCTCCACCGGCGAGAGCCCGAGCGCTCGGAAGCGCATCACCTCGTGCGCGATGCGCGTGGTCCCTTCGGGGCCATAATCGGTGTCGGCCCCCGCAGCGATCCGCACGCCGAGGGCGTGCGCGCGTCGGATCGCGTCCTCGAGACGCGGCAGCATATGCTGGCCGCGCAGCGCGAGGACCGGATCGTCGTAGTCGCCGCCGGGCTGCGTGAGATCGACCACCGTCGAGAGGGTCGGGACGAACCACGTCCCCTTCTGCTGCATCAGGCGGAGCGTCGAGTCGGAGAGATACGTGCCGTGTTCGATGCTCTTCACCCCCGCGGCGACGGCGGCGTAGGCGCCCTCGTCGCCGTGGGCGTGCGCCATCACCGGGACGTTCTTGGTGGCGGCCTCCTCGACGATCGCGCGCAGCTCGGCCTCCGTGTAGACCTGCTTGCGCGGGTCGGTGTCGGGGAGGCCGGCCCGCTCGGTGCCGCGCGTCTTGATCCAGTCGACGCCACGGTCGAGGTTGATGCGCACGAGGGCGCGGAGCTGGTCGGGGGTGGTCACGCCGCCGGCGAGCGGACCGAGGCGCGGGTCGGCGAGGATGGTCTCGCCGAGCGACGGCGTCACGAAGACCCCCGTGGCGAGGACATCCGGCGCGACGATCTGGCCGGCGCGCGCTTGCGCGCGCATCGCGAGATCCTGAAATGCCGGCACGCTCGCCGAGCGGATCGTCGTGACGCCAGAGAAGAGGGCGCGGCGCGCGTTCGCGAGGGTGGCGATGTGCGTGTGCGCATCGATCAGGCCGGGCGCGACCCAGCGCCCCGCGAGGTCGATCACCCGCACGCCGCCGCCGCGCGGGAGCGAGAGCCCCGGCGCGATGCGCGTGATGCGCGCCCCGTCGATCACGATCGTTGCGTCGCGGATCACCGTTGCGGTGACCCCATCGACCACGTTCGCGTGGATCAGGTAGAGGGGCCCGCTGGATTCGCCGGCGGGCGTCGGTCCGGCTGTCGGGGCAGGGACCTGGCCGGCGAGTGCGGCGGGGACGAACGCCGTGGCGCCGAGCAGGGTGGCGGCACAGAGCATCCCGAGGAGCGAGGCGGCCGTGCGAAATGGCTGAACGGTCCTACTGCTGTTGACGATGCGCGGTGTGGGCATTGTGCTAATGTAGGGAGGGCGCGCGACGCGCGCCCGGAGACCTCATCCTCCCCCCGGACGACTGATGGGCCAGTTCGAGCGGCACGTGTTCGTGTGCACCGGCGGCAAGACCTGCGGCTCGCAGGACTCCGCCGCCACGTTCCAGGTATTGAAGGACGGCCTCCGCGAGGCCGGGATGGCGCAGCGCATCCGCGCCAACCAGTCGGGATGCATGGGCCAGTGCGGCCACGGGCCGATGGTCGTCGTGTACCCTGAGGATGTCTGGTATGCCGGCGTGGACGCCGCGGGCGCCAAGCGGATCCTCGACGAGCATCTCCTCGGCGGCACGCCGGTGGAGGCGTTGCGCTACATCGCGCCCCCCGGCGAGTACAAGAAGCCGAAGGAGCCGTGACCGCCGGCACGCCGAGCGCGATGCCGGCGATGATGGAGCCGTATCGCCGTCACATCGTCATCTGCACCGGCGGCTACTGCGCCCCCGACCGCGCGGGGCGCGCGCTCTACGCCCAGCTCGCGCGTCTCCTGCAGCGCGAGGATCTCCTCTTCGGACCGAATCGTGTGAAGCGGAGCGAGACCCCGTGTCTCGGTGTCTGCGCCGGCGGGCCGATCGCGGTCGTCTATCCCGAGGGCGTCTGGTACGCGTCCGTCACGCCGGCGCTCCTTGAGCGGATCGTCGTGGAGCATCTGCGCGATGGGCACGTGGTCACCGAGGCGGTCTTCCACCGCCTCGGCGACGGGGTCACCCCAGCGCGGTGAGCCGCGCGACGCGCTCTTCGGTGGAGGGGTGCGTCGAGAAGAGCGAGCTGAGCCCGCCGCCGTGTGCGGCGAGCGGATTCACCTGCGCGAGCGGCGCGACCGCCGGGGCCACGTCCATCGGGATCCGCTGCGCATAGGCGTCGAGCTTCCGGAGCGCGCGCGCCAGCCCGCCGGCGCGGCCGTGGATCTCCGCGCCCACCGCGTCCGCCTTGAACTCGCGCTGCCGCGAGATCGCGAACTGGATCAGCATCGCCGCGATCGGCGCCACGATGATCATCACCAGCGCCGCAGCCGGGCTCCCGCGCTCCTCATCGTCACGCCCGCCGCCGAAGAGCATCCCCCACTGCGCGATCTGCGCGAGGCTCGAGATCGCGCCCGCCATCGTCGCGGTGATCGTCTGCAGCAGCATATCGCGGTTCTTGATGTGCGCGAGCTCGTGTGCGATGACTCCCTCGAGCTCCTCGCGGTCCATCAGCTTCACGAGGCCCGACGTCACGCAGACCACCGCGTGCTCCGGGCTGCGGCCCGTCGCGAAGGCGTTGGGCTGGTCGTGCGGCGCGATTGCGACCGTCGGCATCGGCAGCCCGGCGCGCTGACGCAGCCGGTCCACCATCTCATACAGCTCCGGCGCCTGCGACCGGTCGACGACCTGCGCGCGATACGAGCGCAGGACCATCGAGGCTGAGTTCCAGTACATGAAGACGTTCATCCCAGCCGCGAAGAGCAGGGCGATCATCATCCCGCTCTGGCCTCCGAGTGCGCCGCCCGCCGCCCCGACCAGGGCGGTGAGACCGGCCATCAGCAGGAAGACCTTCAGGTTGTTCATCGAGCGCTCCGAAAGAAGTGACGACGGCTGCCAGGGTGCGCCCGCCACTTTGGCGGGGCGTTTCCTGACGTCATACCCCAAGGGTGCAAGTGGTGTGCCAGAGGGATGCTGAAGGCTGAAGGCTAAAGGCTGAAGGCGAGACCTAACGCCGTCCAACTTTCAGCGTTCAGCCTCCAGCCTTCCGCCTCCCCGAATGCGCTCCCCACCCCTATACTCTGCCCAACTCTCTCGGCGAGGCAGTCCCGTGTCCCCCAAGAAGCTCATCCTCGAATACATCTATGAAAAAGAGACCGCCCTGGCCGACCGGGTCTACCTGACCCAGCCAGTCGGCGGTGGGAAGACCGTCGACTACACCTGGCGACAGGTCCTCGATGAGGCGCGGCGGATGGCGGCCCACCTCCGGAGCCTCGGCCTCCAGCCGGGCGACAAGGTGGCGATGCTCACCAAGAACTGCGCCCACTTCTTCATGGCCGAGCTGGCCATCTGGATGGGCGGCTTCACCACCGTCGCGATCTTCCCGACCGAGAAGGCCGACACCATCGCCTACATCCTCGAGCACAGCGAGGCGAAGGCGATCTTCATCGGCAAGCTCGACGCGGAGTGGGAGGCGCAACTCCCCGGCATCCCCGAGACGACGCACCGCCTGAGCTTCCCCCTCGCGCCCACGGTCATCGGCACGGCGTGGGATCAGGTCATCGCGACGGTCGCGCCGCTCGGCGGGCAGCCCGCGCGCGCAGCGGACGATATCGCGCTGCTCCTCTACACGAGCGGCTCGACCGGCACCCCGAAGGGGGTGATGCACGACTTCGGGCACATCACCGCCGCCGCCGAGGGGATCATGCGCGGCATCGACTTCTCCCCCGAGGACCGCGCGCTGTCGTATCTCCCGCTCGCGCACGTCTTCGAGCGCGCGTACATCGAGTGCGCCTCATTTGTAGCCGGTGGTCACATCTTCTTCGCTGAGGCGCTCGACACGTTCGTCGCGGACATCCAGCGCGCGCGTCCGACGATCTTCATCTCCGTCCCGCGCCTCTGGCTCAAGTTCCAGCAGGGCGTCTTCGCGAAGATGCCGGCGCAGAAGCTCGATCGCCTGCTGCGCATCCCGCTGCTCAACCGCGTCATCGGGAAGAAGGTCCTCAAGGGACTCGGCCTCGACCAGGTGCGCCTCGCCGGGTCCGGGTCGGCGCCGATCCCCGCCGAGCTGATCGCCTGGTACCGCCGCCTCGGGCTCAATCTTCTCGAGGGGTACGCGATGAGCGAGGACTTCGCGTACAGCCATCTCTCCACCGCGACGCACAAGCTCCCGGGCTTCGTCGGCGTGCCGTACAACGATGTCGGCGTGCGCATCAGCGAGGAGGGGGAGATTCTGATCAAGTCGCCGGGCTGTATGGTCGGCTACTACAAGCTCCCCGAGCTCACCGCGGAGTCGTTCACGTCAGATGGATTTTTCCGCACCGGGGACCGCGGTGAGCGGCGCCCGGACGGGCTGCTGAAGATCACCGGGCGCGTGAAGGAGCTCTTCAAGACGGCGAAGGGGAAGTACGTCGCCCCGGCGCCGATCGAGAACTTCATCAACGAGCACGAGGCGATCGAGCTCTCGTGCGTGAGCGGTGTTGGGCAGCCGGCAGCGTACGCGATGGTCGTGCTCGCCGAGCATCTCCGTCCGAAGATGCAGGACCCGGCGGTCCGCGCCGAACTCACCCAGACTCTCACCGAGTGGCTCGCCGTCGTGAATCGCCACGTCGTGGAGTACGAGCGGCTGCAGATGTTCGTCGTCGCGGCGGCGCCCTGGTCGATCGAATCGGAGACCCTGACCCCGACGATGAAGATCAAGCGGTCGCGGATCGAGGCGATGGCGGCGCCGCAGGTGGAGGCGTGGTACGCCGCCGGCGCGCAGGTGATCTGGCAGTGAGGTAGATTGACATGCCCTCGCCCGTCGATCCGCGCCGCGACCTCTTCGGGGCCGCCGCCAAGTACCTCCTCGAGTCCGCTCCGGCGCCGATGCCCCCGGCGCCGGTCGTCGCACCTCGGCTCACCCTCTCCGCGTTGGAGCAGATCCCGATGTCCCGGTCCCGTGCACGCATCCTGGAGAACCTCGAGTCCGCCTTCGATGAGGTCTACCAGAAGGCGAAGGTCGAGAACGATCCCCTGAAGCTCGAGTCCCTGCAGTTCGCGTACACGCGCGACCAGCTCTACTTCGAGATCCTACTCGACATCCGCGACGCGCTCGAGCGGCGGGGCTGAAGCCGGCACCGCGGGCGGATGCCCGAGGTGCCGGTGATCAGAACGCGACGATCTCCTCGTACGCCTTCACGAAATCCGCCACCTGCGGCAGGATCGCATCCTCTAAGCTCGGCGCGTACCCAACGAACGTGTCCGTGCTCGCCACCCGCTTGACCGGCGCATCGAGCCACGCGAAACAGTCGTCCGCGATCCGCGCCGCGATCTCGGCGCCATACCCCCACGAGATCGAATCCTCGTACGCCACGATCACGCGCCCTGTCTTCTTCGCGGATACGTAGACCGCCTCCTGGTCCCACGGCGAGAGCGTCCGGAGGTCGATGACCTCCACCGAGAGCCCGCGCTCCTCCACCTGCTTCGCCGCCGTCAGCGCTCTCTGGACCGTCGCGCCGTAGGTCACGACGGTCACGTCGGTCCCCGCCTTCACCGTCTTCGCCTTCCCGAACGGGATCATGAAGTTCGGGCCCGGGTACGCGGCCTTGTTGTACGTCTGCCGGTACAGGTGCTTGTGCTCGAGGAAGATCACCGGGTCGTCGCATCGGATTGCGGTGCGCAGCAGCCCGTTCGCGTCGAGTGCGGTGCTCGGGCAGACCACCCGCAGCCCCGGGCAGTGCGTGAAGAGCGACGCCCCGGTCTGCGAGTGATAGATCGCGCCGCGGATGTAGCCGCCATACGTGGTGCGCACCACCACCGGTGCCGCGAAGGCGTTGCTCGACCGCCACCGCATCGTCGCGAGCTCGTCCCGCAGCTGCATGTACGCGGGCCAGATGTAGTCGAAGAACTGGATCTCCACCACCGGCTTGAATCCGCGTAGCGCCATCCCGATCGCGCGCCCGATGATGTTCGCCTCGGCGAGCGGCGAGTTGTACACCCGCGTCCCGCCGAACTCCTTCTGCAGCCCCCACGTGACCTTGAAGACGCCGCCCTTCCCCTTCACCTGACCGAGGTACTCCTCGCGCGAGACATCGGCGACGTCCTCGCCGAAGACCACGATCCGCTCATCACGCCGCATCTCGTCCTTCATACAGACGTTGAGGAGGTCGACCATCGTCGTCGGCTCCCCGCTGAACTGCGGGTCGTCCTCGGTGTCGAACGATTCGCCCGTCGGGTCCACCTCGGGGGAGTAGACCGCGAACCCGACGGTCTCGGGCGACGGCTGCGGCTGCGCGAGCGCGTCGTCCGTCGCGGCCAACACTTCAGCATCGACCGACGCCTGGATCGCCTCGATCTCCGCCGCGGTCGCGTACCCTTCGGCGATCAACCACTGCGGATACGTCGTGATGGGATCACGCGCGGCGTCAGCGGAGCGCTCGGCGTCGGGGCGGTACATCACCTCGTCGTCCGAGAGCGAGTGCGAATACGGGCGGATCACCTTCGCGTGCACCAGCGCCGGGCCCTTCCGCGTCCGCGCGTACGCGACGGCCTTCTGCAGGACCTCGACCGAGGCGAGGAAGTCGCACCCGTCGACCTCCTGGATGTAGAGTCCCGGGAAGCCGGTCACGAGCTTGGAGATCGAGCCGCCGGCGGTGTTCACCTCGACGGGGACGGAGATGGCGTAGCCGTTGTCCTCGACGAGGTAGACGACCGGCGCCTTCAGGTTGCAGGCGGAGTTGAGTGACTCCCAGAACTCCCCCTCCGACGTGGTGCCGTCGCCGGTGGAGACGAAGACGACCTCATCGTCCGCGAACCCCTCGGTGACGCCGAGCGCCTTGGCGCGCAGCACCGCCTCGGCGGAGCCGACGGCCTGTAGGAACTGCGTCCCGGTGGGGGAGGAGGCGGAGACGATGTTCGCCTTCTTGAGACCCCAGTGCGACGGCATCTGCCGCCCGCCGGAGTTGGGGTCGATCGCCGCGCCCACCGCCGAGTAGAGCATCTCCGCCGCGGTCATCCCGAGGGCGAGACAGAGGGCGCGGTCGCGGTAGTAGGTGTAGAACCAGTCGTGGCCGGGCTTGAAGACGCAGCCGGCGGCGGCGAGGACCGCCTCGTGGCCCGCCCCGGAGATCTGGAAGAAGATCTTGTTCTGCCGCTTGAGCTGGATCTCCTTGTCGTCGACGCGGCGCGACAGGAGCATGGTGCGGTAGGCGGCGACGAGCTGTTCCTTCGAGAGCCCGTGGGTGGCGCTGGGCGCCGTGGCGGAGGTCGGAGACATAGCTGGAAAATAGCACCCGGGGCCCCCTAGCGCGGTCACCGGTGACGCTGCACTCTCTTGGGCGTCTGCAGGTTGAGACCGGCGACGTCCCCCCCCGTCGCCGCCCATCGCGGGAGGCCCATGACCGATACGTTCGGACAGGCACTCGAGAGCAGGCTCCCCCACGCGTCGCCCCCGGCGACGGCGGTCCGGAGCCTCCCCGCATCCACTGTCGACACCCCGCCCGGGCCTGACGCCCCGTCGCGGGGTGTCGCCGTTTCCGGCGAGGTCAGATGTCACGTCGGCACGTCCACCACATCGCGCTCGCCCGCTCCCCCCGCGGGCTATCCCGCCACGCTCGCCACCTCGCGCACCCGGAGCACAAGCGCGTGGTCAAACGGGCGACCTTCCGGGATTGTGGACGTCGCTGCGTCTATTGCGGCACCTGCCTCGGACTCGAGCACGCCACCCTGGATCACGTGATCCCGCTCTCCCGGGGCGGGAGTCACGACCCGGGCAACCTCGTCGCCGCCTGCCAGCCCTGCAATCAGCGGAAGGGCGCGCTCCTGCCGGCGGAGTTCTTCGAGCGGTATCCTCAGGCAGGGGCGAACTTCGTGCGCTTCGCCCGCGCGGTGCACCGGCAGCTGAAGCGCGGCGCGAAACGGGCGGTCAGCCTCGCCTACGCGCAGGCGGCGTGAGGCCCAGCTCCTCCCCGAGCATCGCGGCCTTCATCTCCGGCCCCCACGCATACCCACCGAGGGTCCCATCACCGCGGACCACGCGGTGGCACGGCACCACGAAGCAGACGGGATTCGCGCCCACCGCGCTCCCCACCGCACGCGAGGCGCTCGGCCTCCCGATGCGCGCCGCGAGTCCGCCATAGGTCGTCATCGCGCCGCGCGGGATCTGCAGCAACTCGCTCCAGACGCGCCGCTGGAACGGCGTCCCGCTCAAGTCGAGTGCAAGGCGCTGATTGCGCTTCGCGTCGAAGGCCTGCGTCATCAGCGACGTGGTCCGCACGACATCCTCGACCCATATCGCGCCGGGGAACTCGGCTGCGACGCGCGCGAGCGTCGCGCGACGCCCGCTCTCCACGAAGGTGAGCCGACAGATCCCGTGCACAGTGGTCGCGATGAACCCTTCGCCGTAGGGCGTGGGATGGAAGCCGTAGCGGATGATGGGCGCCGCGGTGGCGCCGCCACCTGGCGTGCGGCGCGCGGCCGGCGCCGTGGGTGTGGTCGCGCGACGCGTCATAGATCCACCGGTCGGAGGTAACTCTCGCCGATCGCCGCGCCGCTCAGCATCGCGACGGTCGGGAGCTTGCGCTTCCAATGTGTGGAGTCGAGCCGACGCGTCACGAGCCGGATCGCCTCCGCGTCCATCCCGCGCGCCACGAGCTCGGCGGGGCTCCACCCGTGGAGGATCCAGTTGAGGATCTCGTCGGCGACGGCGTAGCTGACGCCGAAATCCCCTTCGTCGGTCTGCCCCTGCACGAGGTCGGCGCTCGCGGGCTTGTCGATGATCGCCTGCGGCAGGCCCAGGTGCCGCGCGAGCGCCCAGACCTGCGTCTTGAAGAGGTCGCCGATGGGGTTCACCGGTGGCGAATCGTCGGCGTGCCAGGTGAAGTAGCCGAGGAGCCGCTCGCTCTTATTGCCCGTGCCGAGGGGGAGGGCGCGGTGCTTCGCCGAGAGGTCGAAGAGGGTGATCATCCGCATCCGCGCCATCACGTTCCCGCGGCGGGCGGCGTCGGCGGCGCTCTCGTGCGCGAGGTAGCCGTCGACGGCGTCGGTGATCTCCACCGTGCGCGAGCGGATGCGGAGCTGATCGATGACGAGCTGCGCGTGCGCGAGCGAATCGGGGCTCGAGGTGCGGTACGGCATCCGCACGGCGAGGACGGCATCAGGGCCGAGGGCGCGCGCGGCGAGCGCCGCGACGACGGCGGAGTCGACACCACCCGAGAGGCCAACGACGGCATCGGTGAAGCCGCGGCGTCGGAACTCGTCGCGGAGGAACGCAACGAGCCACCGCTCGACGAGCGCGGGCTCGATCTCGAGCGTGGGCGGGACACCGCGGCCCTGCGCGACGGAGTGGATGAGCGGAAGCGCAGGGAAGGGCGCGGGCGTCGCGCCGTCAGTCGTCGCGGCACCGGAGGTCGAGGGCGCCGCGGGCGTCGCGCTCGACGAGGTGGACGCGTTGGCCGCCGCCGGCCCGGCGATCCCCATCACGCGGTCGAGCTCCGGCCGAAGGAAGGGGAGCATCGTCCGCAGGTCAGAGAGCATCGGGAGTTCGGCGCGCACCCGGCCGATATCAGCGAGATCGAGCGTCACGCTCAGCAGCGCCTCGTCGAAGACCGGTGCCCGCGCGCGCACGTCGCCGCGCGGCCCCACGACGAGGGAGCCCCCTTGGAACATCCGCCCCCCCTCGCTCCCGACGAGGTTCGCGAGGACGCAGAACACGCCCTGCTCCTCCGCGATGTCGCGCACGAGCCGCTCCCACCGCTCCACGCTCGCGGGGCCCGGCACGCCGTCGGTGCGGGGCGCGGTGCCGCGCGCGGGCGCGGCGGCGAGCACGAAGACCACCTGCGCGCCGTCGAGCGCGGCGATGGTCCCCGTGAGCGAATGCCACGCATCCTCGCAGACGAGCAGCGCGGCGCGGCCGATCGGGGTGTCGAAGGCGCGCACGCCGTACCCACGCTCCACGAAGCGCTCCTCGTCGAAGAGCGCGTAGGTGGGGAGGAAGTTCTTGCGGTGCACGTGCAGGAGCGCGGCGGGCGCATCCCCCTGCAGTCGTAGGTAGGCGGCGCTGTTATGCAGCGTGCCGTCGAGCGATTCGTAGAAGCCGAGGACGAGGTCGATCGCCTCGCCGCCGGGGACCGCGGCCCGGTAGCGCGCCTCGATTGCCGCGCGGAGCGCCTCCGCCGTGAGCGCGACGTCGCGCACCCCGCCCTCGAGGAAGTACCCGGAGAGGACGGTCTCCGGGAGGACGAGGACGGCGGGCCGCGGGTCGAGCGCGACGGCCTGCGCCAGCAGCGCCCCGACCCGGTCGAGATTCCCGGCGAGATCCCCCTTCCGGGGGCGGCACTGGGCGACGGCCAAGGTGAGCATAGGAGAAAGGTGCCGACTCCGAGGGGCGAGCGGTACGGGGTCGGGGCATCCTTCAGAGCGGGTCGGTGTAGAATTCGACTGTGACGTCCGTCCGCTCCCCGATGGCCCGCCCTGCGGTCCGCCGACGCCGCGCGTCCGGCCGGGCCACGGCCTGCGCCGCCGGCCTCCTGGTCGCGCTGGTGACGGCCCCGGGCGTTGCGCAGGCCCCGGTCGCCGCCCCCGCGCCCTCCACCGGTGAGCCCTGGCGGATCATCCGCCCCCCGCAGGCGTCGCTCGTCCTCGCCCGCGATGGCTCCCTCATCGGCGAGATCGGCCGCGAGTGGCGCGTCAGCGTCCCCCTCGCCTCGTTGCCGGCGTACGTCCCGCAGGCGTTCGTCGCCGTCGAGGACCAGCGCTTCTATCAGCACGACGGCGTCGACCTCGTCGGGATCGCGGGCGCGATCAAGGACAACCTCCTCGGCGCGTCGCGCGGCGCGAGCACCATCACGCAGCAGCTCGTCGGCAACATGCACCCCGACGTCGTCGACCGGACCGACCGAACGATCGCGCGGAAGCTCCGCGAGCAGGCGGCGGCGCGCGAGATGGAGCGGCGATACACCAAGGCGCAGATCCTCGAGGCATATCTCAACCAGATCGCCTTCGGCCGCGGCTACTACGGCATCGAGACCGCGGCGCGGCACTACTTCGGGAAGCCCGCAGCGCGTCTGACCCTCGCGGAGGCGGCCTCGCTCGCGGCGCTCCCCAAGGGCCCCGCGCTCTTCGACCCGGTGCGCCACCCGGAGCGGAACCGCGAGCGCCGCGACGCGGTGCTCCGCCTGATGCGGACGCAGGGATACATCTCCGCCGCGCAGGAGCGCGCGGCGCGCGCGCAGCCGCTGCGCACCGCCCCCGACCTCGGGATGCCGGCGGCGGCGCCCTACCTAGTGGACGTGGTCCGCGTGCGCCTCGAGCGCGCCGGGATCCGTGTCACCGAGGGGGGCTACCGCATCACGACGACGATCGATCCCGCGCTGCAGCGCGCCGCCGCCGCGGCGCTCGCCGACGGGCTCACGGGGATCGAGGCGCGCGGGGACTATCGCCACCCACGCTACGCCGACCGGGCGCGCGGCTCCACCGACTATCTGCAGGGGGCGGTCGTCGCGATGGAGCCCGCGACGGGGGACGTGCGCGCGCTCATCGGCGGCCGCAACCATCAGGAATCGCCGTTCAACCGCGCGGTGAACGCAGTGCGGCAGCCGGGCTCGAGCTTCAAGCCGTTCATCTACGCGCGGGCGCTCCTCGACTCCCTCCCGCCGACGACGATCATCCCCGACACGGCGCTCGCGGTGCGTTTCGACCTGACGGTCTACCGGCCGCGGAACTCGGATGGCGCCTTCCTCGGCCCGATCACGATGCGCGAGGCGCTCGCGCAATCACGCAACACCGTCGCCGTACGGCTCTGGGAGCGCCTCGGCGCTGATTCGGTGATCGCGGTGGCACGGCGCGCGGGGATCTCCTCCCCGATCGCCCCGTTCCCGTCGAGTGCGCTCGGCGCCTCGGCGGTGCGCCCGATCGATCTCGTCTCCGCCTACACGACCTTCGCCAACCTCGGGACCCCGGTGGAGCCGCGCTTCGTGCTGCGCGTCGAGGATCCGAGCGGCCGCGCGATCTTCAGCGAGGCCACGCAATCGCTCGTACCGGCGATGGATAGCGCCGTCGCGTACGTGACGCGCGACCTGATGCGCGGCGTGGTCGAGAGCGGCACCGCCACCGCGGTGCGACGGATGATTCCAGCGTCCATCCCCGTCGCGGGGAAGACGGGGACCACCGACGACAACAGCGATGTCTGGTTCGTGGGGATGACCCCGCAGCTCGTGGCCGGGGTCTGGATCGGCTTCGACCGGCCGCGTCCGATCTCACCCGGCGCGGCGGGCGGGACCCTCGCCGCACCGATCTTCGGCCAGATGCTCGCGCGTTGGGGTGGACTCGCCCCGGCGGTCTGGACGCCCCCCGCCGGCGTGGTGACCGTCGAGCTCGATCGTGCGACGGGCGACCTCGCCGACATGAGCACCCCGCCGAACCGGCGCTACGTGGAACTGTTCATCGCCGGCACGGAGCCGGCGGCGCTCCGTGTCGACGCGCGTCGCCTCCTGCGCGCCGCCCCGTGGGTGGGGTACTGAGCGCCCCCGTGCGGTACGTTCCACCCGACCGATTGATCCCGGAGCCTCCGATGGTTCGCCTCCTCCCGCGTCTCCTCACCGTTCTCACCGTCCTGCTGCTCGGCGCCGCCTGCGGCCGCGCCAAGGATCGGACGGGCGATGCGCCTTCACCCTACATCGGCCGTGATTCGGCCTTCGGCCCGACGTTCGAAGTCGACTCCACCGGAAAGGTCACCCCGATCCGCGTGAAAAAGCCGGAGCGCCGATGAGACGTGCCGTGCTGTTCGGCGCGGTCGCCGCGTGCCTCGGTGCGTGTGGCGATGGGGCGAGCGGTCCCTCGCTCCCCGGCCCTGCCGCGAAGCTCACGGTGAGCAGTGGTGATGATCAGGCCGCGCTCGCGGGGACGTCGCTCGCGCTCCCGGTGCGCGTGAAGGTCGCCGACGCGAAAGGGAAGGCGCGCCCCGGTGACACCGTCAGCTTCGCCGTCGCGAAGGGGGGCGGCTCCCTCGCCGGCACCCTGCGCGTCGTGACCGACGCGTCGGGGAATGCGGTCGCCCCGCTCTGGACCCTCGGCAAGAACGGCGGGACGCAACAGCTGACCGCCACGAGCGGCCTCTTCTCGACCACCATCGACGCGCGGATCCAGACGGCGTACAAGATCGACCTCCGCTATGCGGGGACGCCGCCCGCCGGTATCATCGCCGACGCGTTCACCGCCGCGGTGGACCGCATCACCGCGATAATCGTCGGGGATGTCGTCGACGTGCCGATCGGGAGCGGTGGTACGCCCTTCCAGGTGACGCAGTGCAACAGCTCCTTCACCGGCATCAACGGGCTGAACGAGACTGTCGATGACGTGTTGATCTTCGCCAAGGTCGAGCCGATTGATGGAGTCGGACAGGTGCTCGGCTCGGCGGGCCCCTGTCTCACGCGCACCACCGGCGGGCTCACCGCGCTCGGCGTGATGCGCTTCGACAGCGCCGATCTCGCCGACCTCGCGTCCCGAGGGCGGCTCGCGGATGTCGTGCTGCACGAGATGCTGCACGTGGTCGGGCTCGGGACCCTCTGGAAGAGCCGCGGCCTCCTCGCCGACACGGGGACGGTGAACGTCCGCGTCACCGGCGCGCTCGCGGCGGCCTCCTGTGTCAACGACCATGGCGGGGGCGCGGTCTGCGCGGGCGCGGTGCCCGCGGAGAACTGCCTCGATCTCCCGAGCAGCGTCACCTGCGGTGCGGGGACGATCAACGCGCACTGGAAGGAGAGCACCTTTCGCACCGAGCTGATGACCGGCTTCGCCGGAAGCAGCAACCCGCTTGGTCGGATGACGATCCAGGCGCTCGCCGACCTCGGGTATGGGGTGCACACCGGGCCAGCGGATTCCTACACCGTGCCGTCCGCGCTGATGGCGTCGGGGAGCCAGCTTCGCGCCGTGGATGATGGGCCGCCGCTCCTGCTGGCGGAGCCGATGCGCCCGCGATTCAGCGTCGATGCCCGCGGGCAGGTGCGCCCGCTCGTCGCGCCGCGCTGAGCATCCACTTGTGATCCCCAGCCGCCGCGGCGGCGGCGACGGGGGAGACGTGCGACGCTACTTCCGCGAGCCGGTCCAGATCGCGATGAGACCGCACCCCTGCGCCATCCGGCTTCCCGCCACCCGCTGGAGCTCCACCGGGACGGCTGCCGCACTGCCGTAGATCTCGATCGCCGCGATCGACGGCGCGGCGATGATGTCGTCGATCGCCGCGAGGGAGCTCATCGGCGGCGGATTCGGGTTCCCCATCGCCTCCTCGTAGGTGCCGAGCAGCCGCTGGCCGTCGAGGAGGATCGTCATCGCGCACATCACGCCGCGCCCCTGCAGTACTGCCTTCCCGTTCATCGGCTGCACCTTGATGAAGCGGTCCCCCTGCAACACCTGCGTGAGACGAATCGGGTTGCGGAACTCGAGCTCCTCCGGCGTGATGATCCGCGCGGCGAAGGCGCCGCGCTGGATGCGCGCGGCCCGGTCGTAGAAGCCGGTCCGCGCCAACGGCGTGTTGGCGCGGGCCGTGACGGTGACGGGATCGAGGGCGTTCGGGAGCGGGATCAGATCGGCGACGAAGCGGCCGGTGGTCGGGTTCCGCTTCACCCAGCCATTGAAGGGATCGAACCCCATCCGCCGCACCTCGAGGCGGAGCGAATCGGGGACGCGCATCGCGAAGGCGGCGCGCCCGGAATCGTCCGCCACGCGGCTCACGCCGTTCACGATCGAGACGTACGCAAAGGGGATCGCGTTGCCGCGCACGTCGGTGACCTGCACGACGGCCCGGTCCCCCTGCGCGTGGACGCGGGGCGCGACGAGGGCGAGGAGAAGAGCGGCGACGACGGCGAGGCGACGGGTCACGACAGGGCTCCGGTGCGGGGCGGGGGACGCCGGATGGTATGCCGGCGTCCCGTCAGGTGGAACTGCCCGAGGGTCTCCGTGTGGTACTACGCGACCACGGCGAGGGGTTCCCCGGCCTCGCGTCCCGGCTCAGGGAGGAGCGCGATCGCGAGCACCTGCTCCAGCGACTCCACAAAGTGGAACCGCAGCTGCCCGCGCGCCTCATCGGGGACGTCCTCGACGTCGGCCTCGTTCGCCTTCGGGAGGATCACGTCGGTGATCCCCGCGCGCAGCGCGCCAAGGACCTTCTCCTTCACCCCGCCGATGGGGAGCACGCGGCCGCGGAGTGTGACCTCGCCCGTCATCGCGAGGTCCTTCCGCACGGGTCGGCCACTCAGCTCGCTCGCGAGCGCGGTCGAGATGGCGACGCCCGCCGACGGCCCGTCCTTGGGAATCGCCCCCGCCGGGACGTGGATGTGCGTCTCCACCGCGCCGAGTCGCGCCCGCGGGATCCCGAGCCGCTCGGCGTTCTTCGTCACGTAGGTGAAGGCGGCGCGCGCCGACTCCTTCATCACGTCGCCGAGCTGACCCGTAAGGATCAGCGAGACGGGAGCGCCGCCGGCCTCACCCGCCGGCGCGGCGATCAAGCGCACCGACGCCTCGACGAACATGATGTCGCCCCCCATTGGCGTGTAGTACATCCCCGTCGCGATCCCGACCTCGTGCGCGACGTTCGCCTTCTCAGGGTGCACCTTCGGCCGCCCTAGGAGCTCGCGCACCTCCTCGGCGGTGATCACGCCGTCGGCGGTGGGGTCGGCGCCCTCGCGCGTGGCGATGCGGCGTGCCACCTTGCGCGCCACCTTGCCCACCTCGCGCTCGAGCTGGCGCACGCCGCTCTCGCGGGTGTACTGGCTCACGAGCGACGCGATTGCCTCGTCGGTGAACGTCACCGGCTTGTCGCCGAGGCCGTTCTCCTCGAGCTGCCGCGGGATGAGGTACTTCTTCGCGATCTCCGCCTTCTCGCGCTCGGTGTAGCCGGCGAACTCGACGACCTCCATCCGGTCGAGGAGCGGACCGGGGATGTTCTGCACGAAGTTCGCGGTCGCGATGAAGAGCACCTCGGAGAGGTCGAACGGCACGCCGAGGTAGTGATCGGTGAAGGAGTCGTTCTGTGCGGGGTCGAGCACCTCGAGGAGCGCACTCGACGGGTCCCCCTGGAACGACTGGCCGAGCTTGTCGACCTCGTCGAGGAGGAAGACGGGGTTCTTGGTGCCGGCCTGCTTCATCCCTTGGATGATTCGCCCCGGCATCGCGCCCACGTAGGTGCGGCGATGGCCGCGGATGTCGGCCTCGTCGCGCGCGCCGCCGAGGGCCACGCGCACGTACTCGCGCCCGAGAGAGCGGGCGATCGACTTCGCGATTGATGTCTTGCCGACGCCCGGCGGACCGGTGAAGAGGAGGATCGGACCCTTCGCCATCGCGCGCGCCTTGGCCTCCGTCACCTTGGCCTCGGGCGTCGGATGCTCAGCGGTGACGTCGACCGCCGCGGACTCGGCCGACTCTGGTGCCGCGGCCTCCGCACTCGCCTGCGCGGCGCGGAGCTGCCGCACCGCGAGGAACTCGAGCACGCGGTCCTTCACATCGCCGAGCCCGTAGTGGTCCTCATCGAGCAGCGTGCTCGCGCGCGGGAGGTCGAGATGGTCATCGGACCGGGTGCCCCAGGGCAGCTCGGCGATCCACTCGAGGTAGGTGCGGATGACCTGCGCCTCCATCGACTCGCGTCCGGAGCGTTCCAGTCGTCCGAGCTCGCGCTCGACCTCGGTGCGCGCCTGCTTGGGGAGCGGGAGGGCGTCGAGCTTGGCGCGCAGCTCCTCGATCTCCTTCGAGGTGTCGTCGTCGCCGAGCTCTTTCTGGATCGCCTTCATCTGCTCGCGTAGGAACATCTCGCGCTGCCGCTCGCCGAGTTCCTCCTGCACCTGCGTCTTGATCTCCTCCTGCGCCTCGAGGAGGGAGATCTGCCGCTGCACGTTCACGAGGACCTTCCGGAGGCGATCCTCGACGGAGAGGGTCTCGAGGAGTCCCTGCTTCTCCGGCACCGGGAGCTCGAGGTACCCGGCGACGAGGTCGGCGAAGCGGCCAGGCTCAGTGACCGAGTCGAGCACCTGATGCACGACCTCCTCGGGGAGGCCGCGGCGCTCGCCGAGCTCGGCGGCGCGCTCGCGGATCTCCTTGTGGAGCGCGACGAAGGCCGGGTCCTTCTCGTCGATCGGCGCGAGGTCGTCCGTGTGTGCGACGATGGCGGAGAGGAATCCCTCGGTGGTCGTGAACTGGAGGGCGGTGGCGCGTTGCTCCCCGTTCAGGAGGAGTTGCACGCCGCCGAGGCCGCGCTGCACCTGTCCGATCCGTGCGATCACGCCGGTCTGATAGAGGATCTCAGGGTCGGGTTCGTCGGCGTTGTCCTTCTGCGCCACGGCGAAGACGAGCCGGTCGGTCTTCAGCGCGGCCTCGATGGCGCGGAGCGTGCCTGGCCGGCCTGCGGCGATCGGCGCCGTGAGACCGGGGAAGATGACGGTCCCCCGCAGCGGGAGGACGGGAAGGGTCTGGCGGGTGCTCATAGGGGCCTTCGGGATGGGGAGGCGCGACCGATCGACGCATCGGTCCATCGCATTGATGAGACCCGAAGGCGCAAGACACGTTCCGACTGACTTACGACAGGGTGGCGGGGATTGCAACGTTCCCCCGCCGTCCTGACGGAAGATGCTGCCACGGCGGCGATGGCGCCGTCCGATCGGCAGAGTCCGCGCGGTGCCGATCCTCCGGACCGTCCACGCGACGTTACGAACGGCCCTCTAAAACAGTCGCTTCTTGTCTGGCGATTCGGACATTCTGGTGTATCATTACCCGTCTGTCCGGAAAGGGCGGAAGGCGTTGATGTCTAACGCATTGTCCAACAACGACTTGAATCGACTTGAGCGTGATGACCATCCCTGTCGTCCCTCCGACATCTGTCCTGGCGCCTCCTCCGCCTCCGCCTGAGCCGGTTTCTTTCCCGCTTGGCTGGCTCCTCGATCACGCGTCAGCACCGATTCAGTATCGCGCCATCATCGACGTAGCAAAGATGGGGGAGAAGGTCGACCCCCGGATCAGCCTGCTGCCATACACGTACCGGCCCGCACTCGAGCTCGCGGTCCAGGCCGACATCAACGGCGTCTGGAACCGGTCGATCCTGACCGTCCCGGGTGCTCGCGCGGAGCATTTCGCGGGGGTCGGGACGGTGCCGGCGTTCCGTCGGCTCACCGAGTGCGGGTGGGACAAGGACGCGCCGCCGTTGGTGCACACGCGCCGCGCCCTCTTCCCGTTGCTCGCCGAGGATGTCGATCCCGCCAAGATGTACGAGTTCGCGCCGACCAAGCCGCGGACCGAGCCCGAACTCCTCGCGCATCATCGGCAGGGGCTCCGTGAGGCGGCGGGCGCCGCGCTCGCCGGCGCCGGGTTCGAGGGGGATCCACGGCTGCGCGGCGTCGCGCGGCGCATCATCGATCGGGTGGGGGAGTTCCTCCGCTCGCCGTTGGCCGAGAAGCCGTGGATCCGCGTCGGGAACAAGCAGGTCCTGCATCCCGAGGCGTTCCCGCCGACGCTGCACGCGCTGCATCTGATCGCGCATATGCCGCTCTTCCAGAGCGAGCACTACGAGACGATGGAGCTGTTGTACGAGTATCTCTCGCGTCCGCTGCCGCGGCAGGAGCCGGTGCAGCAGATCGGGACGCAACTCGTCGAGGTGCCGCAGGTGGTGCTCGGTGACCACCTCCCGCATCGCAACGCCGTCGAGGCCGACGTCCCCGCGGCGCTCGCCTGGCTCGAGCTGATGGCGCGCCTCGGCTACCTCCGCCGGAACGAGGTCTGGCGCAAGATGTACGAGCGCTTTGTCGACGACTGCGGCCGCGACGGCGTCTGGCATCCCCACAAGGGGATGGCGATGCCGAAGAGCACGAACCCCTATGTCTGGCCGATGTTCCCGCTCGAGGAGGTGCACGGCGGCGACGAGCGCTGGACCGACGTCACCTTCCGCATCGGTCTCATCGCGCGGCTCTCGGGCCGACCGATCGAGGTGATCTGACCGGAGTCCGTTGATGCCCCCCCGCACGCCATCGCGCCGGACCGGCGCCCGCTCTCCCCGCGCCGCCCGTCCCACGGGTGCCGCCGCCCCCGCTGACGCCCCGTCGTCCGCCACCACGCCCGACTCCACGCCCGACTCCACGCCCGCCGTCGACGCGCCGCCGGCTCCGGAGGCGGCGACGCTCACGCTCGCGCAGCAGGAGGCTAGGACCTCCGAGATCACCTTCGCGGACCTCGGGCTCTCTTCCGCGATGCTCGCCTCGCTCGACGCCGCGGGCTACACGCGCCCCACGCCGATCCAGGCGCAGGCGGTGCCGCTCGCCCTGAAGGGGCGCGACCTGATGGGGCTCGCGCAGACCGGCACAGGGAAGACCGCTGCGTTCACGATCCCGATCATCGAGCGCCTGATGGGCGGGGCGACGCGCACGCGCGCCGTGATCCTCACGCCGACGCGCGAGCTCTGCCAGCAGGTGGAGGAGAGCATCCGGAAGTACAGCGGCGGCACCGGGCTCGACGTCATCTCCGTGTACGGCGGCGTCGGCTACGAGGCGCAGACCACTGCGCTCAAGAATGGCGTCGACATCATCGTCGCCACGCCGGGCCGCCTGATCGACCATCTCGAGAAGCAGCACGTGATCTTCGACGACCTCGAGGTCCTCGTGCTCGACGAGGCGGACCGGATGCTCGATATGGGCTTCGCGCCCCAGATCAACCGGATCGTCGCGCAGATCCATCCCTACCGGCAGACGCTCCTCTTCTCCGCGACGATGCCTCCCGAGGTCGAGGCGCTCGCGCGGAAATACCTGCGGAAGCCGCAGGTGGTGCAGGTGGGGCGGCGCTCGCAGGCCGCCGCGACGGTGCGCCACTGCGTCTACCCGGTGCCGAAGCACAAGAAGATGGACCTCCTCGTGCACCTGCTGCGCGAGGCCGGAGCGGACGACTCGGTGCTCGTCTTCACGCGCACCAAGCACGGCGCCGACCGCGTCGTCCGGCACCTCGGCGACGCCGGCTATGCGGCCGACGCGCTCCACGCCGACAAGACTCAGGCGCAGCGGGAGCAGGCGCTCGCGCGGTTCAAGGCGGGGGAGACGAAGCTCCTCGTCGCGACCGACATCGCGCAGCGTGGGCTCGACATCTCCGGCATCACGCACGTCATCAACTTCGACGTGCCGCAGCAGGCCGAGGACTACGTGCACCGGATCGGCCGCACCGGACGCGCCGCGAAGGAGGGGGATGCCTTCACCTTCATGTGCGCCGACGAGATCGGGATGGTCCGGACGATCGAGCGGGTGATCGGGCAGGAGATCGCGCGCATCTCGGTCCCCGGGTTCGACTTCGGGACCTGACGTGGGGCGCGGCGCCGTCGGCCAAGCGCCGCCGGCCCGTCACCAGCTCGTCCGCACCCGCCCGAGCCGACTCACCGTCACCGTCTCCGCGCGCGCCCCGCTCGCGACGATGATCGTGGTGTTCGCGAGGCCGTAACCGAGCCCCGAGGGCGCGTAGGTGATGGTGTCGCGCGTGGCGCGTAGCGTCACGCGATGGTCCGCGCCGACCGACCGCACGAGGACGGTGTCGCGGTCCCCCTCCACGCGCATCGACGCCGACGGCTCGTCGACGATCACCCGCAGGTAGCTGGCCCGCGCGATCGCGGCGGTGCGGCCGAGGTGCACCGCCCCGGCCACCGCCTCGGCGGCCTGCGTCACGCGGAGGCGGTCGAGTGCGCCCCCCGTCCGCGGGATCGCGACCGAGGCGAAGAGCCCGATCAGCGCGCAGGTGACGACGAGCTCCAACAGGGTGAATCCGCGGGACATCGAGGGCTCCGGTGGGGGACCCGCCCACGCTGCGTACATTCCGGCAGGCCGCCCTCATCCCCACCACGCCACCGGTACCGTTCCGATGCCGCGCTCCCATCGCCCAGACCGTCGCCCGTCACCCGCCCGCCCGCTGCGCCCCGCGCCCCGGTGGTCGTCCCTCGCCTTCCTCGGGGCCTCTGTGGTGTTGCTCGCCTCCGGCTGCTACCAGGATCCGCAGGCCCAGCTCGACGAGGCGCAGGCGCAGCTCGATCTGACGGCGACCCTCGAGGAGCTCGGGAGCCGGTCCGCCGACCTCGCGTTCCAGCTCGATTCGCTCCGCGGCGTCGTGGCGCGGCAGGACACGACCATCGCCCGCCTCGCGAACCTCGCGGGGGTGCCCTATCCCCGATAACTTGCCCCGATGCGCGTGAGCATCGAGTACTGCACCGTCTGAAACTACGAGGCGCGGGCCGTCGGTCTGGCGGTCGCGATCCGGGAGACCTGGCCCGACGCCGAGGTGGGGATGATCCCCTCCGGCGGCGGCGTGTTCGAGGTCACCCTCGAGGACCGCGTGGTCTACTCGAAGCGACAGACGGGGCGGCACGCGCGGCCCGGGGAGATCCTCTCCCTCCTCCGCGCCCTGCGACCTGAGACCTGACCCCTGACCCCTGTCCCCTGAATGCGGATCGCCATCTCCACCGGCGGCGGTGACGCCCCGGGCCTGAACGCCGTCATCCGTGCCGCGACCCTCTCCGCGCTCTCCCGCGGGTGGTCGGTGCTCGGCATCAAGCGCGGCTACGCCGGCCTCCTCGGGGACGATGAGATCGTCCCGCTCACCGTCGAGTCGGTGCGCAACATCGGCCACTTGGGCGGCACCATCCTCCGCACCACCAACCGGGGGAACCCGTTCGACTTCCCGCGCCTGGAGCCCGACGGCTCGTATGTGAGCGTGGATCGTTCCGACGAGCTGATCGAGAACGCACGCAACCTCGGGATCGAGGCGATGATCTCGATCGGCGGTGACGGCTCGCTCGCCATCGCGCAGAAGCTCGTGGATAAGGGGATGCGCATCGTCGGCGTGCCGAAGACCATCGACAACGACGTCTCCTGCACCGTCACGACGTTCGGCTTCGACACCGCGGTGCAGACGGCGATCGAGGCGATCGACAAGCTGCAGACCACGGCCGAGAGCCACGACCGCGTGATGGTGCTCGAGGTGATGGGGCGCGACGCGGGGTTCATCGCGCTGCACTCGGGGGTCGCGGGCTCCGCCGACGTGGTGCTCCTCCCCGAGATCCCGTGGCGGCTCGATGCCGTCTGCGAGACGATCATGGAGCGCGACCGGACCGGCCGGAAGTTCGCAATCGTCGTGGTCGCGGAAGGGGCGATGGACGAGCACGGCGAGACCTCGCTGATCGGGGAGTCGATGCCGGGGCAGGCGCCGCGCATCGGCGGCATCGCCCATCGACTCGCCAAGTCGATCCAGCAGCGGACCGGGAAGGAGTGCCGCGCGCTGGTGCTCGGCCATCTGCAGCGTGGCGGGATGCCGACCGGCTACGACCGTTTCCTCGCGACGCGCTTCGGCGCGGCGGCGACGCAGGCGGTGGCGGACGGGAAGTGGGGGCAGATGGTGGCGCTGCAGACGCCGAACATCGTGACGGTGCCGATCGTCGACGTGCTGAAGGAATCGAAGCGGGTGGATCCGCATCACGATGTGGTGCGGACGGCGCGGGCGTGCGGCATCAGCTTCGGGGACTGATGGTGTCCGTCCGGCGAACCCTCGCGCGCCCGACGGGTATGAGGGCGGGTCCCCTCACCCGTCCGCCCGTGCAACTCGTCCGCCCGCTCGCCCTCGTCCTCGCCCTCGGCGCTCCCTCCCTCCTCGCCGCACAGGTCCGCGGCGTCTCCGTCACCGCCCCGGCCGCGCCCGCCGGCGCCCGTGCCACCACGCCGGCGGTCCCGGTCCATCTCCTTCCGCCCGCCGGGAAGTGTCGCGTCTGGATTGAGGAGGTGCCCACCGCGCAGCAGCCCGCCCCGACCGACTGCGCGACCGCCCTCCGGTTGAAGCCCGCGAATGCGGTGGTCCTGTACGGTCCGCCGCTCCGGGAGGAGGAGGACGCGTTCGAGCGTGGCGCCTCGGCGACCTCGCGTCCGGCGGCACGGAGCGCAGACGAGGCCGTGCCGACGCGCCGTGCGCCCGCGAAGGCCGCCGTCAAGTCGCCCTCCCGGCCGCCCGCGGAGCGTCGCCCGTAACCTCACCCACCGGCACCCCGCGGTCCGTCCAGGACCGCTATCTCCCCCCGGACCACGACGCCTTCGTCCGGTCGGGTGATGCCCGGGGCCGCCTCATCGTCATCGCTCCGACGCGCGCGGCGTGCGAGACGATTGAACTCGCCTTCGGGCTCGAGCTCGAGACCCTCCTCTGGACGACGCGCGGCGCCGAGCTGACGGCGCTCGCCGAGCGGATCGCGGAGTCGCCCGACCGCCCACGGCCGGGCTTCGGCATCGTCGCTGGCACGGGGACGGGGAAGACCCTCGCCGTCCGCCCGCTCGCCCACGTCCTCCTCGGCACCGACACCCTGCGCGTCGGCGTCGTCAACCGCGAGCGCGAGGCGACGCCTGAGACGCCGAGCTGGAACGTCGTGATCGTCACCACGGGGATCGCGCGGCGGTGGTTCCAGGACGGCGTGATCCGCCCGCACGACACGCTGGTGGTGGACGAGATCCACCAGACGAGCGCCGAGCTCGAGCTTTGTCTCGCCCTCGGCAAGCGCACGGGGTGCCGGTTCCTGTGGCTCAGCGCGACGGTCGATCCGTCGTTCTACGCGCGGTATCTGCACGCCGCCGAGGTGATTGAGTCGAGCGCGTTCGACCCGGCGAAGGCCGCGCGCGTGGTGGTGGAGCGGAAGCCCCCCACGCGCTTCCTTGATGACCGATTCCTACAGCAGGTGATCAAGGAGCGACGCGGTGTCGGCGTCTTCCTCCCGACGCGTGCGGCAGTCGAGGCGGTCGCGGCGGATGTCGGGGCGCGCTACCCGCGCCTCAATGTGGCGTTCTATCACGGGGGCGAGCCGATCCGCGCGATCCGGCCCTTCCTCGAGGGAGAGGTGGAGAAGCCCTTCCTCCTCGCGATGACGGCGGCGGGGCAGAGCGCGCTCAACGTGCGAGGCCTCGATACGGTGGTGATCGATGACACGCGATTCGCGAACGTCGTCGAGCGCGGGCGGAACGTCCTGACGAAGCTGCATCTCGGTGCGAACGAGATCCTGCAGATGGCGGGGCGTGTGCACGGCCGCGTGGCCGGTGGGCGCGTCTTCCTCCTCTCGGACCGCGACCTGCGCTTCGATCGCCTCGAGCCGACCGCGCCCGACTTCCAGCTCGCGGGCGATTCCGAGCGCGTCGCGCTCACCTGCGCCGCCCTCGGCGTCCGCGCCGACGCCCTCGATCTTCCGGTGCCGCTCGACACGCGGTCGTATCGCGACGCGGTCACCTTCCTGCGCGGCCGCGGGATCATCGATGGGGATCGACTGACCCCGTACGGGCGCCAGGTGGAGGCGATGCCCGTCGACCGGCCCTGGGCGGAGTTGTTGGTGCACTGCGACGATGCGCTGCTGCCCTATGTGAGCGTGATGGCAAGCATCGAGTCGTTGCACCGGATGACGCGGGAGGACCGCGACCTCGCGGGGCTCGTCGTCGCGGGAAGCGACCACCTCACGACGTACAACGTCTACGCGGAGGCGTTCGCGAAGTGCGGATATGTGGGGGAGGTGTACGGGCTCCCGCGACATCTCTTCGACGAGAGCGTGCAACGCTGGGCCGAGGGGCGCGGGGTGCTCGTGAAGGCAATCGAGGACGCCGCGCTCGCGATGGCGAGCATCCATCGCTCCGTCGGGGTGCCGCTCCCCACGGTGATGCCGCGCACGACGCCGGCGATCGAGCGGCGCTTCGTGGAGCTGCTGGCGCGGATCATGCCGTTCCAGCTGGTGATCGACGAGGAGACGGCGACGGGAGATGAGGCGCGCGTCTCGAAGACGAGCGTCTGCGGGAGTTGGGGCGCGGTGGCCGGGACGCTGCGCTACTTCGCCGACAAGTTCGGTGTGCCGCGTGCGGCGATCGAAGGGACGCAGCTCCCGATGGACTTCGTGCGACGATACGCGACGCGTGAGGTCCCGCGGGTGGCTTACGACCCATCCAAGCGCGATCGGCCGCTCGCGTTGGAGCGGGGGCTCACCTACTTCGGCTTCACGCTCGAGCACGAGCGCGAGGCGCTCGCCGACTTCACGCCGGCGTTGGCACCGGAGATCCGGCGCGTGCTCGCCGAGGCGCTCGCGCGCGGCGAGGCGCGGCACCCGGCCGTGCCGCGCAATCGCGAGGCGATCGAGGCGGTGCGTGAGACCTGGCGCCGCTCGGGTGGCGTGACGCCGCGTCTGCAGCTCGCCGAGCTGACGGCGTGGTACGAGGCCGCGCTCGGTGAGGTGCACGACCTGCATCAGTTCCGGGCCGCGCCGTTGCGGCTCGAGGCGGCGGCGTTCGTCTCGGAGGAGGTGCGGGCGCGCTGGGCGACGTTGCCGGGTGCGGTGGAGATCCGTGAGCGGACCGTGCCGATCCACTATGAGGTGGAGGAGACACCGGAGGGATCACGCGGTGTGGCGCGGCTCGTGCTGAATGAGAAGCTGGCGCGCGGGCTCGTGTCGGAGGAGCTCCCGACGTTGGACCGTCCGTTGCGTTTCACCGTGACGCGTGGCGCGCGCGGGGCCGTGCGGGCCGGTTCGCTCGATGAGCTGCGGGAGAAACTCGCGGCGCCGTGGAGCGACGGGGAGTCGAGGGGGGAGCAGGGGGAGCGCGGTGGTCGGGGTGGTCGGGGTGGTCGGGATGGACCGGGGAGGCGAAGGCGCTGAAGGCGGGAGGCTGAATGCTGGAAGCTGGAAGTGAACGGCGGGGATTGGACTGAGTCTACAATAACGGCGTACACTTTCTATACACCCTGTCGTCGCTTTTAGATTTAAGTCATTAGCATTTATCAACTTACGAGCTCTCGTCATTCCATCTTGACATTAGGACTCTCCGGTCCAATATTAGGACCGTGAGCCAGCGCAGACTCCAGATCATCGACGCGGCGGCGGAACTCATCGCCGAGAAGGGGTTCGTGCAGACGTCGGTGGATGACGTGATCGCGCGGGCGGGGCTCAGCGGGAAGAGCCACTTCTACCACTACTTCAAGTCGAAGGACGCGCTCGGGCACGAGGTGCTCGCGCGGCAGTTCGACCTGCTCGGGGAGCGTGGCCTCGCGATCCTGCGCGAGCCGACCATCGAACCGATCGAGCGGCTGCAGGTCTTCATCGACTCCGTGGTGGCAATGCAGGTGGAGCGTGGGATGCGCGGCGGTTCTCCCTTCGGCGCGCTCGCCGGCGATATGGCGGAGCAGGATGAAGGGTTCCGCGTGCGGATCGCCCGGGTCTTCCGCGGGTGGATCGACGAGATCGCGGGTCTGCTGCGCGAGGCGGAGGATCGCCTCGAGGAAGGGGTCGATCCGGTGCGTCTCGCGCGTTTCATCGTCGCGACGCTCGAGGGGGCCACGACGATGGCGCGGATGAAGCGCGACGTTGGCCTGATGCACGGCGTCGCCTCGGACCTCAAGCGCTTCGTCGCGAGCCACGTGCGCGGGGAGGTCATCTCCTGATGATCCAGGGACACGCCGCCACCGCCGCGTCGTTCGCACCCGCGCACCCGCGCGCCTCGTTCGACGCCGAGGCGCTCCGTCATCTCGACGCGCTCTACGCCTTCGCGCTCAAGTTGACGCGCGCGCGCGAGGACGCCGAGGATCTCGTCTCCGACACGATGCTCCGCGCGATCGAGCGGTGGGAGCAGTATCGGATGGGGACGAACATCCGCGCCTGGCTCTTCACGATCCTCTATCACGCCTTCGTCAGCCGGAAGCGGCGCGTCGATGCGCGCGAGGTGCAGCCCCTCGAGGACGAGGATGGCCGCCAGGTGTTCGAGGTCGTGGGGGACGCCGACCCGGAGACGGGGTTCTTCGATTCCTTCCTCGACGAAGGGATCGTCGCCGCGATCGCCGATCTTCCCGATGAGTACCGCTCCGCCGTCGTGATGAGCGACCTGCACGGCCTGCGCTACGCGGAGATCGCCGGCGTCCTCGGCGTCCCCGAGGGAACGGTGAAGTCGCGCCTCTTCCGCGGTCGTCGCCTCCTGCAGGAGCGCCTCCGCGGATACGCGGAGGAGATGGGCTACCTCAAGCCTGCCGACGTCGGCGTCGCTGCGCCTTAGCGCGGTTCCCGCAGGTGCGCATATCGCACCAGCGGCGTGTGTGCGACTTGGTATCGTCGGCGAAGTGGCGCGGGCAGCGCCGGTCGGCGCAGGTGCGGATCCGGTCGAACTCCCCGCGCACCAGCGAATCGACCGCGGACTCGACGATCGGGATCACGAGCCCACCGAAGACATCGCCGACGGGGACGAAGGTCCGTACATAGCGGTCATCGATCGCGTCGACCCGTCGCGTACCGACGGCTCGGCCGAGGACGCGGTTGATCTCCGCGACGGCGGCGTCGCGGGCGGTCTGGCCGGTCGCCCCGCGGCCCCGTTCGAGGAGGGCGCGCAGCGCGGCGCGGATGCGCCGCGCCTCGACGAGGGCCGCCGTGGCGCCCGAGGGTTGGTCGAGCGCGCGACGTCGGAGTGCTGAGGCCCGAGCGGCGTCGATGAGTTCGGCGGCCTCGAGCCACTCGACGTACTTGTCGAAGGCGTCGATCGTGTCGAGGCGGATGCCGAGGCGCGCGTCGTCGGTGTTGACGAAGTCGAGCCAGAGGCGGCCGCCGATGAAGACGAACGCGGGCGCTGGGGCGTCGGTCATCCTGCGAAGTTAGCGCCAACGTAGATTCCGCGGATGACCGATCCGTCGAGTGCCCCCGTCGCTGCGCTGTCCGCGGTCCACCGCGTCGCGGTAGGCTCGCGCAATCCGGTGAAAGGGGCGGCGGTGGGCGCTGTGCTCGGGCGCGTGGCACCGCGGGCGGTGCTCGAGGCGGTTGCCGCGGCGAGCGGGGTCCCCGACCAGCCGTTCGGTGATGCGGAGACGATCGCCGGCGCGCGCGCCCGTGCCCACGCCGCGCGGGCCGCCACGGACGCGGACCTCGGCGTCGGGCTCGAAGGGGGCGTCGTCGACGGGCCCGAGGGGATGCGCACCTGTGCCTGGTGCGTCGTGGTCGACCGCGACGGTCGGGAGGGGGTGGGCGGGTCGCTCGCGATGCCGCTCCCCGATGCCGTCGCCCGGATGATCCGCGATGGGATGGAGCTCGGGCACGCGATGGACGCCCTCGTCGCCACCCACGGGACGAAGTACGGCGCCGGCGCCGTCGGGATCCTCACGGCGGGGCAGATCGACCGGCAGGGGGCTTATGAGGTGCTGGTGACGTACGCGTTGGCGCCGTTCGTGCGGAGCGAGTTGTACGGGCGATGAAGGCTGGAAGCTGAAAGCTGAAAGCTGGAAGCTGAAAGCTGAACGACAGCGCGGAGTCAGCCTCCAGCCTCTACCCGCCTCACGCCTTCCGCTTCCCAACCGGCCTCAGCACCAGAACCGGCCGCCCCGCCGTCCGCACCAGCTTGTCCGCGACCGACCCGACGAAGACGCGCGAGAGTCCGCGCCCCTGCGTCGCGATCGCGACGACGTCGGGGTCGGTCTCCTTCAGGTGCGCCTGCAGGCTCTTCGTCGGCGAGAGGTCCATCCGCACCGTCGCGGTCGTCGTCACGCCCCCCACCGTGAACGTCTGCGCGATGTCGTCGAGGGCGCGCTTCGCTAGCGCAGCCTCGGCATCGACGCCGAAGGGGTCGGGACGGTCCGTCGGCAGGTGCGAGATCACGTCCCCGGGGACGTACGGCGCCACCACGCGGACGAGGTCGAGCGTCGCGCCGTAGGCGAGGGCGAGGTCGCGTGCGACCGGGAGGATGGTCGCGGCGCGTTCGCTCCCGTCGAGCGGGACCGTGATGCGCCGTGGCGCGAAGACACGCTCGGGATGCGCCTCGTTCTCAGGAAGCGTCAGCACGGGCCGATGGGAACGGCGGATGACTCCGTCGGCGACGGAGCCGAGCCAATCCGGGGCGAATCCCCCGGCGCCGTGCGTGGTCATCACGATGAGGTCGGCGAGGAGCCGGTCCGCGACCTCCTCGATGAGGCCGGCGGGGCTGCCGTCCTCGCAGAGCGGCGTCACGCGCACCCCGTGCGCGGCGGCCGCGCGCTCGGCCACGCCGGCGACGTACGTGCGCGCGTGGCGTCGCACCGCGTCGTCCACGGCGAGCATATCCTGCGAGAAGATCGCCCCCTCCGCCGTGGCGCCGACCACCGTGATGGGGACGTGCGCGCGGACCAGGTGCACCGCGCCGCCGGTGCGCTTCGCGAGGGCGCAGGCGACGGGGACGGCGCGTTCGGCGAGCGATGAGCCGTCGAGCGGGACGAGGAGGGTGCGCAACATGCGGGAGCTCCGGAATGAGGGGGCGCGCGCTGGGCGGTCTCTGGCGCGCCGAGAGGTTAGCATTCCCGCACGCCTCGAGTCCGTCGGCGTTTCCCGCATCCGTTGTGAGGTCTCCGCCGTGTCCCACTCCCCGCCACCCCCCCTTCCCTTCGCCGTACAGGACCGCGTGCGCTGGAGTGACTGCGACCCGCTCGGGATCATCTACTACGGCACCTACATCCGCTTCTTCGAGGTCGCCGAGCACGAGATGTTCCGCGCGGCGGGGCTGCCCTACGAGGTCATGCGCGTGCAGCGCCACGTGCAACTGCCGCGAAAGGCGTTCCACGTGGAGTTCCATTCCCCTGCGGAGATGGACGAGCTGCTCACGATCGAGGTCGGCGTCACGCGCATCGGCACGACCGCGCTCACGATGCGCTTCGAGGTGTACCGGGCGTCGGACCGGGTGCCCCGGGCGTCGGCGACGCTCACGGTGGTCTGCGTGACCAAGGAGGGGATCGCGAAGCGCCCGCTCCCGGACTTTGTGAAGGAGGCGCTCAGCCCCTATCTGGTGGCGGCACCATAGGGGTGCCGGTCGGCGTGGTGCGAGCGCGCACCTCCATCGCGGCGCTGACGCGTCGCGCCAACCGCTGCAGGCCGTCATACGCCGCGTACTTGAAGGCGTCGGCCATCGCGGGGTAGTTGAAGACCGCGCCGATGAAATAGTCGAGCGTCCCGCCGAGCCCGATCACGGCGGCTGGGATATGGATCAGCTCCGCCGCGCCCTCGCCCATCACGCTCGCGCCGACGAGGCGCTTGTCGTCGGTGCGGAAGAGGAGCTTGACGAAGCCCTCGAGCTCGCCGGCGATCTGGCCGCGGGGGTTATCGCGGAAGTGCGCGACGCCGCGCTCGATCCGGATCCCCTCGTGGCGCGCCGCCTCCTCAGTGAGTCCGACGGTCGCGACTTCGGGGATGGTCCAGATCGGCGTTGGTACGACCGGAGAGACGGTCGTCTTGAAGGGGAGGCCGAAGGCGTGGCAGACCGCGACGCGCGCCTCCTCCATCGCGAGGCTCGCGAGGGCGGGGAGCCCGCAGACGTCGCCGGCGGCGGCGACGCGCGGGTTCGTGGTGCGGAAGGTCGTCCGTTCGATCTGGATGAACCCCTGCGGTGTGACGGCGATCCCGGCCGCGGGGAGGTCAAGGTCCGCGATCCGCCCCTCACGCGCGGCGGCGTAGAGGACGCATTCGGCGTGAAGGACACGACCGTCGCCGAGGGTGACGGTCGCGAGGTTCCCGCTCACGCGGATCGCGGTCACGGCGACCTCGCTGGCGGTCTGGATACCAAGGCGGCGGGTGAGTTCGTGGCGCGCCGCGTCGGCGACGTCGGCGTCGAGTTGCGCGAGGAGCCGGGGGCGGTCGGTGACGAGGGTGACCTTTGCGCCGAGCGCGGCGAAGGTCGCGGCGAACTCGCAGGCCGCTGCACCACCCCCGATCACGACGAGTCGGGCGGGTGGGGCCTGCCGATCGAGCATCTCCTGCACGTCGAGGACGATCTGGCCGTCGAAGGGGATCTCGGCGGGCCGATGCGGTTGTGAGCCGGTGGCGATGAGGAATCGCTCCGCCGCGATCCGGCGCGGGGCCTCCCCGGGGTGCGTGGCCTCGAGGGTATCGGCGTCGAG
>Ga0194130_10000379_pt1 | contig 86333 bp, 89 predicted proteins | sample TA2KigsurfametaG_FD_160084 | JGI IMG/M metagenome (GOLD analysis project Ga0194130, IMG submission 160084) | Freshwater microbial communities from Lake Tanganyika, Tanzania - TA2015050 Kigoma 12 surface | ecosystem: Environmental > Aquatic > Freshwater > Lake | place: Tanzania: Lake Tanganyika... | reverse complement strand
GCCCCCAAAGAATCGACCGACCCGCCCCGAATCCTTGAAGCGGCCGCGAAACTCACTCCGCGCCGACCGCCGCGAACCCGACTCGAAGCAACCGCTCGTCGGCGCCGCGCACGATCTCCGCCCCGCCTCCACCCTATCAAACCATCGACTCCCCCGAAGCCGCCGCGCGCGAACTGCCGACCGCCCTAGCCGACCCGCGGGCCTAGTGGGCCAAACCGGAAAAGCGCGCCGCGCGCACCGCCTTCAGTGAGCGCCACGCGCGCTCCACCCCCGACCCGCTGGCCCAGTGGACCAAAGCCCTCGGCTAGTCAGTCTTTGACGCCGTGAGGAAAAAACCGTCCAGCCCCCCCACGGCCCCGTCCGACTCAAACTCGGCTGTCTTGGAAAACAACTCGTCCAGATTCACCCCGCGGATGCCGACTGCCGGAAACTCGCCGAACAGGCGAAGATCTCACCTGCTACAGTTTCCGCCGCTGCTCGTGCCGCTGCTGACCCCGCCCAGTAAAGGTTAGAATTTTCTCTATGGTGATTCCTCTAAAATATGTCCGTCTTTTTGTCGATTCCGCCGGTCGTTCGCATTTTGAGGATTGCACCCTTCCCCTCACCACCCGTGACTTTGCCCCTCCCACCACACCCTTGGAGGCGTCTGACCTGATGCCTGCCTCTGGTTTTGCCGTGGTTCATTTTAAAGCGGACTGGAAAGGGCCATGGCACCCGACACCCTACCGGCAGTGGTTCTTCATCCTGTCCGGTTCGTGGACCATCACGGCCAGCGACCAGACGGAACGCACCCTGAGCACGGAAGTCGCCCTCCTCCTTGAGGATATGGGGACTCAGGGCCACCTGACCCGCGTCAATGGCGGACGACCAGTACTTGCCGTCGGCGTGCGCATCCCGGATGCCTGAATCCAAAATTTCGTCTCACCCGGCATCGCCTTCCCCGTTGCCCAAACCTAGCAACACCGTTGGATCGCGGGGGTCTGACATGACTCACCCATTGGCGATCTTTCCTCTCTCCTCGCCCCACGCAGATTGACGCCGTAATCGTGCGCTTAGACCGCGGCGCCTCCCGTCACGATCGTGGCGCGAGCTGATCAAGAAAGTCTGGGAAGTTGATCCGCTGCTGTGTCCCCAATGCCACCACGAAATGCGCATCGTGTCACTGATCAATGATGCGCAGACTATGGAGCGCATCTTGCGGCGTGTTAGCCCCGGGGGCATAGACCAGTGGGTGGATGAGGTTTGCAATCACGGCGTTCGCATCACGCCAGGCACGGGGCCGCCGGTGGAGGAGTCGGTGGCGGTGTCGGGCATCCCCACCCCCCGTTTTCTCGCCATTATGCCACCGCCCGCGCGCGAAACGAGGCATCCCCTGCTGGGCGAGTTCTCGAGCCTGCGAACGCGGACCGCAGGTCCGTGGAGCAGGCGAGAGCTGTTTGAGCCCCAGCAGGGGATGCCGAGTGCGCGCGCGGACCATTTCAAAGTCGCCGTGGATGTCGCATGGAATCGTCGCGCGATTTCCTGCGCACCAGCCTCACCGATTTCGGCCACGCCAATGTGCCCGCCGGCCACCGGGTGTCCGTCGACAACGGCGTACGCATCACGCCGGTCAACGATGCGCCGGTGCTGGCGGTTCCCGCCAACACGGTGATCGCCAGCGGCACCTTCCTCGACATCAGCAGCGGCTTCGCCATCCAGGACACGCGGGACACCAGCCAGGGGGCCACCGATGAGATCCGGGTGACCCTGAGCGCCACCGACGGCGGCAGCCCCTACGGCACCCTGCTGATCCAGAACGCCAACGGCGCCACCCTCACCGCCAACGGCACCGCCAGCGTGCAGGTGCGGGGCACCCGTGCCCAGGTGCAGGCCGCCCTGAACAGCCTGCGCTACACCCCGGCCAACCCCAACGTGGATCGGGTGGTGACGATCACCGCCACCGCCTTCGATTTCGACAACGGGGCCGAAACCGTGGGGGTGATCGGGAACAACACCGCCACCGGCGCGTTCACCATCAACGTCTCCTCCACCAACGAGGCCCCTGTGCTGACGGTGCCGGCCACCCGCACCGTGGTGGAGGACAGCGGCGCCAACGGCTTCACCGGCACCAACCTGATCAGCTTCACCGACCCCGACGACTTCGGGGCCCTCCAGCGGCTCACCGTCGCTGTCAACCGGGGAACCATCAACCTGGTCACCCGCACGGGGCTGACCGTGACGGGGGGCAACTACGGCACCACCAGCCTGACCGTGACAGGCACCAAGGCCAATCTCAACGCGGCCCTGGCCTCGCTCACCTACACCCCCACGGCCAACTTCCACGGCAGCGCCACACTCACCGTGGTCGTCAACGACCTGGGCAGCACCGGCAGCGGCGGCGCCCGGCAGGACGCCAGGAGCGTGGCCCTGACGGTGACCCCGCTGAACGACCAGCCCGTCGCCACCACCAACGTCGTCCTCCCCGCGAACTCGGAAGACGTCGCCGCCACCGCCATCGCCGGCGCCACCCTCAGCTCCCTGGCCTTCGGCTATTCGGACGCCACCGACAACCAGACCGCCAACGGCGGCGGCAACACGGCCACCCCCTTCTCCTTCCTCGCCGTCGTCGGCTCCACGAACTACACGGCCGCCCAGGGCGTCTGGCAGATCTCCACCTCCGCCACGCCCAACCCTGCCGTCCCCGGCGACTGGATCAACCTCCCCACCGCCGGCCTCTCGACCGCCGGCGCCCTCGTCTTCAGTGCCGCCAGCCGGGTGCGCTTTGTGCCTGCCGCCAACTTCCACGGCACCCCCGGAAGCCTCCTGGTGCGTCTCGCCGATGCCAGCGCTCCTCTCGCCACCAGCACCACACCCACCACCACCTTCAACCTGGCCACCGCCGGCGGCACCACCGCCACCGGTGCCTGGAGTGCCGTCAATCGCTCCATCGCCACCACCGTCACCAACGTCAACGACCGGCCCACCGCCAGCGCCGCCAGCCTCGCCGCCACCAACGAGGACAACCCCAACCCGCCCGGAGCGCGCATCTCCAGCCTCGGTTTCGGCTTCAGGGATACGGCCGACGACCAGCGGGCCGTCACCGGCGGCGCCAATGCCGCCTCCGCCTTCGGCGGCATGCCATCACCGGCAACGCCGCCACCGCTGCCCAGGGCGTCTGGCAGTACAACCTCAACGCCGGCGGCGGCTGGGTCACCATCGCCTCCCCCTCCGACAGCGCCGCCCTGCTGCTGCCCTCCTCCGCCTCGCTCCGCTTCCTCCCCAACAGCCCCAACTTCAACGGCACCCCGGGCGGCCTCAGCGTCCGCGTCGCCGATACCCCCCTGGCCTTCAGCGCCGCCACCAACCTCACCCCCCAGCTCGGTCCCACCGGCCGTTACTCCAACCCCACCTCTCTCAACACCAGCGTCACCGCCGTCAACGACGTGCCGGCCTTCACCAGGGGGCCGGATCAGACGCTGCTGGAGGACGCCGGGGCCCAGAGCGTGACCGGCTGGGCGACGGGCCTGAGCCGCGGCGGTGGCAGCGATGAAGCCGGCCAGTCCCTCAGCTTCCAGGTCACCAACAACAACAACGGCCTGTTCAGCGTCCAGCCCACCATCGATGCCAGCGGGCGTCTCACCTACACCCCGGCGGCCAATGCCACCGGCACGGCCACCGTTTCGGTGCGCGTTCGCGACAGCGGCGGCACCGCCAACGGCGGCATCGACACCAGTGCCATCCAGACGTTCCTGATCTCGGTCACGCCGGTCAACGACGACTTCAGCGACGCCAGCGAAACCCTCTCCATCGCCGAGGACAGCGGCACCAGCACCGGCACCCTCCTGAGTGGCACCACCAGTCCCGATGGCCCGGTTTCGATCGCGTCCTTCTCCATCGCCGGCCAGAGCGGGCCCTTCCCCCTCGGCAGTCCCGTCACCATCGCCGGCGTCGGCAGTCTCACCATCGCCGCCAACGGCTCCTATTCCTTCTCGCCGGCCGCCAATTACAACGGCCCCGTTCCGCTGGTCACCTACGTCGTCACCGACGGCTCCGGGACCAACGACACCTCCACCCTTTCGATCACCGTCACACCGGTCGACGATCCGCCGGTGGCCACCGACGACGTCTTCGGCGGACCGATCCGACCCGCAGCCGGCACCACCGCGAGGGTCACGGTGACGGACAACGACAGCGACCTCGATTCCCCCCTGGATCCCGCTTCGATCACGATCGTGGGCAGTGCGGGGCCCGGCCAGTCGCTGCTGGTGGCCGGGGAGGGCACCTGGAGCGTCAACAGCGCCACCCAGGAGATCAGCTTCACGCCGCTGGGCGGCTTCATCGGCGATCCCACCCCGATCCAGTACACGATCAGGGACCAGCAGGGGGCCATCAGCAACCCCGCCACGGTGACCATCGATTACGACATCCTGGCCATCTCGCCCAACCCTCCGGTGCCGGCACCAAGGCACGTCGACCTCTACCTGCTGCTCGACAGCTCCACCTCGATGAAGGGCAGCGACCCCAGTGGCGTCTCCCGGATCGAGGCCCAGAACCGTCTGGCCTTCGAGACCTTGAAATCGGCCCTGGCCGCTGCCGGCTACGGCTACACCCTCAAGGGCAGCAACACCTTCCAGCCCTTCCTCGATGACACCAACCTGACCAGCAGCCAGACCCTGGCCACCGACATCCTCAACTACGAACTGGTGGACGACCCCACCGATGGCAGCAGCACCAATGCCAGGTCGATCACGATCCACACCATCGACTTCGGCTATCTGGTCAGCCACAGCGAGGTCACCTTCACCGGCAGCAATCCCAACTTCGGCGAACTGCTGGCCCGGGATGTTCTGCTCACCCAGACCCCCGACATCACCTACGGGGCCTCCACCAGCCCCGACTGGATCGCCCGCGGTCTGCCGGCGCCCAACTCCCTGGATGCCTACACCGCCCCCGGCACCAACGGCAACCGCTATAGCGGCACCGAGATGCTCGGGGCCCTGGTGGCCCTCGACCGGCTGCTCGTGAAGGAACTGCCCAACGTCGCCCTCGACACGATCGTGTCGGTGCCGATGATCACCGACGGCCGCCCCGAACGGCGTCCCTGGTGGGACAACCGGCCCGACTTCGGCCAGGGCTGGACCGGCACCAACGTTGCCCTGCCCACCAGCTCCTGGCTCGACGGCGATCAGATCCTCAGCTCAGGGCTGCGCTACACCAGCAGCGGCACCCCGATCCGGGTGCCGACGGCCGCCGGCGTCGACATCTGGGCCCAGGCCCAGACCTCCCTCAACAACACCCTCGACACCGTGGCCGCCAGGGCCGGCGCCAGCAACGTGAACGTGCAGGCGATCGGCATGGGCGACGGGGGGATCTCCAACTGGAACGCCATCTACACCGACCTGTTCACCAACCAGACCTTCGATGCCAGCCGCAGCTGGAACTACCAGTTCTCCACCTCCGGCCAGCTGCCGCAGCTGTCGGGGTGAGCCGCCATTGCGCCCATCCCCCCGATCACGGCAGGCTGGAACCCATTCGTCCCGAAGGCCATGACCCGCGAGCACGATCCCTTCCGCATCCCCCGTGCCGGCTGGGAAGCGGCTCCCCTGGCGGGTCTGGCCTCGGTGGATCTGAACCGGAACGGCGGCGCCTTCAGTGGTGGTGAATTCGTCTCGGAATCCACCGTCGGCGGCGTGCTGCTCTACGCCACCTACCAGGCCCTGCTGAGCGCCCTGCGCACCGAGGCCCTGCGCAAGCGGGGCGAGATCGACCGACTGACCCAGGTGCGGCTGGTGCTGGCCACGAGCCTGGAATCGGCCCGGACCGGCGTGGCCGTGGGGGCCGTGCTCTCGGTGGTGCTGCTGGTGTTCCCCTGGCTGGCGGCACCGATGGCGGTGATGGGCGCGCTGGGCAGCGCCAAGGCCTCCCTCGACCTGTTCCACGCCTTCTGGGATGGCCTCGACGCCGAGCAGAAGCTCCAGGTCACCATCGCCGCCCACGAGGCGGGCGTAAACCTGCGCCGCTTCTTCAGCAACGCCGGCGAGGGGCTGGGGCCGCTCGCGGGCTGAGCGAGGCCCCCTTACCGGCCCCCCTCAACGCCCACCTCCGAACAGCTGCTGCAGCAGCCCGCCCAGGGCCTGCCCCAGGGCTTCACTGTCACTGCCCTGAACCACCTGCCCATTGGCGTCCACGGGCTGGAGGGCCTGGTTGAGCTGGGCCGTGGTGGCCGTCGTCGTGCTGCGGAAGCCGAGGTTGAAGACGCTGCCCCAGCCCAGCTGGATGTCGGAGCGGTACTGATCGGCGTTGACCCTCGACTGAACGGCGGCCGCCGAGCCGTTGGGCATCTGAATGCTCCAGGGGCCGTTGCCCTGGGCGGTGAAGCGGAGCGTGCGCAGCTGGTTGGAGACCGGCAGCCGGTCGAAGGTGAAGGCCAGGGTCTTGGAACCGTTGGTGTTGTTCTGGACGATCTCGTAACGGCAGGTGCCGTTGTAGATGGAGATCCCGGCGTTGGTCCAGGCGCAGGTGCCGCTCTGGCGGGTGCGGGTGAACGGCGGCTGGAAGCTGTTGGTGGGGGGCTGGCCCGTGGCCGTGCCGCCGCCCGGCCCCCAAGTGGAACCGGCGCCACCGATCACCGTGCCCTGGCCGCCCGAGGTGCCGGAGCCGGCACCGAACACCCAGGGGTTCAGCCGTGGGTCGAAGCTGGTGCGCTGGCGGTTCGTCCAGCACCCACCCAGGTTGAAATTGCAGTAGCGGCCGTCGGCGAAGGTGACGTCGACGATCGGATTGTTGACCAGATTGTTCTCCAGGGTGCGGCGCGCCCGGCGTCCGAATTCCCGCTCCGTCTCGGCCAGGGCGGCCCCGCCGGCGTTGAAGCAGACACTCACGGAGCTGTCGCAGATCACCCCCTGCACCGGAAAGGACAGGGTTCGGTTGCCGGGCTGGCCGTAACCGGCGCCCCCAGATCCGCCCCCGCCGCCCCAGGGCGTGGTCTGCACCGGCGTCTGCTGGCTCGGGGCCCCCCAGGGATTGCCCTGGGCCCGTGCCTCCGGTGCCGCCACGGCCAGGGGCAGGGTGACGAGCAGCAGCGTTGCCTGGCTGAAGAGTCCGGGGAAACGTCTTTTCATCAATCCTGGAACACGTTCACGAGCACTCGAATCAAAGATACCAGGATTGGTCTTTCGAACCCTATTCATCTGGTGATCTGCAGCAACCAAGCCGAAGAATTGTCAAGCTTGATGATCACAACGCAGCCTGGTGATCACTGGCAGCTCAAAAGCCTCTCCACCGGCCTCTCCCCCTCACTCCGCCTCCAGGCTGCCGCGCACCATGGCCATGCCGCAGTGGAACGGGTAAGAACCTGGCCGCTCCGGAAGCAGTTCGATGCTGGTGGTGGCCCCCAGGGGCAGGTCGAGGCTGCGCTGGAAGTCGGGAAAGATCACCCGGGCCACGCAGCCGCTGGGATCGGTGCGGTGAAACAACAGCCGCACCGGCCGGCCCGCCTTCACCCGGACACGGGCCGGGGCGTAGCCGCCTTGCACGGTGATGGTGATCTCCTGCATCCCCGGCTCCGCTTCGCCGGCCGCCACGCCGGCGCCATGGGAGCCGAGGAACCACCAGAGTTCCGCCGCGATCAGGGCCAGTCCGGCCGCCGCCACCAGCACCTGCAGAGCCAGCGGCTGGGGGATCGTGCGCCAGAGCGGCGCGACATCGTGGGGTGTCATGTCCCGGCCCCCGACGGACGCAGGCGGGGCCGGAAGCGACGCAGCCGCAGGGCATTGCTCACCACCGACACCGAACTGAACGCCATGGCGGCCCCCGCCAGCATCGGATTCAGCAGCCAGCCCGTCAGCGGAAACAGCAGGCCGGCGGCGATCGGGATCCCCGCCACGTTGTAAGCGAAGGCGAAGAAAAGGTTCTGGCGGATGGTGGCCAAGGCGGCGCGGCTGAGCTCGATCGCCGCCGGCACGCCACCCAGATGGCCCGAGAGCACAGTGATGTCGCTGGCGGCGATGGCCACATCGGTGCCCGTGCCCATGGCGATGCCCACATCGGCCCGGGCCAGGGCCGGAGCGTCGTTGATGCCGTCCCCCACCATCGCCACCGGGCCCTGCCCCTGCTCCTGCAGCCGCTGCACCACCGCCGCCTTGTCACCGGGGCGCACCTCGGCGATCACCCGCACGATGCCCACGTCGGCCGCCACCACCTCGCTGGTGCGGCGGGCATCGCCACTGAGCAGCACCACCTCCAGCCCCAGGCGCCGCAGGGCGGCGACGGCGGCGTGGGCCTCGGGTTTGATCGGATCGGCGATGCCGAAGCAGGCCTCGATCCGCCCCGCCACGGCCACGGCGGCCACGCTGCGGGCGGCCCGCTCCAGGCGCGCCACCACCGGATCCAGGCTGGTGGTGTCCAGGCCCGAACTCCGCAGCCAGCGGGGGCTGCCCACCCGCACCTCCTGACCGGCCACGCTGGCCAGCACACCGGATCCGGCCCTGGCCTCGAAGCTCTGCACCGGGGGAGGCGGACCGTCGCCGCTGCGTCTGGAGGCGTAGGTCACGATCGCCTCCGCCAGGGGATGCTCCGAGCGTGATTCAACGTCCGCCACCAGGGCCAGGAGCGTCCCGACCGGCATCCGACCGCCATGGAGCCGCTCGAAATCCGTCACCTCCGGCTGGCCCATGGTCAGGGTGCCGGTCTTGTCGAGCACGATGGTGCGCAGGCCTCCGGCCGTTTCCAGCGCCTCGGCGCTGCGGAAGATCAGGCCGTTCTCGGCCCCCTTGCCGGAGGCCACCATGATCGCCGTGGGGGTGGCCAGGCCGAGGGCGCAGGGGCAGGCGATCACCAGCACGCTGACGAGAAACAGCGTTGCCAGCACCAGGTTGCCGCTGATCAGGAACCAGACGACGAAGGTGGCGATGGCGATGGCGATGACCACCGGCACGAACCAGCCCACCACTTGATCCGCCAGGCGCTGCACCCGGGTTCGGGAGCTCTGGGCCTGGCGCACCAGCGCGACGATGCGGGCCAGCGTCGTGTCGCCACCCACCCGGGTGACGCGGAAGCTGAAGCTGCCGCTGCGGTTCATCGCGGCGCCGATCACCGCGTCCCCGGGGCCCTTCGCCACCGGGGTGGGCTCGCCGGTGAGCATCGATTCCTCCACCCAGGAGCTGCCCTCCACCACCACCCCGTCGAGGGGCAGCTTCTCCCCGGGCCGCACCTGCACCAGGTCCCCCACCTTCACCGTGGTCACCGGCACCTCCGTGGCGATCCCCTCCCGCAGCACCCGGGCCGTGGGGGGCTGGAGCTGCAGCAGCCGCCGGATCGCCTCGGAGGTCTGGCCGCGGGCCCTGGCCTCCAGCAGCCGTCCCAGCAGCACCAGGGTGAGGATCACCGCGGCGGTTTCGTAGTAGACGTCGGCCGGAAGCCCCTCGGCGGTGAGCACCTCCGGGGCCAGCGTGGCCACCAGCGACGCCAGCCAGGCGATGCCGGTGCCGGCGGCCACCAGGGTGTTCATGTCGGCGCTGTGGCGGCGCAGCGACGACCAGGCCCCGCTGAAGAACTCCCGCCCGCACCAGAACAGCACCGGGGTGCTCAGCACCAGCTGGGTCCAGGGGCTGGTGAACCAGGCCGGCAGCCAGTCCAGGTGCATCCCCAGCATGTGGGGCAGGGTGGCCACCACCACCAGCAGGGTGAGCACCGCCGCCAACGAGAGGCGGCGGCGCAGCACGGTGAGCTCACGGGCCAGCTCCCTCTCCATCCCGGTCGGGGGGATGGCCGCCGGCTCGGCGGCGCAGCAGGGGGAGCCCAGAGTGGACTTGCACATCGCGGACGGAGCGCGCCGTTGCCTCAGCCATCACCGTATGGTCTCCCGTGGGCTGGAGAGTCAAGTGGTGGAATCTCCAGGCCAGGGGCCTTCCGGGCGACTTACCAGATCAGTTCCGGCAGCTCCCGGAACACTTTCCGCACCCCCACACTCCACTCGGCGCTGAGGTCCTTGAAGTAGCTGTCCCCCTCACTGAAGCGGCGGCGGTGCAGGATCTCGAAGCGGTCCTTCTCGTAGACGAGCAGGTCGATCGGCATCCCCACCGACAGGTTGCTGCGCATCGTCGAGTCGAAGGACACCAGCACGCACTTGGAGGCCTCCGCCAGCGTGGTTTCGGACTGGATGACACGGTCGATGATCGGCTTGCCGTACTTCGCCTCCCCCGTCTGCAGAAAGGGGGTGTCCTCGCCGGCTTCGATGAAGTTGCCCTCGGCATACATGCGGAACAGCCGCGGCACCTCCCCCCTGATCTGACCGCCCACCAGGAAGGAGGCATTGAAGCTGGAGCCGGAGGCCTTGAGGTAGGGGCCGTCGCGCTGCTCGATCGCCCGCACCGCATCCGACACCAGCACCATCACATCGAACATGGTCCGGGCCGTCCACACCGTCGGCTCCCCGTCGTCGGCTTCGGCCCGCTGGCGCAGCAGACCGATCACCGCCTGGGTTCCGGCCAGGCTGCCGGAACTGAGCAGGACGATCACCCGGTCGCCGGGGCGCTCGACACGGTCATCTTGCAGAAGCTGGCAAAATCGTCCAGCCCCGCATTGGTGCGGGAATCGGAGGCGAACACCATGCCGCTCTCCAGGAGCACCGCCACGCAGTAGGTCATGCCGCCCGCCCCTGGAACGTCCGGACGATGGCCATGGGGATGGGTGACACCTCGCACCTGCTGCGATCACCGCTGCAGTATCGCCTCCGTCGGATGGGTCGCCCCCCACCGGGTGTCGATCCTGCAGCGCCAGTGCTCCGCAGCCCGGGCCTGCGCAAGCACCAGCGTCCAGTACCCCCGTGGCTCGGACAGCATCGGATGGTCGACCTCGCCGCCACCGTCGCCGGGTCCGATCAGGGAGACAGCGCTGGCGTGGGGTGCCAAGATCCGGAATCGGATTCCGGTCGGACACGGTTCCATGTCCGGAAGTTCCATCGGCGCTGCCATGGATTCCGTCCCTGATCAGTTCAGTTTTTCACGAGACATCTGCAGGAATGTGACACAGATTTGCTGCAGACATGCAGCCTTCCAGATAGCACAACTGGCGTGGAGGCAAGCCGACCTAAACTCTCCTTAAAGCTGGAGTGTTGGTGCCATGCAGGCCCCCGGCATGAAGATCGGCGTCCTCGCCCGGCGCAGCGGCGTGACCGTGAAGACCCTGCGGTACTACGCGGATCTGGGGCTGCTGCCGGCGATCGGCCGCAGCGAAGGCGGCTATCGCCTCTTCGCTGAGCAGAGCCTGCAGCGGCTGGAGTTCATCCGCCGCCTCAAGGCCCTCGGTCTCCGCCTGGAGGAGATCCAGGCCTGTCTGGCGGTTCACGACGCCGGTGAGCTGCCCTGCGGCGACATCCGCAGGCAGCTGGAACGTCAGATCGGGCGGATCGATGAGCGGATCCAGGAGTTGCGGCAGCTCAGGGGGGAGCTGCAGGGACTGCTGGCCGGCTGGCAGAGCCACCCACCCAGGCAGGGCGATGAGATCTGCCCCAATCTTCGCGTCTGAGGGCTCGCTCCGGCGAAGGGACGGCCAGGGCCCCTTGACTCTCCAGCCAGGAGGAGACCATACGGTTGCGGTTCCGCCCCCGCTGCCATGGCCCACCGCCGCCGTTCCACCCTCGCGCTCGGCATCCTCGGCGCCCTGACGCTGGGCACCGCCTCCCTGGCCCAGGGCCACGACCATCGCCACCACCATCACCACGCCGCCCCAGCCCCAGCCTCCCAGGCCCACGCCGGCCACGCCCACGACGTGGGGCCCGCCGGTGCCACCTACGACCTGCGCTTCATCGACGGGATGGTGCAGCACCACACGGGCGCCCTGCGGATGAGCGAGTTCGTCTTCGCCATCGGGTCGCCCGGGGTGGGGGCCCTCGCCACCACGATCTGGCGGGAGCAGGCCAGGGAAATCCGGGCCATGGGCCTGTGGCGCAAGGCCTGGTATCCCCAGGCGCCCGTGTATCCGGTGGCCCTGGCCGGCGGCGGCGATCCCGACAGCCTCAGCGGCCTCACCCGCATGAGCCAGGCCCAGATTGAGGGGATGCGGATGATGGGCGAGCCGCCCAGCCCGGACAACCGGGTGGTCTGGTTTCTGGAGGGGATGCTCCACCACCACGGCGGGGCGCTGATCATGGCCCACGACGCCCTGGCCAAGAGCAGCAACCCCACCCTCCGACGCTTCGCCCGGGAGGTGATCGTGGCCCAGCGCGCCGAGATCATCCAGTTGCGGCGGATGCTGGCGACCGAGGGGCTGCACAAACCGGAGTACGGCCGCTACGACGCCCTGTTCGCGCTCTGAGACGGCCCGGACTCCCCCTGCCGACCCTCAGAGCTGCTGCAGCCAGGCCAGCAGCCAGCGCCGCTGCTCCGGGTCCAGGGCCCTGAAGCGCTCCCGGGCAGGGGCCGCTTCCCCTCCGTGCCAGAGAATCGCCTCCTCGAGGCTGCGGGCCCGGCCGTCGTGGAGGAAGCCCACCGACCCATTCACCCGCTGGGCCAGGCCGATGCCCCAGAGCGGCGCCGTGCGCCAGTCCCGCCCCCGCGCCCCCTTCTCGGCCACCCCGTCGTCGAGGCCGGCGCCCATGTCGTGCAGCAGCAGATCGGTGTAGGGCCAGATCGTCTGGCCCTTGATCACCCCGGCCACCGCCTCGGCTGAGCGACCGGTGACCAGCTGGGGCACATGGCAGCGGGCGCACTGCAGGGTGTCGAACAGCTCCCGGCCCCGCCGCACCATGGGGCTGGACGTGGGCAGGCCCGTGCGGGGCGCCCCCAGGGTCTGGCTGTAGTACGTCACCAGGGTCAGCTCCGCCTCATCGATGTCCACCGGCCGCCCCCCATCCGGCCGCTCCGCTGTGGTGAGGCCCATGTCGTTGAGGAAGGCGTCGGCGGTCTGATCGCGCACCGTGGCGGCGATCGCCTTCCAGCCGAAGCGCCCCAGCTGTGGCGTTCCCTCCCCCTGCCCCAGCCAATGGGGACGGCCCGCGATCCCGTCGCCGTCGCGGTCGTCAGGATCGGCGTGCGCCAGGATCGCCGCCTCCGGCACCGCCTCCAGCAGGCCCAGGCCGATCAGGGGAGGCGCCACCCGCAGGGAGCGGGCCACCGAGGGCGCCGAGAGATCGAGGGACGGATCACCCACGAGCTGGAGGTCCGGCCGGCGAAGGCCATCGCTCTCCAGCCAGACCACGGACACGGCCGCATCCGGCCGGGCCCCGAGCACGGCACGGTCCCGCACTTGGTGGCCGAGGCCCGGCACCGGCTGCCCGTTCCGCAGCGCCACCCGCACCAGGGATTCCCCCATCAGCGGCCGCCCCCGGCCGTTGCGCACATGGCAGGCGATGCAGGAGGCGGCATTGAAGCGGGGCCCCAGCCCCGCCCCGGCGTGGCCCTCGAGGGGCACATGGGTGCGATCAAACACCCCATCGGCCACCCTGTGGCGCTCCAGTTCGGCGGGGGTAAGGCCGGCGGCGGGTTGTTCGAAGGAGGCCGAGGTGCGGTTGGCCACCGTCATCGCTCCGGCGGCCTGGCGGGAATCGGCAGCCCCCCAGACCTGCCGCAGGCCGAGGCCCAGCACCACAGCCAACGCCAGCCCGGCCAGCAAGGCGCTCCGCAGAACCCGGGAGGGACAGGCCATCAGGACAGCAGCGGCAGCGACCGCTCCACCAGTGCCGCGGTGCCGTGCAGCTGGTTGATCAGCGCCTCCATCGCCCGACGGGCCGCGGGATCGTCGAGGGCGTCATTGAGGGGGTCCGGCAGCCCCTTGGCCATCGCCAGCGCCGCGGCGCTCCGGCTGTCGATCTGCCGGGCCAGGTCGGGGGCACGGCTGCCGATCAGGTCCAGCAGACCGGTGACCATCAGCACCCGGCGGGCCCCTTCCACATTGGCCACCAGATCCGCCTGGGTGTTGCCGCTGTCGGCACTCTCGAGGGTGCGGGGGTCGCGGGTCCTGAGCGGTTGGGCAAGCTTCCCGTCGCCCCCTTCCTGCAGCAGGCCGATCACGCCCTGCAGCATCTCCTGCACGGCGGCGCCGGCTTCCCCGGGGCTGCTGAACCGGGCACCGAAACCCTGGGGCCCCGACCAGCTGGCCAGCAATCCGGCGGCCTGACGCTGCAGATCATCGGCCGCCAGGCGCAGGTAGAGACGCTCGGCCGGGGTGAGCTGGGCGGCGGTGGGGGGTGTGCCGGTGTGTCCGCCGAAGAGCACCCACTCGATGCCATGGAAGCCCTTGGCGGTCTCGCTGAGGGTGGCGAAGGTGCCGGGGCCGAAGCCGTCGCTGCCCAGTGCGGCGGCCAGGTCCTTGCGGTTCACGGGCCAGTCGTCCATGGCCCCGTCGAAGCCTTCCGTCTCGGCCGGTCCGAAGGTCCAGCTCTCACCGGTCTCCCAGGTCCGGCGCGCCGCCAGCCAGGCCTGACGGGCGGCGGTGAGGTGGGCGTCGGAGGGCTGCTCGGCCAGCCGCTGGATCGCCTCCTGCAGGGTGGCGGTCTGCGCCACCAGCCGGGTGTAGTTCGGTTGCACCACCTGCGCCACGAAGGACCGGGCCACGGCCTGCGGCGTCGGCGCCGTCGTGCCGGGACGTGGATGGCAGGCGCTGATCGCCAGGCCCAGGCAGAGGGGCAGGCCCAGGGCAAGGGTTCGATGGCGGATCCAGGCCATGGTGTCGCGGGGCAGCTCTTGTCACTGTCCGCCCGCCGGGCCGGAGCCGCTGGCGCAAGGGGACCAGGGCACGTGCCTGATGGCACCGGCCAGGGTTCCATTGGTGCTGGCCCTCAGCGGTCGATCCAGGGAAGTTGGCCAGAGACCGACGGCGCCCTGGCCGGCGGAAGAACCGGTCCAGGCCACAAGCCAATGGGCTGATAATAATTATCGTTCTCATCATTGATCCTCTGCCGGAGGGTTCCGTCTCCTCCTCCGGCTGACGTTCAGGCGACGGCCTGAAGGATTTGCCTGCTCTCTCCCGCCACCAGCGCCTCTACTCCATGGCCCTCCCCCTGCGTCAGCTGATTCCGGTCGCCACCGCCGGCCTGCTGGCCCCCCTGGCCCCGCTCGGGGCCAACGCCGGCGAGCTGAACCTGGAGGGCGTCAACCGCTACGCCAGGTCCGGGGCGGGACAGAGCCAGGAGCAGGTCACCAGCATCAACCAGTTCTCCGATGTCAAGCCCACCGACTGGGCCTTCCAGGCCCTGTCGAACCTGATCGAGCGCTACGGCTGCGTCGCCGGTTACCCGAACGGCACCTACAAGGGCGGCCAGGCCATGACCCGCTACGAAGCGGCGGCCCTGCTGAACGCCTGCCTCGACCGGATCACCGAAGTGACCGACGAGCTGAAGCGCCTGATGGCCGAGTTCGAGAAGGAACTGGCCGTGCTGCGCGGCCGGGTGGATGGCCTGGAGGCCAAGGTGGGTGAGCTGGAGGCCACCCAGTTCTCCACCACCACCAAGCTGAGCGGCCAGGCCACCTTCGTGATCGGTGCCAACGCCTTCTCCGGCAGCGACACCCCCAACGTCGATGCCGCCCGGGCCGCCGTGGGGGCCACCACCTTCAGCTATGACATCCAGCTGACCTTCGACACCAGCTTCACGGGTAAGGACCTGCTGCGCGCGGACCTGCGGGCCGGCAACTTCGCCGTTTCCGCCTTCGGCGGCGCCGGGCCCACCGGTGGGCTCTCCATCCTGCAGGTGGCCTTCCAGGAGGACTGCGGCATCGGTGTCGACTGCGGCGACGTGGTGGCGATCAACAGGATCTTCTACCAGTTCCCGATCGGCAGCCAGTTCACCGCCACCTTCGGAGGCCGGTTGGGCCAGGAGGACATGCTCGCCCTCTGGCCGAGCGCCTACCCCTCCAGCACGGTGCTCAACCTGTTCACCCTCAACGGCGCCCCGGCGGCCTACAACTCGAACCTCGGCCCGGGGGCCGGCCTGTGGTGGAAGAGCGGCGGCTTCAGCATCAGCGCCAACTACGTCGCCGCCAACGGTGTCGTGGGCGATCCCAACCTCGGCGGCATCGGCACCGTGGCCTCGGCCGGCACCGGCACGGTGCAGATCGGCTACGCGAAAGAGCAGTGGGGTCTGGCGGCGATCTACTCCCGCATCCAGTCAGGCGTCGGGGTGCCGGGCACCACCCCCTTTACGGGGCTCACCTACGTAGCCAACCCCAACAGCCGCACCGACGCCTTCGGCGTCAGCGGCTACTGGCAGCCGGCCAGCTCCGGCTGGATTCCCTCCATCAGCCTGGGCTGGGGCCTCAACGGCACCAGCTACGACATCGCCCAGGCCCCCGGCGCCCTGCGCACCAGCCAATCCTGGATGGTGGGTCTGCAGTGGGACGACGCCTTCCTCAAGGGCAACGCCCTCGGCATGGCGGTGGGCCAGCCGATCTTCGCGACGGCCCTGGCCGATGGCCAGACGCCCCAGGACGGCAATTTCGCCTGGGAGTGGTGGTACCAGTGGCAGGTCACCGACAACATCAGCGTGACGCCGGCCCTCTTCTACCTGAGCCGGCCCCTGGGGCAGGACACCACCCCCGGCACCACCTTCCGGCAGCTGGGGGGACTGGTGAAGACCAGCTTCCGCTTCTGATCCCGGCCCGCGGGAACGGATGATGAGAGAGACCTGGATGGCCTGGCCACCATGGATCTCACGCCGTTCCTGGACAGCCTGGAGGGCAACACCTTCGATGCGGTGCTGCTCTCGGTGGCGTCCGGGGGAAAGGTGGCGATCGCCATGAAGGGCCGCTTCCTGCTGCGGGCCCTGTGCGAGAGCATCAGCGACCGCCGCCTGATCGGCTGCGCCATCACCCACGAGCAGGGCTGCCTGGATTATCTCGCCCGGGAGCCCTACGACCTGCTGCTCTGCACCGACCACCTGGAGAGCGGCAACGGCTTCGAGCTCACCCGTCGGGCCAAGGAACTCTATCCCGACCTTAAGGCGGTGATGCTGGCCCTCGGGGATGTGATCCCGGCGGAGTACGAGCACGCCCCCTGGCTGGAGGCCGTGGTGGCCGAGGCCGACATCGTCGATGACCAGCGGCCCCTGCAGGCCGCCGTGATCGCCGTGATGGGCCACCACTCCTACCGCAGCCCGTCGCTGCGCTCCGGCAAGCTCCCTTACCTCAGCTGTCCACGGCTGACGCCACGGGAGTACGAGGTGCTCGACCTGCTGGCCAGCGGCCTCAGCGACCGTGAGATCGCCCGGAAGCTGGTGGTGAGCGATGCCACGGCCCGCACCTACACCAAACGGCTGCTCCAGACCCTGGGCGTCAACAACCGCCTGCAGGCCGTGCTCAAGGGGGTGCGTTGCGGGATGGTGCAGCTAGGCTGAATACACGCATTCACATGACTCCATGGCCACCTCCGTTCGCCTGGACCCGGCAACAGAGGCGCGGCTGGATCGGCTGGCCTCCGCAACGGGGCGGACCAAGGCCTTCTATCTGCGGGAGCTGATCGAGCAAGGCCTGGACGACCTGGAGGATGCCTACCTAGGGGCTGCGGCTCTTGAGGCCCACCGTCGTTCTGGGGAGCCGACCATCCCGTTGGAGCAGCTGGTGAGCGACCTTGGCCTGGACGGTTGAGTTCATCCCGGAGGCTGCACGGCAGCTCAACAAGCTGGATCGCGCGGCGGCCGGTCGTATCACTCGGTACCTCCAGGACATGGTGTCCAGTTGCAGTCACCCGCGCCAGAGGGGCAAGGTCCTGACGGCAAACCTGTCCGGCCTATGGCGCTACCGGGTCGGCAACTATCGGGTGATCTGTCAGATCGAAGAGGACCAACTTGTCGTGCTGGTGGTCGGACTCAGCCATCGCAGCGAGGCCTACCGCTGACGCAGCCCGCTGCAGCAAAGCGGCACATCGCTGGTTTGCGTTGCGGTGGTTGGGATGGGTCGCCTGAGATTCGAACTCAGGACCAGTCGGTTAAAAGCCGAATGCTCTACCGCTGAGCTAGCGACCCGATGTAGGTGCCCTGGAGCAGGGACCGATTGAAGGTATCACAGGGGGATAGGGCCGATGGAGGACGCCCCTGCCGTGCCACACGCCTTCCCATCCACCCCTGACGAGGGAGGCCGATGAGGTGGCGAAGTGGGCCGCCTCGGATTCGAACCGAGGACCGATCGGTTAAGAGCCGACTGCTCTACCGCTGAGCTAGCAACCCGCCTGCGTGGAAGCTATCACCCGAGGGCGACCCACCCAAAATTCCGCCACACGAAACCCCATGCCCAGCCCTGACCCCTGGCCCAGCCGCTGGGACGCCCCCCGCATCGACGCCGCCGCCTGGGTGGCCCCGTCAGCGGTGGTGATCGGCGATGTGGAGCTGGCGGCGGGGGCCAGCCTCTGGCCCACCGTCGTGGCCCGGGGGGATGTCTGCGCCATCCGGGTGGGGGAGGGCAGCAACGTGCAGGACGGCGCCGTGCTGCACGGGGACCCGGGCCAGCCCGTGACCATCGGCGCCGACGTCACCATCGGCCACCGGGCCGTCATCCATGGCGCCACGCTGGAGGACGGCTGCCTGATCGGCATCGGCGCCATCGTGCTCAACGGCATCACGGTGGGGGCCGGGGCCCTGGTGGCGGCCGGCGCGGTGGTCACCCGGGATGTGCCCGCCGGCGCCCTGGTGATGGGGGCTCCGGCGGCGGTGAAACGCCAGCTCGATGCCGCTGCGATCGAGGCCCAGCGCCAGCATGCGCATCGTTATCGCCAGCTGGCGGAGGTTCACGCTGGACTCCGTTAGGATCCCGCCATCGTTTTCCCCTCCCCCGCCATGGACCTCCGGCTGCTGCTCGTCGCTGCTCCGATCCTCCTGGCCGTGGGTTGGGCCGCCTTCAACATCGGCCGCGCCGCCGTGGGTCAGCTGCAACTGATGCTCAAGCGCGCCCGCGCCTGATGGTCGTCGTCATCGGTGCCGGCCTGGCCGGCACCGAAGCCGCCTGGCAGATCGCCGAAGCCGGGATTCCGGTGCGGCTGGTGGAGATGCGGCCTGTGCGCCCCTCCCCGGCCCACCACAGCGGTGATTTCGCCGAACTGGTCTGCAGCAACAGCTTCGGCTCCCTCTCCCCCGACCGGGCCGCCGGCCTGCTGCAGGAAGAGTTGCGGCGCCTGGGATCGCTGGTGATCCGCACCGCCGACGTCCATGCGGTGCCCGCTGGCGGCGCCCTGGCCGTCGATCGGGGCCGCTACAGCGCCGCCCTCACCGCCGCCCTTGAAGCCCATCCCCTGGTGACGGTGGAGCGGCGCGAGCAGCTGGCGCTGCCCGACCCGGAGGAGATCGCCGTGCTGGCCACCGGCCCCCTCACCGGCGCCGCCCTGGCCGACGACCTGCTGCGCTTCACCGGCCGGGAGTCCTGCCACTTCTTCGATGCCGCCAGCCCGATCGTGGAGGGGGAGGGCATCGACCTGTCGGTGGCCTTCCGGGCCAGCCGCTACGACAAGGGCGACGCCGACTACATCAACTGCCCCATGGACCGGGAGCAGTACCTCGCCTTCCGCACCGCCCTGCTGGAGGCCGAGAAGGCGGAGCTGAAGGATTTCGAGCAGGAGAGCGCCACCTTCTTCGAGGGCTGCCTGCCGATCGAGGAGCTGGCCCGCCGCGGCGAAGACACCATGCGCTACGGCCCGCTCAAGCCGATCGGTCTCTGGGATCCGCGCTGGGGCGACCTGCACGACCGCGACGTGCGCCGCGCCAAGCGGGCTCATGCGGTGGTGCAACTGCGCCAGGAGGACAGGGACGGCCAGCTCTGGAACCTGGTCGGCTTCCAGACCAACCTGAAATGGGGCGAGCAACAGCGCGTGCTGCGCATGATCCCCGGCCTGGAGAACGCGAGCTTCGTGCGTTTCGGGGTCATGCACCGCAACACCTTCCTGGAATCCCCCGAGCTGCTGCAGCCCAGCCTGCAGTTCCGCCAGCGGCCCACCCTGCTGGCCGCCGGTCAGATCACCGGCACCGAGGGCTACGCCGCCGCGGTGGCTGGCGGCTGGCTGGCCGGCACCAACGCCGTCCGCCTCGTGCGGGGACTGCCGCCCCTGAGCCTGCCGCCCACCACCATGGCCGGCGCCCTGCTGGGCTTCATCAGCGAGGCCGAGCGCAGCCACGGGGCCCGCAAGGGGGGCTTCCAGCCGATGCCCCCCAGCTTCGGCCTGATGCCGGAGCTGCCCACCCGCATCCGCGACAAGCGGCAGCGGTACGGGGCCTACCGCGACCGGGCCCTGGCGGATCTGGCCGCCTGGGACTTGCAGCGCCAGGCCGCAACCTTGGCCGTGGCGGGCTGATCGCTTCCTAGGGTCGGGCCGCTCCCGTTCGCCTGGTTCCGGTGACCGTCACCGTCCCTTCCTCCGCCGCCGCCCCCCTCACCGCGGCCGATGGCCGCCCCTGGGACGTGGTCGTGATCGGCTCAGGGATCGGCGGGCTGGTCACCGCCAGCCAGCTGGCGGCCAAGGGGGCCTCGGTGCTGGTGCTGGAGCGCTACCTGATCCCCGGCGGCAGCGGCGGCAGCTTCCGCCGCGAGGGCTACACCTTCGACGTCGGCGCCTCGATGATCTTCGGCTTCGGCACCCAGGGCCACACCAACCTGCTCACCCGCGCCCTGGCCGACGTGGGCGAGCACTGCGAGACGATCCCCGACCCCGCCCAGCTGGCCTACCACCTGCCCGGCGGCCTGTCGGTGGCGGTCGACCGCGACTACGAGCGCTTCATCGCCGATCTCACCGCCCTGTTTCCCCATGAGGCCAAGGGGATCCGCGCCTTCTACGACACCTGCTGGCAGGTGTTCCGCTGCCTCGATGCGATGCCGCTGCTGTCGCTGGAGGACCCCGCCTACCTGGCCAAGGTGTTCTTCCGCGCGCCCCTGGCCTGCCTGGGGCTGGCCCGCTGGCTGCCGGTGAACGTGGGCGCTGTGGCCCGTGCGCACATCAGCGATCCGGCCCTGCTCAAGTTCATCGACATGGAGTGCTTCTGCTGGTCGGTGATGCCCGCCGATCGCACCCCGATGATCAACGCCGGCATGGTGTTCTCCGATCGCCACGCCGGCGGCATCAACTACCCCAAAGGCGGCGTCGGGGTGATCGCCGAGAAGCTGGTGACGGGCCTGCGCCGCCATGGCGGCGCCATCCACTACCGCTCGCGGGTCGTGAAGGTGCTGCTGGAGGGCGAGGGAACCCAGGCGCGCGCCGTGGGGGTGAAGCTGGCCGGCGGCGAGGAGATCCGCGCTCGGCGGGTGGTGAGCAACGCCACCCGCTGGGACACCTTCGGCTCCCTGGTGGACGAGGCCCACACCCCGGCGGCCGAGCAGACCTGGCGGCGGCGCTACAGGCCCTCCTCCTCCTTCCTCTCCCTGCACCTGGGGGTGCGGGCCGAGGCGATCCCCCCCGGCAGCCATGTCCACCACCTGCTGCTGGAGCGCTGGGAGGACATGGAAGCCGAGCAGGGCGTGATCTTCGTCTCGATTCCCACCCTGCTGGACCCCTCCCTGGCCCCGGCCGGCCACCACATCGTGCACACCTTCACCCCATCGTCGATGGAGGTCTGGCAGGGGCTCGCCCCGGGAGCCTACCGGGCCGCCAAGGAGGCCGCCGCCACCCGACTGATCCGGCGCCTGGAGGCGATCCTGCCGGGGCTGGAGGGGGCCATCACCCACCGGGAGATCGGCACCCCCCGCAGCCACCGCCGCTTCCTGGGCCGCCACGGCGGCAGCTACGGGCCGGTGCCGGCCCTGCGGCTGCCGGGCCTGCTGCCGATGCCCTTCAACCGCACCGCCATCCCCGACCTCTACTGCGTCGGCGATTCCTGTTTCCCCGGCCAGGGCCTCAATGCGGTGGCCTTCAGCGGCTTCGCCTGCGCCCACCGCATCGGTGCCGACCTGGGCCTCAACCCCTGGAACCTGCCGGCGTGAAGCACCCCATGGTTCCCGATCACCGCCTGCACTGCGTCGTGCGGCCGCAGCCGCCGGCCGCCGGCGAGGGGCTGCGGCTGGGGATCTGGCAGGGGAGCGGCAGCGCCGGCACCCCCGAGGCCGTCGACGAGAACCTGGAGCGGCTGGAGCAGGTCTGCGAACTGGCGGCGGGCCACGGGGTGCAGCTGCTGGCCTTCCCCGAGCTCTACCTGAGCGGCTACATCGTCACGCCCGCCATCGCGCGGCAGCTGGCCGAACCCGTGGACGGCCCCAGCCTGGCTCGGGTGGCCGCCGCGGCGCACCGCCACGGCCTGGCCGTGGCCTGTCCCTACCCCGAACGGGCGACCGTGGCCGGTGAGGAGCGCTTCTACGACGCCATCGCCCTGTTCGACCGGGACGGCCACCTGCTGCGCAACTACCGCAAGACCCACCTCTGGGGACCGGACGAGAAGCGCTGCTGGAGCGCCGGCTACCGCCATCCCGAGGAGGGGGCGGCCTTCACGGTGCAGCCGGTGAACGGGGTGGGGGTGGGCCTGCTCAACTGCTACGAGGCCGAGTTTCCCGAACTCACCCGTCGCCTGGCGCTGGAGGGGGCCCGGCTGGTGCTGATCCCCACGGCCGCTGATGCCTGGGCCGAGCTGAGCACCGGTGAGCGCACCGACCGGCCCTACCCGGACGTGTCCCGCACCCTGATCCCGGCCCATGCCTTCCAGAACGGCTGCTTCGTGGCCTACGCCAACCGCTGCGGCGAGGAGACCGTGAACGGGCGTGTGATGGCGGCCTACCTGGGCAATAGCGTCATCTGCGGCCCCCATGGCGATGTGCTGGCGGCCGCCCGGCCCGAGCCGACCCTGCTGATCGCCGACTGCCGGCCCGGCGAGTACGGCCCCACCCACCCCGCCGCCACCCGTTACCACGAGGATCTGCGGCCCGATCTCTACTGACAGCGGCCCCCGGCCGGCCACGCTGGAGCAGGGGCGCCGGTAAACTTTGTAAACATTTATTGCGTATCCATGGCGGCTCCGATTCCCAGCTCCACCGACCTGGCGCGCTACCTGGAGGCCCGCGGTGAGATGGGCAAGCCCTGGGTCTGGCACCTGCTGCGGCTCAGCAAGCTCAAGGAGGCCAAGGACACCATGGAGCCCAATGAGTACGTCGAACGGCTCGGCGAAGTCCATGCCGACCTGATGCAGCTGGGCGAGTTCTGGAAGGGGCGGGAGGCGGAGGTGTTCGGAGGCCGCTACCAGCCCACCCAGGTCATCGAGCCCCTGCCCGGTTCCCCAGACGACCGATGAGCCCCGCCCCGACGGCCCAGCGCTATCCGATGGCGCCGCTGATCCGGTTCACCCTGCTGGCCCTCTACCTGGCCCTGGTCCTGCCCCTGCCGGTGCTGGCGCCAGAAGCCCTGCAACGTCCCCTGCTGCTGGCCGCCAGCGCCGGCCTGCTGCTGGTGCTCGCCATCACCAGTGAGCGAGTGGAGCTCGACGAACGGGAGCTGCGGGTGGGCCATCCCCCCTGGTGCTCCTGGCTGCTGCGGCGCGGCTGGCAGCTGCCCTGGGATCGCATCACCGCCCTCACCCCGGTCACCACCAGCCAGGGGGGCAGGGTCTACTACGTGCGCAGCGCGGGCGAGCAGGGGGAACGCAGCGGCGCCGCCTGGCTGCTGCCCCAGCGGGTGGCCCGCTTCGAGGACTTTCTGGAGCGCTTCAGTGCCGCCACCGGCATCACCACCAAGGGGGTCGGCCGGATCAGCCCACCCTGGACCTACCGGCTGCTGGCCCTGCTCTGCGGTCTCCTGCTGGCGGGGGAAGCCGCGGCCCTGGTCCTGCGGCCCGCCTGAGCAGGTCCTACCAACCTGTCGGACCAGGGCCTAGTTGAGGCGGGAGGAACTGATGGGGGAAGCCACCAGCAGACCGGAGCCGGAGGCGCCGGATCCCTCCTCGTTGAGCTCGGGCAGGGTGTCGAGGCTGAAGCGATAGCCCTGCTGGCGCATCGTTTCGATCGCGCCACCCTCGCCGAGGCCGGCCTGTTCGAGCTTGCGGCGCAGGGTGAGCACCTGGGTGTCGACCGAGCGGGGGCCGCCACTGAAGGGGGGCCAGGCCATGCGCAGCAGTTCCTGGCGGCTCCGCACCACCCCCGGGGGCATCAGCAGGGCGCAGAGCAGGGCGAACTCCCGCGGGCTGAGCTCCACAGGCTGGTCCCGCAGGGTGACCTGGCGCAGCAGCAGGTGCACCTCCAGGGGGCCCACGCAGACCCGTTCCTGAAGGCCGCTGCCGCTGCGGCGCAGCAGGGTCCGGCAGCGGGCCGCCAGCTCTTCAAGCCCAAAGGGCTTGCGCAGCACGTCATCGGCGCCGGCATCGAGCAGGGCCACCACGGGCTCCGAGCCGGAGCGGGCCGTGAGCACCATCACCTGGCAGTGCAGCTGGGCGGCGAGGCGCAGGGCCGAGGTCTCCTCGAGCAGTTCGGCGCTCACCAGCAGATCGGGGGATTGCTCCTGGCAGATCTCCAGGGCTTCGCGGGCGGTGGCGACGGCCGCGGCTAGGTGGCCATCCTGTCGCAGACGCTGGGCCAGAACGGTGCGGAGCGTCGCGTGGGGATCCACGACGAGAACCCTCCGAGGGGTTCCTCCTGGATCAGTCAGCTTGTCCTGGGCCACGGGCATCTCCTCGGCATCACGATGAAATCAGAAGCGGAAGTGCCGACAGCCGATTGAGTGTCCCAACGCTAACTGGAAATGTGCGGAGACGCCGGTGGCGGGCGATGCCTTGTCAACTGTCCGCTCCCGGATGACGGTCCCGGCACGGCAGGATGGAGCCATCTGCCGGCTATCGCCGCCACAATGACGCCAGGGGCCCGCCCCCAGCCATGACAGCACTCCAACACCCCGACGCGATCCGCCACTTCCAGTCCCTGTGTGATGCCTGCCAGGCCCTGTCCGACCGTCACCACGGACCCTCCGAGCTGCGCCTGTATGCGGACGGCTACCTGCATGCCCTGCGCCGCACGGCCGTGCTGGATCACCATTCCCAGCGGCGGCTGGAGGAGCTGATCGACCGCTGGATCCAGGACCCGTCCAGCTTCCTGGGGCCCGACGGCCAGCCCAGACTGCTGATGGAGCGCAGCCGCTACTGAGCAGCCCGAGGCAACCGGGCCGCCGTCATCCGATGGGAAGGGGGCCTCAGGAGGCCAGCGCCACTTCCAGTTTCTCGCGCAGCTCGCCGCTGTTGTACATCTCGATCAGGATGTCCGAGCCGCCCAGGAACTCGCCTTTCACATACACCTGGGGGATGGTGGGCCAGTCGGAGAACTCCTTGATCCCCTGGCGGATCTCCATGTCGGAGAGGACGTCGAACGTCTCGAAAGGCACACCGAGCGACCGTAGGATCTGGACGACGTTGTTAGAGAATCCACACTGAGGCATCAATTTGTTGCCTTTCATGAAGACCATCACCGGGCTGGCGCTGATCAGGGCGTCGATGCGTTGACGGGTGCTGGCATCCATGGTCGGAATCGTGAAGGGGAACGTCAGGAGGGAAGGGAGGTCTGCAGCGCCAGGGCATGGATCGCCTCGCTGGCCAGCTCGCTGCGCAGGGCGCCGTAGACGAGCTGGTGCTGGCGCACCCGGTTGAGGCCGGCGAAGGCACCGGACACCACCTTCACCTGCAGGTGATCGCCACCCCCGGTGAGATCCTCCACCTCGACGGCGGCATCGGGGAGCGCGCGCAGGATCGCGTCCTTGACCTGCTCCGGTTGCACCATGGCGGCGGGGATCGGGGAGATGACGGAAGGCTGGAATCTAAGGACGATCACCCACCGGCGGTCGATCCCGGAGCGGTGTAGGGGGTGATCACGAAACCCAGCTCCACCAGCTGCTGGTAGGCCTTGCGGCCGCCCTCGTTGGTGGGGGTCATGATCTTCACCACCTCCACCAGCAGGGGGATCGCCACCTCGGGCTCGTTCTGGCGGCGGAACAGGGCCGCCAGCCGCAGGTTGGACTCGGCCAGCAGCGTCAGGGCCTCCCGCCCCTTGTCGTCCATCTCGCGGGGGATGCGGGCGTCGAGACCGCGGAAGGAACCGCTCAGGTCGCGGTAGAAGCCGAGCAGGCGGCGGCTGGCATCGCGGGCCAGGTCGTAGAGGCGCCGGCCCTCGGCCAGGTTGCCGCTGGCCACGGCAGAATCACCCCGCGACAGGAGGGTCTTCACCGAGGAGAGGTTGAGATCGGTGCCGGCGGGCTGGACCGTCTGGGGGGTGGCCTGGGCCCGGGCCGGCGGCTGCAGGAGCGGCTGGGCGAGGGCCAGCAGGGCCAGGCAGCTGCCGCAGACCCCGGCCAGGCCCGATGGCCGGGCGGATCGAAGGGAAGAAACGGCGGAAGGCCTGATCACGTCGACGCCTGACGGGTAACGGCCGAACTTTACGGGGAGCCGATCGGGCGACCCACCACGGCGCGGGCCGCTTGCTCGGCCGACTCCATGGCGGCGGCGAGCTCGGCGCTGAAGTCCAGGGCCGCCTGGCGACCCTGGCCCTCCGCCCGCAGGGGGCGGCCGAAGCAGAGGGAAGCCCGATCGCCGGGGCGGGGATCGGCATGGCCGTAGGCGATGCCCACCGGGACCACCGGCACCTCCACCCCCTGGCTGGCGGCCAGCAGGGCCAGGCGGGCCAGGCCCTGGTGCAGGCGGATCGGGCCGTCCTCGCGGCGGATGCGGCCCTCGGGAAACACCACCAGCTGCTGTCCGCAGGCCAGCAGCTCCACGGAGAACCGCAGGCTGGCCAGGGTGGGGCGCCCCTGGTTGACGGGAAAACAGCCGAGACGGTGCAGGAACCAACCTTGCAGCCCCTTCATCTCATCGGCCGTGACCATGAAGCGGCAGTCCCGGCCCGTGACCCGGCGGCCGGCCGCCCAGGGAAGCATCAGCGCGTCCCAGCGGGCCCGGTGGGTGGGGGCCAGCAGCACGGCGCCGTCGCGGGGCAGGTGCTCGCGATCGAGCACCGTCAGCTCACTGAAATAGCCCTGGAGAGCCAGATCGATGGTGACCACCATCGCCACCGGGGACAGCCAGGGGCTGATGCCGTTGCAGAGGGAACGCTCCCGCCGGCTGATCACCGGGGAAAGGCCTGGTCCGGAGGGCGTCTGCGCCGCCAACACTCTTGATTCGGCAGAACATCGATGTCGAAGTTAGGGGCTGGATCCCCCCCTTGCCGGCCGGCGACGGGCAGTTGGGCCTGCGGCCGCTCCCCCGGTGACCGATACGGTGCGGTCAGGATCGCTTCAGCCACCTGCCGCCCATGGCCAGCCTCGGGGTCAACATCGACCACATCGCCAACGTGCGGCAGGCCCGCCGCACCGTGGAGCCCGATCCGGTGCGCTGCGCCCTGCTGGCCGAGCTGGGCGGCGCTGACGGCATCACCGTGCACCTGCGGGAGGATCGGCGCCACATCCAGGACCGGGACGTGGAGCTGCTGCGGGCCACCGTCCGCACCCGGCTGAACCTGGAGATGGCCGCCACCACCGAGATGGAGGCGATCGCCCTGCGGGTGCGGCCCGACATGGTGACCCTGGTGCCGGAACGCCGGGAGGAGGTGACCACCGAAGGGGGCCTGGACGTGGCCGGCCAGCGGGACGCCCTCGCTGCGATGGTGGGCCGGCTGATGGAGGCGGGCATCAGCGTCAGCCTGTTCGTCGACCCCGACGACGCCCAGCTGGAGGCCAGCCGCCAGTGCGGCGCCCGCTGGGTGGAACTGCACACCGGCGCCTACGCGGAGGCCACCTGGGGGGAGCAGACCTTCCAGCTGGCCAGGATCAGCGAAGCCACCGCCATCGCCCGGGGCCTCGGCCTGCGGGTCAACGCCGGCCATGGCCTCACGTATCACAACGTCGAACCGATCGCCGCGATCGAGGGGATGGAGGAACTGAACATCGGCCACACGATCGTGGCCCGCGCCCTGGTGGTCGGCCTGCAGGAGGCGGTGCGCCAGATGCGGGCGCTGGTGCAGAATCCCCGCCGCGACCCGCTGTTCGGCGACCGCCAGCCCTGAGGCCCCTTCCGCCATGACCCGCTACCACTTCGTCGCCGCCAGCCGCGCCTTCCTGCTCGAGGAGGAACCCCTGGAAGAGGTGCTGCGCGAGCGCAGGCGCAACTACGCCGAGAAGGACAAGGCCATCGACTTCTGGCTTCTGGAGCGCCCCGCCTTCCTGGAGGCCGCCGAGCTGGCCGCCGGCCTGGCCGCCGTGCCCCGGCCGGCGGCGGCGGTGGTGTCCACCGACGAGAAGTTCATCACCTTCATGAAGCTGCGGCTGGAATTCGTGGCCGTGGGCAGCTTCGAGGCCCCCAGCGCCACCATTCCCGAGCCGCTGGCCACCCTCGACTGACCCAGGGGCGGGGCCGGGCGCCGGCAATCAGAACAGACCCAGAAAACGGCGCCGGGGGGGATCGTCCTGCTCCGATGCGGCGGGACTGGGTTTGCCCTGGCCGCCGTCCTGCTGGTAACGCGGCTTGCTGTCGCCGATGGTGAGGGGGGCTTCCTTGTTCTTCCACCAGATCCAGTCCCGGATCGGCGGCGTGTTCTGCAGTTCCCAGCGGGTCAGGCCCAGCCCCAGCCGGGAGGACGCATCCAGCAGCACGTCCAGCATCTGCTCGCCGTCACTGCAACGGGCCAGGGCCTCGTTGGTGCGCTTCGCCCCGTCGAGGGCCTTCACCAGGGCGTTGACGCGCTGGGTGACCGGCAGATCCTTCAGGTCCATCGCCCGTTGCCTCCTGGGGTGCACCGAGGCCGCACCGTATCAGCGCTGGAGCCCCGCCGCCGCCCGCGGGGGTGACAGAAGCCCACTCCAGAGGCAACACTTGGGGGGAAGCTTCCTTCTTGATGACGTTCCCGGACCGGCGTCCACCCCATCAACGTCCTCCCCACCACTGGGTCATCGGCGATGTGCATGGATGTGCGGAAGCTCTGCAACGCCTTCTGGTCCAGTTGCCGGTCGGTGATCGCCTCGTGTTCTGCGGCGATGTCATCAACCGCGGCTCCCGCATCGAGGAGTCCATGGAACTGGTCTGGGACCTGGTGCGTCGCCAGCGGGCGGTGTGGCTCAAGGGCAACCATGAGCGGGACCTGGTGCGTCAGCTCGACACGGGCCTGGCGCCCGGCCGTCCCGACCTGAATGGCAACGACACCTACCGCCAGCTCGGAGCGGCCCGCTGCCGCCTGTGGCGCGACCGCCTCGACCAGCTGCCCCTCGCCTACTGGGGACAGGGCTGGGTGGCCACCCATGCCGGCTTCGATCCCCGCACCTGGCAGCCCGACCTCAACGTCAGGCTGGCCTTCTGGCAGGCCTACGACGACCGCTTCGGCGAGGTGATCGTCGGCCACACGCCGGGTCCAGGCCTGCGGCGCGTGGGCTCGATCGTCCTGCTCGACACCGGTGCCTGCTACGGCGGCGACCTCACCGCCTACTGCCCCGAAACGCGGCAGACCCGCCAGGTCAGCAACGGGGCAGTGGCGGGCAGCCCAGTGGCGGCCCCATCCCCCGGCTCGGTGATGAGCCGCGCCCTCTGAGCCCGCCCCTTTGCTGACGGTCTTTCGCAGCAACCGGGCCGAGGTCCTGGCACGCCTGCTGGCCGCCCAGCTTCGTCTGTACCCGCCCGATCCGTTCGAGCAGGTCCAGGTGGTGGTCAACACCTGGCCCACCAGCCGCTGGCTCGGCGAGCAGCTGGCCGAACACCTCGGCGGCATCGCCGCCAATCTGCGCTTTCCCTTCCCGGGCAGCCACCTGCGCCAGCTGGTCGACCAGTTGCTGGCCCCCGCCGGCGAGGCTCCCACGGCCGGGACCGTCGATCCCTGGCGTGCCGACCGGCTCGTCTGGCCCCTGCTGGGCCTGCTGCCGGCGGTCACTGCCGCACCGGAAGGGGAGCCGCTGCGCCGCTGGCTCGCCGACAGGGGGTCGGCAGCCCGGCTGGAACTGGGCCACTGGCAGCTGGGGCGGGCGATCGCCGATGCCTTCGACGACTACGCCCTCTACCGGCCCGAGCTGCTGCGGGCCTGGGAGGGCGGGCAGGCGATCGATGGCCACGGCCGGCCGCTGCCCGACAGCCAGCTCTGGCAGCCCCTCCTTTACCGCGCCCTGCTGGCGGAGCTGGGCGCCCAACCGTTCGGCCGCCGGGTGCAGGAGCTGATCGCCCGGCTGCGCCGCGGCGGCCCCTGCCCCGACGCGGGCGGCGCCCCCCTGCGACTCTTCGGCCTGAGCAGCATGGCGCCGATCCAGGTGCAGCTCCTGCAGGCCCTCAGCCGGCACCGGAATGTGGACCTCTACCTGCTGACGCCCTGCCGCGATCTCTGGCAGCGCTGCGGCGAGCGCCGCCGGGAGCTGAGCGACGCCCTGGCCCTGCGCCAGCCGCTCGACGCCGCCTGGCTGCTGGAGGCCCCTGGGCTGGAGGCCCGCTTCGGCCGTCTGGGGGGGGAGTTCCAGCAGCTGCTGGAGGGCACCGGCGAAGCCCAGCTGGGGGAGGAGCAGGAACGGGACCTCTTTTTCTGGCCCGCCAGCGGCCATGCACCGCCCCCCCTGCTGGCCCAGCTGCAGGAGCAGCTGGCCGATCCAGACAGGATCCCTTCGCTGGCCCTGGACCCGGAGGACCACTCCCTGGAGTTCCACGCCTGTCCCGGTCGCCTGCGCCAGGTGCAGATCGTGCGCGACCGCCTGCTGCAGCTCCTGGCGGCCGACCCCGGCCTCGAACCGCGGGACATCCTGGTGATGACACCCGACATCGACGGATTCGCCCCCCTGGTGGCGTCGGTGTTCGGCGATGCCCACGCCACGGAGGTGGAACTCCCCTGGCGCCTCACCGACCGCAGCCAGCAGGACGGGGCGGGGATGGCCAGCACCCTGCTGCTGCTCCTGGAGCTGGCCGGCACCCGGCTGACCGCCACCGGCCTGGAGACCCTGCTGGGCTGCGGGCCCCTGCTCGAGCGGTTCGGCCTTGACCTTGGCGAGGCGGCCCGCCTGGTGGAGGCGCTGCAGGAGGCGGGCTTCCGCTGGGGCCTGGACGGCCAGGAGAAGGACCCGCCCTGCCACAGCCTGGCCTGGACGATCGACCGGCTGCTGCTCGGCCTGGTGCTGCCCGCCGCCCCGGGCCTGGCGCCCGGGGAAACGGCCCCCTGGGAGGCCGGAGTGCCCCTGGAGCTGACCGGCCGCTGGCTGCACCTGCTGGGGCAGCTGCGCCATGGGCTGGGGGAGCTGCGCCGGGGCGGAACGGTCGGCGTCTGGGCGGAGCGGCTGCGGCGGTTGATCGATGACCTCTTCGGTGCATCGGGCGACGCCGCCGGCGAGCGGACCCACCTGATGGTGGCCATCGACGCCTGGCAGACGGCCGCCGCTGCCTGCACCCTGTCCCTGGAGGCGCCGGTGGTGGCCGCCGTGCTGCGGGAGCTGCTCGGGGCCGAGAGCGGACGCTTCGGCCACCGCAGCGGCGCCCTCACCATAAGTGCCCTCGAACCGATGCGGGCCATCCCCTACCGGGTGATCGTGCTGATGGGGCTGGATGCGGGCCTGTTTCCCCGGCCCGGCGACCGGCCCGCCTTCCACCTGATGGAGGGCCAGCGCCAGCTTGGCGATCCCCACCCCGCCGACCAGGACCGCTATGTGCTGATGGAGGCCCTGCTCTCCGCCCGGGACCATCTGCTGCTGAGCTGGAGCTGCCGCGACGACCGCACCGGCGCCGTCCTGCCGCCCTCCGGACCGGTGGGCCATTGGCTGCAGTGGCTGGCCGGCCAGCTGGATGGGGAGGCCATGGGGCGGCTGCTGGTGGAGCACGCCGCCAACCCCCTCGACCGGCGCAACTTCCTGCCCGCAGGCGGGCGGGAGGCCCCCAGCTGCGACCGGCGGCTGCTGGAGGCGGTGCGCCGCCTGGCCGGCGATCGGCCGACCCCACCCGTGGCGCTGCTGGCCGGAGCAACCCCCCGGGAGGCTCCCCCCGCCGGCGACGGCGAAGCCTATGCCGACCTGCGGGACTGGCTGGTGGCGCCCCAGAAGCATTGGCTGCGGTCCCTGGGCCTGCGGCCCGGGGAGTGGGAGAAGCGAGTCGACGACCTTGAGGCCCTGGCCCTGGAGGAGAGGCAGCGCTCCTCCCTGCTGCGGGGGAGCCTCAGCGAGGCGGACACCAGCGGGGAGGCCCCCCTTGAGGCCGCCGACTGGCTCGAGCGGCACCGGGGCCAGGGCCTGCTGCCGCCCGGAGCGGCGGGCCCCCTGGAGGCGCAGCTCCTGCAGCGCCGCTGGGCGGGCCTGCTGAATGCCCTGGAGACCCTCGGCCCGCCCCGGCGCCCCAGCCACCACTGGGGCCCCTGGCAGGCCGCGATCCCCTGGCGGGGCGACGCCGTCGTGCTGGCCCACACGGCCCAGGCCCGGGTCAGCCACCGGCTGGAACTCTGGCTCCAGCTCCTGCTGGCCAGCGCCGCCGGTGCCGCCCCGCGCCGGGGGGTGCTGATCGCCCGGGACGGCGATGGATATGTGCCGGTGCTGGAGCTCACGGCACCGGACCTGGAGGCGGCACGGGACGAACTGGAGCGTCTGGCCGGCCTGCAGCGGCAGTGGCGCAGCCGGGGATGGCCGGTGCCGCCGGAAACGGGCTGGAGCCACGCGGCGGGCGAGCGCAAGCGGCCGGGCCAGGGACGGGCCAAGGCCGCCAGCACCTGGGAGGGTTCCGGCTTCCACGCCGGTGAGCGGGATCGGGCCGAGATGGAGGCCTGCTTCGGCCCTGGCCTTGCGGCGGACGATCTGCTGACGCCGGACGTCCTGGCCCTGGCGGCCGACCTCTTCTCCCCCCTGCTGGCGGCGGAGGTGGAGCGATGACCGTCGCCGCCGACAGCACCTCCGGGCCCGAGCGCTTCGAGGCCAACGACGTCAGCCTCGATGACGGCGTCGTGCTGCTGGAGGCCAGCGCCGGCACCGGCAAGACCTTCGCCCTGGCCCATCTGGTGCTGCGGCTCCTGGCCGAGAAGCGGATCGGTCTGCGGGAACTGCTGGTGGTGACCTACACCAACGCGGCGGCGGCGGAACTGCGCGATCGCATCGGCCGCCGGCTCCAGCAGGCCCTCACCGGCCTCCAGCCCCCAGACGGCTGGGCGGCGCCCGATCCGGTGCTGGCCGAATGGCTGGAGCGCCAGCCCGGGGAGAGTGGCGCCCGCGCCACCGTGCAGGGCCTGCTGCTGCTGGCCCTCGAGGAGCTCGATGCCGCCGACATCACCACCATCCACGGCTTCTGCCAGCGCACCCTGCGGCGCCACGCCATGGAGGCCGCCCGCCCCCCTGAACTGACGCTGGAGACCGACGCCGCTGACCTGGTGCGCCAGGTCGCCCACGACTACTGGCAGCAGCAGGTGCTGGCCCTTCCCCTGCACCTGGTGGAGGGGCTGGCGGCGGCCATCGACCTCGGGGATCTGGAGCGGCTGCTGCTGCTGCTCGATGGCGACCCCGGCCTGGCCCTCGATCCCCTGCCGGCGGACCTGGGCCGGGAGCGCCCGCTGGCGGAGCAGCTGGAGGCGCTGTGGGAGGAGCCCTGGGCTCGGTTCCGGCAGGCCTGGTCGGCCGAAGGCCGGGACCTGGAGCAGGCCTTCCGCGCCGCCGCCACCGAATGGAGGGCCGCCGGTGGCAGCGCTACCACGCCCTATGCCGTCAGGCCCCGAAGCGATCGCAGCGAGCTGGTCGACGCCTGGCTCGCAGAGCAGCCCGAAGGGGGCAGCTACGCCGCCCTGATGGCCCAGAAGGAACTGGGGTCCTATTTCCACCCCGAGCCCTTCTGCCGGGCGGCGCGGAAAGCGGAAGGGGCGGAGCGGGAAATCCGGCTGCCCGGCCACGGGCTCCTGGAGGCGGTGGCCGCCGTGCGGGAGGGTCCGGCGGAGGCGGTGCTGCTGCATGGCTGCCACTGGGGGCGGGCGGAGCTGGCCCGGCGCCGGGCCCGCAGCGGCAGCATCGGCTTCGCCCAGCTGCTGGAGGGGCTCGACCCCGGCCCGGACGCCACGGCCCCCACCCCCCTGCTGCGGGCGGTGGGGCAGCGCTACCGGGCCGCCCTGATCGATGAATTCCAGGACACTGACCCGGTCCAGTGGCGGATCCTGAAGCTGGCCTTCCCCGGCGACGCCCACCTGCTGGTGATGGTGGGGGATCCGAAGCAGGCCATCTACCGCTTCCGCGGCGGCGATCTGGACACCTACCGGCTGGCCCGCCGCAGCGCGGCGCGCGTGCTGGCGCTGCAGGAGAACCGCCGCTCGACTCCGGTGCTGATCGGGAGCCTGAACGGCCTGATGACGCTGTCGGGCCTGCCCCGCTCCGGCCTGCCGGTGCCGGCGGTGCTGGCCCGTTCACGGCGAAGCGGGCCCGACGACATGGCGCCGGTGCGCCTGCTCTGGCTGGGGGGGGATCGGGGGGCGGGCGATTCCCTGCCGAGCCGGGGTGGCCTGGAGGACCGTCTGCCCGCCCTGGTGGCTAACGCCGTCCTGGAGCTGCTGGAGCAGGCCCCCGCCCTGGCGTTCGGCGACGGGCGGCCCCCCTCGCCCCTGCGGGCGAGCGACATCGCCCTGCTGGTCCACAACCACCGCCAGGCGGAGGACCTGCGCAGCGCCCTGGAGCGGCGGCACATCGCCAGCCGGCTGGTGAGCAAGGCCGATGTGTTCGCCAGCCCGGCCGCCACCGCCCTGCAGCGGCTGCTCGATGCCCTGGCCGATCCGGCTGATCCGGGCCGCCTGCGGCTGTTGGCCGCCTCCCCCCTGCTGGGCTGGTCGGCACGGCGGATCGCCGAAGCCGCTCCGGCTGAGTGGAGTGAACTGGCCGGCCGGTTCCAGGCCCTGGCCCGGGACCTGCCCCATCAGGGACCGCTCGGGGTGCTCTCGCGGCTGGTGGACGGGGAGGGGCTGGCCCGACTGAGCGTCAGCGGCCGGCTGCTGGCCGACCTGCAGCAGGTGGCCGAGCTGCTCCAGGAGCGACTGCACGTCGAACGGCTCTCCCTGGTGGCCGCCGCCGACTGGCTGCGGCGCCTGCGCCTCGACCAGACCCGGGCCAGCGGCACCATCCCGGAGTCGCACCAGGCCCACAGCGACAAGGCCGATGAGGCGGTGACGGTGATCACGGTGCACCGCAGCAAGGGACTGGAGTTCCCCGTGGTGATCTGTCCCTACCTCTGGCAGGCGGCGGGCACCCCCGCCGCCGGTGGCCACCGGGTGGGACTCCGCTGGCATCCGTCCGGTGGCGCGGGCGCCCGACTCGACCTGCACCTCCGTCCCGTCTGGGGGCAGGGATGGCAGGCGCTGCGCCAGCACCGGGACGCGGAACGGGCCGAGCGGGAGCGGCTGGCCTACGTGGCCGTCACCCGGGCCCAGCACCTGCTGCTGCTCGCCTGGGGGCCGGCGAAGGGCCAGCAGGCGAATCCCCTGTTCCCCTGGCTCTTCCCAGGCGACCCCCTTCCCGACCCCGAGGACGATGGCCCCTTCAGCGGGCGCAGCGACGGGGACTGGCAGGCGCGGCTTCTGGCGGAGATCGAGCGTCGGGGGCTGGGCCTGGAGCTGCACCAGGGCGCCGCGGAGCCGGGCCCCCCGCGCACCCTGGCGCCGGCACCGGCGGCGGTGGAGGCCCTGCGCTGCGGACCGGTGCCCCGGCGCACCCTGGACACCAGCTGGGGCCGCAGCAGCTACACGGGCTGGACCCGCGCCGCCCACGGCGCCGTCGTCTCGGAGGCGGCCCTCGATGAAGGCCGCGACACCAGCGATCCCAGCCCCGAAGGCGAGGCTCCGGAAGGGGGCGACGTGGCCCTGTGGCCGGAGCAGGGTCCCCTGGCCGGTTTCGCCCGCGGTCCGGGGGCCGGGGACTGTCTGCACCGGATGCTGGAGCAGCTGGACTACCGGGTTCCCACCGACTCGCCCGCCAGCCGGGAACTGGTGGAACGGGAGCTGCGCCGGGCCGGGCTGGAGACGGAAGACCTGGAGCCCCTGCTGCGGGGCCTGGAGCAGGTGCGCCTCACCCCCTTCGGCGGCGGGCTGGGGTCCCTGCGGGTGGCCGATCTGGGGCCGGAGCGCCGGCTCAATGAACTCAGCTTCGACCTCACCCTCGGCTTCGCCAGGGCGGCGGAGCTGGCGGCGGCCTTCGCCGACCATCCCGGCGGCGCCTTCGGTGCGGCCTACGCCGCCACCGTGGGCAGCCTGCCGGTGGCCAGCCGCGGCTTCCTCACCGGCTCGATCGACCTGGTCTTCACCGCCAGCGATGCCGATGGCCAGGAGCGCTGGTGGGTGGCCGACTGGAAGAGCAACTGGCTGGGCCGGCGGGATGGCGAGGGCAGGCCCCTGGCCTGCGGCCCCCGCCACTACGGCCGGGAGGCGATGGCCGCCCTGATGGCCCAGAGCCACTACCCCCTCCAGGCCCACCTCTACCTGGTGGCCCTGCACCGCTACCTGGCCTGGCGCCTGCCCGGCTACGACCCCGAGCGCCATCTGGGGGGGTACGCCTACGTCTTCCTGCGCGGAGCGCCCGGGGAAGCGGGGGCACAGGCGCCGGGCGGAGCCGTGCCGGGGATGTTCGTGGAGCGGCCGCCCCTGGGGAGGCTTCTGGCCCTCGACGGGGCCCTGGGCGGCCATGCCGCCGCCGACAGTGTCGAGGGGGCGTCATGAGAGGCCCCCTCCTCCCCACCCCCCAGCCCTGGGTGGCAGCCCTGGCCCTCGGCCTGGCCGAAGCCCTGCCCCGCCTGCACGGCACCCCCGCCGATCCCCTGGTCGGCGAACTGATCGCCGCCCTCACCGCGGCCCTGGCCCGGGGCGAGCTGGAGCTGGATCTGCGGGGCCCGAGACCGGTGGAAGTGAGCGAAGGAGCCTGGCCGGACGGGCACCGCCGGGCCCTGGCGGCCAGTCCGCTTTGCGTCGATCCGGACGGCCCCCTGGCCCTCGAGGACGATCGTCTGCAGTGGCGCCGCTGGCAGCGGCAGCGGCAGGCGGTGATTGGAGCCCTGATCGCCCGTGCCGGGGCCCTGGAGCCGGACGCCGTCGGCGAGGCCACCGGCCCTGCGGCTCCCAGCGATGCGGAGCCTGGCCCTGCGGAGCCCGGCGCCCCCTGGAGCCTCGATGGCCGGCAGCGGCAGGCGGTGGCAGCGGTGCTTCGCCACGGGCTGGTGCTTCTTGAAGGGGGACCCGGCACCGGCAAGACCAGCACGGTGGCGGCGATGATCGCGGCCCACCGGGCCAGCCAGCCCGACGCCCGCGTCCATCTGGCGGCACCCACCGGCAAGGCGGCGGGCCGGCTGCGGGCCGCCACCGGCGGCACCCTTCCCTGCACCACCCTGCACCGGCTGCTGGAGAGCCGCGGCGACCGTTTCGGCCGCCACCGCGGCCGGCCCCTCGAGCTCGACCTGCTGGTGGTGGATGAGGTCTCGATGGTGGATCTGGCACTGATGGGGGCCCTGCTGGAGGCCCTGCCCAGCACCTGTCGGCTGGTGCTGGTGGGCGACCCGGCCCAGCTGCCGCCGATCGCCCCCGGGGCCGTGCTGGAGGACCTGCAGCGGCCCGAACACCGCCACCGGCTGGGGGACGCCGCCATCACCCTGACCACCACCTACCGCAACGCCGGGGCCATCGCCGCCGTGGCCGCCGCCCTGCGCCAGGGGCTGGGGGCCGCCCCGTGCCCGCAGGATCCGGATCCGATCGCCCCCATCCGCCCCCTGCTCCAGGGCCTGGAAAGCACCGACAACCTCCAGTGGCGCCCCTGCTCCCCTCGGACCCTGCCGCCAGAGCTGCTGGAGCGGCTGCGCCGCCACCAGGCCGAGCTGGCCCGGCTGGCGGGGCGCTGCCGGCCGGGCTCCAACCGGGGATGCCAGGCCCTGCTGGCCGAGCGGGACCGCCTGCTGGTGATGGCGCCCCAGCGCCAGGGCCGCTGGGGTCTGGAGGCGATCCATCGGACCCTGCTGGGGGGCCGTCGGGACGGGGATCTTCAGGATCTGCCCCCGGGCACCCCCGTTCTCTGCCGCCGCAACCTGCCGGAACTGGACCTGGCCAATGGGGATGTGGGCGTGCTCGTGGGCGGCCCCGGGCCCTCGGCCCGCCTGCTGTTCGGGGACGGGGAGGGGGAGCCGCTCTGGATCCACCCCGGCCAGCTGGGCGGCGCCGCTGAACCGGCCCTGGCCCTGACGGTCCACAAGGCCCAGGGCAGCGAGGCCGAGGAGGTGATCGTGCTGCTGCCCAGCGGCGCCGCCCGCGACGGGCGGCTGCTCTACACCGCCCTGACCCGGGCCCGTCAGAGGGCTCTGCTGCTCAGCGCCGGGGAGGACGGCCCCGCGGCCGCGGGGGCACCGTAAGGCTTCTTCATTCATCGCCACAGCCGGCAATGTGTCTACGAAAAGTGAACCTCACAGAGACAGCTCCGACCCCCGTTCCATACTTCGTCCATCGGCGCGGTTTCCCCGGGCCGAACTCACCGGAGCCCCTGCTCCAATAGTCTCCACCGCTGGGATCTCTCCCTTTTCGGGAGCCCCTTGATTCCTCGAGTCCCCCCTTGAGGAATGCCCTCCTGCATCGTCACGAAGGCGCGAACCGGCCCCACCGGCTCACACCTTTCAGGTGCCCCGAGGTCGACAGGGACAACCCCATGGATTCCCTGGCCCCAGGTGGTTCCGGTCAGTCTTTTTTCTCACCTCCCTCTCCCCCTCCCGCCGCCATCGTTCCGGACCTGTTGACCCTGTCGTTCGCCGTGCCGTTCACCGTGCCACTGACGGTGCCTCTGTCAGCGATCCCTCCAGAGTGACGCGATGACGGAACGGACCCAGCGGCCCTGGGGATGGTTCGAGACCCTCGCCACGGGCCCCGGCTACCTGGTCAAGCGCCTGAGGATCACGGCGGGACAACGCATCAGCCTGCAGCGCCACCGCCAGCGCAGCGAACACTGGGTTGTGGCGACGGGCGAAGGGGTGATGGAAGTCGACGGCGGCTTGATCACCGCCTGCCCCGGCGCCACCCTGTTCGTGCCCCGGGGCGGCCTGCACCGAGCGTCGGCTGGGGCCACCGACCTGGAGATCATCGAAGTGCAGCTGGGCGAGGAGCTGCGGGAGGAGGACATTGAGCGTTTCGACGACGATTACGGCAGGGTGGTAAAGTCTCATTTCAACCTTTGAGCAAGGGCAAGGCAGCCCGGGTGCACGGCACCCATCTCCAACGGTTCGCTGCCGGCCTGCGTTGAAAAGGATTCACCAGGCTCCCGCATCCCGTGACCCAGATCATTGACGGCAGCACCCTCGTCGGTGCTGCCGATTCCCAGGCGGCCCTCGCGCAGCCCTGCGAGGCCGAGACGGCCTCGTCCACCATTTCCCTGGGGAGCGACACCGCGCTCGATTTCCCCGAAGCGCCGGAATCCGCCCTTACCCAGGTCGTCATCCCTTCCGATGACGCCGTTACCGAAGCACCCGCGACAGAAACGGCAGCCACTGAACCGACTGCCACCGAGACGGCAGCTCCTGTCAGCGCCTTCGCCGCCTTCGGCCTGCGCCGGGAGCTGCTGGATGGCCTGGCGGCCATCGGCTTCGAGGAGCCCTCACCCATCCAGAAGGCCGCCATCCCCGAACTGATGCTCGGCCGCGACCTGGTGGGCCAGGCCCAGACCGGCACCGGCAAGACGGCCGCCTTCGGCCTGCCCCTGCTGGAGCGCCTCGATCCCGGCCAGCGCACCCCCCAGGTGCTCGTGCTCACCCCCACCCGCGAACTGGCGATGCAGGTGGCGGAGGCTTTCAACAGCTACGCCGCCTGCATGAAGGGCGTCAAGGTGCTGCCCGTCTATGGCGGCGCCGACTTCCGCGACCAGATCCAGCAGCTGCGCCGGGGCGTTCAGATCGTCGTGGGCACCCCCGGGCGGGTGATGGACCACATGCGCCAGGGCACCCTCGACCTCTCCGGCCTGCGCAGCCTGGTGCTGGACGAGGCCGATGAGATGCTGCGCATGGGCTTCATCGACGACGTCAAGTGGGTGCTCGAGCAGCTGCCCGCCGAGCGTCAGGTGGTGCTGTTCTCCGCCACCATGCCCCCGGAGATCCGGCGGATCTCCCAGAACCACCTGAAGAACCCGGCGGAGGTCACCATCCGCCAGAAGGCCGCCGACGGCCGCCGCATCCGCCAGCGGCATCTGGTGGTCAACGGTCCCCAGAAGCTCGAGGCCCTCGAACGGGTGCTGGAAGCCGAGGGCAGCGAAGGGGTGATCATCTTCGCCCGCACCAAGGCCATCACCCTGACGGTGGCCGAGTCCCTCGAGCAGCACGGCTACGACGTGGCGGTGCTCAACGGCGACGTTCCCCAGACCCAGCGGGAGCGCACGATCGAGCGACTCCGGGATGGCCGCGTCAACGTGCTGGTGGCTACGGATGTGGCCGCCCGGGGCCTCGACGTCGACCGCATCGGCCTGGTCATCAACTACGACATCCCCTTCGACGGGGAGGCCTACGTGCACCGCATCGGCCGCACCGGCCGCGCCGGGCGCAGCGGTGAGGCGATCCTGTTCCTCACGCCCCGGGAGCGGCGCTTCCTCGGCGGTCTGGAGCGGGCGGTGAACCAGCCCATCGAACCGATGGAGGTGCCGGGTAACGCCAGCATCAACCAGCATCGGCTCGACCGCCTGCGCCAGAAACTCACCGCCGCCCTCCAGCAGCCCGCCTGCAATCCCGAGGAGCGGGCCCTGCTGGGTGAGATCCTGCAGCGGGTGGCCCAGGAACAGGCCTGCACCCCCGAACAGCTGGCCCTGGCCGCCCTCGAGCTCGGACTGGGGGGCAAACCCCTGCTGCTCCAGGGCGAGGAGCGCTGGGGCCAGGGCCGTGCCGGTGCCCCCACGCGGGAGCGTGACCGCGGCGAGCGGGACCGGGGCGGGGAACGCCGCCCCTTCAACGACCGTCACCAGGAACGCGGCGAGGACGGTCCCGAGGACAACATGGAACGGTTCCGCATCGAGGTGGGCTGGCGGGATCGGGTCAAGCCCGGCAACATTGTCGGCGCCATCGCCAATGAGTCCGGCCTGGCCGGACGATCGATCGGGAAGATCCGCATCTTCGACGCCCACAGCACCGTCGACCTGCCCAAGGGCATGCCCGACGACGTCTTCGCCGACCTGCGTCGCCTGCGGGTGATGAACAAGGAACTTCAGATCTCCCGGCTGGGCTCCTGACATCCCCTCAGCGGCGCTCCTCACGCCAGTCGCCCATGCCTACCCAGCAGCGGCCCCCTTTGGCTTCCCTCCGTTCCCGGCGCCTGCCGGGCCTGGCCGGGCTGGTCCTCGGCATGGTGGCTCTGGCGTCCTTCGGGCCGCTGGAGCGCCGGGCAGAGGCGGCCTCCGGCCCCATCCTCGAGGTGGTGCGCTCCATCTGCCTCTCGGCCTTCGAGACGGAGCTGGCCCAGTCCGGGAAGAAAGCCCCGGACGGGATGGCCAGCTTCGCCTGCGACTGCGTCGCCGATCGCATCTCGAGCGGCAGCAGCATCGCCTCGGCCCGCAGCAGCTGCCGGGACGCCACCTCGAAGCGGTATCCGATCTGAAGCCGGATCAGGCGCCTGGGCAGGCCATCAGGCGCAGAGGCGGGTGACCTGCTCACAGGCCGTCACCTGGAGCTCGCTGACCGAAAGCTGTTCCACGGCGGCGATCAGGGTCATCTGGACCTCGTGACTTTCGCTGGCCACCAGGACCTGCAGCAGGTCGAAAAGATCCTGGGAACCGAGCTCTCCGTCCTCACGCCAGGTGAGGCTCCAGGGCACAGGGGCGGCTTTCATGGGATCAACTGGATCAGGGTTTGCTGACAATGGAGCGTCGCGGGCGGGGGCGGGGAGATTTTTTTGTTTTCCTTCGCATCTGCTTCAAGCTTCGCCATGGAGCCCCGGGGCTCGGTTGTAGGCTTCCGGGAATTCCACGCCGCTCTGGCTCCCTTCGGCACGCATCGACGGCTCAGGCCCAACAGAACCGGACCCGACCCAGGGACCGTTCTGAGCTCCATGCCGACCGCCTGCTTTCCCTGGGATTCCCGACACCGGAGGAATCCGTTCCAGCTTTTTCTTTGAATGACCATCTACGTCGGCAACCTCTCGTTCCAGGCCGAACGCGAGGACCTTCTCGATCTCTTCGGCCAGTACGGCGAGGTCCGTCAGTGCAGCCTGCCCCTCGACCGTGAGACCGGCCGCAAGCGCGGCTTCGCCTTCATCGAACTCGCCGACGATGCGTCCGAGCAGAAGGCCATCGACGACCTCCAGGACGTCGAATGGATGGGTCGCATGATCCGTGTCAACAAGGCCACCCCCCGTGAGGGTGGCGGCGGCGGCGGCGGTGGTCGCTCCGGCGGCGGCTACGGCGGTGGCGGAGGTCGCCCCGGTGGCGGCGGTGGCCGCTCCGGTGGTGGCGGCGGTGGTGGTTACGGCGGCGGCGGTGGCGGCGGCGGCAATCGCTGGTGAGTCCGGCGGCGGCCATGGCCGTTGATGGCCCCCCGGGGCCAGCCCCGACAGCGGCAGGGCTGCGACGCCTGCTGCGCAGCCTGCGGCCCCACCGCAGGCTCGTCGGCTTGGCGGCCGCCTGCTCGATCCTCAACAAGCTCTTCGACCTGGCGCCCCCGGTCCTGATCGGCCTGGCGGTCGATGTGGTGGTCCAACAGCGCACGTCCTGGCTGGCCGGTCTCGGCTTCACCACCGTGCCTGGCCAGCTGGGTGTGCTGGCGGTGCTCTCGTTCCTGATCTGGAGCGCCGAGTCCCTGTTCGAATATCTCTACGCCCTGCTCTGGAGACGCCTCGCCCAGACGGTGCAGCATGAACTGCGCATCGAGGCCTACGACCACCTCCAGCACCTGGAGATGGGCTTCTTCGAGGCCGGCAGCAGCGGGCGTCTGCTCACCGTCCTCAACGACGACATCAACCAGCTGGAGCGCTTCCTCGACCAGGGCGCCAACGAGATCCTGCAGCTGATCACCACCGTTGTGGCGGTGGGCGGGGCCATGGTGATCCTCTCCCCCACGGTGGCCGGCGTCTCCTTCCTGCCGATCCCGGTGATCCTCTGGGGCTCGCTCCGCTTCCAGCGGCGCCTGGCCCCCCGCTACCGGGAGGTGCGCGAGCGGGCCGGCGACCTGGCCAGCCTGCTGAGCAACAACCTCGGCGGCATGCTCACCATCAAGAGCTACGCCGCGGAGGAGTGGGAGAAGCAGCGGCTGATCACCCTGAGCCAGGCCTACCGGGCCAGCAACGGCCGCGCCATCCGCCTGTCGGCCGCCTTCATCCCCCTGATCCGGTTCGCGATCCTCTTCGCCTTCATCGCCATCCTCGTGATCGGCGGACTGCAGGCCTGGAGGGGTGCCATCGCCATCGGCACCTATTCGTTTCTCGTCTTCATCACCCAGCGGCTGCTGTGGCCCCTGACCACCCTGGGCCGCACCCTCGACGACTACCAGCGCGCCATGGCCTCCACCCACCGGGTGATGGACCTGCTGGACACCCCCGTCGCGATCCCCAGCGGCAGCCTGCCGCTGCCCATCGCCGACGTCCGCGGCCAGATCCGCTTCGAGGCAGTCGATTTCGCCTACGCCGGCCGTGAGCGGCTTCTCTCCTCGTTCAACCTCGACATTCCCGCCGGCGCCACCGTGGGGATCGTGGGGGCCACGGGTTCCGGCAAGAGCACGATCGTCAAGCTGCTGCTGCGGCTCTACCCCATCGAGGGCGGGCGGATCCTGCTCGACGGCCTGGCGATCGAGCAGCTCTCCCTGCAGGACCTGCGCCGGGCCATCGGCCTGGTCAGCCAGGAGGTGTTCCTGTTCCACGGCACCGTGGCCGAGAACATCGCCTATGGCAGCTTCGCCGCCACCCGTGCGGCCATCGAACGGGCAGCTGGCCTGGCCGAGGCGGCGGGCTTCATCGAGGCGCTGCCCCAGGGGTACGACACCCTGGTGGGGGAGCGTGGCCTGCGCCTGTCCGGGGGCCAGCGGCAGCGCATCGCCCTGGCCCGGGCGATCCTCAAGGATCCGCCGGTGCTGGTGCTGGATGAGGCCACCGCCGCCGTCGACAACGAAACCGAGGCGGCGATCCAGCGCTCCCTCGATCGGATCACGGCCTCTCGCACCACCCTGGTGATCGCCCACCGCCTCAGCACGGTGCGCCACGCCGACCGCATCGTGGTCATGGAACAGGGCCGCATCGTCGAGAGCGGCGGGCATGACGAACTGCTGGCCAGGAACGGCGCCTACGCGGCCCTCTGGCGGGTGCAGACGGGGCTGAGGCCGGAGGAGGCCCTGCGCTGATCCCGGTGGGCTTAGCGTGGTTTCAATGAAGATTTCTCAACCCAGGAACGGGGCCAAGGCCAGGACGGCAGCCAAGCCAAGGGCGTCCCGCCGGCGCACGCCCGTGCTCCTGGCCGTGGTCTGCGGTCTGGGGGCAGGTCTGCTGCTGGCCGGACCCCTGGCCCAGCTGATCTCGGCCAGGGCCACCGCCGGGGGTAACCCGGCGCTGACCAATCCCTTCGCCGCCTGGAGCGGCGGCATGGACGGTCAGGACGTCCTGATCCTGGGCACCGACGTGGGCGGCGGCAACACCGATGTGATCGCCACCCTGCGCATCGATGGCAAGCGCACCAGCATCACCCAGATCCCCCGCGACACCTACATCGAGGCCGAGAGTTTCGGTCCGGTCAAAATCAACGCCCTCTACAGCCTGGGCGGCATCGAGGCGGTGAAGCGGGAGATCTCGCACCGGCTCGGCCGCCCCATCCAGCACCACCTTGTCGTCAACCTCTCCTCGATCCGCCAGATGGCCGATGTGCTCGGGGGCATCGAGGTGGACGTTCCCAAGCGCATGCTCTACGTCGACCGCAGCCAGGGACTGTCCATCGATCTGCAACCCGGGGTGCAGACCCTGCGCGGCAAGGATCTGGAGGGTTTCCTGCGCTTCCGCCACGACGAGACCGGCGACCTGGGGCGCATGGACCGCCAGCAGCTGGCCCTGAAGTCCCTGTTCCGCAAACTCACCCGGCCCGAGTACCTGGTGCGGCTGCCGGCCCTGATGATGGCCGCCCGCAAGGACCTCAAGACCGACCTCGGCCCCATGGAGCTCGGGGGCCTGATCACGGCCATGGGCAGCACCCAGCTCGACACCGAGCGGCTGGACGGCCGCCCCTTCTACAAGGACGGCATCAGCTACTGGGACGCCGTCTGGCCGGCACCGGAGAACGACCCGCTGGAGGCCGGCAACGAGGGCCAGGCCAACGCTACGAACGGCCGCCACCGTTTCCTTTTCTGACCTCCTCGGCCGGGGCCGGGGCCTCGTCCCCCCCTCGGGCGGGTGGCCGTCGCGGTCGGAGAGGGTGATCAGGGCCAGACCCAGAGCCATCAGGACCGGCACCGGGCTGGAGACCGCCACGGTGACGCCGAGGGCCGCCGTGAACCAGATCGAGGCGGCACTGCTCAGGCCCCGCACCTCCGGAACGCCGTGCTTCGAGCGCACCGGAGGCACCAGGATCTCGCCGGCCCCAAGGAAGCCGATGCCCGCCGCCACCCCCTGGATCACCCGGCTGCGGGCCTGGGCATCGGGACCGGCGGCCAGGACCATCAGGCAGGCACTCATCCCCACCAGCACATGAACCCGCTGTCGGTTGGGGTGGGCGCGGCTGCCGTGGTGCGCCCGGTTGATGCCCACCGCGAGTCCGCAGAGCACCGCCATCCCCAGCCGCAGCAGGGCCTCCAGATCCGGGCTCAGCGAGAGGACCATGGCTGTCCGCGGCACGGTGGGAGGTCATCAACCATGGCGCATCGGCTCCCGGCCGTGGACCATGGGCCTCCATAGGCTCCTGCCAGCCCAGCGCCTCGAGGTCCGTGCGGTCCGCCCTGCTTCGCAACAGCCTGAGGCTCGGGGTGGCCGCCTTCCTCACCGCCGCCCTGTCGCTCTGGTTCGAGCGGATCGCCTACGTCTGGTACCCGATGCTGGCCGTGGTCACGGTCATGGAGGACGGTGACGACCTCAGCCTCCAGGCCGCCAGGGTGCGGGTCTTCGGCACCATCACCGGCGGGCTGGTCACCTTCCTGGTCCACACCCTGCTCTCCGGCTGGCCGGGGGTGCTGGTGTCACTGCTGCTGATGCTGCCCCTGCTGCGCTGGCTCGGCTGGCAGTCGGCCGCCGGGACCGCGACGCTGGTGAGCCTGATGTTCCTGATGATCCCCAGCCATGTGGCCCTGAACTGGGACTACGTGTTCAACCGCACCCTGGACACGGCCGTCGGCTGCGTGATCGCCATCGTGGTGGGCCTGCTCTTCTGGCCCCGGCGGGGATTCGACCGGCTGGTGCGCCTGGAGGACGGGCTGCGCCAGGGCTATGCCGCCCAGCTGGAGCAGCAGCGGGACTGGCTCGAGGGCCGGGGCGAACGGCCCCAGCCCCTGCCCCCGGCCAGGCTCAGCCGCGACCTGGTGGCGATGGAACAGCTGCTGGCCCAGGAGCGCCGTGGCCCCCACGGCCAGCGCCTGCAGCGGCAGCACTGGTCGCAGCGGCTGCAGCTGTGGGGCGCGGTCCAGCACCACTGGGTGCAGTGGGAGCGCCTGCTGGGCGGTCTCCCCGACCGGCTGGGCCAGGACGCGGAGCCCGGCGATCCCCTGCGAGCCGGCATGGCGCGCATGGCCGCCCTGCTCCGGGGGGAGACCCTTCCGGCCCTGGCCCCGGACCCCGCACCCTGGCAGACCCTGGCCCGGCGCCGTTCCCTGCCGCTGCTGCCCCTGCTGGCCCTGGCCCAGGAGCAGCATCCGCTGCTGGCCAGCCTGCGGACCCTGAGCCTGGTGGCCCGATGCTGATCCGCCGCTCCGAACTGCGCCTGGCCCTGCCGGCCGGCCTGATGAACGGCCTGGGGTCCCTGGCCCCCCTCGCCTACGGCTTCTACGCGCCGATGGCCGTGCTGGTGGTCTGCACCGGCACCTACGGGGGCTCCATCGGCCTGGGCCGCCAGCGGCTGCTGGGGTCGCTGGTGGGGGGGGTGGTGCTGGTGGTCGCCTACACCGGCCTCAGTCACCTGCCCCTGCCCCTGGGGCTGAGCCTGTCCCTGATCGCGATGCGGCTGCTGGGGGCGGCGCTGGGCCTGGAGGTGGGGTACGAGGTGGGCAGCAACATCATCGTGATGGGCTGGCTGGTCCACGACGGTGAACTGGGGCTGTGGGTCCCGGTGCGGCTGTTCTGGACGGCGGCCAGCATCCTGGTGGCCCTGCTGTGCCTGCGGCTCTTCTGGCCCGACCTGGCGGTGGAGGGCAACCGCCAGCGGCTGCGCCGGTTCCTGGCCGAGCTCGGCGGGGCCCTCACCGCCCAGGCCGACCGCCTCGAGGCGCCGGCCGTCCCGGCGCCGCCGGGGGCCCTGGTGGCCGCCCGGCAGCTTGAACTGGAGACGGCCCAGGGGCTACGGCGCCAACTGGTGGCGCTGCGTCAGGCCATGCCGGCGGTGGCCGATGAGCTCGGCAACAATCCCACCAGCCATGCCACGTTCCGGCTGTTCCAGCTCCTCAACGGGGCCGGCTCCCAGCTGGTCGGTGTGGTCGACGGGCTGCGGCTCCTCGAGCACACCCCGGCGGATCGGGGCCCCCTGGAGGGACTCCACGGCGCCCAGGCCGAACTGCTGCGCTCCGTGGCCGGGCGCCTGGAGCAGTGGCGCCAATGCCTGGAGGTGCCCCACCGCCACCGGCCGAAGCCACCCGCCAAGGCCATGACACCTCCGGCCCGCTGGGGGGACCTGGAGCGCTCGCTCCACGATCCGGACCTGGACCGTTTCGATCTGCCCCTGCTGCAGCGCAATGCCAGCCGGCTCATGCTCTGCGGCCAGGCCCTGCGCAGCATCGAGCAGGCGGAGCACAGCTGGCGGGCCCTGGGGGGGGCCAGCGGCTGACGCCATGGCTGGAGCGCGCCCGTCCCCACCGCAGGCCCCCGGATGTCGCCGGGCGCTGGCGCAGGTGCTGCTGCTGCTGGCCGCAGCCGGATCCGGCAGCGCCGAACCGCTCGCCCCCGGGCCCACGGCTGACCCGGCGCCACCGGAGCCGCCCCTGGTCCGCCTGGAGCCAGGCTGGGGCAACCTCCAGCAGGGCCTGGGTCTGCCGGCCTGGGTGGATCTGGACCTGGAGGTCCTGGCCGAACCGATGGCCAACCCCGTCGGCGGTCTGGTGAAGCAGGCGAACTGGATCCAGCAGACGACCCTGGCCCTCACCCTGCGAGCTCCCGCCGGCGAGGCGGCGGCAGAATGGAAGCGATGGGCGATGCATCTGGCCATCGCCGCCTACAACGGCGACCCCAGCTACGCCCAGCGACTGGGGGCGGCACTGCCCCTGCAGGAGGTGGCCAACCCGGTGGGGTTCTGGCCCACCCGCGCCAGCCTGGAGCGCCGCTCCGACGACGGCCGCTGGAGCCTGGAGGCGGGCCTGGTGGGCATGGATCCGGACCTGTTCAGCACGCCGATCGAGGACTTCTACGTCCACGACGCCCTCAACGGGGCGCCGGTGCTGTTCACGATTCCGAACTTCCCCGTCTTTCCCGTGGCCGCCCCGGGCGCCCTGCTGGTGCTGCGGCCCACCCCGGCCACCACCCTGCGGCTGGCCAGCTTCAACCTGGCCGCCACCGACGAGGTCGCCAGGCTCCTCGGGACCGCCAGCGGCCTTCCCCCCAGCCGGGGCTGGACCCACCAGCTGCAGTGGAGCTACGCGGCCCCCTGGCTCAACCGCGGGCTGGGGGTCCCGATCGCCGCCTGCCGAGAGCGAGAGGCCCTCAGGCCCCGGGGACGGAGCTGCGGCCAGCCGGTAGCGGTGGAACGGCAGCTTCCCGGCGGGCTGCTGCAGCTGGCGGCCTATGCCGGCACCGGGCCGAAGCGGGGCCTGTACGGCAGCGCCACCGTGCCCGTGGCTCTGCCCTGGGGCCTCGACCACCGGCTCTGGGCCGCCACCGCCGCGGGCTTCGACACCGCCGCCAATCCCACCCCCAGCTACATCGGCGGCGGCCTGGTGAGCCAGGGGGTGCTCCCCGGCCGTCCCCTCGACCTGCTGATCCTCGGCGTGGCCCGCACCGGGTTCAGTCCGGTCAGCAAGCCGGGTCTGAGCCACGAGGGGGTGGTGGAGCTGGGCTACCAGATCCGGTTCAACCAATCCTTCAACCTCCAGCCCAGCCTCCAGTGGATCCTCAATCCGGGGGGGGCCGGCCGCGTGCCGGGCCTGTTCGCGGCGGGCCTGCAGCTGGGTTTCAGCTTTTAGGAGCCGGAGATGCCGATGTCGAACAAACTGGGCGCCGGATGGGGGGAACGGGAGGCCATGGGGGGCAGCGAAACGGGGCGGCCCCTGGCCAGGTGGATCCTTGCCGGGATGGTGCCCGGGATGGTGCTGAGCCTCGGCCTTGGGCCCGTCGCGGGCCAACCCCTACCGGCGGCCAGCGCCGGCGACGTGCGACGCCTCGAACGCCGCTGGAACGACCTGGATCGCCAGATCCGTGCCCTCGAGGAGCTGCTCCCCGGCGAGGCGGCGCCGCTCCCCGCTGACGGGGCCCCCAGGCCGCCGCTGCCGGAGGCGCTGCTGGGGCCTGCGGAATCCAGCGCGATTCCCGGGCCACCGCAGGGCAGCGTCCCCCTTCCGCCCCTCGCACTGCCGGAGGCCGGCAACCTTCGCCCGGGCCAGCTTCAGTCCCTGAGTCTGGAACAGTCGCTGGCGATCGGTTTCGCCAACAGTCCCGACCTGCAGGCCCGGCGCGAAGGGGTGGCGGCGGCCCTCGCCGAACTGCAGAGCCAGATGGGCACCTACTGGCCCAGGATCTCCGCCTACGCCGCCGGCGGCACCGACCAGGCGAGCACCAGCTTCTTCTCCCCCACCGGCACCGGGATCCTATTCCCTATTCCATCAGCCCCCCTGTTCATCCCCCCCGGCGGCAGGGGCTCCTTCAACAGCAACGCCAACGGGCTCTCCGGAGGCCTGGGGCTGCGCTATGACCTGCTCGACCTCGCCCGCAGCCCGAAGACACGGGCCGCCCTGGCACGGCTGCGCGGCAGCCGGCTGGACTACGCCGATGGCCTGCGGCGGCTGCAGCTGTCCCTGAGCGAGAGCTACTACCGGCTGCAGCGGGCCGACCAGCTGGTCCGCATCCGCGAGGCGGTGGTGCGCAACGACCTGTTGATCCTGCAGGACAGCCTCGATCTCAAGCAGGCCGGGCTGGTGCCCCGGCTCGACGTGCTGCGGCGGCAGGCGATCGAAGCGGAGGGCCAGGAGCAGCTGATCGCCGCCCTGGCGGAACGGGCGGTCGCCCGACGCCGGCTGGCGGCCCTGCTCAACCTGCCGCCCCAGCTGACCCCCACCGCCAGCGACCCGATCCGCCTGCAGCCACGCTGGCCCCTCGACCTGGAGGCCAGCCTGCTGGCCTCCTTCCGGGACAACCCGGAACTCGAAGCCCTGCTGGCCACCCGCGAGGCGCTGCTGCGCCAGAAGGACGCGGTCGCCGCCGAGCTGCTGCCGAAGCTGTCGCTGTTCGCGAGCGCCGGCGCCGGCGCCAGCAACGCCAACAACTGGAACGTGCGCGTCGCCGACGGCGGTTGCTGCGGCGCCACGGTGCCCACCTCCCTCAACACCTACGGCACCGACTGGTCGGTGGGTCTGGCGGTGAGCTGGCTGCTCTTCGACGCCGGCACCGCGGCGGTGGCCCAGCAGTACGCCGCCCAGCGCAACGACATCCGGCTGCGGATCGAGCAGGCCTTCCTTGGCCACGAGGCCAGCCTGGCGCGGCTGGTGGCCGCCCGGCGTGGCGTGACGGCGAGTCTGGAGGCCTTCCGCGATGCCCGTCTGCGCTACCAGGCGGGACTGAGCAACGAGCTGGATCTCTCCAACACCCAGGAGCGGCTGATCGCCAGCCTGGTCCTGCGGCTGGAAGCCACCGTGAACGTGAACATCACCTACGCCCAGCTGCTGCGCGAACTGCTGCCCATGCCCACGGATCCGGATGCCGCGGTTCCGGCGCGCCTGCAATGGAGCCCATGACGATGCCCCCCGAAGCGATCGATGCCGCCGATGCGCGTCGCGACGGCAGTCTGCGGCTCGGTCAGGTGGTCGCCCTGCTGCTGGTGTCGCTGCCGCTGCTGCTGATGCTGCAGCCCTACCAGTGGCTCTCGGCCCTCGGCTTCCGCCTCCAGCAGGCCTGGCCCCTGGGCGGGGATCGGGGCATCCCCGGCGGCAGCCTCCTGCTCGTGTTCGCCGGCACGGTGCTGCTGACCCTGCTGGCGAACGGCCCCCTGAAGGGTGGCCGCGGGGGCGGACTCACCGGGGTGCTGGCCCTGCAGCTGGAGCGGGTGCACCAGGGTCCCGCCCGCACCGCGGCCCTCGCCTCCCTGGATCTCAGGCGCCAGCTGGCCCGGTTGCCGCTGCTGCTGCTCACCCACGGCGCCAGCCTCACCGTGGGGCTGGAATCCCCCTCCGCCTCCCTGGGGGCGAGCCTGCTGCTGGCGCTGCGGGAGCGGGTGGCCCCCCTGAAACGTCTGCCGCTGCCGGTGCTCCTGGCGACCGGCGCCGGGGCCGGCCTGGGCATCGCCTTCAACTCCGTCCTGCTGGGGGTCACCTATGCCATCGAAGAGCTCTGCCGCCAGCGCTCCGCGGCGCTCATCAACGGAACCCTGCTGACCGCGGGGGCGGGCGTCATGCTCGGGGTCGCCACCGGCCTCTGGGCCAGCACACCGGACGCGGCCCCCGCCCACCATGCCGGCGTCAGCCTGCTGGTGGGCGGGGGGCCCCACCTGATCGCACCCGCCCTGCTGCTCACCCTCGCGGCGGGATGGCTGGGGGGAGTGTTCAGCGGCGCCACCGCCTGGATGGCGGGGTGCTGGGGCCGCTGGCTCGCCGGGCCGGCCAAGGCGGGGGGATCGGGCTTGCCCAGGCCGCTGATCTGGGCGCTGCTCGCCGCCCTGGTGATCAGCCTGGCGGCCATCGCCAGCGATGGCTGGAGCCTCAACGACGGCCAGCTGCTGATCCTGCGCATGGCCTACGGCGAGGATCGGCCGGGGCTGGCGATCCTCCCCTGGCGGCTGCTCGCTTCGGTGCTGAGCATCGCCATCGGCGCCCCTGGCGGCGTCATGCACGACGCGATGTCACTCGGTGCGCTGCTGGCCGGACCCCTGATCGGCGACCTGCCCCCCCTGGAACGTCAGCTGCTGGTATGGACCGGGGCGACCGCCCTGTTCAGCGGAGCCTGCCGCACGCCCCTGTTCTGCGCGCTGTTCGTGATGCAGATCGCTGGAACCATGGCGCTGCTGCCCTGGTTGCTGCTGGTGGCCGGCCTGGCGGCACCGATCGGCCGCTGGGTGAACCAGGACACCTGGAACGATGTGCAGCTCGAACGCTGGCTGGACGCCCACGCCTCAGGCGGCGCGGGGAAACTTAAAGACGACTGATAGTTTGCCGTCGCTCCTTCCCTTCACTGCCAGCAATGCTGAAGTCGGCACTAAGGAACAGTGGTCGGAAACAACAGCAAAAACAGGCTAATATCGGCATTGATTACCCAGGGCTGACCATCGGCAATCCCAACCCAAGGGATTGACTCCGGCAACGGATATAATCGCAATTTCAGGATGGCGCTGTCCACCACGGCCCCCTGAGCAGGGAGTGAACCCGTCCCTTCCGTTTACCGATGATTGTCCTGTCGACCAGTCATGACCCAGAGAGGGATCGATTGAAACCACCCGAGACACCAGACGACGAACAGCTTCGGCTCGCCAAGCTCCGATCGCTCCGCCTGCTGGACACGGAGCAGGACGACCCTCATTTCGACCGCCTCACCCGGATGGCGCGGCACATCTTCAAGGTGCCGATCGCGATGGTCAGCCTTCTGGATGAAAGCCGTCAATGGTTCAAGTCCTGTGCGGGTTTTGAAGTTTCAGAAACCTCCAGAACCTTTTCCTTCTGTGGCCATGCGATTCTCGGGTCCGACGCGTTCATCGTCCCCGATGCCCTTGAAGATGAACGCTTCCACGACAATCCCCTGGTCCTCAGCGAGCCCCATGTCCGCTTCTATGCCGGCTGTCCGCTGACGGTGGACAATCGCAAGATCGGAACGCTCTGCATCCTCGATCAGGTGCCCCGAACCCTGGATGAGGATCAGATCGAGATCCTGAAAGATCTGGCGAAAGTGGTGGAGCAGGAGATCGGCTCCACACTTCTTGCCATCAGGGATCGGCTCACCGGCCTGGAGAACCGCCGCGGTTTCCTTGCCCTCGCCCAGCAGAGTCTTCAACTCTGCACCCGCCAGGCAACACCCGTTTCGCTTCTCTATCTCGACCTGGACGATTTCCAGCGCTTCAATCAGCGCCATGGGCGTCAAGAGGGCGATGACGTACTCATCAACCTGGCCGATCGAATCAAGGATGTCTGCCGAGACTCCGATGTGGTGGCCAGGCTGGGGGGCGATGAGTTTGTCGTCCTGCTGATCAACGCGACCCGGGAACAGGCAGGGATCGTGGTCCATCGGATCAAGAAGGCCCTCAGCCAGGACAACAGGCTGACAAACAAGGGGTATGCCATCTCGTTCTCCTTCGGTATCACGGCCTATCAGCCGGAGCGGCACGAAACGATTGTCGAGCTGCTGGCCGATGGAGAGGCCTTGATGGAGGAGATCAAGAAGCTGAGGAGCCTCTACGAGGATGATCGCGAAACACCCGAGCCGGTCGCCACACAAGGCGATCGCACCGGGACAGGTATGAACAGCAAGCTGCAGGGACGCATCGGCTGATCCTCCCCTCCCGTGCCGGGCAGGAATGGATTCTCTGGCGGCCAACGTCAGCGGCGATCATGCACCGACATACCAGCCTTTCTGGCCAGCCGTCTCCAGGATTGTCCTGATCGTCTGCTCCAGCTGTTGGAGTTTCACCGGCTTGGCCAGATACTCGCTGGCACCAGCAGCCAGGCACTTTTCCCGATCCCCTTTCATGGCCAGGGCCGTCAGCACGATGATCGGAGTTGCCGCCAGCTCTGGCCTCTCACTGGAGCGGATCATGCGCAGGACCGCAAAGCCGTCCACCAACGGCATCGACATATCGAGAATCAACAGGCTAGGAACACGGTCCTGCAGGAAATCGATCGCCTCCTGGCCATTGACCGCCTCATGCACCTGGTATCCCTTGGCGGTGAGATAGCGTGAATAGATCATCCGGTTGACCCGGCTGTCCTCGGCCAGCAAGATCATTGGCCGACCCATTCGGGCCTGTAAACCAAGCTCAGCAGAGCCACCCTGGCCCATGGCAACATCAGGACCATCCGCCGCCGTCTCTGCGACAAGGGTGACGGGAAGCTGGACACGGAAGTGAGTGCCCTGCCCCAGGCTCGATTGCACCCCGATGTCACCACCATGGGCCAGGAGGATTCGCTTCACGATCGAGAGGCCAAGGCCTGAGCCGGTGAACTGGCGATTCAGGCCACTCTCGATCTGCACGAATGGTTGGAAGATCTTGTCCTGATCCTCAGGGTCGATGCCGATGCCTGAATCGATGACACAGAGCTCAAGCGTGGCCTGGTCCGATGCCGCCTGTGGAGAACGGACCAGCCTGACCTCCAGGCGCACGGTTCCCTTGTCTGGAGTGAACTTGACGGCATTGCTCAGGAGGTTGATGAGAACCTGGCGCAGCAGCCGCTCATCCAGCAGGACGACAGGCAGATCGGATTCAATCTCCGATGACAGCAGGATCGACTTGGCCTCCGCCATTCTCTGAATCGTGGAGATGCAGGAGTGGCAGAGTAGAGTGATCGAGGCAGGATGGAGATGGACTTCAAGCTTACCGGCTTCGATTTTCGTGATGTCAAGAATATCGTTGATCAACTCCAGCAGATGATTACCACTGCGATCGATCTCTTCCAATGCCTTGCGTTGAATCGTGGAGACCTCACCGTAGATATTGTCCTGTAGCGATTCCGCCATGCCGAGGATTCCGTTCAGCGGGGTTCGCAGTTCATGGCTCATGTTGGCCAGGAACTCATCCTTCAGGCGCGTGGACCGAGCCAGTTGATCATTGATTGAGGCCAGCTCCTCATTCACTGTGATCAGGCGTTCTTCAGCAAGCTTCTTCTCCTGAAGTTCGTCTTCCAACTTCGTGAACAGATCAGCCTGCTGGATGGCGATACTGAGCTGGCTCGCGACATGGTTCACGACCTGAACGTCTTCCTAAGTCCAGTGACGAGGGCGTTTGGAGTGATGCATACAGAGCAACCCCCATAGGCGGGAACCGCAGATCAGCGGAACCACCAGATTGGATTGAATCTTCAGACCAAAAAGCAGCTCTCGATAGCAGGGCTCCAAGTCAGCTGTCGCCACGTCGTCAATGACCTGGCATCCGCCCTTGAGATAACGAGAAACCAAAGCATCATCGAAACATGTATCCTCAATGGAAACGGATATCAACGGTTCCGTATCCGGCTGGACAGCCTCGGCAATGAAGGAACCCCGATGACACTGCAACTCTTGATCAAATTGGTAGATGGCCACTCGGTCTACGGCAAGATAGGGAAGCATTTCATTGACCGCCACCTGGAAGATACGCTTGAGCTCAAGGAACGTCAGAATCCGCTCCGTGATCTCACGCAGGATCAGATCTCGTTGCACCTGCCGTTGCAAGCGGACCGCATTCTGTTGCATTTTCTCCGCCATCTGATCAAACGCCACGGATATTCCTGCCAGTTCATCAGAACCACCCAATCCACTCCGCACCGCCAGGTCTCCTTCTCCCAGAGCATGACTGACATCAATGAGCTTCCTGATCCGGCGTGTAAGGGCGTACTGAAAAAAGAGCCATACGCAGATTCCAAGAACAACCAGGAGAACGTTGAAGGCAAGTGTTCGTCTTTATGCTTCTCGGAAGGCACTATCTTTTACTTCTCTCAGACTATAATCAACGTAGAAGACCCCAATGCGAGATGGCTTCAGCTCATCGGGCAGGGGTTTGAGCAGAATGGGATAAACGGCCGACAGATGCAAGCGATCCCTTGAGAGCAGAACCGTTCCCCGGAGCGTACGACGTGAGTCGGCAAAAATGGGCGCCAAGGGCGCAGCATCCGTCACCCCCTAGGGGTTGGCCCACCAGGCTGCAGTCACTGGCGCGAAGAACAATGTTCTTTTCATTGAAAAGGATCACGCTCCGATAGCCTGGATTGGTTCCCAGCTGACTGATCAAAGCAAGGACTTGATCACCTTCATCATCCGTTCGATAAAGATAGTCAACCATCCGCGCCGCCTGGGAGACCGAAGACTTCAGATAGGCGGCAGCACTTTGCTCAGATCGACGATTCAGATCTTGGACTTCCAGGGCAAGCTTGATCGCACCCAAAGAAAATCCACTGGCGACGATCAGCGCCGGAATTGTGAAGCGTAGGGGTGGGGGGAATTTCGTCATTACGCCATCGAGCACCTAGCGTTCAGCCCATACACGTTCGACAAACTGTGGGTCCAGAAGAGTGGCCGGGTCGATCTTCTTCGTGATCAGCCCACTCTCATGCATCACCCGGATCAGGTTTGTCATGGAGACCACAAGGGATCGATCCCGCTGACTCAGCAAGGCCACATTCTCCTCAAGCAACGGCTGCTGCAACAAGCGGAAGGACTCCAGCATCTCCTCCGGGTTCACCTGGGTACGCCTGGCCATGCGCCGCGTCGCATCGGTGGGATTGCTTTGGAAATAATCCAGAGCCTTGAATCTTGCCGCTACCAGGGCCTGTAGATTTTCGCCGTTGTCGGCGATCGCCTTGGTGCTGGCGGCAAGGGTATCCACAATCTCGCCCGGGATCAGGCTGCTGTCGAACAATTGGATGGCTCCCGCCTTGAGCAGATTGGTACGCGCCGGACCGAAGGTCACCACCGCATCGACCTTACCGGCCCTGTAGGCGGCTTCGTGATCACTCAGCTCCAGCGACACCGCCTTGACGTCCTGGGGGGACAGGCCATTGAGCTCCAGGGCCCTGCCGAGGAAAAAGGCCCCCAGGGCGGTGGCTTCCACGCCAATGCGCTTTCCCTTCAGGTCCTGCATCGTGGCCAAGCCGGGCCTGGCGAGGATCACATCACCACCGTTGGAGTAGTCCATGATGGCAATGATCCTGATGTCACCCTGGGTGGCGGCCAAGGTGATCACCTGGTCAATCGACAGGCCGGCTCCGTCGATCTCATTGTTGCGGTAGGCCCTGACTTCCTCGGTCCCGGAAGGGAAATCAATCAGCCTGATGGGCTTGTCCTTCAGTTCTCCCAGATCTCTCGCCAGATAGAGGGTTTCGTAACCCGTCCAGAGGTTCGCGCCGATTCTCAGGGGCGCTGATGACGGCCCGAAACAACTCGCCAGGGTGACCATCAAGGCCAAAGCGACCATGCCGAGCAGGAACCACCCCGGCCGTCTCCGCGTTCTCAGCATTCTCGGCGTTCTCGGCGACTTCTGGTCCAACACGGAGCCGGCAGGCACGGCTCCCATTGTCGTCAAGACAGGAAACCACGCTTCAGGAATTGAGGAAAATGTTGATCTAAGCCGACGTTTTCCGAACAGGAGATCATCACTGGTCGGCTGAAATACCCAGGGAAAAGATCATTCCGGCCGTGAAGCATACCAGCGCTCGACCCTGTAACCCAGGATCACCAGCAGCACCACCAGCCAGAACCACAGTTCCGGTGGGTTGGCATTGCACAGCACCACGAGCAGCACCACCTCACTGACCAGCCAGGGAAACTCCTGGCGTAGCAGGGGATTGCGGATCTGCCACCAGCGCCGATCAGCCATGGTGATCCTCACTCACGGCGGAGATCCATTCTGGTGCAGGGAAGGCCGGTCCCAGAGCCGATCAATGCGCAGGCTCCGGTAGCCGCCGGTGAGGGAACGCAGGCCCGGAATCACGTAGGTGATCGGTGTGCGCCACTCCACATAGGCATGGGCGGCGATCGTCAGGCCCTCCCGCACAGGGAACACCCCGCTGCCGCCCGAGAGGGTCCAGCGGTAGCCGTCCCGGCTGCCGGGGTCCCGCTCCAGGGCGATCTCCGTGCGCATCACCGGTCCGTGCTTGAGCAGGTCCCGGGCCAGCTGGGGGTTGCCGATGGTGGTGGAGATGTCCTCCTCCGTGGCCGGCAGGGCCAGCACCTGGACCACCTTGCCGACGATCCCGCCGAACCGGCCCCGCTGATCCCAGAGGGGCACCACCTCCACCGGCAGGCCGGCCGGCAGGCGGCGGGCATCGGCCGGGGCGAAGTAGGCCACGGCCTGCAGCCGCGGCCCCCCGGCGGCACCGCCACCGGCCCGGCCCAGGGTGCCGAGGCGCTGGCCAGTGGCGACCGTCTGGCCCTGGATCACCTGCAGATCCAGCACCGTGCCGTCCCGGTCGGCCAGCACCTGGCCGTCGAAGGCCAGACGGGCCTCGGTGACCCGGATCTGACGGCGCATGTCGTCGATCTGGTAGCGGCGCCGCAGCGCCTGGGTCTGGATGTCCAGCCGGACCTGCTCGTAGCGGGTCAGCAGCTCCTTCTCCAGGATCCTGACCGCATCGAGACTGACGCTGGTGCTGGTCAGGCCCTGCTCGGCCGCCACCACTTCGGAGGCCAGGGGCGCCACCACCTCCCGCTTGCTCAGCCAGCGCAGGTTGCGCACCTTCTCCGCATAGGTGGCCGCCAGCTCCTGATAGCGGCGCCGATCCTGGGCCAGCTTGCCCAGGGCGGTATCGACGCTGAGCCTCTCGCTGGAGAGCCGCAGGGCATCGCGCCGGTCAAGGTCGCGGTTGTCGCGCTCCAGCTGGGCGAGGTTGCCGCGCTGCTGCTGCAGCTGGCGGTCGAGCACCGGCAGATACAGCTCCATCAGCACCTGCCCCTTGCGCACCTCCTGCCCCACGGCCACCCGCAGGCGCCGCACCTGCCCGCCGGCGCGGGCATCCAGCAGGCCGGCGGTGTCGGGGTAGATCAGAACCCCCTGCCCCATCACCTCCGTGGGGACGGGCCAGAACAGCACCCAGAGCCCGAGGGCCCCGCCCATCGCCACCAGACAGGCCCCCACCTGGCCCCGGTCGCTGAGGCCACTCCAACGGCGGCGCAGGGCCGCCACCGGCCGGCGAGACTGGGCTGCTCCGGGCGGAAGGGCTGCACCGGTCGGGGGAGCGGACGTGGCCATCGCCGCCAGCATGCTGGATGGAAGGCCGACTGTCAGCCCGGCAGGACGCCGAATCCGGCCAGAACAGCCGGATCGGCCGCCCCGGCGATCACATCGGCCAGCAGGGGCGCGAGCACCGGCACCTGGGCGAAGGCGCCGCCGAAGCCGCTGAAGACCCAGAGGCCCGCCGTGTCGCCCAGGGGCCCCACCAGGGGAAGCCCGCCGCTGCAGAAGGCCACCGGCACCTGGCGGTAGGGGCCCGGCAGGGCCGCCAGCACCGGATCGAGGCCGGCCAGGGCCTGGCGCAGCCGGCGTTCCATGACGGCCGCCGCCGGCGGCTCGCCGCTGTCCAGGCCCGGCCGCACCAGGCTGATCTGCCCCAGCAGCAGTCCCTCTCCCTGGGGGGCGAAACCGGCATCGACGATCCAGCGCTCCTCCCCCAGCTCCGGGGCCCGGGCCTCCAGGGACGGTCGCTGCCAGTGGCGCGGCTGAACGATGCGACACCGGGCCGCGTGCCCCAGCCAGGGGCTGGCGGACGCTGAGGAAAGGCTCGGGCGCACCGGCAGGGCCAGGACTCCGGCCCAGCTGGCGCGATGGCGCTCCGGCAGGCCGGGGGCCAGGGCGCGGCTGCCGGCTCCGGCCGCCAGCACCACCTGATCCGCCAGGTGGGTGCCGCCCGGCTCCAGCTCCAGATGCCAGCCACCGGACAGGGGCCGAGGCGGCGCCACCACCCTGCCCTGCCGCCGCTCAACCCCGGCCGCCGCCAGCACCCCGGGCAGGGCCGCCATGAGCACGGCGGTGTCCACCTGGGCGAAGGGGGGGCGCAGCAGCGGGGTGGTCCAGTCGCCGCCATGGAGGCGCAGGCCGCAGCCCCGCCAGCCGAGCGGCCCATGGCGCGCCTGCAGCCGTCGCCAGCGGGCGGGGGCCTGGCGCAGCAGCCGGCCCAGGGGCCCCGGAGCCCCGGCCCACCAGGCCACCCCGCCATAGCTGAGGGCCGTGGCCGTGGCCTCCCCCCCATCCACCAGGGTCACCGCCAGGCCCCGCTCCGCCAGCTCCAGGGCCAGCACGCTGCCGGCCAGCCCACCCCCGATGACGGTCAGCCGGCCGGGGGCGGCCACGCTCAGATCTGCAGGGTGAAGGAGCCGATCACCACGGCGAAGAGGTCCTTGACCTTGTTCCAGCGGGCTTCGTTGGTGCTGGCGGCGAAGGTGTAGAGCCGGCCGCGATCCACCACCACCGTGGCGAGTTCGTGGCGGTCCCGGTCGGCCAGATGGACGGTGTACTCGAGGTCGTAGTAGGTGCGGCCGCCCTGCTCCCGCTCATGGGCCTCCACCAGTTCGGCGTCCCGGCCGCTGCCCTCCGGGGAGATGACGCTGCGCCGCAGGGTCTCTCCCACTTCAACAGCACTGCCGAGCTGGCTGAGATCCCGGTCGGGGGTGACCTCCGACACCACCAGGCTGAGGGTCTCGTCGCTGTTGATCAGGTCGTGGAAGACCACCTGGGGACCATTGCTGACCTGCACCCGGGTCCAGCCGGTGGGGTACAGGAAGGCATAGCGGCCATCCGGGCTCTGGAAGGAATTCAGGCCCGCGGCGGCGGCGCTGCAGCCCACCAGCATCAGGGTCAGCAGCAGGGCCGCCAGCAGGGAGCCGCCCCGGGCGTGCCAGGGGGCGGCAGGGGCGGGGGCAACGGGCTGGTGGGTGGCGGGGAAACCCATGGCACGGGGCGGGGCGGGGGAGCTGGCGGGAGCCGGGGCCATCCTCACCCGGCGCCGTCGCCCGCCGCGAGCGGGCCGCCTAGATTCCTGCCTACCTGCAGCCGGTTCGCTGAGCGGTTTCACCCGACCCCTGGCCCGGCTGATCGACCAGTTCGAACGACTGCCCGGCATCGGGCCCCGCACGGCCCAGCGGCTGGCCCTGCACCTGCTGCGCCAGCCGGAGGAGCAGATCCGCAGCTTCGCCGATGCCCTGCTGGCGGCCCGCAGCCAGGTGGGCCAGTGCCGGCGCTGTTTCCACCTCTCGGCCGAGGAGCTCTGCGAGATCTGCCGCAACGAGGAGCGCTGCAACGGTCAGATCTGTGTGGTGGCCGACTCCCGCGACCTGCTGGCGATGGAACGCAGCCGCGAGTTCCACGGCCAGTACCACGTCCTGGGCGGCCTGATCTCACCGATGGATGGCATCGGTCCGGAGCTGCTGCAGATCCAGCCCCTGGTGGAGCGGGTCGACCGGGAGGGGGCGATCGAGGTGATCCTGGCCCTCACCCCCAGCGTGGAGGGGGACACCACCAGCCTCTACCTGGCCCGACTGCTCAAGCCCTTCACCAGCGTCACCCGCATCGCCTACGGCCTGCCGGTGGGCGGGGAGCTGGAGTATGCCGACGAGGTCACCCTGGCCCGGGCGTTCGAAGGACGCCGGCGCATGGAATGAACCGCGACGCCTGACCCCGACGACTGAGAGCGACACCATGACCGCCACCAGCCGCTACAGCGCCATCCCCCCCTCCGAGCGGCTGCCCGACTGGATCCGCCGTCCCCTGGGGGAGGCCTCGGCGACCGAACGGGTGCAGGGGGTGGTCAAGTCCCAGCGGCTGCACACCATCTGCGAGGAGGGCCGCTGTCCCAACCGGGGCGAGTGCTACGCCGCCGGCACGGCCACCTTCCTGCTGGGGGGCCCGATCTGCACCCGCAGCTGCGCCTTCTGTCAGGTGGACAAGGGCCGCGCGCCGGTGCCCCTGGACGGGGCCGAGGCGGAGCGGGTGGCGGAGGCGGTGCAGGAGCTCGGCCTGCGTTACGTGGTGCTCACCGCCGTGGCGCGCGACGACCTGCCCGACCACGGGGCCAGCCTCTTCACCGCCACCATCGCGGCGATCCGCCGACGGGATCCCCGGGTGCTGATCGAGGTGCTGACACCCGATTTCTGGGGCGGACACCCGGACCCCGAAGCGGGTCGCCGGGCCCAGCGCCAACGGCTGGCGGCAGTGCTGGCGGCCACGCCGGTGTGCTTCAACCACAACCTGGAGACGGTGGAGCGCCTGCAGGGGGAGGTGCGCCGCGGCGCCACCTACCGCCGCTCCCTCGACCTGCTGGCCATGGCCCGGGAGCTGGCGGCGGACATTCCCACCAAATCCGGCCTGATGCTGGGCCTCGGCGAGACCGCCGCCGAGGTGGTCACCACCCTGGAGCACCTGCGGGCCGCCGGCTGCCAGCGGCTCACCCTGGGCCAGTACCTGCGCCCCTCCCTCGCCCACATCCCCGTGGCCCGCTACTGGCGGCCGGAGGAGTTCGAGGAGCTGGGCGCCATCGCCCGCGGCCTGGGCTTCGCCCAGGTGCGCAGCGGCCCCCTGGTGCGCAGCAGCTACCACGCCGAAGCCACCGGCCCCGACGCCTGAAGCCACCGGGACGCCCTCAGAGCCGCAGCAGGAAGGCGTCCCGGCGGTGGAAATCGGGCTCAGCCCCCGGGTGGGCCAGGGCCCAGTAGCTCAGCTGGCCATGGCGGTCCTCGATCACCCCGGCGATCGCCACCTGCAGGGGAGCCTCAGGGGGGATCGGGGCCGGCAGCGGCAGATCCAGCTCCATCGAAAGGACGCCATCCTCCCGGCTGACCCGGAGGAGGGGCTTGTCGTAGCCGGATTCCGGCCGCAGCCCCAGCCGGTAGGCCTCCAGCCGGTACAGGTTCCAGTGGCCCGCCGGGGACAGGTTCAGTTCCCAGTAGGGCCGCTCCCCCTCGACGCCCCAGAAGCATTCGAAGCAGGTCGTGGTCCAGAGCCCGTCCCGCCGTGTGGGCGAGGCCGCCGCTGGCGGCAGCTGCACCGTCTCGATTGCGCCGCTGAGCCGGTAGCGGAGCCGCAGCAGGTCCCCCTCCCGGCTGACCTCACCCTCCAGCCGCAGGTCCGACGAGGGACCGTCGGCACCGAAGGGGCGGAGCTCGAAGCCGTGGCGGAGGGTCCCGGGCATCAGAGGCCGCTGGCGCCGCCGGCCCGGAGCTCGTCGATCACCGCGAGGATCGATCGTTCCTGGGCCTCGATGCTGGCCGTCAGCCGGAACTGCACCAGGGCCCGTTGCAGATTGTGGTCGGGCCGCTCCATCCGGAAGTAGACGTTTCCCGCCAGGTGATCGGTGAAGAAGCGCAGGCCGAGCTCGAAGCTGATCAGGCGGATCGCGGCGTAGAGGTGGTCGTAATCGGCCGCGGTGAGAAAGCCTGAGGCGGCGGACAGGTAGCCGCCCAGCACCGCACGGCAGAGATCGACATCGAAGCGGACGGCCTCCAGATCCGCCGTTTCCTCGCCGAGGGGGTTGCAGCAGGAGCGCAGGCAGTCGCCGATGTCGTAGTGGATCAACCCGGGCTTCACCGTGTCGAGGTCCACCAGGGCCACGGCCCGGCCGGAGCCGGCCTCCAGCATCACGTTGCTGACCTTGGGATCCCCGTGGATGGGGCGAAGCCGGAGCCGGCCGCTGGCCCTGGCCGCCTCCAGCACCGGCGCGAACTCCCGGCGCTCCTCCACGAAGGCCCGGCAATGGCTGACGTCGCCCCCGGCCGCGGCCGGCGCACCGGCGAGCACGGCGTCGTACTGCTCCAGATACCTGGGGGTGACGTGGAAGCCCTCCAGGGTGTCGGCCAGCCGCTCCGGGGACAGATCACTGATCAGGTGGTGGAACAGACCCAGACCGACGCCCACCTCCCGGGCCTGGTCGGCACTGGTGACCAGATCGAAGCTCCTGGAGGATTCGACGAAGGTGATCAGGCGCCAGAAGCCGTCCTCCGTCTCCACCCAGGGCCGCTGGTCGGCGCGGCAACGCACCACCCGGGGGACCTCCCAGCGCCGCTCCCCCAGGGGGGAGCTGCCCTGGGCCAGGCGCCGATCGACATGCTCCCCGAGGGCGAGGATGTTGGCCATCACCAGATCGGGGCGGGGAAACACCCTCCGGTTCAGGCGTTGCAGGACGAAGCGTCGCTGGGGCGAGCCGTCACAGACGACGACGAAGCTTTCGTTGACGTTGCCGCTGCCGAGGGGGTCCAGGCCGCGGATCCGTCCGGGGAGATCGAACGCCTCGGCGATGAAGACCAGGGCGCCGTCGGATTCCCCCAGGGTCATGGGCCGCTCAGCGGTGGCACAGGTGGAGGTGATGGTATGTCGCCCCGGCAGCCCTGCAGGAGGGCGAGCACCTCACGGTCGCTGAGCTGCTCGAAATGCCAGTACCACAACCCGACCGCCTGCAGGTCGCCGACGACGGCCAGGACCTCGATGCGGTCGACGAGGCGGCCCAGTTCGCCGGCGACGTCCCTGTCCACCAACGGCACCGCCAGGGCCAGGGAGGCCGGGCGCAGCCGGCGCAGGGACAGCAGCGCCGCCTTCACCGTCATGCCGGTGGCGATGCCGTCGTCCACCACGATCAGGTGCCGGCCGCGCAGCTGATCGCCGGGTGGGTCCCCGAACAGGCGCTGGCGCCGTTGCAGTTCCTGCTCCTGGTCCCGCAGCCAGCCATGCTCCGTTGCCGTGGTGGCCCGCTGCCGGCCCCCCGCCCCGTTGCGCCAGACCACCACCCCGCCGGCGGCGACGGCCCCGATCGCCAGCTCGGGCCAGCTGGGATCGGCGATCTTGCGCACCGACCAGGTCACCAGGGGCAGCCCCAGCCGCGACGCCATCGCGGCCGCCACCGCCACCCCGCCCCGGGGCAGGGCCACCAGGGTGGTGTCACGACCGAGATCCCGGCGATCGGCGAAGGCCTCGGCCAGGGCGAGACCCGCCTGGTGGCGGCTGTTCCAGAGGGGTGCGCGGGTCGCCATGGCGGCAGGGGCGGCGGAACGGATGGGGCGAGGGCGCCGAGCCGCAACGGACCCGTGGCCTCCGCCGCGCGAAAGGCCCCGCAGGCCGCCCCCAGCCCCTGCTTCTCCATGGCTAGCCACCGTCTCCTGAGGGGGATGCAGCACATGCACGGCGGCTGTGCACCGCTGCTTCACCCCGCTGCGGTGCGCCGCCACCGGCGGATGTTGACGTTCTCCGTGGACGTGCTAGATCAATGGGGTCTGCCGCTGAGGCGGGCTTCATCTCAGGGATTCTGAGGTTCACCATGCATCACGACGTCGCCGTCCTCATTGGACGGTTCCAGCCCTTCCATGAAGGGCATTTCGGGTTGGTCGAAGCGGCCCTGGAAAGGGCCGATCGGCTGATCCTGCTCCTCGGCAGCCACCGCTGCGCCCCCGACACCCGCAACCCCTGGAGCAGCGAGGAACGGGAGGCCATGATCCGGGCCGCCCTGCCGGCCGCGTGGCAGCGGCGGCTGGAGGTGGTGCCGATCCGCGACCATCTCTACTCCGACAATCTCTGGCTGGCGGAGGTGCAGCAAAAAGTGCTCACCCTCACGGCCGAGGACGAACGGGTGCTGCTCATCGGCCACCGGAAGGATCGCAGCAGTTACTACCTCGATCTGTTTCCCCAGTGGGACTTCCAGGATGTGCCCCTGAAGAGTGAGGTCCACTCCACGGCCATTCGCCAGGCCTACTTCTCCGACGCCGAGGCCACCGAGTGGGCCGCCCATGTCCCGGAGGCGGTGCGGGCCTTCCTGACGGACTACCGGGCCACGGGCCGATACCGATGGCTGCGCCAGGAGGCCGACTACATCGCCGGCTACCGCCAGCTCTGGTCGGTGGCGCCATACCCGCCCACCTTCGTCACCACCGACGCGGTGGTGGTCCAGTCGGGCCATGTGCTGGTGGTGCGCCGCCGGGTGCGGCCTGGCCAGGGGCTGATCGCCCTGCCGGGGGGCTACCTCAACCAGCAGGAGCAGGTGGTGGAGGGAATGCTGCGGGAGCTGCGGGAGGAGACGGGACTGAAGGTGCCCCGGCCCGTGCTGGAGGGATCGATCGCCGATCGCCACGTCTTCGATGCACCGGGACGCTCCCAGCGCGGCCGGGTGATCACCCACGCCTTCCTGATCCAGCTCAAGGGCGGGGCCCTGCCCTCCGTCCGCGGGGGCGATGACGCCGAGAAGGCCTTCTGGATGCCCCTGGCCGACATCTACGCCCACGAAGACAGCTTCTTCGAGGACCACGTCCAGATCATTCAGCACTTCATCTCCCGACTCTGAGCGCCGCCACCGTCCCGGACGGCGGACCCATCAACGCCTGCGGCCCGGGGAGACCGGGCCGGGGCCACCCATCCACACCGTGCGGAGCGCACACCATGGACTTCAATCTTCTGCTCGACACCGACAGCTACAAGGGCAGCCACTGGCTCCAGTACCCCCCCGATCTCACCGCCATGGGGGCCTACCTGGAAAGCCGCGGCGGCGAGAACCCCGACACCCTGTTCTTCGGACTGCAGATGCTGCTGCAGGACACCCTGGAGAGGCCCGTCACCCGGGGTGATGTGGAGGAGGCCGCCGACCTCTGGAGCGCCCACGGCCTGCCCTTCAACCACCAGGGCTGGCAGCGTCTGCTCAGCGTTCACGGCGGCCGGCTGCCCCTGCGCATCCGGGCCGTCCCCGAGGGCAGCCGGGTACCCACCGGCAACGTGCTGATGACGGTGGAATCCACCGATCCGGCCCTGGCCTGGCTGGTCACCTGGGTGGAGACCCTGCTGCTGCGCCTCTGGTACCCCACCACGGTGGCCACCCGCAGCTGGCACTTCCGGGAGCTCCTGCGGGCAGCGCTGGAGCACTCCGCCGACGACCCGGCCGCCGAACTCCCCTTCCGCCTGCACGACTTCGGCTCCCGCGGCGTCTCGAGCCACGCCAGCGCCGCCATCGGCGGCCTGGCCCACCTGGTGGCCTTCCGCGGCACCGACACCGTCGCCGCCCTGGTGGCGGGCCGGCGCCACTACGACGACCCGATGGCCGGCTTTTCGATTCCCGCCGCCGAGCACTCCACGATCCTGGCTTGGGGGCAGGAGCACGAGCTGGAGGCCTACCGGACCATGCTCGACCGCTTCGCCAGGCCCGGTGCCGTGCTTGCGGTGGTCTCCGATGCCTACGACCTGTGGAACGCCGTCGACCATCTCTGGGGCGAGCAGCTGCGGGAGCAGGTGATCGCCTCGGGCGCCACCGTGGTGATCCGGCCCGATTCGGGCGATCCGGTGGCGATCGTGCCCGAGCTGCTTCGCCGCCTGGAGGCCCGTTTCGGCAGCCGGCTCAACGGCAAGGGCTACCGGTTGCTGGAGCACGTGCGGGTGATCCAGGGGGATGGCATCACCGCCACCAGCCTGCCGCTGGTGATCGAGGCGATTCTGGCGGCGGGCTTCAGTGTCGAGAACGTCGCCTTCGGCATGGGTGGCGGCCTGCTGCAGCAGGTGAACCGGGACAGCCAGCGGTTCGCCTACAAGGTGTCGTGGGTGGAGCGGGCCGGTCGGATCCGGCCGGTGCACAAGTGCCCGGTCACCGATCCCGCCAAGACCAGCAAGGCCGGCGTGCTCGACCTGATCCGCGACGATCGGGGCTACCGGACGGTGGTGCTGGAGCGACCGGAGCCCCATCCGGCCAGCTGCCTCCAGACCGTTTTCGAGAACGGGGCCCTGCGGCGGCGCTGCAGCCTCGAGGAGGTGCGCGCGCGGGCGATGCAAGGCTGAGGGGCCGCCCTCCCTCAGCCCCCGACGCCATGCCCGGACACCGGCTGCCGTCGCTGCTGATCCTGCTGGCCCTGCTGCAGGCCGGGCCCGCGGCAGCAGCGCCAGCTTTCCGGGCCACCGTGCTCTCGGTCGGCGATGGCGACACCCTGCGGGTGCGTAGTGGCCAGGAGCGGATCACGGTCCGGCTGGCCTGCATCGATGCCCCCGAAACGGCCCAGAGCCCCTGGGGCCAGCAGGCACGCCAGGCCCTCCTGATGCGCCTGCCCGTGGGGCAGCCGGTGACGATCCGGCCCCTGGACACCGACCGGTTCGGGCGGACGGTGGCCGAGGTGATCCGTGACACCAACATCAACCTGGCCCTGGTGGAGGACGGCCTGGCCTTCGCCTACCGGCGTTACCTCGCCCGCTGCGACGGGGCGGCCTACCTGGAGGCCGAGGACCGGGCCCGCCGCCGGGGACTCGGTGTCTGGCGGGTGCCGGGTGGGATCACCCGGCCCTGGGACTTCCGGCGCGGCCGACGCACCGCCCGGATTCCCGATGGCACCACCCCCGACGGCCGCCGCCACTTCTGCAGCCAGATCGACACCCATGCCAGGGCCCAGGAACTGCTGCGCCAGGGCCACAGCTATCTGGACTCCGATGGCGACGGTGAGGCCTGCGAAAGCCTGCGCCCCTAGGGTTCAGGGGCCACCGGGCGGCTGGCCATGATCCCTCCCGAGGCCACGGACTGGCAGGCCCTGTCCGGGCCGGAATGCCTGCGCCGGCTCGGTGTCGACAGGGAGGGTCTGGGCGGGGCCGCCGCGGCCGAACGCCTGGCCACCACGGTCCCCAACCGGCTCCATTTGCCGCCGGGTCCCGGGCGCTGGCGGATCCTGCTGGACCAGTTCAGCAACGTGATGCTGCTCCTGCTGCTGGGGGTGGCGGCGGTGTCGGCCGCTCTGGCCGTGGTGGATCACGCCATCCCCAAAGATGCCATCGCCATCCTGCTGATCGTGGGCCTCACCGCCCTGCTCGGCTACCTGCAGGAGAGCCGTGCGCTCCTGGCCCTGCGCAGCCTCCTCGACCTCGCCCAGCCCCTGGCCCGCGTCCGTCGGGACGGCCGCTGGCAGCGCCTCCCCGCTGACCAGCTGGTGCCGGGGGACCTGATCCGCCTCGAGAGCGGTGATCGGGTGCCCGCCGACGCCCGGCTGCTCGAGGCCAGCGACCTGGGGGCGCAGGAGTCGGCCCTCACCGGCGAGGCCGACCTGGTCAGCAAGCGCCCCGAACCGCCACTGGCAGCGGACACGCCGCTGGTGGAGCGCCGCAACTGCCTCTTCCTCGGCACCGCCGTGGGGCGGGGCCGGGGGCAGGCGGTGGTGACCGCCACGGGCATGGCCACTGTGCTGGGAGGCATCGCCACGCTGATCCACGCCGCCCGCCCGGAGCCGACGCCCCTGCAGCAACGGCTGGCGGACCTGTCCCGCCGGCTGGTGACCTGGGCCCTGGGGCTCGTGGCGGCGGTGGTGCTGGGGGGCTGGCTGCTCGGCGGCGCCCCCCTGGAGCTGCTGGAGCTGGCCCTCTCCACCGCCGTGGCGATCGTGCCGGAAGGGCTGCCGGCGGTGATCACGGTGAGCCTGGCCATCGGCACCCAGCGGATGGTGCGTCGCGCCGCCCTGATCCGCCACCTGCCGGCGGTGGAGGCGCTGGGCGCCATCACCGTCATCTGCACCGACAAGACCGGCACCCTCACCCAGAACCGGCAGGTGGTGACCGAGCTCCGCTGCGGCACCCTTGCCCTGCACCCCGGTGAGGGGGACGAATACGAGGCGAGGGCGAGGGCGAGCTGGCACCGCCGCCAGAGGCCGTGGCCGGCATCAGCCCCGGCAGCCTCGACCTGCTGCTGCAGGCCGGCGTGCTCTGCAACGACGCCGAGCCCCGGCAACGGGGGGGAATGGGCGATCCCACCGAAGTGGCCCTGCTGGAGATCGCCGCCCGGGCGGGCCTGGAGGCCGCCAGCCTGCGGGCGCAGCACGGCCGTGCCGCCGAGATTCCCTTCCGCTCGGAGCAGCGGTTGATGGTGGTGTGGGTGAGGGACGCCGAGGGGCGCCTGACGGCAAACCTGGGCCCCCCATGGGCGGGCCTCCCACCCCTGGACCGGAGCCCTGGCGAGGACTCGCTGGTCCTGCTCGCCAAGGGAGCTCCCGAGGCGATCCTGCACCGCTGCGATCGCTGGCTGGACGGCGGCGGGATGCAGCCCCTCGACGGGGCTCAGCGGGACTGGTGGCTGGGCGAGGCCCGCGCTCTGGCCGCCACGGGGCTGCGGCTGCTGGCCTTCGCCGCCGCCCCCCGGCATGGGGGCCCGCAGGACGGGGCGGAGGCCCTGGTGCTGCTCGGCCTGATGGCCCAGCGCGATCCCCCCCGGGCTGAGGTGTCTGGTGCGGTGGCCCGCTGCCGTGGGGCCGGCATCCGGCCGGTGATGGTCACCGGCGACCATCCCCTCACGGCCCGCTCGATCAGCGAGGCCATCGGCCTGGCGGAGCCGGGAAGCCCGATCGTTCAGGGGCCGGAGCTGGAGGTCCTCGACGAGGCGGCGCTGGAAGCACTGGTGGGCCGGACCAGCCTCTTCGCCCGGGTGGTGCCGGAGCAGAAGCTCCGCATCGTGCGGGCGCTCCAGGCCACCGGTGCGGTGGTGGCCATGACCGGGGACGGGGTCAACGACGCCCCGGCCCTGCGCCAGGCCCACGTCGGTGTGGCCATGGGCATCAGCGGCTCGGACGTGAGCCGGGAGGCGGCCGACGTGGTGCTGCTCGACGACAACTTCGCCTCGATCGTCAACGCCGTGGAGGAGGGCCGGCAGGTGTACGCCAACATCCGCCGCTTCGTACGCTTCATCCTCGGCTGCAACCTGGGCGAACTGATCACCATCAGCTCCGCCCCGCTGCTGGGGCTGGCCCTCACCCCCCTGCAGATCCTCTGGATCAACCTGGTGACCGACGGACTGCCGGCGCTGGCCCTCGCCCTGGGCCCACCCGCCGAGGATCTGATGCGCCAGCCGCCGATCGAGCCCGGTGAATCGATCTTCGCCCGGGGTCTGGGCGGCGCCATCCTGCGCATCGGGCTGGTCTTCGGTGTCCTGGTGGTGGCGCTGATGGTGGTGGCCGCCCGGCTGGGATGGCCCTGGCAGACGATGGCCTTCACCACCCTCTGTCTGGCCCAGCTGGGTCATGCCCTCTCCGCCGGCAGCGATCGGGCCCTGTGGCGCACCGCGCCGGCGGCAAACCCCTGGCTGCTGGGGGCGGTGCTGGCCAGCGCCGCCCTGCAGCTAATGCTCCTCTACGTGGCGCCGCTGCCCCGTTTCTTCGGCGTCACCCCGCTGACGGCCAGCGAGCTGGCGGCCTGCGGGGGCGTCAGTCTGGTGTTCGTCGCCTACCTGGAGCTGGAGAAGCTGTGGAGCCGATAGGGGCCTGCGCCATGCTGGACCCCCCGCCGCCACCGCCGGCCCATGAGCCTCGATCAGGCCCGCTCCTTCCTGGCCCGCCTGCAGGACGACCAGGCCCTGCGCGCCGAGGTGCTGGCCGCCGCCACCGCCGACGACGTCGCCCAGATCGCGGCCGGCAGGGGTTTCGACTTCTCCGGCGACGAGCTGCTGCGCCTGTCGGGGAAGAAAGTCGGTCGGGTCACGGTGACCAAGCAGGACATCCCCGGGGAATACAACTGAAGGTGCGGAGGGTCGCCGGCGGTCAGGCGACCGCCAGCCGGCGCCACTGGCTGCGGAACCTGGGCGGCACCGGATGGGGTTCGTAATCCCTGGGGTCACTGGGTCCGTGGCGGAGCACGGCATTGACCAGCAGGGCCGGGATGCGGCCCCGGTTGATGGCGCCGTGGGGCACCCCGGGGGGAATGCAGACCCAGGTGGCCTCGTCCTCCCGCAGGGGGATGCGGCGCAGCTGGCGGTTCTGGAGCACCACCAGATCGATCGCCCCCCGCAGCACCAGCAGCTGATCGGTCTGAAAGCGGTGGCAGAAGAGTTCGAAGGCGTCGCCCCGGGCGATCTCGGCGATGAGGGTCTCGTCGCTGGCGCGGGGCGCGGAGAAGAGGGCATCTCCGTGGAGCGTGCGCTGGACGGGGACGAGCTCGACGGTTCGGGACAGGGCGGTTCTGGACAGGCCGGTCTTGGACAGGACCATGGCGGTCACGGCAATATCGTTAACTTTCGCGACCGTTTTCCCGGCCAGTCGTCGTATCAGCTACCGACAACCGCGGCTGTCAGGATTCACTCGCGGTTGTCGCCGCGCCGCCAGCGGCGAAGCGCCGGTTCACCTCGTTCCAGTTCACCAGCGACCACTAGGCGGTGATGTAGTCCGGCCGGCGGTTCTGGTAGTCGAGGTAGTAGGCGTGCTCCCACACATCCAGGGCCAGCAGGGGCACGCCCCGCTCGATGCCGGGCAGATCCATCAGCGGGTTGTCCTGGTTGGCGGTGCTGGTGATCGCCAGGCTGCCGTCGGGTCTCCGGATCAGCCAGGCCCATCCCGAACCGAAGCGGTCGGTCGCCGCCCGGGCGAAGCGCTGCTGCAGGGCTTCGGGCGAGCCGAAGGCCGCGGTGATCGCCGCCCCCAGCTCCGCCGAAGGGGCACCGCCCTGGCCCGGGGGCGCCATCACCTGCCAGAAGAGGGAATGGTTGTAGTGGCCGCCGCCGTTGTTGCGCACGGCGGACGGGTAGCGCGACATCCGGCCCTGCAGCTCCTCCAGCGCCATCGCCTCCAGCTCGGGGTGGTCTGCGATCCGGGCGTTGAGGTTGGCCACGTAGGCGGCGTGATGGCGGTCGTGGTGGATCGTCATCGTGGTGGGCTCGATCGCCGGGGCCAGGGCATCGACCGGGTAGGGCAGCGGCGGCAGCACAAAGGCGGCCAACGCCGGCGCCGGGTCGGCGATGAGCACCGCCAGCGCCATCAGGGCGGCCAGGCCGCAGGCCCGCAGAACCCGGAAGAACGGAAGCAGGACCATGGACCGGACAGGGCAGTGGGGTCGGTTCTAACCGCTCCACCGATCAGCGGCAGCGGCTCAGGCGGAACGCCAGTCGAGCCAGGGCAGCCCGGGAAGGATCGCGACGGTCGCCTGGCGGTAGGCGCCGTAATCCGGATGGAGCAGCACCAGGCGGGCCTCCTCCCGGCGGGCCTTGAAGCCGAGCACGACGACCAGCCCCAGCATCAGGCCCAGATGCAACAGGCTGCCGAGGGCCACGGTCACACCCAGGGAGCAGAGGATGAGGGCCTGGTAGAGCGGGTGGCGGCAGCGGCCGTAGGCCCCGGTGGTCACCAGGGGAGCGTCGGCCATGGGCTCCGGCAGGGGGCTGAGGCTGGCGCCCAGGTTCAGGGCTCCCTGGCCGGCCAGCACCAGCCCGAGGCTGAACAGGGCCAGCCCCCCGAAGCGCGCCGGCAGCGGCCAGACCAGACCCAGGGAAGCGGGGGAGGGGGTGGCCGGCAGCAGATGGGCCATGATCAGGGCCATCTGGGCGATCAGCCACCACTCGCCGCGGCGGTTGTCCCGCAGGCCCCCCCAGGAGAATCCCCAGGCGGTGAGCCTCGCGGCCAGGGGGTTCGGCATCGTGACCTCGCGGATCGGCGTCCACTCCCATGCTGGGGCCGGAAACGGCTCAGGGGCGCAGCAGATCCGCCACCAGGGGATCGAGGGCCGCCGGGTGGCGCAGCAGCTGCTGGTGGGTCCAGACCGGCAGCATCCGCCGCGGCCCGATCGGCAGCACCGCCCGCCAGCCCGGCACCACCATCAGATCGAAGACCGTTGCGTAGCTGCGGCAGTCAATCCCCTGCAGCAGGCTGAGGTCGGCATTGAGTTCCCGCAGTAACGGGCTGCCCATCTTGAGGTCGGCGATGCCGGCCAGGGGTCTGCTGGGCCAGGGCTGGGCCACCAGGGTCCCCTGCTGGGGGCTGCCCAGGCTGATGAAACGGCGGGTGCGGACATGGCCGCCCATCCGCTGGATCCAGGTGCGGGCGATGACGCCGCCCATGGAGAAGCCCAGGATGTCGAGCGGCTCGGCGTGACCGAAGGCCGCCTCGATCGCGGCGGCGAGCCGCTGGGCCGAGGTCTCGATCGCGGCGGCACGCAAGGGGAGCGGCAGGACCGGCTTCAGCAGGGGCTGGCGCCTCCCGGCCAGTTGGCGATCGAGTCGGTCGAAGACCCGGGGCGTGTCGAACAGACCGTGGACCAGCACCAGCGGCGTCCCCTGGGGAGGCTCAGGGCCGGAGGGCATGGCAGTGGCGAGCAGCGTCCAACCATCCTGAGCCGCGACCAGGACAAGATGGAGGTGAGGATTGCGTTGCTGGACTGGCGATCAGCGGGCCTGCCTGGGGTCTCGCGGCTGAACGGTCAGTGGGTGCTCTGTGGGGGGATTCTGTTGCCGGACATCCGCTGCTGCAGGAAACCTGCTGCGGGATGGTTGGCTGAACTGTGTGGCCTGGGGCAGGCACTGGGGGACGAACGCTGCTCGACGGTGGCCGAGAAGGAACAGCGGATCGGTCGTCGGTTGAGGCTTACTTGTCCAGAGGTGGGGTGAAGGACTCAAGCGTGCGAAGCATGCTGGCGCTCGTCTGGGAGGTCGGGGTGATGCCCGCCGAGGAATCGGCCTTCGACTCGGGGAAGGGGATCACGACCATCGAAATCAGGAAGGCGGCGCCGCTGATCGCGGCGACTGCCATCTGGGCTACAGGGCTCACAGGATCCATGGCCGTCGTTTCACTGCCCTTTAAGAGTACACCAAGTTATCGCTCATGGCCATGGTCAACGCAGCGGTGCTGCTGCAGCCCTGCCGCGATCGGGATGAAACACCAGGAAAACTGCCGCAGACAGGCCTTTCGGGGGGTGATGGGCCCCGGCCTCGAGCCTCGCCCGGAGCGGCGCGACCATCCCCTGGTCCTCTCACCGACCGCCGATAAACTGAGAAAGTGAGGAGAGCAACGGTGACTGGCCCCACGGGACCCGCCCCCCAGGACCCGCCCCAGATGAACCGCTACGAGGCGCTGGCTGAGCGCTGGCGGCTTCAGAGCAACAGAACCGACGAGCTTCACGAGACCCTTCGCACCCATTCCTATCTCCTGCTCACCGAGCTGGCGGCGGAGCTGGGCGTGGAGGCGAGGACCTGGAAGGAGCAGAGGAATCCCTTCCATCGCCGCTACGTCGAGTACCGGCTCTCCCCCTTTCCCGGATCAGAGGGGGAGACGCGGATCGACCGCTACACATCCAAAGGCGAGTTGGAATTCGCCATCGTCCTCACCTTCGATCACGGGGAGGACCAGTTCCCCAAGACCCGCTTCCTGGTGCCCCTGGCCACCCGCATGTACCGGCAGCACCCCCAGTTCTGCCTGTGGGACCCTGTCGCGGCCGCTCCCCTGGAGGGCTTCCTCTGGGTGGCCACCCGCCCGGCCGTGATCCAGGACATCCTCAGCGTGCTGGATCGGGAGCTGGCCATCGACCCGTTTGAAGGGCCACCGACGCCACCGCGGCTCGGTTGCCTCTGAGCACCCGGGTGGGTGGCTCGGCCCCTCAGGCCAGCACCGGAAAGCACCCCCTGAGGCCACTGACGAGCATCTGGACGGCAATGGCGCTCAGCAGCAGCCCCATCAGGCGGCTGATTACCTTTTCCTGCAGTTCCCCCAGGGCCTGACGCAGGGGCATCGAGGCGATCAGCAACAGGTAGATCAGGATCGCCAGCAGGCCGATCACACCGCTGAGGGCGAGCCTGCCTTGCCAGTCGGCGGGGGCATCGGCCACCACCAGGGAGATGGCCCCCGGGCCCGCCAGCAGCGGCAGGCCGATCGGCACCACGCCGGCACTGTCCTCGGTGCCGTCCAGGGAACCGTGGCTCACCTCCCGCCCATCGATCAGGCGCAGGCCGATCGGCAGCAGAATCAGCCCCCCGGCCACCCGGAAGGCCTCCAGGGTGATGCCGAACAGGTCGAGCAGGCCCTGGCCCCACCAGCAGGCGGCGATCAGGGCACACAGAAAGGTGAGCACGGCCAGGCGACTGATCCGGCGGATCCGCACGGGGTTGCCCCCACCGGCCTCCACCACCACCGGCAGCAGACCGATCGGCGAACTGATCGCCAGCAGACCGACGGCCGTGTTGATCAGGGACATGGGGGCCCCGGGGGCACCGGCAGAGCGATGACCATCATCGGAGCCACGGGGCTCCGGCACGCCGGTCACATCCGGTCATCACCCCGTGGCGCCGGTCCCATTGCGTCAGTGGCGAGCGCCGGTTGACTGGCGGGGCCCTCCACGCTCGACCCATGACCGTCACTCGAGCCTGGCTTCGACGGCGTGCCTGCCAGGCCTCTCCCCTGATCCTGGCCCTGCTGCTTCCCGCCCCGGCGGCGGCCACCACCTATCAGGCCCTCTGCGGCAACAACCCCTGCACCATCAACCTCGACGCCAACGGCATCGGGGACAGGAGGAGCTTCATCCCCATCGGCCGGATCGCCCGCTGGTACGCGGGCGGGCAGGAGACCTACGACAGCACCAACGGCACGGTGGGAGCCGTGGGTGGCGGCACCGCCGGGGCCATCGCCGGTGGCCTGCTGCTCGGCCCGATCGGCCTGGTGGGGGGCATGGTGGGCGGGGCCCTCGCCGGCTCCAAGGCCGGCAAGACGGCGGACCTCTATTTCTCGGTGGTGGGCTACGACAGCGGCGGCGATAAGACGACGCTCAACTTCCGCTTTGTGAATCCAAGGCCCGCCAACCAGCTGAAGCAGGAGCTGGCGGTGCTGACCGGCCTGGCCATGGGGGAGACCCGTTCCCTGGCGGAACTGCAACGCCAGCGGGACGGCCTGCCCCAGCGGCTCGGCAACGGCACCGGACCGCAGTCGATTCCCTCCCAGTCCTACGTGTCGCCCTCCCGTTACCGCTGAGCCTCGAGCGCCAGCTGATCCAGGGCCTGCTGCATGGTGGCGGTCACCCGCCGGTAGCAGGCCTCCACATAGGCCCGGTCGCGGCTGGCGGCGTGGCCGCTGCGCTCCAGGCGGATCGGCGGGCACACCCGCGTGTGGATCCGCACCGGCAGGGGCAGGTTGAGCAGGGGCCCGAGGGCCAGGCCCCAGGGGAGGCCCAGGTAGAGGGGCATCACCTCGGGATCGATGCCGAACAGCCAGGGCATCCCCCGCTCGTGCAGCGCCCGGAACTGGGGGTAGAAATCCTCCAGCACCACCAGGGTGTCGTGGGCTCCCCAGGAGATCACCGGGACGATCGGCAGGTCGTGCCAGATCGCCAGCCGCAGGAAGCCGGTCCGGCCGGCGAAGTGGATGCGGCCCCGGTCCCGGTGCGGCCGGAAGGTGTCCTGCCCGCCGCCGGGGTACACCAGCAGGCTGTTCCCCTCCTCCAGGGCCGCCAGGGCCAGGCGGGGGTGATAGGGGATGGCGCCGGTGCGGGCGGCCAGATCCGCCAGCGGCGGATAGCCCAGCCAGACCTTCGGGTGCGCCAGCCCCAGCACCGGGCGCTCCAGGCCGAAGCGGCGGAACCAGTCGTACATGACCATATGCATGTCGGGGGCCGCCAGCCCGCCGTTGTGGCTGCCCACGAACAGCAGCGGGTCGGCGTCGGGGATGTGCTCCCAGCCATCGGAAACGACACGGAAGTAATGCGCGTAGAACCAGCCCCAGAACGGCATCAGCCGGCGGATCAACGCCGGGTCCCGGCGTTGCCAGCGACGCAGCTCGGCCTGGCGGCAGACGGACATGGGGGAGTCGGGACGTGCGCTGGAGTCTGGCCACCGGACGGGTGCCAGCGCTGCGCCGGCAGCTCTTTCTAGGCTCAGCGGGCGTCTGGAGCCCCATGGCCGAACTCACCCTGCTGTTCGATGGCGGCTGCCCCCTGTGCCTGCGGGAGGTGAACAGCCTGCGCCGCCGGGAAGCGGGCGCCGGACGACTGGCCTTCGTGGATGTGAATGACCCTGCGTACGACCCGGCCTGTCACGGTGGCATCACCTACTCCGAGGCCATGGGCCGCATGCATGCCCTGGGAAGCGACGGCCAGGTGATCCAGGATGTGGAGGTGTTCCGCCAGGCCTATGCCCTGGTGAACCTGGGCTGGCTCTACGCCCCCACCCGCTGGCCCCTGCTGCGGCCCCTGGTGGATGCCCTGTACGGGCTCTGGGCCCGCTGGCGCCTGGCCATCACCGGCCGGCCGTCCCTGGAGGTGCTCTGCCGCGAGCGGTGCGTGATCCCTTCTTCTGCCGCCGTGGAACCATAGACTCCGGCTCAGCACCTCCACCCCGTCACCAGGAGCGGCCGATAGAAAGATCCGGCGGAGCCCTTGCAGGTGCCCCACCGGATCGGGATTCCAGGAGAAAGCAACCCTAGAAAACCGCTTCTGTGGATGCTGAAAACCGGATACCTGGCCGGGTCGCTGCCACGACCGATCGGTCAGGCGGATCGGGATGACCAGATCCGGAGAGCTCCCTCAGGGATTGCAGCGTGGGCAATCCCCGGGATCGGCCGTGAGCCGACCATCCGGGCGGGGCCGCTCCTCCCGGTGGCCGCAGGCCACGCACCCCCACACCTCGGCCAGAAGGCGCTCGGTGGGGTGGCCGCACCAGCTGCAGGGCAGGCCGACCCGCACGTCGCATCGGCCCCAGCCCGGCGCACCGCAGGCCGGACAGGGACTGGCGATGCGCCGGACCAACCGGAACGCCAGCGTGCGGATCGCTGCCCGGCGGGTCGGGTTGCAGTGGGCCCGCATGTCGGTCTCCAGCCAGACCAAGCCATCGCTCGAGGCCCGGGCACAGCGGCCCATGGCCTCGGCGAGGGCGGCGTCGGTGTGCAGGCCCTTGATCACTGGGTTGCCGCCATCGCCGCCATGGGGACGGGCGATCAGACCATGGGAGGGAAAGCCCACCCGTCGCAGCCAGTCCCGGATGTCGTCCCCGAGCGACACCCGCCGGCGATCGAAGTTGGTGCGCGGCGCCACCAGGCTTTCGGCGATCAGCAGACCGTCCCGGCGGTCCACGAAGGTGAGCCACTCGGTGCCCACCGTCAGCCAGGGGAGGGCGGGGTGGGACCCGAAGCTGCCTTCGCTGGCCAGCCCCAGATCCAGGCCCGTGTCGTCCATGCCGGCCTCCGCTTTGCGCCGGCAGGTCTCGAGAGCGTCGGCGGGACGGGGCCGTTCACCGCTGAAGGTGCCGAGCCGGTCGGTGTCGAAGCCGCTGGCCAGGACCATGCTGAGGTCGAGGCCATGGCGGAAGGGCCTGGTCAGCACCCGCTCCTTGCCATGGCGGGTGGCCAGGCTGACCGGACGACCAGCAAATGACGCCGGGGTGCGACGGGCGAAAGGGGGCAATCCGATCACCGGGACTTATCGGCTGGATTGGCAATCCTGCGTTGAGCTAGCACCCACCAGCCGAATCCAGTCATTAATGTTCCCGGACTCCAACACCGGGTCCTCCCCGGTGGTCCGGGCACCTCAGAAAAAGACAACACCATCTCCACTCTTCCGCAGCCTCCAACACCGCCCGCCGGAGCTATCCGCCATGCCATCCCCCGTGACATGACACTCGCCATGCCCGCCCGACCGCTGCGCCTGACCCTCCGGGCCGATGATCATCTGCCGGCTGACCTGAGCTGGCGCATCGACGATGGCTACATCCGGGCCAACACCTGGAATGAGGAGGGTGAAACCATCACCCTCGGCATCTGGGGGCCCGGCGAACTGATCACCCCCACCGGTTGCGGGGTGACCCCCTACGAGCTGATCTCCCTCACCCGGGTGGTGGTGGTCGAGTGGGAACCGAGCGAAAGCGAGACCCTGGAATTCATGCGTGATCTGTTCACCCAGACCACCCAGTTGCTGCAGATCCACCGCGTCCGACTGGCCGATTCCCGACTGCTGCGCATGCTGCACTGGATCGGGGCCCGCTTCGGCCGGGTCAGCAGCAGCGGCACCACCCTCTCGCTGGAAGACATGAACCTGACCCACCGCCAGCTCGCCGAGATCGGCGGCATGACCAGGGTCACCGTGACCAAGTCCCTGACCCGGTTCCGCAGCAAGGGCCAGGTCATCAAGGTCAGCGAGGCCGATCTGCTCGTCCCCCGCGACACCTGCCCCCAGTCCCCAAGCGAAAACCCAGACCCCCTTCCCGTGGCCCCCTTCCCGTTCCCGAAAACCCTCAGCCATGAACCACCAGCCCACCGGAACGCCGGATTCGGCACCCCATGACGCCATTCCCTGGCATCAGCAGTTCCGCCGCAGCCAGATCGTCCAGTCCCTTGAGGCCGTCCAGGACCTGATCGCCATTTCCCTCTGCCTGGGGCTGTTCGGCGTGATGGTGCTCCAGCTGAAGCGGACCTTCTCGACCCTGTTCTCCACCTCGGAGTTTCACGAGGTCACGGCCGACATCCTGTTCATCCTGATCCTGGTGGAGCTGTTCCGCCTGCTGATCATCTATCTGCAGGAGCAGCGGGTATCGATCGGCGTGGCCGTGGAGATCGCCATCGTCTCGGTGCTGAGAGAAGTGATCGTGCGGGGCGTGCTGGAGACGGACTGGCAGCAGATCCTGGCCGTCTGCCTGTTCCTGATGACCATGGCCCTGTTGATGGTGGTGCGGGTCTGGCTTCCGCCCACGTTTGCCGGCGTCGACCCGGAGGCCCAGGTGTCGGCGCGGATGCGCCAGCAGCAGGAATAGTCGGATCTCGCGGCGATTCCGCCGCCGATGCAGATGTTGCTGCGAATACCTATTCCCGGAGCGATGTATTCCTGAATGCATAAGCCAGTTTAATTCAGGAGATTGGCAGGTCTGCTTCAAGTCGATGCCCAGGATTAGGTCATAGCCACTAAGGTTGCCGGACCCCAGATTTGGGGTCGCCCAAACACCCTCAAGCGCACCGTTTCGGCCCTTCTCCCTTCGCCACAGTCTCCACGCTGAGGAGACGCTGAGCACCACCGATTAGGCCGTCACTGATTACCCCCACGGGACTGTTCTTGGAGCAGCCCTCTTCTTGCCCTGCCAACCCTTTCCAACTCCCTACGTCTCCCCGCAAAGCCATGACAAGTCGCCGTCGTTTCCTGACCCGGTTCGGAGCTGCCCTTGGATCCTCCCTGCTGCTCGCCGGCTGCCTGGGCAACCCACCAGGCACCTCCGAGACCACCAGCTCGCCCCAGGCCGCCAGCCCCGCGGCCGGCCAGGAGCTGGGCACCATCAAGCTGGGCTACATCCCCATCCTGGAAGCCGCCCCCCTGGTGGTGGCGGAGGCCAAGGGTTTCTTCACCAAGCACGGCCTCGACGACGTGCAGCTGGTGCGGGAAACCAGCTGGCGGGGTGTGGTGGACGGGCTGGTCGACAAAACCCTCGATGCGGCGATGATGCCCTCGGGCATGCCCACCTGGATGACGGCCGGCGGCCATGGCGGGCCGCCGCTGCCAATCGTCTCCTCCCTCACCATCTGCCGCAACGGCAACGAGGTGACCCTCGCCAAACGGTTGGCGGAGCAGGGCGTCAGCACGGTGGAGGACTACCGCGCCTGGCTCGGCAGCCACGAGCGCGAGCCGCACCGGATCGGCATCGTCCATCCCGCCTCGATGCACAACCTGCTGCTGCGCTACTGGCTGGCGGCCAACGGCATCGATCCCGACAAGGACGTGCACCTCCAGACCCTGCCACCGGCCCAGATGCTGGCCGACCTCAAGGATGGCTCCATCGACGGCTACTGCATCGGCGAACCCTGGAACTTCCGCGCCGCCAGCAGCGGCCACGGCGTTCCGATCGTGGGCGATCTGGAGATCTGGTCGGGCCATCCCGGCAAGGTGCTCGGGGCGCGCGAGGACTGGGCCCAGGCCTATCCCAACACCCACATCGCCCTCACCAAGGCCCTGCTGGAGGCCTGCCGCTACTGCGCCGATCCCAGCCACTGGCCGGAGATGGGCGAACTGCTCAGCGACCGGCGCTACCTCGGGATCAAGGCCGATCTGATCCGCTTCAGCGGCCAGCCGGGCGACGCCGGGGCCTTCGCCCCCCATGGGGAACCGCACCACCTGTTCCACGGACCGGGACTCAACCGTCCCAGCCGCAGCGAGCACCTCTGGATCCTCACCCAGCTGGCCCGCTGGGCCGAGATCCCCTTCCCCCGCAACTACGTGGAGATCCTCGAACGGGTCTGCAGCGTGGGGGTGTTCAGCACCGCCGCCCGCGAGCTGGGCCTCGACGACGTCAGCTATCAGCGCCGGGGCATCGAACTGTTCGACGGCCGCCCCTTCAACCCCGAGGACCCGATCGGCTACCTCAACGACGTCTCCCTGCACCGCGATTTCAGCGTCGCCGAAATCCCCATCGGCCAGCCCCGTGCCATCAGCCTCTGATCCGCCGTCCCTCCGCCCCTTCCTCCCATGATCACCACGGCCCCCAAGCCCCAGTCCGCTGCCACCGCCAGCCCGCCCCTGCTGCGCTTCGAAGGCCTGGGCAAGGTCTACCCCACCCCCACCGGCCCCTACCCGGTGCTGGAGAACGTCAACCTGCAGGTCGAGCAGGGGGAATTCATCTGCGTCATCGGCCATTCCGGCTGCGGCAAGTCCACGCTGCTGAACATGGTCTCCGGCTTTTCCTCACCCACCGCCGGCCAGGTGCTGCTCAACGGCAGGCCGATCGAGAAGCCCGGGCCCGATCGCATGGTGGTCTTCTAGGGCTATGCCCTGCTGCCCTGGATGACGGCCTACGAGAACGTCTTCCTGGCCATCGACGAGGTGAAGCCCGAACTCTCCAGCCGCGAGAAGCGGGAGATCGCCATGGAGCACCTGACGATGGTGGGCCTGGAAAAGGCCGTGGACAAGCGCATTCCCCAGCTCTCCGGTGGCATGAAGCAGCGGGTGGCCATCGCCCGCGCCCTGGCGATCCGCCCGGAAGTGCTGATCCTCGATGAACCCTTCGGAGCCCTTGGTGCGATCACCAAGGAGGAGCTGCTGGAAGAGTTGCTGCAGATCTGGAACACCCAGAAATGCACCGTGCTGATGATCACCCACGACATCGACGAAGCCCTCTTCCTGGCCGATCGGCTGGTGATGATGACCAACGGTCCGGCCGCCTCGATCGGCGAGGTGATGTCGATCGACTTTCCCCGGCCCCGCAACCGTGAAGACATCATGGAAGACCCGAAGTACTACGAGCTGCGCAACACCGCCCTCGATTTTCTCTACAACCGCTTCGCCCACGACGACGTGGAATGAGGCCCACGCGACGGGCCTGGCCGTTCGTTTCTGCCAGGATGCCCCCCCGACGGTGGCGTTGCTCTCCTGATGCGGACATCTCCGTGCCTGGCCGGGCTGGGCCTGGCGCTGGCCGCCACCCTGGCCGGGGCGTCGCCGGCCAGGGCCCTGGAGACGATCGAGCTGAAGCTGCCCCTGGTCGAGACCACGTTCTCGATCCGGTTGGCGGAACTGAGCGATCCCCGGGCCCTGCTCGCCGGCAACAGCGACCTGGCCGAGCTCGACCAGGCCACCCGGGGCGGCATCGGCCGCTCCCTGGTGGATCTGTTCAACGCCCCCCTGCCCCTGCAGGCCCTGGATGTGGCCCGCCAGGTGGTCCCCTCCCCCCTGGCCCAGCAGGCCCTGCTGCTGCTCTCCTCCCTCGGGGGGGTCGACGGTCTGCCGGCCGACATCTCCAGCGACACGGTGCTGAAGGTGCTGGACCGGGCCGCCGGCCGAGGACACCTGACGATGCTGGGGGTGCTCCAGGCCGTGCCGGGCCGGACCGCCAGCGTGGATGTGGGCAAGGGCCTGTTCCTGCTGCAGCGGATGAACGCCCAGCTGCTGTCGGCCAACCGTCTGCTGGAGGGAGCGCCGCCAGAGACCGCGGCCCCCTCCCTGCGGGATCCGGGCCCCTTGCCGGTGCGGCGCGACACCCTGACCCTGCCGGTGGCCTACCGACCCCAGCCCCTGGAGGTGGTGGTCATCCGCCCGACGCAGCAGGCCTCCGGCCGGCTGGTGGCCATCTCCCATGGCCTCTGGGATGGGCCCGAGAGCTTCGAAGGCTGGGGACGCCATCTGGCCAGCCACGGCTACACCGTGCTGCTGCCCCGCCACCCCGGCAGTGACCGCACCCAGCAGCAGGCCATGCTCTCCGGCAAGGTGCCGCCGCCCGGTCCGGCGGAGCTGCGCCTGCGGCCCCTCGACATCTCCGCCCTGATCGATGCGGCGGCCGCCGGGAAGCTGGGGCTTCCCAGCGGACTGGACGCCGGTTCGGTGGTGGTGCTGGGCCAGTCCTGGGGGGCCACCACGGCCCTGCAGCTGGCGGGCGCCCGACCCACCTCCCAGAAGCTGCAGCAACGCTGCAGCGATCTGCAGGATCCCCAGCGCAACCTGAGCTGGGTGCTGCAGTGCAGCTTCCTGGGCGCCATCGACCAGGCCTCCCTGGCCGATCCGCGGGTGAAGGCCGCCGTGGCGGTGAGTCCGCCGATGTCGCTTCTGTTCGAGACCGGAGCCAATCCTGTCTTCCAGGGCCGGGTGCTGGTGGTGAGCGGCAGCCGTGACTGGGTGGTGCCCCCCGGTCCCGAAGCCATCGCTCCGATGGCCCGGGTCGCCCGCCTGGGGAAGGCCGGCCATCGGCTGGTCCTGGCGGGCGGCGGTGATCACTTCAACATGGGCTCCCCCTACGACCAGGGCGGCGGCCCCCTGCGGGGACTGCTGCTGGCCTGGGTGAACGGGGCCTTCGCCGCCGGCTCCGCTGTCGCCCCCGGCCCCGGAGCCCCGGCCCTGCTGCCCCCGGGTGGCTGGGGGGGTGAGGGCCTCTCCCTGGTCGACGTCACCGACCGGCTGGCGAGTTGGAACCCCTGAAGCGCCGGCACCCACCGTCTGACCCACACTTGATCCGGCGTCCAAGGATCCGGCTACCCGATCGATGCCCCCGCTGCCTTCCCTCCTGTCAACGGCCCGCGCCTGGGGTGGCGCCGGCCTGGCCACCCTGCTGATCCTGGCCGGTCCGGCGGCCGGGGCGGCCGAGCAGGTGGTGTTCGTGAGTGGGGCGTTTCGCCGCTCGATCCCCGTCACCGACCTGGAACGGCTGGCCCGGACCGGTGAGGCCGTGGGCCTGCTGGGGGATGCCCTGCGGCTGGGCGGCAGGGACCCCGCCGAGGTCGGCAAGCTGCTGAACCACCGCGTGACGCTGCCGCTGGCACTGACCACCCGGCTGTTGAGCACCCGCTTCGGCGAGAACGCCCTGGAGCGGCTGTCCGGCATCCTCTATCCGCTGAAGGCGCCGCAGGTGGGCATGGTGGCCCTGCGGTCGGCCACGGTCCTGGGGATCGAAGCCGGCTCGGGAACGCTCTCGGCGGTGGGCTTCCTGCGGGCCTACCCCAATGAGGAGGTGGCCATCAACCTGCCGGCCCTGCAGTCGGCCCTGGCCGGGCTCAGCGGCATGGGCCATGTGGTGAAGGAGTTTCTCGAGTCCGACCTCGGCTCCAACCTCAAGCGGCTGGAGGAACCTGGCCCGCCGGTCGCCCCCTGACGGGGCCGTCCGGGGTCAGGGGCGGCTGCCGGAGCTCAGGCCGCCAGCGCCGTCAGGTCCATCAGGTCCTCGGATGCCGGCATGGCCAGCCGCTTCAGGATCGCCACCAGGGCCACCAGCTGGGGACCCTCGAGGTGGAACAGACCCGGCTCGGCGCTGGCCTGCCAGCCGCGGGCCTCGAGCACTGCGTGGATGGCGGTGCGGATCGCCAGGGCCTGGGACTCGCCGGCGACCGGCAGCACCTGGACCGTCTCCTGGGGGCCTCCGGGTGCAGCGAAGCCGTCCCTGATCTCGAGGCGAAACCAGCGCAGACCATCGGGCATCGGCTGAGCCGTGAGATGCAGTTCGCAACGGCAGCCACGGAGGCCGCGGTCCACCTCCCGACCCAGCTGCAGGGCCAGATCGCCGTCCGCCTGGGCATCGAGGCCGAGCTGGGCATGGAAGGCGGCCGCGCGATCCTGCTGCTGGGCCTCGGCGGCTTCCCGCCGTACGCGGTCAGCCTCCGCCCGCAGGTGCTCCTGCCAGGCGTGGGCCACGAACACCGGCAGCAGGCTGAGGTCGTTGGCCTGGAAGGCCCGCGAGAGGTTGTCCGGGAGGGTCGCCGTGCTGCCGTCCTCTGCCTTCAGGAGCAGCCAGTCCTGCAGGGCCGTTGCCGACTCAGCCATGCTTCCAACCTTTTATTCAATTTTCATTCACCCTAGCCTCATTTTTGCCCATCGTCCTCCTCCAGGAGCCACAGGGCGAGCCCGCCGCCGCGGCCCCGGGCCGCCAGCCAGTGCGGGCGTTCGGCGGCGATCAGGGCGAAGAAGGGTCGGCGCAGCGGATCGGGCTGGGGCAAGGCCCGTTCGATCAGCACCCGCCCGCCGAGCAGCAGCAGCAGACGGTCGAAGCTGAAGACCAGCAGGGGGCGGCGGCCTTCCAGACGGCCAGTGCCTTCGAAGCGGAGCTCCAGGACACCGAGGCGCACGCTGTTGGCCAGCCGCAGGTCCCCGGCCTCCGGACCCGCCCCGTCCGCGGAAAGCCGCAGCCGGGCCGCCAGACCCCGCAGCAGGGCGGCCGCCGCCGAGGCGGGCTCCCGGCTCCCCTTGTTCCAGATCCGCTCCAGCCGCCAGCAGCCGATGAGATCCGCCCTCGTCAGGCCGCTGCCGTCCCGGCGGCAGCGGCGTTCACGGTCGAACAGCCACGGGGCATCGGGGATCACGGCAACGCCTCTGGAAGCAACCTCCGACGCTAGTGACACCCCGCTTCGCAACCACCAGCTGCTATTGAGAATCGCTTGCAAAAGTGGCCCTGGGTCCACTAGGTTGAGAGCCGTTCGCAATAAGGCCCCTCCCTTCGCCCGATGCGGTACCGCTTCCTCCCCGACGATCCC
>Ga0194130_10000370_pt1 | contig 87305 bp, 73 predicted proteins | sample TA2KigsurfametaG_FD_160084 | JGI IMG/M metagenome (GOLD analysis project Ga0194130, IMG submission 160084) | Freshwater microbial communities from Lake Tanganyika, Tanzania - TA2015050 Kigoma 12 surface | ecosystem: Environmental > Aquatic > Freshwater > Lake | place: Tanzania: Lake Tanganyika... | reverse complement strand
TTACTACTTTCCAGATAACTATAGTCCTTAATCCCGACCCAACCCCCTGCCTGCTTAAATAGATAATGAAAACCGAATAACACTACCATATTGACAAGCATTCCTATCAATATAGTATCAGCTTTCACCTCAAAAATATTACCTACTAACACAACAATAAATCCGGCTATCATTGCTACCAATACCGACTTTCTTGTGCTACGGAAACCAAAAATGGCTAGTAATAAGGGCACAGTTACAATTGGCAAATAAAAACTTGCTGAAGTCATTACTATACTAAGCAAATCGGTTTTTATAAGAGCGAGATAGGTAGCAAAAACTCCTAATAATAAAGAGAATAATTTAGATAAAACCAGCTCATTTATTTTTATGTTAAAAGTTTTTCCAATATCATTAGCAAATAATACTGCTGCGGCATTAATACGTGAATCTGCCGTAGACATTGCCATAGCCGCTATCCCTATTATCATTAAACCTTTTAACCCTACAAAAGTATAGTTATCTACTAAATAATTAACTACTTGGTTATGCTGCAGGCCTGGTTCTAGAAGTGTAAGTAAAAATGGAATCCAGCATATTGAAAGAGTTACCAAACCAAACAAAATTGCTGCAATAAACCAGGCTTTTCTCGCTTGATAAATATCACGTCCCATAGAAATCCTTTGAAAAGAAGTAGGGTCTGTAGAGGGCATAATAAAATAAAGAATTAATGGTATAATATCCCACAATTTAGGATTACCAATATCTAACACTTTCTCATAATCAAAATTAGAATTTTTTATCACTTCACTAAACAAAATATTACTATTGTAAATATGATTCCATAAAACTACCCCTATCAAAGGAACAACAAAACCAAAAGTAATAAATTGTATTACATCAGTATAAGTGACGGCTTTTATTCCGCCAAAAGAAGAATATACTATAACGATTGCCGAGGCTAAAAGGATTGCATAAGTAGGTTCCATTCCTAAAAAATAATTAAATATATTACCGAATACTTTAAATTGCACAGCAATTCCACCTACCATTTTAAGAATTCCACAAATCGCTGTTATCAATCTTATCTCTTTACCATAGATATCACCCATTGCTTCTGCCACTGATACCCTGCCTAAAAACTCTCCCATTCTAGGTATCAGCAAGTAAACTGTAATAAACATTTGAATAATTATAAAAACAGTAGGTATGAGGTAATATAAACCATCAGAATAAGTTTTTGTAAGAATAATAAAAAATCCACTCCCCGTAACACAGGTTGCAACTATAGTAGAAACTAGTGCTGCAGTGGAAAAATTTCTTCCGCCTAAGGAATAGTCACTAATAGTTTTTACTTCTTTGCCGTAAGTAAGTCCTACAACAAGATTTATAATTAAAAAAGCTATAAAGATAATTATGTCAATATCGGGGACCATATTTTAACCGAAAGTTAGATTTTATTCCCTATAATAATTACTGAAGTATATATTTAGCGATAAAAAAATAAATATAAATTTTGTCTATTCTTAAATAATAATTGATAGGAAATATCTTAAATCCAATTAAGCACCCCTAAATTTAGAACTTCTACTTTTCTAAATTAAACGCTTATTATCACGTGCTCCGTAACGATTCCTACTTTTAATCTTTCACCATAGTCAAGTATTTAACAGGACCTTTTTTGTAACGCCATTTACTAGGTTTTCTGAAACTTTTAGCACTCGCAAAGGTTTTAGTTTGGTCTAAGTTTTCTTTTAATAGAGGGTCTTTAGTTATTTGAGTTACTTTAGGTTTTTCTAAAGTTAAATATTTATTAGCAAGTTTTTGAATCCTTTCAGGTGAACCAAGATAGGCTAATTCAGCCTTAAGAATCCGGATAGCATCTTCTTCGTTCCGCACTTGCTTTTTTACTTCTTCAAGTTCTAGCTTTAAAGTTAGGACACTGTCTTTTAGAGTAAAAAGACCGTATATAGTTAGCAAACATAAAATTATGGTTATGTAACTTATAATTTTATACAAACTCATTTTATACCCCCAATTTTTTCAGCAACTCTAAGACGGGCAGATCTTGACCTATGATTTTCCTTGATTTCACGAGCAGTTGGCAATATCGGTTTTTTTGAAATTATTTTTAACCATTTATTCTCATCATAATTTTCCGGCTCAGGCGCGTATTTCGATCTAGCCACTTTTTTTAATGAATGCTCCTTAAAAAAAGTTTTTACAATACTATCTTCGAGGGAATGGAAAGATACGATAAGAATTCTGGCTCCCGGATTTAAAATATCATTTAAGTTACTTAAAAAACTTTCTAAGTTTTCAAGCTCTTTATTAATATAGATCCTGATAGCTTGAAACGTTTTAGTTGCCGGATCAATTTTGCTTTTCCGGTAATGCATCGATTTACGGACAATTTCGGCTAATCTAACTGTAGTAGTAATTGGTTCTTTTTGGCGTTCCTGTACTATCATTTTTGCAATTTGCCTAGACTGTACTTCCTCGCCATATTTGTAAATTACTTCAGCAATTTCTTCTTCTGAAGCATTTGCTATAAAATCTGCAGCACTATAACCGCTAGTGCTCATGCGCATATCTAAATTCCCCTCCCGCATGAAAGAAAACCCTCTTTCTTTTTCATCAAGCTGCATGGAAGAAACACCTAAATCTACTACTACTCCCTCGTACTTCTCCCCTCTTGAAAGTTCTTTTATATTAGCAAAATTTCCTTGAACAAATTCAAATCTTTCTTGGTATTTAATTGCTAGTTCTTCTGCGTATTTAAAAACAGTTGGATCTTGATCTAAAGCTTTAACAAAGCAATTAGCTCTACCTAATATTGCTTTCGTATATCCCCCGGCACCAAAAGTACAATCAAGATATTTTTTACCATTTGCTGGCTGCAAATTTTCAATAATTTCGCAAAGCAATACTGGATAATGAGGATTAGACAAAGTATTTTCTCCTAATGAAAGGCTATTCATGTCCCTACTTCCGAATTTTCTTGGTTCTTCAGAATAAATCTATTGCTTTGAGCTACTGCTTGGGCAGTTTTTAAATGAGTATCAAAAGCCACTGGTTCCCAGATCTCAAAAATTAATCCTTTACCCACAAAAACGGCCTGCTCGGTAATTCCTACTTGCTGCATTAAGTGAGCCGGAATAATGACTCTCCCTTCATTATCGAACTGTAACTGGATCGACTCTCCCATTACGATCGTTTCAAAGGCATCTCTCTCCTCAGAATATGGATCTAACTTTTGGATTATTCCGTATATTTCTTGAAGGCGAGCCATACTACAAGCTTCTATACAATTATTTTTAAATGAAGGATAAACAATAATACCGTTAAATTTATCTTCAGATAACGCGGCTCTGAATGCAGAAGGAATAGATACCCTACCCTTTCTATCAATCTTGTTTTGATACTTTGAAAGAAAAATATTCATTTTACCTATACAAAATCTGACCTACCAAAACTCCGCTAACTTTTTATTTAGGCTAACACAAAATTGGTAAAAAATGGGTTAACATGGGTATTTATGGAATAATTTGGAAAATAAACTTATATTTTTACTCAGTCAAGTGATATTTGCGTCACTTAATAATAAATTATAATAATTATTTACTTTTTATAAAAAAATAAGGTGAATAGTTTTTTAACCTTAAAAAAAGTATTTCTTATATTGCTAATTTTAAGAGTAAATTAATAAAAACCATGATATAGTTGCTACAGGAATTAAGAATCATAATTAAATATTTACTTAGAAGGAGAAATAGTTATGGAAATATTGCTGCTAATTTTTGGGGTACTTGCTATCATATTACTAGTTAAAATGATTAAGATCGTCCCACAACAGGAAGCGTGGGTACTCGAAAATTTAGGTAAATTCGACCGAGTACTTGAACCAGGCTTAACTATAATAATTCCTATAATTCAAAGTATTGCCTATAAACATACGCTAAAAGAACAAGCCATCGATGTTCATGCCCAGACCGCTATCTCCCAAGATAACGTTACTCTTTCAATTGACGGAGTATTATACGTAAAAATCGTTGATCCTGTTGCAGCATCATATGGTGTAAGTAATCCTTATTATGCGATATCTCAACTTGCCCAAACCACAATGCGGTCAGAAATAGGTAAATTAAAGCTTGATAAAACTTTTGAGGAAAGAGAAACCTTAAATCATGCAATCGTTACCTCTATAAATTTAGCAGCAGTTAACTGGGGTATCCAATGTATGAGATACGAAATTAAGGATATACAACCTCCTAAATCTATCCTACAAGCCATGGAATTGCAAGTAGCAGCTGAACGTCAAAAACGGGCTAAAATTCTAGAATCTGAAGGCCACAGGCAAGCTCAGATTAATATTTCCGAAGGGGAAAAAGCCCAAGTAGTTCTTGCCTCGGAAGCAGCCTATACTGATCAAATTAATAGAGCAAAAGGGGAAGCAGAAGCTATATTATTTGTGGCCGAAGCTACGGCCAAGTCTATAGAAGTTGTAGCAAGTTCCATTAAAAAAGAGGGAGGGTCAGAAGCTGTTTCTTTAAAAGTTGCCCAGCAATATGTAGAATCTTTTGCTCATTTAGCCAAAGAATCAAATACAGTAATTTTACCTGCAAATCTATCAAGTCCTAGTGGTTTTATTACCGAGGCTATGACAATTTATGATAAATTAAAGAAGAGTAAAAATACAAATTAACATACACAAAAAATTTGTCACTGTAACTTTAAGCCCTTTTCTACACAAGGGCATTTTTTAATACTTCTTCAATTCTTGCTACTGGAATAATCTCAAGGGTATTTTTAATATTGTCCGGTATTTCTTTTAAATCTTTTACATTATCAACCGGAATGAGAACAGTTTTAATTCCTCCCCTACTAGCGGCAAGTAATTTCTCTTTCAGTCCACCGATAGGTAATACTTTTCCTCTCAAAGTAATTTCTCCCGTCATGGCAACCGTTTTCTTGACAGGCTTTTTGGTCATGAGAGAGACAATAGTGGTATATATGGCAATGCCGGCAGACGGACCGTCTTTGGGTATTGCTCCCTCCGGCACGTGTATATGAATATCCATATTCTTGTATTCCTTTTCAGCCAGCCCCAATTGTTTTGCTCTGGAAAGAAAGCAGCTATAAGCCGCATCTGCTGATTCTTTCATTACTTCTCCAAGTTTACCAGTAGCTTTTACTCCTCCTTTACCAGGAAAAGAAGCTGCTTCAATAGTCAGTAAATCACCCCCGACCTCAGTATAAGCAAGACCTGTAGTGCTCCCTATTTGATCTTCTTCCGCCGCTAGCCCAAATCTATATTTTTTAACACCAAGATATTCTTCCAAATCTGACGAATTTATAGTTACTGATTTCAATTTTTTATCTTTTAAAATTCTGGTTAGAACTTTTCGAGCTAACGCTCCAATTTCTCTTTCTAGCGCCCTAACACCTGCTTCTTTGGTATAATATCTGATTAATTCAAGAATAGTTTCATCGGGAATAATTAGTTCAGTAGGCTTCATTCCATGAAGCTTTAACTGTTTTTGTATCAAATGATTTCTTGCTATTTGTAGTTTCTCTTCTTCTATATAACCAGCAATATTAATAATTTCCATACGATCAAGTAAAGCTCTTGGTAAATCATAGGAATTTGCCGTAGCAATAAATACTATATTTGATAAATCGTACTCTACTTCTAAATAGTGATCAGCAAAATGCGCGTTTTGTTCAGGATCCAACACCTCTAGCAAAGCGGAAGCCGGATCCCCTCTAAAATCGGCACTCATTTTATCAATTTCATCGAGCAAAAGTACGGGGTTATCTACTTTTGTTTTCTTAATTAAAGTAACAATTTTACCCGGCATAGAACCAAGGTAGGTCCTACGGTGACCTCTGATTTCAGCTTCATCTCTAACTCCCCCAAGGGCGAACTTGCAGTATTTTCTACCCATTGCTTCCGCAATAGATTTTACCAAAGATGTTTTACCCACTCCAGGCGGACCAATAAAACATAGGATGGGTCCTTTTATTTTCCGGGAACGTTTTAGAACAGATAAATATTCAATGATTCTTTCTTTTACTTTCTTAAGCCCATAATGATCACGGTTTAATATCATTTCAGTCTTGTTTATATCAATACTAGCCTTAGTATTTTTCCCCCAAGGCATTGAAAGCAAAGTATCCAGATAATTTCTAACTACTGATGACTCTGCCGACATCTGGTTCATCATCTTAAGTTTTTTTAATTCTGCATTAGCTTTTTCTTTGGCTTCTTTAGAAAGTTTAAGATTTTTTATTTTTTTATCGAGATCAAAAAAATCGGATCTTTCGCTTCCCCCCTCCATCTCTTGTTGGATGGCCTTCATTTGTTCATTTAAATAAAATTCTCTCTGGGTTTTTTCAATTTGTTTTTTTACTCTTTGCTGTATTAGTTGTTCCGTATCAATTTGCATTGATTCCCGAGTAATAATTTCTATAAGCATTTCTGCTCTTTTTAGAATATCTACTTGTTCAAGCAGGCTTTGCTTAAGATCAAGCTTAATATCTAAATGTGATGCTATCAGGTTAGTTATATAGGTAGGATTTTTTTGTTGATTAAGAATATTTAAAACTTCAAGATTTATTTTTTTATTATTCTTTGCATACTCTTGAAACTCCTCCATCACTTGGTCAGTGGCATGATTTAAAGCTTCAAGATTATTTACTTCTGAATCAGGAATTATTAAATAATCCGCAACAAAAATCTCTTTATCCTCAATATTAACTAACTTTACTCGGTTTATTACCTCCACAAGGATTTTGGCATTGTTATTAGGTAACTTCACAGTTTGGATAATTTTAGCTAATACTCCAATTTTAAATAAATCACTTGTAGTCGGTTCTTCAATATCATGTTTTTTCTGGGTAGTCAGAAGAATATGCTGACCGTCATCCATTTTTTTTGCAGCAAGTAAAGCATTTAAAGACTTTTCCCTACCGATAAAAACCGGAGCAATGGTACCGGGGAAAATTATTAAATCCCTTAGAGTTAACAACGGTAAAGTTTTCTTCTCATTGCTCATTATTTTATTACCCTTTATAAAAAAAATTATGTATATATTTAATAGATTACAAGCTATATAATAGCGGCACTTAATAAAATCAAGTAGCTATCTTTGCTAATTATTAGCGTAGCTTATTTAAGTAGAACATAAAAACTAAAAAATAGGATTTCTAGTGCAAACTCCTGATATGGTTGCAAAAGCGTATAATAGAATTAGTCATTACCTCCATAATACTCCTCTTTTATACTCCGAGACGTTAAATAGAATGGTAGGTAGCCAGATTTATTTTAAAATGGATGCCACGCAAAAAACCGGTTCCTTTAAAATAAGAGGTGTGCTTAATCATCTTTTGGCTCTTAAAGAAAGTAATAAAATCCCTGATAAAATTGTTGCTTACAGCACAGGTAATCATGCTCTTGCTATGGCTTATACTGCTAAATTATTTGGAATTCATGCAAGAGTATATTTACCACAAAATGTTTCTCCTATCAAAAAAAGAATTGCTAAATACTATGGAGCTGAGGTAATGGAAGTAAAAACCCGTTCAGAAGCAGAGGTTTTTTCCAAAAAAGATGGTGAGAACGGATTTTATTATTTGCACCCTTCTGACGATGACCAGACAATAGCCGGAGCTGGTACTATGTGTTACGAAGCTTTAATAGAAATGAAAAAGCGTAATATCAAAATACCAGATGCAATATTTGCTTCCTGTGGAGGAGGTGGATTGCTAGCCGGAACTTATCTTGCCAAAAATTTATTATCACCTTCTTCAAAATTAATTGGTGCTGAACCCGAAAATGCTAATGACGCTTACAAATCGTTACAATCTGGAGAAATTAAACGTTTCGAAGATTCTCCTAAAACTATAGCAGATGGCCTTAGAGCTCTTTCAATATGCCAAAGGACATTTGATTATTTAAAAAAATTGGATGGTTTCTATACTTGTAGTGAAGAATCAATTTATTATTGGACAGCTTGGCTTATGCAAACAACAAAGGTTACGTGCGAGCCCTCCGCAGCTATTAGTATGGCTGCTGCGTATAACTGGTTAAAAGAAAATAGTGACCAAAAAACTATTCTTATACTCGTTTCTGGAGGAAATATCGACCCCAGTCTTTATCATGATCTATGGAATCAAGATCATCTAGCAAAACTACCGGAATAAAATCCAGCAATAATGGAGATTAATACTATTATTTTAGCTGAATAATACTAATTTAGTCATAAAAAAAGGAAACCCAGAGTTAAAAATTGTTTTCTGGATTTCCTTTATGATAAAAGTCAGATGTAATTCAACTACAGTTGAGGCAAAAATTATACAATATCCTCTAGCGAAGCTGCATAATTATCATGATCACCGGCAATAGTAACCTCTTCGAGAGCAACCTCAAAAGAACCATTATCAATATCTACTTCACTTCTATCCATAGGTTCAATTGCTTTAAGGCGATCTTTATAGTCAGCTGCTATAGCTTGTAGCTTACTATATTCATTTTCAAGCCTTGCTACTTCTTCTTTAGTTTGAGTATCGTAACTTTTAAAGCTCCACTTTGTTGTCTTAAAATTTGCCAACTTTTCTTTTACGTAACCGTCAACGTTCTGGCCTGAAAGTTTAAGAGCAAGAGCTTTTACTAAAAATGCTTGACCATCATGATGATGCCCGTACTCTTTAAGTACTTGTCGATAAATATCACCATCAGTAAGATATACAACCGGTACATCTTCTATAATTTCATTGCTGTAAACTTTTAACCCTTCTTCGGTTTCAACAAACCTTGACATTAATTGTGTATCAGTTTCTTGGATTTCTTTCCCTACTATTGTATATGACATATTATCATTTTTATCATATTGTGTTTTAATGATAGCTTGCAAAGTAAATGGATTGGTTATTTTTTTTGCATTACTACCATCAATAATATGACCTGTACTAATATCAATATTATTCCTATCTATTATCGCTATATTGATCCAAGTTGATACATCGCTAATATCTTCTATATCAGCTGTTGCTAAAAACATTCCTTCTTTGTTTGTTAATGCTTTTAAATTTTCTAGCGTTTCGATTTCCTTATCGTATGATTTTTTAATTTTGTAACCATAAAAATATCCACTAAGTGTCGCAACTCCGCCTATTGCTTTACCAACAAAACTAGGTATAAGGGCTGTATTTGAAGCTTGAGAAGCAATTATTCCCCCTGCCACGGTACTAGTTAAGACCGTTGCATTGGTCTCTACTTTTTGCCAGAACTTTTGTTTGTTGATAAGTTTTTGGAAAGTGGTTCCACTAGGACTTTTTGGTAAATATGTAGTAAGTCTACTAACCATATTAAACATTACATCCTCCAATTATTTATTTTTGTTAACTTATCGCAATGTATTTGTAGCTTAAGTATTAACAAAAGTCAATTTATTATTTTATTTTTCATACTAATTAGAAAGAAGGCAATTTAAGAATCAATAAAACCCTGGTGTTAAAGCTAACTCAGGTAATATACAATTAATTACAATATACAAATTATTTTCTAAATATAGTTAAATATTATTAACTATCCCGTAGTCAATTACTAATTCTAGTTAAATTTATTATCTTTAGGAAAGCCTGTGGGCGGCATTTTGCCTACACTGCCGCGCTTAGCACGCCAGGCCATTATCTGCATTTCCAGCCGAGTTTTATTACCGAGTGTCCAAGAAAGCCCTTCTTTGGAATTAAATACTTTTATGTCACTAAGCTCCGCATCACGATATTTTTGCAAGGCCACTCCCTGCCCTCTTTTCAACTCTGGTATTTCCTCAATTGCAAATACTACTAACTTCCGATTGCTACCGATTACAGCTACCATGTCTCCCTTATCTAAAAGTTTAAATATAATACATTTATGATCACCAGTTATTTGCATTACCTGTTTTCCTCCTTTAGTAGCAGCAATTACCTCATCTGAATTTACTATAAAACCTTTACCGTTACTTGCGGCTAACAATATTTTCTGGCCAGATTTATATGGTATGATATTTACTATTTCGTTGTTATCTATTTCGATCATTAATTTTATTGATTCACCACTACCCTTACCTTTAGCAATATTGTCGGCAAGAATAGTAAAAAACTTGCCATTAGCAGTACATATAATTATATTATCGGTAGTATAAGTCTCTATACTAAATTGTTCCTCGTCTCCTTCTTTATATTTGATATGACTTAAATCCAGGTTATGGCCTTTCATGCTGCGTATCCACCCCATTTTGGAACAAATAATAGTAATAGGTTCTCGCTCAATAAAAGCAGAGATATCAACCACTTGAGCCGCTCCTTCTATTTGCTCAAAAGTAGTTTTACGTGCCCCCAGGGTTGTACTTAAACCAAATCTCTTTTGTAAGATTTTTAGCTCGTTTTTAATTAACTGCCATAATTTTTTTGGGTTATCTAGGATCTGACAATATTCCTCGTGTTTCTTCTTAAGTTCATCATGCTCAGAGTTAATTTGATCTTCTTCTAATTTTCTAAGAGAACGAAGTTTAATATTCAAAATAGCTTCAGCTTGGGTAGCAGTAATTTTGAACTTTGCCATCATTTCTTGTTTTGGATCATCTTCTTCTCTGATAATTCTTATAACTTCATCAATATTTAGGTAGGCAACTTTCAAAGCGGCAAGTATTTCTAAGCGTTCTTCTATTCTTTTTATTTCAAATCTAGTACGCCTCGTTACTATTATCTGGCGATAGGACAGAAATTCTCTTAACACTTCCAGAAGATTCATCACACGTGGAGCATTATTAGAAGCAATTACATTCATATTTAACTGAATACGAGACTCAAGAGCTGTCTGCCTAAAAAGGGATTCCATAACAATTTCGGCAGAACAGTTTCTTCCTTTAGGTTCAATTACAATTCTTATTTCTTCGGCAGACTCATCTCTAATATTACCGATAAGCGGTATCTTTTTGTCCCTTAACAAATTGGCAATATGCTCAATTAACTTTGACTTTTGAGTTTGATAAGGAATTTCCTTTATAACGATTTGGTATAGACCATGGCTAAAATTTTCTTTTTCCCAGCAAGCCCTAACTCTAAAACTCCCTCTACCAGTTTTATATGCTTGCATTATGGTATCCGGAGAATCAATAATCACACCGCCGGTTGGGAAATCCGGTCCTTTAATAAACTTCATTATTTCTTCAGTTTGACTAACGCCGGGATTATCAATTAAATGAATAAGCGCATCGCATAACTCATGTAAATTATGCGGAGGAATACTAGTAGCCATCCCGACAGCTATTCCTTCGGAACCATTAGCAAGTAAGTTGGGGAAACCCGCAGGCATTAATTCCGGTTCAGTATCAGAATCATCATAGGTAGGACGAAAGTTAACTGTATCCTTATCTATGTCTTCCATCAGCATAGTGCAGATTTCAGTCATACGTGATTCGGTATAACGCATTGCGGCTGCATTATCTCCGTCAATCGATCCGAAATTACCTTGCCCGTCTATAAGTGGATACCTTAAAGAGAAATTTTGCGCTAGACGAACAAGCGTATCATAAATCGCCGTATCACCATGAGGATGATACTTACCGATTACATCCCCAACTACTCTTGCACATTTTTTATAACCGGAGGTAGGATCAAGCCTTAATTTCAGCATTGCATATAGTAGCCTTCGATGAACCGGTTTTAATCCATCCCTAACATCCGGCAATGATCTCGACATAATTGTCGATAAGGCATACGAAAGGTAACGCTCAGAAATCGCACTGCCAAAATCAATATTTTTAATTTTATTAGCTCTTTTATCTATCATGAATTGTTCTAACCATTGTAAATCCTTTTATGAGAATTACATCTTTACTTTCACGTCGTTCTGTTCCGCAAGGTATCCTATCAGTTCCTGCATTATACCTTCCCTAATAGTATTTTTAATTTGCATTAAAGACTCATGATTAATTTTCTTTGCTTTATCTAAATTTATTTTATCGTCTTTAATAAAAGCAAAATAGGCTTTTTTATCGTCTTTAACTAATCCTGTGGTCTGCCCTTTTTCAGTTTTAAAAATTAAATACGTTAATTCAGGATTCATTTTGTTTTTCATACCGAAATCAGTCCGAGTCATAGATTTTTTATTCTCAACTAATATACCTTTGTTTTTCAACAATTCTAAATCTACCTTTCCCCCCTGATAGTCTTTTTGGATTTGCTGAAGAATTTTAATATTTTCCTCTGCAATAGCTTTTTCCTGTAATATAGAAGAAATTTGACCTTTTACTTCTTCAAACCCTTGTTGTCGAGAGGGGATTATCTTAGCGAGTTCTACAAGAACAATTTTATTTTGATTTGATAACTCTAAAGGATAGGAAACTTCTCCCTCCAGCATTTCGAAAACTGAATCGGCAATTTCTGAAATGTTTAAATTACTATCCTCAACCAAAGCATCCTTACTAATAGGCTTCATACTAGAAATTTTTATCCCGTGTTTTAGAGCAATATCCTTTAGAGTTAAACCTGCAGCTACTTCTTCTTCAAGGGATTTAGAAAATTGCGTTATTAGTTCTTCCAGCTTTGTATTTTGTAATATTTCTTGGATCTCTTCTTTAACCGTAGAGTAAGGCTTATTATTAAATTCATTTTTGTTTGCTTCATAATAAGCTTGTACTTTTTTTTCTCCTAAATCAATTTCTTTACCAAAAAAATCCTTCTCAATTGTTATGTAATCAAAGCTTCTAAGTTCCGGTAGTACAAAATTATTTTCATTATTTTTATAAAAATCCTCAAGCTCTTTATTGTCTGGTTTTACCAACAAAGGAATGTTTTTTTTATTAGCTAAATCTATACTCACTATGTCAAAATATTTAGTTTCAGCCATATAATTGACCATATTACTAATCATTATTTTAGGAGGCTCGAAAGATTGCATAAATATATCCAGCAAAGAATTTTTAATTAAGCTTTTCTTTAGATCTTCTAAATACTCATCTTCCATTCTCTGGGAATTATGAAAAGTTGCCTTGAATAATTTTAAATCAAAATTACCATTCTTATTTTTAAAGTAAGGTATAGTTTTAACAAAACTTATGACTGTTTCATCGCTAATATCCAGATCATATATTTTAGCAAGATAGCTAATCATTGATTCATTTATTAAACTGGTTATTATCTGGTTATCCAGGTTCAAAGCTTTGATCTGCTCTTCAGTAAGGTTTATGTTATTCTCCCGCTGCAAGACCTCTATTTCTTTTGCCTTTACCGCTAAAAAAGTTTCAACAGGAATAGATTCCGTTTTGCTGAATGTAACTATATCTCCGCTTCTATTACCGCTAAGGAAACTCGAAGCACCTATTCCAACGAAACTTAGAGCGATTAAACCCAATAATATTTTAACAAAAATATTATCAGCACTTTTTCGAAATTTGATTAACATAAAAATTACAATTTACTTCTTATTCTTTTAATTTATAAAATAGATAGCAAATTGAATAACTGCAAGGAAATTTTCCTATGGACCCCCTGATTATAGCAAACTGGAAAATGAATTTGACTTTTAAAGAAGCATTAAATCTTACCAGATTATTATCTGAGCATAATGATGCCCATAGGTTAGTTATCGCTCCACCTACTCCTTATATTGCTTATCTTGCCCAAAGCTACCAACACTTAGGTTTTTGTGCCCAAGACGTAAGCATCAATAATGCTTTTGGGCCTTATACGGGTGAAAGTTCAGCTAAATTTTTTAAAAGCTGCGGTGTAAATTACTCTTTAATAGGTCATAGCGAGAGAAGAACTTTATTCGGAGAAACCAACGAAATAGTAAGAAAAAAAGTAGAGTCGTGCCTCGACAATCAAATAATTCCTATAATCTGCATAGGAGAGTCCGAAGAACTGCGTAATGGTGGTAATTATAAAGAATTTTTATTAACTCAGCTAGAAGAGAGTTTACCTAAAACGGATAAACATATCATTATCGCCTATGAACCTGTCTGGGCTATCGGAACCAAAATTATCCCAACAACCAAACAAATAAGTGAAGTAACGGAGTTAATAAAAACCAAATACCAGAGTATTGTTGCAAAAACTATGCAGCTAGTGTATGGTGGATCGGTAAACTCTGAAAACTGTAAAGATATACTTAATATAAAGGATATTTCCGGTGTATTAGTAGGAGGAGCTTCTTTAAATAAAGATGAATTGTTTAAAATTTTAAATTCGTAAATAACAAATATTTATTTGGAAAAATATGCTAAATACTCTTCTGTTCGTTCATTTAATCATTGCTCTATTACTTGTCGCCGTGATTCTACTGCAAAAAACTAATACGGATGGTTTAAGCGGCATTGGCGGGGGTGGCAATAATATGGGGATAATGAGTGGTCGCTCGGCTGCGAATTTCCTAACCAGAACCACAATAATATTAGCAATAGTATTTTTTGTAAATGCTATTATACTTGCCAATTTATCTACGCAAAAACATAACGATTTTGCTACAAAACTAGAAAGAATTGAACAAAAAGAAAATAACCAGAAAGTAGAAGAAGAAAGTATACCTATAGCTAAATAAACGTTTTTACTCTGCTATTTACAAACCTTAAACTTGAATAATAAATTTATGGCAAACCTAATAGAAATAGGAAACGTTAAAATTGCAAATCATCTACCTTTTACTTTAGCTGCCGGCCCTTGCCAAATAGAAACCCTAGACCATGCTTTATTCATGGCCAGCAACATAAAAGAAATAACTGATAAGCTAGATATCCCTTTTATTTATAAATCTTCTTATGATAAGGCAAACAGAACTTCTGTAAATACCCCAAGAGGTACAGGAATAGAAAAGGGGCTAGCAATATTACAAAAAGTAAAATCTAAAATCGGCTGCCCTATTTTAACAGATGTGCATACTGAAGCCCAATGTTCTATAGCAGCAGAAGTTGCGGATATTTTACAAATCCCTGCTTTTTTATGCAGGCAAACGGACTTGTTAATGGCAGCGGCTAAAACCGGTAAAATTGTAAAGGTTAAGAAAGGCCAATTCCTTGCACCTTGGGACATGAAAAATGTTTATGAAAAATTAAAAGCTTTTAATGCTGCCGGCATTATTTTAACCGAAAGAGGAACTTGTTTTGGCTATAACAGCTTAATATCAGACATGAGAGCTTTACCGATTATGGCAGAAACAGGAGCCCCTATCTTTTTTGATGCTACACATTCAGTACAGCAACCCGGAGGCATAGGTTCTAGTAGCGGTGGACAAAAGCAATATATCGAACTGTTAGCAAAATGCGCTATAACTGCAGGTGTGGCAGGAATATTTATAGAAACTCACCAAGATCCTGACAACGCTCCAAGCGATGGACCGTGTATGCTTAAATTAGATAATTTGGAAAAAGTACTTATAAGGCTTAAGCTCTATGATAAGCTTACAAAAGAGTTATAAGATTTCGCTTTAGAAACAGCAAAAGTTATATCTATAAGCATCCGTTGCTCTGTCAAAATGAGTTTTCTTAATTCTTTCCCAAGCATAATTTTATACCCTACTGACTTGCCTCAAAGCCAAGCTTTTTATAAAAGCATTTTGCTTGGACCCTCTTTTTATTTGTTGTAAACCTAACAATACAAAAGTACTTATAAGGCTAAAACGCTATGATGAACTTACAAAAAACGGTTGTAATTCCACTTTAAAAGCAGCAAAAGTTATATCTATGAGCATCCATTACCCTTTCAAAATGAATTTTCGTAATTCTTTCCCAAATATAATTTCATACCTTCATGGCTTGCCTCAAAGCCAAGTTTTTCATAAAAATGTTTTGCTTGGGCTCTCTTTTTATTTGTTGTAAGCCCAATAATAGAAACGCCCATATCTTTGGCGTAGTTGATGCTTGATCAAACATCCAGCTTCCTATTTTCTGGCCTCTGTACTTACCCATTTTCTATTTGCATACGGATACTACCGACAAAAGTGAGCGATGGTATAATAGTAAGGTAGCAAGTGCCGATAATTTCATCGCCGTTTTCTACAACCATTAAATATTGATTTGGAGCGCTTCGATTTTATGAAATGCTTTTATGTAATTTTTATCAAGTTCAGCGGATTTTGATTCTCTCATTCAGCCAAGCTCATCTTATAAGAGAAGCTCTATAATTTGATATAAATCAGCAATTCTTGCCTTCCTGTGTATAAGATTGCTAACATTTTCATGCTCTATATTCATGATTTTTTAAAAATTCATGATATAAGATTTTCAATGCTAAGAAGATACAAATTACATTTTTATACTTTTTAAAAAGTAACTTATATCCTTTTTAAGAGCAAGCTAGCATTTGTACCGCCAAAACCGAAAGAATTAGTTAAAGCGTAAGTAATTTTTCTTTCTTTCGCTTTTAAAGGAACTAAATCTATTTTAACATTTTCAATAGGATTATGTAAGTTAATAGTAGGAGGAGCTATTTGATCTCTAATGGCAAGAGCAGTAAATATTGCCTCAACACTACCTGCTGCTCCGAGTAAATGGCCTATAGAAGATTTTGTTGATGACATACTCAAGCTTTTGTTATTCGCAAACAGTGTTTGTACTGCATTCAGTTCAACACCGTCTCCAATTTTGGTAGAAGTTCCATGGGCGTTAATATAGTCTATTTGCTCCGGCGTGGCTTTCGCGTCTTTCAAGGCATTTTCCATGGCACGATAAGCCCCTCTTCCATTCGGGGCGGTAATATGGTACGCGTCGCTAGTTAATCCATAACCAACTATTTCTGCATAGATTTTTGCACCCCTGGCTTTGGCATGTTCATATTCTTCAAGAACTACAACGCCAGCACCCTCGCCCATGACAAAACCATCATGCCCTTGATCCCATGGCCTTGAGGCTTCAGTAGGATTATCATTAAAGCTTGTAGTAAGAGCTCTGGCTGCAACAAACCCAGCTACTCCTGTAGGGGTAATAGGAGCTTCAGCTCCTCCAGCTATCATCACATCAGCATCACCATATTTGATCATCCTAGAAGCATCACCAATTGCATGAGCTCCGGTAGAGCAAGCAGTAGCAACCGCACTATTCGGCCCAGCAAAGCCATACTTAATTGATACATGACCGGAAAGCAAGTTTACTAAAGAAGCAGGAATAAAATACGGACTAACTTTTCCTCTGGCTGAATTATGAAATTCAACGGAAGTTTTTTCAATAGTACTAAGACCTCCTATGCCAGAGCCTATTATTACCCCCGTCCTGTCTTTGTCATAATCTGTTTGCGGTAGTATATTAGAATCCTCAACAGCTTCTATTGCAGCTGCTATTCCAAGATGGATAAATCTATCCATCTTTCTTACATCACCGGGAGTAATATAATCTTCAGCTTTAAAATCAGAAATTTCGGAAGCAATTTTACAAGGGAGTTTCCCAGTATCAAAAGACATAATCTTTTTCACTCCACTTTTTCCGGCTAGAATACTAGACCAACTGTCAGGCGCACTCCTAGCCAGAGAGGTTACCATTCCAACACCAGTGATTACTACTCTTTTACCGGACATAACTGCTTTTGTTTATTTTCCTTGAATCATATTTACATTTATAAACCCTTAAATATGTATAAACTAAAACATATTGTAAGTGTTTAAATAAAAACTGTGACTAGTTAATAACGTTTTTAAACTTTAATAAAAAAATTAACATAAAAGCTTACTCGAAGCTTTAATTTTTAGGCATTAATATGTTTTTCAACATATTTTACTGCATCTGCTACAGTAGTAATCTTGCTTGCTTTATCGTCTGGTATATCGCATTCAAAAGCAGCTTCTATTGCCATCATCAGTTCAACTAAGTCTAGACTATCTGCTCCAAGATCATCAACAAATTTCGAATCTGGAGAGATAGTGCTTTCATCTATCCTAAGGGTCTCAGCAACAGTTTTAATTATCTTCTGTTCGATATTATCACTCATAAACAAACCTCATTATCGTTTTCATAATTTGTTATTCTGCGCTAAGGCAAAATCCTAGTTTCAATCTTTTAGCACAAAAAAAATCTTTTTGCTAGAATAAAAATAAATTTATGTTGGTCAATTATTGGTTGTTTTTTAAAATTCCTCAAAATATTAAATTATTCTAGCTCCTTCTAGTTTTACTATATTTAAACCATAAGCATGCCGCCGTTAACATGAATAGTTTGCCCAGTAATATAGGAAGATTCAGCACTAGCTAAGAAAACAACAACATTGGCTACATCATCCGGAGTGCCAAGAACTTTTGCTGGGATTTTTTGGACAATTATCTCTTTCTGAGTATCAGTTAAAGCATCCGTCATATTTGAGGTAATAAAACCAGGAGCAACGGCGTTAACAGTAATACCTCTACTTGCAACTTCATAAGCCAGAGATTTTGTCATACCTATTAACCCTGCTTTTGATGCACAATAATTGGCCTGACCAGGATTACCCGAAACACCGACAACAGAAGAAATATTTATGATTCTACCATACCTATTCTTCATCATTTTTTTGATTGCTTCTCGATTTAGGACAAAATTAGTTTTTAAGTTAATATCAATTACTGCTGAAAAGTCTTCATCGGTCATTCTTATCGCTAAATTATCACGATTTATCCCGGCATTACAAACCAAAATGTCAAGTTTTTCTATATCGGCTATTAATTGTTCTGCTGCTTTAATATCTGACAAATTACAAGGCTTTATTGTATAATTATTTTCTAGTTCTTTCCCTAGTTCTACTAATTTCTCCTCATTACTACCGCTAATAAATACATGAGCTCCAAGGCCATGTAATTTTTTTGTTATTGCTCTGCCAATACTACCGCTAGCTCCTGTAATAAGGGCAGTTTTTCCATTTAAATTTGTCATCATCTCTCCTATTAAATAATAATTATTCGTCGCTACCACTTATCATATCCTCGGCCAAAGCAAAACTTGCCGGAGAACTCAGTAACTGCGTTTTTATTTTTTCTGATAATTCTTCAGCAATTGCTGGGTTATCTTTCATGTATTGCTTAGCATTTTCCCTGCCCTGCCCTATTCTCATATCACCGTAAGAAAACCATGATCCGGATTTTTCAATAAAATCGTATTTTACTCCAATATCAATAATTTCTCCTTCTTTTGAAATACCAGACCCATACATAATATCAAAATCTACTGTCCTAAACGGTGGGGCAACTTTATTCTTAACCACTTTTACCCTTGTCTGGTTACCAATAACTTCTTCTTTATCTTTAATTGACCCAATACGCCTAATATCCATTCTAATCGAAGCATAAAATTTAAGAGCATTACCTCCAGTTGTGGTTTCAGGGCTACCAAACATTACACCTATTTTCATCCTGATTTGATTGATAAAAATTACTACACAATTGGTTCTAGATATAGAAGCTGTTAACTTCCTAAGAGCTTGACTCATAAGTCTTGCTTGCAATCCCATATGAGAATCTCCCATTTCCCCGTCAATTTCAGCTTTTGGAACAAGTGCTGCTACACTATCGATAACTACTAGATCGACCGCCCCGGAGCGAACTAAGGTATCAGTTATTTCCAAGGCTTGCTCCCCTGTATCTGGTTGGGAAATAATTAATTCATCGGTATTTACTCCCACTTTTTTAGCATAAACCGGATCAAGAGCATGCTCAGCATCAATAAAGGCGCAAGTCCCACCTTTCTTCTGCGCCTCTGCAATTATATGCAGAGTTAAAGTAGTTTTCCCCGAACTTTCAGGACCAAAAATTTCTATAATTCTTCCTTTCGGAATCCCGCCGATACCCAGTGCGACATCAAGCCCTAACGACCCTGTTGGTATAGCTTCAATATTCATCTCTTGGCGCTGCCCTAGTTTCATTACCGAACCTTTGCCATAATTCTTTTCTATTTGGCTAAGTGCAGCTGTAAGTGCTCTTTCTTTATCCATAACAATCTCAATTTAAGTATTACTTAATTAAACTTATATGACGGTAGATAAATAAAATCCAGCAAAATCTTGAAAAATGTACAAGTTAATTTTTTATATTAAAAGCACAACTTAATAAAGGAAAATAGGAATTATTTTCTAAGAATAATTTCTTTAGAACAGCTAAAAATAAGCTGATATTTTTTAAAGTAAAGAAGTGATGGTTCCTGTCTTAATGCTCTTACTTGGGAAAGATAGAATGTTTTACGAAACCACCACTACTAACCCCTTATATTGACCTTGGTCAACTTAATTCACGAAAAGTATTAATACCTTTATGAACTATAGGGTAGATATAAATTAGCTATTTATACTTATAGTTGATAATAATAAGTTAAAAACAACTTGTCTACAAAAATTTCTGGAATTTATAAAAATTATTCTCTCTCCTCTATAATTTCCAGTATAGTACCTTAAAGAGGAGTAATATAATTATCTGATCCGTATACAGGAACTATTAATGCGTATTGATTAATTAAGTCCTTATATTATAATCACCCAAAACATACATTCAGAACACCGAACAGGAATGAGTCAACCTCACGATAAATTTATCCACTTTCGTACGCAAAGTTCTTATTCAATGCTTGAGAGTACAATAAAGGTTAAAGAGCTTGTAGCCCTTACCAAAAAACACGGTATGAGTGCTGTCTGTTTATCTGATCGAGGCAATTTATTCGCCTCATTAGAATTTTCCTTAGAAGCAAGTAAAGCTGGTATACAACCTATATGCGGCGTCATTTTAAACATTTCTTTTAATAATAAAAATTCGCAGCAGGATTTTGCTGAAATCCTATTAATTGCAAAGGACCAAATAGGTTATAAGAATTTGCTAAGATTAGTAAGTTACAGTTTTATTAAAAATGATCGCAAAATTTGTAACCATATAAATTTCGACGATTTAAGAAAATATAATGAAGGGCTAATAGTTTTATCATCTTATACTAGAGGTATAGTCGGAAAGTTATTATTAGAAGGTGAGTATGATGCCGCTACCGAAACAGCTAAAAAATTAGTTTCGATTTTCGGTAATAGATTTTATTTTGAAATAATGCGGCATAATTTAGCTGAGGAAAAACAAATAGAAGTACCCTACCTTAAAATAGCAAATGAAATTTCAATTCCATTAATTGCAACAAATCAGGTTTTATTTAGCAATATAAAAATGCACGATGCCCACGATACATTATTATGTATTTCTCAAGGAGTCGTAAAAGATGAGCAAACCAGGAAAAGAGTAAGTAACCAGTGTTATTTTAAAACTGCCGAGGAAATGATTGAGCTATTTTCTGATTTGCCTGAGGCAATTGAAAACAGCATAAATTTAGCTAAAAGAATTTATGTAATGGCAGAAGTAAAGGACCCAGCTTTACCAAATTTTACTGACGGTAGTATTTCTGAAGAAGATCTCATTAGAGAGGAATCAAAAAAAGGACTAGAACAAAAACTAGCTATTAAGTTCTCCTTGGACAAGATTTCTAAAGAACAAGAGTCTATAATCCGTAATGAATATTTTACCCGCCTCGAGTACGAGCTGAGCATTATTTGTAAGATGAACTTCCAAGGGTATTTTTTAATAGTTTCTGATTTTATCAGATGGAGCAAAGAAAATGGAATTGCTGTAGGTCCAGGGCGTGGATCAGGTGCCGGGTCTATTGTAGCATGGTGTTTACAGATTACCGACCTTGACCCTATAAAATTCGGCTTGCTCTTTGAGCGTTTTTTAAATCCTGAGCGGGTTTCAATGCCTGATTTTGATATCGATTTCTGCCAAGAACGGCGGGAAGAAGTAATATCTTACGTTAGAAATAAATACGGCGAAGAAAGAGTAGGACAGATTATTACATTTGGTAAGTTGCAGGCAAAAGCCGTAATCAAAGATGTATCCAGAGTTTTAGGACTCAGTTATAATGTTGCCGATTATTTAACCGAGCTTGTACCTTTCAATGCTGTAAATCCTGTAACCTTAAGGCAAGCTATCGATGAAGTTCCAGAGCTTGGAGAGGCAGCAGCCGGAAGAGGTTTATATAATCTAAACGGAGATAATGACCTAATTAAACAGGTCCTAGATACCGCACTTGTTCTAGAGGGTCTGCATAGGCATTCCTCAACTCATGCTGCCGGTATCGTTATCGCTAACGAAGACATGATAGAGACCGTACCGTTATATAAAGATAGCAATTCTGACATGTTAATAGTGCAGTATTCCATGAAATATTGTGAATTAGCTGGTCTTATAAAATTTGACTTTTTGGGATTACAGACACTTACTGTCATTACCAAATGTCTTGAATTACTTAAATCACAAGGAATTAATATTGAGTTAGAAAAAATCCCTCTAGATGATAAAAAAACCTTTAATATGCTCTCAAAAGGGATAGGAAGTGGTGTCTTCCAGTTCGAAAGTATCGGCATGAAGAATACTCTTAGAAAACTTCAACCAGATAACATCGACGATATTATTGCCCTTGGCGCTCTTTACCGCCCGGGCCCGATGGATAATATTCCGGCCTTTATAGCCTGTAAACACGGTAAACAAGAAGCCGATTACTTGCATCCATTACTTATGCCGATTCTGAAATCCACTTACGGAGTTATTATTTATCAAGAACAGGTATTAGAGATAGCGCGTAAATTATCTGGATACAGTCTTGGTTCTGCTGATTTACTACGACGTGCGATGGGTAAAAAAGTAAAAAGCGAAATGGATGCTCAAGAAGAGATTTTTGTCAGTGGAGCAATAAAAAATAATATTCCTGCTGAACAAGCAAAGTCAATATTTGAAAGAGTAGCAAAATTTGCAGGTTACGGTTTTAATAAAGCGCATGCTTCGGCTTATGGTCTTATTTCTTATCAGACGGCTTTTTTAAAAGCCAATTTTCCTGCTGAATTTCTGGTAGCGGCAATGAATCTGGATATTGATAATAGCGATAAGATAAATATCTTCCTACAAGAAGCAAAAATCTTCAGCATTAAAATCATCTCCCCTTCAATTAATGAATCTAATGGCTACTTTACCATTAGAAAAAATTCAGATTCCTCTAAATCAATTATATTTTCTTTCGGAGCTATTAAAAGCGTTACCGCTAATTTTGGTCACGAAGTTGAGAAAATAAGAAACAACGGCGGAAAATTCAAAAGTATAATAGATTTTATTGAAAGAACTCCTCCGAAACTAATTAATCGTAAATTACTAGAAAATATTATTAAAGCAGGATGCTTTGATTCGCTTCATCCTAATAGGCATACTTTGCTTATGAGCGTGCAAAAGTTAATGGCATATAGCCTTTCCTACCATACTGAAAAAAAATCAAGTCAATTTAGTTTAATCCAAGTTAATCAAACAAGCGATGACATTTTAGTTAATAATACGGATGAACTCACCGAAGAACAATTAGCATATCATGAATTTGAAGTAATGGGTCTTTTCCTCGATAAGCACCCATTATCAAGGCATATTCCAATATTTGAAACATATGGCATAAAAAATTCAATTTATGTAAAACACGAGTTAGCAGAAGGCTCTTACCTTTTAAAACTTGCCGGAGTAATAATTAAAAAAGACTCTCGGATGTCTCAACGCGGGCGATTTGTAACTATAATGCTCTCTGATCCTCACGGTATAATAGAAATTACCGTATACAACGAAGAAATTATGCGAGATTATGCGCACTTAATGAATTTAAAGGAATCCGTAGTAGTTACCTGTGATGTTTTCATTGATAAAGGCGGAGCTAAAATAACTGCTAAAAGCTTCTCTTCCATTGAAGATATTATGCAGAATATAACCTATGATCTCAAATTATACCCTAAAAATACAAATGAATTAACAAAGTTGATAAATATTTTAAGCAATAAAAATAATTCAGAAAAAGCAAACAGTTTAATATCAATTTTCTACCCTACTGAAAATGGCTTTTTAGCCAAAATTTCTCTACCTGAAAAACTATATCTTGATAGTAATGATATCCTACAATTAGACGCTTTCAGATTTTAATATCAATTAACTATAAAATAACTTTTAAAGGTATAATTAAACTTAAGGTTTAACTTGACTTTTATAGAAGTTTTGTAATAATTCCTGCAAAATTATACAACTTAAGGTTAAAAATTTTATATTTTTTAGCATCTAAATTAAAATAACAGTATATCAGGGATTTTTATGAAAGCTCGTTTTAAGCAAATGTGGATAGAACACAAGTCCAGGGACAAAAAACCGGAAGAGGTCATAGAAACCGATACTGCTAAAGCTTTAGAGAAAATGATTAGTATTTTGTCTAAACCAGTTGATCCCAAATTAGGACCGCAAACAGAAAAAATTAAGCTGATAAAAGAAAAAACAGAAAAAATAATATTAAAAACACAGCAAAAAGAAAGAGATATACAACAGCTTACTAAGGAAATAAGTCAAAAAGAGCAGTTAATCAAAGATTCTATTACCCGGGAAGGTTTGGATAGCCAAAGCAAAGAAGAAAGATATAAAAAACTAGAAAATGAAATACTTGAACTAGATATAGAACTCCAGAAATTAAAAAGACCAGCACCTTTAGACCCCCTTAAAATGATTGATGTTTTACTTTATTCAACTGATACAGACGCAGAGCTGCCATTAACAGACATTACTAAGATGCTTGATAAATTAACTGGAAAAACACCAAGTCATAACCTAATTTATATTTCGAATAATTTAGTAAATACAGTTCTTAAAACCTACATAACAAGGGAAATCACTCCAAGAAAAGACTTTTTAGACCAGAGAAAAAAAGCTTTATCAATGGTTACAAAGTTACCTAAAAAACCCGGTGATCTAGATAATATTTCTGGTGTAGTAAAAAATTTACAGGAAAGTTTTAAAAATGTTTTTGCTCATAACCAGGAACTGTATAAAAACCAGATAGATTTACTTGCAGAATCTTTACAATTATTGCTTTTTATAAGAGGTAAATTAAAGATTTGGATAGATGTGGACAGATTTATAAAACAAAACAACATCACAAGTGAATTGCTAGTAAATGTCGTTAAGAAAGCAAAATCACCCGATGGAGGCGGTATATTTGATCTCCTAGGAAAGGACGAATTAAAACTTTTAAATAATTTAGTTGATAAAGTAGAACTTTTAACTAGAGATTATTGGTCATTTTATAACGCCTTTATTAACACAAGCAGTAATAGTTACTTACTAACGAAGGTAAATACATTTAGAGGAAATTTAATTACAAAGTTGAGTGTGGGTTTTGAACCTTATAAATTAACCGGCACCGACAAATTTATAAATGTAAAAGAAAACTTTTTTGAAACTTTAGAACAAACAAAAATCTTAATACAAATTGTTAACTCAGTTATCGGTAAACAAGAAAGCTTAATTGTATTAGAATATTTGGTAGACACTGCTTCCAGATTAAACAGACATTACCATACACAACTAGTCTATACAAATTTAGCTATAAAACAGTTAGCATTAATCGAAGCTAGCTATTCTAGGCAGAGTAGAAAATGTATAGATAAATCTGAAATAGACAAGCTTTATCCTGACTATTTTTTAGATATTGATATTTATTTTAAAAATATAAAGATAACAAACATCATAGCAGAATATATAGATATAAAAAATTCAGCAGAGCAAGAGTATTTAAGTACTTTAACGCACTATAATTTAAAGAAAAAGCTATCATTTTTAAAATCAACCCAACAAGTTCTTAACTTTTTTGCCGAAATCTTTCATTATCAAAATAATTTGAAAAATTTTAAAGATTCTCTAACAGTTCTAGGCTTAATGGAAATTGATTTAGAAGTCAGTGAGTTTTTTAAAGTTATAGATGTTAGAAACCAGTTTAACTTAGAGTTTATTCGACAAATAATATATCACCTGATTGTAGATATTTTTAAATTTTTTAGTTTTGAAAATATAAAAAGCTTAGACAGTTTAGAAACCGGCCCAATAAAGCAAACAATTAAAGAAATAGAAAGGTACCTTGTACGGCAAGTTGGACCAAAGATTGAAGATCTGGTTAAAAGTGCTATCCTCAGTGAATCTGAGTTATTAGATAACTTTAGTTATCTAATAACCTCTAAAAACTCTTTAACATCGTCCAAAGGTACAAATCCCCTTAACTTATTAAATTTGTTAATCAGTCTTTCTGAATATGGAGAATTTAGTCCAGAAAAATTACTTACTAAAGAAACTATAAATAAAATAATAATACTAAGTCAAGATAAAATAATCAAAGTGATTAAGGAAATTGATGATAATAAAGCTTCAGTACTTTTTAATTTAATTGATTTAGGCTGCATAAATATAGAAATAATGGATGAATTTTTAAAAATAGGAATTGATCCTAATAAAGAATATAATGGAAAAAAACTATTAGATTCAATAGCTTACCAGCTTACAAAGGTTGGTAGAGAAACAGATTTTTCACCAATACCTAGAAAATATACCGTTGATCCTGAAAAACAGGATCAACTAATTGATATTGGATTACACCTAATACACAACAAAGCAGATATTAATTCACGTTGGCATAAAAATGGTTTTTTAACAACACTTTTTAGTTTAATACCAAGTGGACAAAGTCCACATTTATATAAGAAATTATTATCTGACAAAGAAGTAATTTCTCAGTTGGATTTACAAGAGATTGATTTATGGGGGAGAAACCTAGCTCATTTATTTTGCAAGGATTTATCTGAAATTTTTTATAGTTTTACTCATCCAATAGAAGCTAAAATAAACATTTATAACATGTTAATAAAAATAATAGAATCCAAGAATGCTCATTGCCAACTTAATACACCAGATAAAGAAGGTAATAGCCCTTGGCATTATTTAGCTTCCTCAATAACAGCTGATTATGCCAAACTTAAAACTGATTGTTCTTTTTCACAATTTAAAAACAAAGTTAACCTAAGTATAAACAACATATATGGCGATACCCCTTTACATACGGCTTTTACCATGCTAGGTGATCCTGCTGCTTTCTACGAGTTTGTTCTAACCGATATTTATTCTCCTGCAGAGTGGCTAAAATCCCCAAGGTTAGGCTTAAAAATAAAAAATAATTAAAAACAAACTATTTTAGATATGATAATTCATACAAAAAACAAGTTAGCGGCCTCAGTAATAAATGTGTATATGGCAGTAGTTAATTATAAAATTGATTTAGATGATAGTTCTACATTTGAAACTATACGTAGCAAGGTCGATACCTATCTCAAGAGCATTCCGCAAGTCCCTGCTGATGAGCTAGGACGCACCATATATCTCGGAGAAAGGTATGGCTCTACCAAATACGATAGCAGTTCATCATCTTCTTCTACAAGCAGCATGTCTTCTTCCTCTTCTTATTATGTAATCCAACTCGATAGTGAAATAATAGAAAGAGGGAGAACTGATACTGTATATGATTGGCATACTACTTCACCACTAACAGGAGAAAGCGATGATTTTACTTTGCATGGTTAATATACAAGAAATAAATTACATTAGAATGCAGTAGCCCTTTTAAAAGCAGTAATAGCTATAAAAATCTTCAGTTTTCTTAACTTTATAATAACTCACATAATTATAATATTTGGGAATCAAATTTAAGACAATTTTTAGGTTTTAAATAAGCTATCACTACCAAAAATTAATATTACGTTAACATTTACTCAGCCTAATTCCCTCTATTATCGTAATTCGCAAAACCTTAGTTTCTGTATATATTACTTCTCTTAAATTTATAAACACAACTGAACAGACCTTAATTGTTTAAAATCATTTCCGTTTATATTGTTTTTTTATTGTTATAATTTGAGAGCGATAATTTAAGTTCAAAACCTTAAAAACCTCTTGAATTATTACTCTGTTAGCTGTATACTAATTGCTATTGTAAGGTGCTAGGTAGTTTTACGCCAATTGAAAATCAGGAGAAAAAGCAATGAGTGAAGTAGTATCGTTAATGGCTCAAATTAGGGAAGAGGTGGGCACTGGCGCGTCTAGATCTTTAAGGAAAAAAGGTATGGTTCCTGCTACTATTTATGGAACAGGTAAAGATGCTTTATCGATTGCAATTGAAGAGAAAGAAATAACTAAATATTACAGGAAACCACAGTATATGTCTCAATTATTCCAACTTGAAATTGGTAGTAAAAAGCATAAGGTTTTACCGAAAGATATACAATTAAACCCAATTACTGATGTAGTAAGTCACGCGGATTTCATTTTTCTGGGAAATAAAATGCAGAAGATGAAGGTACCTGTAGTTTATTTGAATAATGAAAATAGCGTAGGGGTGAAAAGAGGCGGTTATTTTAACACCGTAAGAAGGTTTTTAACTATTCTCTGCCCTGTAGAAAACTTGCCAAGAAAAATAGAGATTGATACTGTAAATATGCCTATTGGTAAATCAATTAAAGCCAAGGAGGCTGTTTTACCCGAAGGTGCTAAGTTATTAGATAATCCAGAATTTGTTATTGCCTCTATTGTCGGTAAGAAAGGCAAAGCTGAAGCAGAATCTGAAGAAACAGTAGCAGTAGCAAAAGCTAGCACTAAATAAAATACCTTAATGGATGTTTTTACTTGTTGGGCTTGGAAATCCCGGAGAAATTTATAGAAAAAGCAGACACAATGCGGGTTTTATGGCGGTAGATTTTATGTCTAACCGCTATAACTTTATCTGGAATTATAAATCAAAATTTAATGCGGATGTCGCTCTCGGTAATATAGAAAATTATAAAACAGTTTTTTGTAAACCAACTACCTTTATGAATTTATCCGGGAACGCTGTTTTACCGGTTATGTCTTATTATAAAATAGAACGTAGTCAATTAATCGTAATACATGATGACATTGATCTTGAGCTTGGCAAAGTGAAATGTAAGTTTGGAGGGAGCAATGGCGGGCATAATGGATTAAAATCCATAGACCAGAAACTAGGTCAGGATTATTACAGAATCCGGATCGGTATTGGAAGGCCTGTATCTCAAAATTTAAGTATTGCAAGTTACGTATTAGGTAACTTCTCAGATCCAGAATTGCTTATTCTTTATAAAAAATATGAAATTATTTTAGAAAATATACAGTTGTTATTTTCTTCGGAATTAGAAGATTTTAAAATTCAAATTTCCAAAGATATATAAAGCTACTGTAAATCCCTATATTTTGCTATTTTTTACTTTTTTTAAAATATTTTGTAGAAATTTGTACTTTCTTAATTTTTTCTGCCTCTTATTGTGGAACTATTGTAATGTACTACTTAACTAATTTTTTGAGTAATATAACTTTTGAGATCGGGTCTATAATTCTACTTTCTTTAGGGTTGTACCATAGAATGATATAAAATAGCCTAAATATAAATTTTAAAGTGAAAAAATCAATTGATAATCACCTACTCGTATGCTAGCCTTCCATATAGGAATTATTATCGTATATTTTGAATATTTGTTAAAGTCCTTTAATATATATACCGGAAATAAAATTTTATGGGTACTCGTGCAGCTGACTACACTGAATATATAGATATTACTACCAGTACCGTCAGAAGAAAAAGAACCGGAATGCTTTTAAGGGATAGCGAAGATATATTTATTGTCGATCCTAATATTAGCATTCCAAAAAACAAACAGACTAACTTTTTAAGCAAAATACAAAATGATTTAACGATTAATTCAGAAAAGCCCTATTACTTTGCCAAAACTTCTTTACAACCAATAAGTGAACCTAGCACTGAACAACTAGAATATTTTACGAATGCAGAAAACTTTTCACTATCTCCTACTAATACATTAGCACCAATAACATTTCTTAAGAGCAAAGCCAAATTACCAGAAGATAAGCAGTTAATAGTAAAAAATAATGATAGTTTAACTGACGAAGCCATTATAACAGTTGAATCATCAGAAATTGTAGTAATAACTGAAAAGGACATTGACCAAAGTTCACAAATACTAGAATCGCAGTCAGATTTAGGGGAAGAAAATGGAATCCAAGACCTAAAAACTGAAATAGAGATACAAATCCCGACTAAAGTGAACAAAGAAATTATAGGATATGAAGGTGAAAATTTACTGCAAGATCAGTTGGAACAAAGACTCGAGGAACAAAGACTCGAGGAGCAAAGGCTAGAACGCGAGAGGATAGCTCGAGAAGAGGGGGAAAGAGTAAGACAGCAAAAGTTGAAGGAATATTATGATAAACATAATGCAGAAGTTTTAGCAAGAACAGAAAGGCAAAAACAAGAAGAAGAGAGGCAGAAGCAAGAACGGCTACAAAAGTTCAAGAAATATCATGAACAACAAGTAAGAAAGATTCTATTTCAGTTAGAACGTCAGAAAAAATTAGAAAAACAAAGACTAGAGAGGGAAGAATTAGAGAAACTGAAAGCAAAAAGTTTACTAGATGAATTAAAAGAAGGAATAGTATTATTAGAGCTAGCACAGAAACAAGCTGCAAAAAAGCTATTACCAGCCGGAGTTTTTTTTAAGAACATCCGCTTGTGCGCGAAGCAAAAAACCAACTAGGGTTACAAAAAGGAGCACTAGAAAAAGGAGTAATACCAGAATTGGGAAAATTAGAAGAGTTAATAAGGGGAATAACTAGAACCGCAGAAGTAATAACACTTGAAACAGAGAGATTAAGCCAAGCAGAAGCTGAGAGAGTAAAGTTTAAATTCACACATAAAATAAAGGAGCCTTTAAAGGTAGAAAAAACCTTTTTCCAAAAGTTAAAAGAAAAATTTAGCGGGTGTTTTTCAGCAAATGACATTGAACCAAAGCCAAAAACGATTGAAATGGTGTCAGTTTTACATAGTAAGATGCAAGATAATGAAATACCTATTGATCCATTAGGAGAACAAGCTTGTATTATTAACCCTGATGAAATTATATAAATTTATAATAACCACTGACTTCATATACCGTAAGCTTAAATTAAGTTTAAATTGGATTAAAATATTTAACAGACAAATAAGGGCAAAAAAATTGTAGTTTTATTTTAAGAAGGAAAAAAAATCCCTCTTGTAAACACTAATCGTATCGAAATGAAATAAAAACGGGTTAGAATGTACGGTATCTAGTAATATAGATTAAAATATAAGAGCCTGCCCTATCAATAACGACGTGAAGTAGTAAACTAAAAATATATTTATATATTTTATTTCCAGCGTTATCTTTAGAGTGAATATAAGTTCGCCTTACATCAATTATTGAGATATTTTAAAATCTTCATCTTGGTAAAAATGGGATGTCTCTTCCATATTGTACTTTATAAAGCTTATATAACAAAGAATTAAACTTTATAGATTTTTTTAGTACCCCCAATTATACCCCTTTTTATTATTTTAGGGGGTTAATGTTTTAAAATAAGCAAGGAAATTATAACTACCAAAATCCATATCAATTTGGTGCTAATAATTTAAGATTGTCTTTTTATAACAACTAAAATTTGTTGTGTGGTAATTAAAATACTAGCATTAAAGGTGAGCCTAATAAATACAATTTATCCTCAAACTATTTCATTTGTTAATTCATTCAGCTTTAATCAACATCTTTTTGTAGTAAATAGGAGGTTATCGTTGCAAGTTTTTAGTATGTAAAGTTTTCAATACGACAGTTTTCTCTTACTGCTATATACCCAAATATTTTTCAAAAAATAACTTCAGCCTCTCAAAAACCTTTGCCTTTTTTTTCCCTCTCGTGTTCTGTTTACAGAACATAGAAGTTGATGGCAAAATATCTGCAAATGCTTGCCCTGTCGATTTCAGTTCACCATCACGAAAAGCATTATTAATGAATGTAATAGTTTTATCATGTTTAAGATTTTCTTCACTAATAATCTTATTTAACTCCTCAGTTCTGCTTTTGTCTGTAAAAGTTCTCCAATCTTTGTCTACATCACTGCAGAAATTTATCATTTTTATAAAACTCTTAATGAGCTCTTTCTTGCTACGTAGTTCAATACTTGAGTTAATCTTTTTGTCAATATCGGTCAAGATTTGCTTATCTTCTAAATTAGATTTTCTATAATTCTGAATAAGTTGTAGTATATAGTCAATGTTTACTGTAACTTGTTTTACAAGTTCTATTTCGAACTCAATATCATCATTGATATTCTCTTTATCTGACTCATTAGGTTTTCGATGTTTGTCATATATGTCTAGATAAACACTCTGATAATCTTGAAAATCACGTTCAGATAGAACCTCATTTCCGGCAAAATCATCAAACGAAGTAAGAATATTACGAAGTCGTAGTATTGAGCCCCACAGCTTGATAAAATCTTTTTCTTCTTGTTCTCCTTTAATTGATAAAGGTAGTATAAAAAACTTTTGCAGTTCAGTTATAAAATCGATATACCCTTTTTGATGTTTTCCATTCTGTTCCCATCCCTTGTAATAATCATTATAAGATTTTAATAGAACAATTCCTCCTACTTCTTCCTTGCTAAAAATAGAGAGAGCATCTTTTGTTGCCTGTTCTAGATCACGAAAACAGACTATATTTCCAAATGTTTTAAACGAATTTAGTATACGGTTTGTTCGCGAAAAGGCTTGAAGAAGACCATGGTAACGTAGATTTTTATCCACCCATAAGGTGTTTAAAGTTGTTGCATCAAATCCCGTTAGAAACATATTTACGACGATTAGCAAATCAATTTCCCGGTTTTTCATGCGCTGTGAAATATCTTTATAATAATTTTCAAACTTATTGGAACTGGTGTCGTAGCTTGTACCGAAATAATTGTTATAATCGACTATGGCTTTATCTAAGAAATCCCTAGATGATTGATTTAATCCGCTTGTATCAAAATCTTCATCCGAAAGGATACCATCCTCGTTTTCTGCTTCGTTCGCACTAAAGCTGAAAATTATAGCTATTTTTAATCCTGAATTTCGAGACTTAAATTCATCATAGTATTTCCGAGCTGCTTCAATGGAGCTCACGGCAAAAATAGAATTAAAACCACTAAGACGTACCCTGTTTCTGATTTCTTCAATTTTCTTTGTCGGCTCACGTTTTTTATTTGTAACAACCTCTGCAATGTTTGTAAGTTTGTTAAAAGAATAAGAACCACTATTACGTTTTGTTTTTTGTTCAAAATGTTCAAGTATATAATTTGTAACTTGACTAATCCTTTCAGGAGAGTTAGTAGCTGCTGTCACATCGATAGAGCAGACTTTCTTATCTTTAACATCGTCTTTCATTTTAAGTGTATTGACATAATCAATTTTAAACGGCAAAACGTTTTCATCATTGATGGCATTAACAATGGTATAAACGTGAAGCTCCTTACCAAAGACTTGCTCTGTAGTTTTAAACTGAGAGCTACCTCCCGAAGACGAATTCGGAACTAAAATCGGAGTTCCCGTAAAACCGAAAAGATGATATTTCTTAAATGCTTTTGTAATTTTGTTGTGCATTTCACCAAACTGAGAGCGGTGGCATTCATCAAAAATCAAAACAACATGGTCATTAAAGACACTATGCTCTTTATTGCTAGAGATAAACTTTGCTAGCTTTTGAATGGTAGTGATAATAATTTTGGCACTTGGATCAGCTAGCTGTTTTGTTAAAATGGCAGTACTAGTATTAGAATTAGCAGCTCCCTTTTGGAATTTGTCATATTCCTTCATGGTTTGATAATCAAGGTCTTTACGATCCACCACGAAGATAACCTTATCCATCCCTTTAAGACGGCTTGCAAGCTGTGCAGTTTTAAAGCTGGTCAGAGTTTTACCACTACCCGTTGTATGCCATATATATCCGCCCGCTTCAATCGTCCCAAGTTGCCTATGGTTTGCTGCTATGGCAATTTTGTTAAGGATGCACTCTGCCACCGCAATCTGATATGGGCGCATCACCAAAAGCAATTTATCTGTGGTAAAAACACAATAACGAGTCAAAACTGAAAGCAGAGAATGCCTTGAAAAAAAAGTCTTGGCAAAATCCACCAAATCGGAGATACGTTTGTTTTTGCCATCTGACCACCAGCTAGTAAATTCAAAGCTGTTACTGGTTTTCTTTCTCGATATTTTCCCTGTCTGCTCCTTTAGGTGAGCGCTACGGGTAGTATTTGAATAGTATTTGGTGTGTGTGCCGTTGGAGATAACAAACAGCTGCACATACTCAAAAAGACTGCTATCCGCCCAGAAACTATCACGTTGATAACGGTTGATCTGATTAAAAGCCTCACGTATGGCAGTCCCACGGCGTTTTAGCTCTACGTGCACCAAAGGCAGGCCGTTTACAAGGATGGTAACGTCATATCGGTTTTTACGAACTCCTGTGGCTTCATATTGGTTGATTATTTGCAGCGAATTATTGTGAATACTTTCTTTGTCAATAATGCGAATATTTTTAGTAGAACCGTCATCACGCTTAAGGTTAAATATGTAATCTTCCTGAACCTTGGTTGTCTTTTCTTCAATACCTTCGTTTTTATTCGCTAGATAATTGTTCAGCATTTGTCTCCACTCTTCATCCGAGAACACAATATCATTAAGTTTTGACAGCTGAACACGGAGATTCTGTAGCAAATCGTTGTTTTGAGTAATATTAAGATATTCATATCGGTTTTCCTGAAGGATACGAATAAACTCTTCTTCTAGCTCATCTTCAGACTGATACTGAACTGCACTCTTTTCATCAGGGATATATTCTACAACAACAGTGCTGTTTTCGTGCTCAGCGATAGTGTTATAGATGGGCATTAGCAAGCCTCCTTAAACGTTAGCAATTGATTGCGATAATATTCATATTGCTTACGGCGCGCAACGATTTCAGCCGGTAACCCACTAGAAATATCATTTACTAACGCGTCAAATTTATCCAAAATTCCAACAATACGCTCCTGTTCTGCAAGAGAAGGAACGGGGATTTTGATTTTACTCATGTCATAACCGCTAACTCGCTTGACTTTTGTACCAGTAATATAAAACCTTTTTTGCTTTTGAAATTGTTCTGTTTTAAAACAATAAGCAATATATTTGGGATGAATTGAGTGTCGGTATATATAGGCGTCTCCACTGATAACAACTTCGTCATCTCCTAACCATGCTACGGCTTTACAAACATCTGCTTCATTTTCACTTGTTGTTGCTATTACTAGATCCCCATTTTTAGCTTTTCGTAGTTTATTAGCTAAATAGGCTGAAGTAAAAGATTTAGTCTTATTTGCAAAAGTTCCATAGTAGGTATGGATCTGACCATAATGAATGCAAGCAATTCCTGAATCTGTAAAGTCTTTTTTTTGTAGACCATTTCCACGAGTGAATGTGCCTAACTCTCCTAACGTCATCCATTTGACCCCTTGCGAACCATCAAAACTCAATAACTTATCGCGATAATAATTATACTGCTTTTTACGCGCCTCTAGTTCTGCCTCTAATTCTGCCTCTAGTTCTGCCTCTAGTTCCGTGAATGTGTCTAATACCTTCACAATTTCTTGTTGAACAGGAAGTGGAGGGAGAGGGATTTTTATCTCTATTAGTTGTGCTTTAGTTAACTTTGCACGCTTCCCCCCTGATAAAAAGGGAATAAAATTTATGTTTTTGAGGTAATGAAATAAAAATCTAATTATCTAGTTCATTTTTGCCTTCAATGATGTGTACATGATTATTTGCCCAAAACTTCCCTTGAGTATATTGAATCGAGTAGTTATTTAAACTTGCTGATCCATCTTCAGCAACCAATACGTATTCACCATCATGTGTAAAACCTTGGACATAATCTTGTATATTATTAGCACCATAATAAGGTATATTACCAATAATTCGTAAGCTAGATTTTACAGGCTTTCTCTTGTTATTCGCTATATTACATGAATCACCTAACTTTCTAAACTCCACACCATTCGGACAATACCTAGCAATTAAATCATCAATTTTGCTCATGGCTATAGTTCCTTGGTTTTAAATTCGCTATAACCTTCATAGTAATAGCTAATATCAATACCTTTCATAAATAACGTGCGGTCATGGATTTGATCGGTCAATGCCTGTCTTAGTAAAGTTTTTATTTCAATATCCTTGACAACGCTACGCTCCATAGCTGAGAAATACTCTTCCTTATTTACTAAATTCCAATCAATTACTTGTGTTATTTCTTTTTTTAGAATCAGATCTAACCAGATACGCATAGCACGTCCGTTGCCTTCTCTGAATGGGTGAGCAATATTCATTTCAACGTATTTTTCTATAATTTTATCAAAACTGTTTTGCGGCATACAGTCAATATGTTCCAGCGATTGTTTAAGGTACATAAGAGGTGCAAAACGGAAATTACCCTTTGCGATATTTACCGTACGAATTTTACCGGCGAAATGATAAATATCTCCAAACAAATAAGAATGTATGAAAACAAGCCCTGCAAAAGTACCGACCTCCACCTTATCTATGTCTCCACTATCAAAAAGCTGCTTTGCCTTTTGTTTGCTGATTCTTTCTTCTGCTTTAGCTAGATCAACCTGATTATTGATATTTAGCTTATTTTCTAATATCATGACTTACTACTTTCTAAATCAGCAACAATTGCATCAATCTTGCTGCGAAGATTATTTTGCCTTAGAACTATATCCTTAATTTTATTATTAAGATGTTCGATGTCTATGACTTCACGATCATCTTTTGGGGTAACATAGCTACTAACGCTGATATTATACTCTTTTTCTTCAATCTCTTTGTGTTCGGCAAGATAGGAAAAATATTCGCTACTCTCTCTACTAGTATAGCAGTCTAATATTTTCCTAATGTGGTCGTGACTTAGTTTGTTTTTTGCCGATCCGCGCACAAATTCATTTGTAGCATCGATGAATAAAACTTTATTATCTTGCTTGTTCTTTTTTAGAATAAGAATACATGTAGCTATTGTTGTTCCAAAGAACAGATCGGATGGTAATTGAATAACTGCATCTACATAATTACTATCCACCAGATATTTTCTAATTTTCTGTTCTGCACCGCCTCGGTACATTGCACCAGGGAAAGAAACAATAGCCGCAGTACCGTTTGTCGCGAGCCATGAAAGGCTGTGCATTACAAAAGCCAAATCTGCCTTTGATTTTGGAGCCAGAACACCGGCCGGGGTAAAACGCTCGTCATTAATAAGAAGAGAATTTGCGTCTCCATCCCATTTAATTGAATATGGTGGATTGGAAACTATGGCCTCAAATGGTTCATCATCCCAATGGCGTGGGTCGATTAAAGTATCGCCGTGAGCAATATCAAATTGCTCATAGTTAATATCATGCAAGAACATATTGATACGGCACAGATTGTATGTAGTGATATTTGTCTCTTGACCAAAAAAACCGCTTCTAACATTTTCTTTGCCTAAAACCTTTGCAAACTTTAGTAGTAATGAACCAGACCCACATGCAGGGTCATAAACTTTATTTACTTTAGTTTTTCCAACAACTGTAATGCGTGCGAGAAGTTCGGAAACCTCTTGCGGCGTAAAGAACTCACCTCCGGATTTACCGGCGTTAGCGGCGTACATAGTCATTAGATATTCATAAGCGTCGCCAAAAAGGTCAATTGAATTATCTCCATAGCTACCAAGATTTAGTTCTCCGATAGCGTTTAAGAGCTTGACTAGCTTTTCGTTACGCCTTGCTACCGTTGCTCCCAGTTTGTTGCTGTTTACATCAATATCATCAAACAAGCCCTTCATAGTACTTTCGCTATCGGTTCCTTGAGCAGAGGCTTCGATGTTTCTGAAAACTGTTTCAAGTGTTTCGTTTAAGTTGTTATTACTAGCTGCTTGTTTACGTACATTTTCAAACAACTCGCTAGGTTGAACGAAAAAACCTTTTTCCTCGAGGATAGAATCTCTTCCATGCTCTGCTTCAGCATCACTTAAACTTGCGTAATCAAAGTTGTATTCGCCTGCTTCCTTTTGCTTTTCATTAATGTAGGAGCTTAGGTTCTCTGATATAAAGCGATAAAAAAGAATGCCAAGCACGTATTGTTTAAAGTCCCAGCCATCGACGCTACCACGTAAATCATTAGCAATACGCCAAATCGTGGAATGCAACGCTGTGCGCTCTTGTTCTTTTTTTATATCAAGCATTGTTTATCTTTTCTACTTAATCTTTTGGGTAATTTATTATGAGTATTTAATATCTCATTTTTAGCGGCTAAATAAAACCTGAAATCTAACATATCTGAGTTTTCTTAATTAATTATATCCATTAATATACCTATATGAGATAAAAACGCTATTATTTTTCTTAGTCTGTGGTTTAACATCTGCTCTTTATTAATGTATCATTTTAGCAATAAATCATATTATTTATAACATAGTTTATAGCAAATTATCATATTAGTGCTAAATTATTAATTGCTAAATCTATTCCAATAATTGTTTAATTAATATCAATAAAAATTAAATTTAAAATAGATTATTTTGGTAAATAAATCAGAACAAAAAAGCCTAACTAGAGAACAGAAAGAAGCAGTAGGGTTGTTATCTATAGGCACGTTCCTTGAATACTTTGATTTGATGTTATATGTTCATATGGCGGTATTACTTAATGAGTTGTTTTTCCCTAAAACTGACCCGTTTACCGCATCTCTACTTGCAGCATTCGGCTTTTGCTCTACATATTTATTAAGACCGTTTGGTGCATTAATATTTGGCTATATTGGTGATAATATAGGACGCAAAGCAACTGTTATAATAACTACTATACTCATGGCATTTTCGTGTTTTGTTATGGCGATCTTACCAACTTATGCTCAAATAGGGATTACGGCTTCATGGTTAGTAACAATATGCCGTATTGTTCAAGGTATGTCATCGATGGGAGAATTTATTGGGGCACAACTATATTTAACTGAAATCACTAAACCCCCTATACAGTATCCAGTAGTGTCACTAACTTCCGTATTTTCAGTATTGGGCGGAACGGCTGCATTAGCAGTATCATCGCTAGCTACAAATTCTTACATTGGTTTAAACTGGAGAACTGCATTCTGGTTTGGAGTGGTGGTAGCTTTAATAGGTACTGTTGCACGAACTACCTTAAAAGAAACTCCTGAATTTGCTAACGCCCAAAAAAGGGTTACAGGAGTTCTTAATGAGGTTCAAAAAAAAGAATTGCGAAATAATCCTATTTGGGTACAAGAGAGCAAAAATGATAGAAAAACTTTATTTTTATTATTTACTCTGGATTGTGGCTGGCCAGTATGTTTTTATTTTAGCTATATTTTTTGCGGTGATATTTTAAAACGAGAATACGGATTTTCTGCAAGTGAAGTTTTACACCAAAACTTCATGGTATCAATGATTCAATTTATTGGAACAATAATTTTAAGTTTTATAAGTTACAAAATTTATCCACCTAAAATTGTTAAAGTAAAGTTAGGGATTTTTATAATGATAGCTTTAATAAGCCCTTTTTTAATGAATGTATTTCATAGCTCTTATATTATTTTTTTTATACAATGCAGTTTTTTATTATTTGCATGTGATTATACTCCCGCAATGCCAATAACTTATAAGCATATCTCTATATTACGTAGGTTCACATATAGTTCTTTGGCTTATGCAATATCAAGATCTTTTATGTCGATTATTACTTCATTTGGATTAGTATATTTATTCGAGTATTGTGGGTACTTCGGAATTCTAGTTGTGTTACTGCCGGTAGTGACAGTTTACATTATTAGCATTAATCATTTTGATAAATTAGAGAAAGAGGCTGGTAATTATCATTAAAAGAAAAAATATTTATATATGGTATTTTTTCAGGATTTAAACATTTACAAATCTCTAAACATAGTTCTTGAACTTTTTTTCCTGTAGAAGTTAGCTCTAGATATTCTGATAATAAAACAAAATTTATTAAGGTTTCGTTGGTTATTTTTTCCATTTTTTCAATATTCATACTTCCTATAGTCTGTATATTATGTAACCTATCAAATAGCTTTATTATCAAAACCTCCTTATCTTTTAGCTGATAAGCATTGTTTAATACCTACCCTACAGTTAACTTCGTTCCATCTGGTCTATCACGAGTAAGCCTATCAACCATTTCAGCTATTCTCTGCCCAAAAATACCCTGTATCATTCTTTCAGTAACTTCTGTATCTTCAACTATATCGTGTAATATACTAGCTGCTATTACATCCGTTTTTAGTTTATATTCAGATATCATATAAGCTACTTCTAGTGGATGGGAATAATAAGGCTCACCTGATTTCCTTTTTTGATCGCCATGATACCTCCTAGCCCAAGAAATAGCTTTATTAATCAAATTAAAATCCAGTAAGTTTTGAGTATCTAATGATTTTAACTTGTCTATTAATCTGATTGAGTAACTACAAGGTGTTGAATAGTCCATATCTTGCTAATAAGCATAATATAATAAACATTCTAAAATGTTACTACTGATGCAATTACAAGTAAACAATTATACACAAATCCCTAATAATTTTACCAAACGGATTGTATATTAATTCAATTATTATTTTGTCCTACATTATGCTCTTTTCTTAAATCCTGTAACCTAATGAGCATTGCCAAGGTTTTCTCAAATTTCTTGTCTAAGTGACTTTCATACCTCATATATTTATTCAGCTCCTTGTCATAAAAAAAGGCTTTTCCTAATGTTTGATGCTTTACTTTACTTCTATTTTCAAGTTCATAAATACTTTTTTCATAACGTTTTTTTAAGTTTTCTATATAAAGCAGTAAATCTCCAGTTGAAGCAGTATAATACTCATCAGAAAATTGCTCTTGATCTCCTTGCGTTTGATCTTCTTCATCTTCACCAAGCCAATTATTTATCCATTCGTTCTGATCTTCTTCATCTAAAGCTAAAAGGGCATCATTATAAGAGTCAGATTCGGCAATAATCTGTTCTGATAATAAGCAACACTTTAAGTTATTATTTGTTTTTGCTAGTTCGCTTATTGTTTCTTTTTCGCTAGATAACACTGCTTGTTTTATATCAAAACTCTTTAACTTATCTGAACTGCTAAGTAATGCCTCTTTAACACAATCCTTACTGGAAAAAACCTCTAACCCGATATTTCTGCTTAATGAAGTTTGCAAGCTGCTCATCTCAGCATATTTAAGCCTCATCTTACGCCATATAATCCCTGCTAACTCCTCAACTAAATGCTCCTCAGTTGCATTTGCAGGTTTATATTCATCAATTAAAGAACCAAGCAGAGCATCATAATCGTCTCTATTCTCCCAGTGCATCACAGTATATTTTGAAAGTATCCCGTGCTTTAGGGCATTATATTTTGACGCATCATATCCAATTACTTTAGCCGCTTCTTTATCTCCAGTTGAAGAATTAAAACTATCTAATTTGATTGCTAACATGATTAACTATTTATTAATTATTTTATTTTTATACTAAGAAAACTCTTATATGTCCATTAATTATATTTAGAGTTAAAACTAAGAAAGGTTTAATATAGTATGGAATTGTTACTATATTATAGCAACCGTCTTTTACTATTGTTTGTAATTTTTTGTGTACAGCATATACTATACATTTTCCCTTTATTTTATATAAAAAGACGGTGACACGGCAACCTAGAAACTTGTAAGCCTTTTATTATATAGCATTGGAGGCGATCACCATCTCTTTGAGACGGTGACTAAGACGGTAACACTGTGACCTTTTCTTCAAAATCTACCTCTTTCTGCCCACTGTATATTAATACCACTTCGTATTTTTTCTTACTATCTGGTTCTAAACCTAATTTCCTTAGTGCAGCACCACACGCATTTAGGTCACTCTGTTTTATATAGTAATTAGGAGGTAATATATGTTTGCATATTTCAGTTGTGCTATATCTTTTCTTCTTCTCTGTAGAAGCAGACCAGTCAATATACTCTTTTAATAATTCTTCAAAAAGTCTTGGTTCTTCAAACTCTTTGTTTACTTGTTTTTGTAATGCTTTTTCCTTTTGTGTTAACTCATAAATAGATTCTAAATTTTGACCTTTCTTATCTTTTTCAGCTATTTCCCCTTGAGCTTCAATTAACAATTCTGCATATAATTGCAAAATATCTACCTTTTTATTCCAATCAAACCTTAAAACTGGAATAACTAAAAGTCTGGTATTTTCGTGATTAGGGTTTAAAAAATTTGTATCATTTACACTTGCAACAAAAGTTGTATTTCTTCTGTATATGCCATGATTTGCCTGGTATTTAATATTAATTTTATCCTCGCTTTTTGTAATAAAAGCCTTAAATACGTCATTGTCAGACTTCCTAAAGGTAGCAGGTAACTCTCCAAATTCAATAATAGCATGCTCTATCAAATTTTTAACTTGCATATCGTTTTTTAAATCAACTGCTGCGACTGTATCAAAATATTCTCGTAATTCTAAAGGTAACAACTCTTTTAAAAAAGTTGTTTTACCTATTCCCTCTTTCCCTTGTAGCACTAGTACTTGACGAGCTACTAAGGCTTTTTTTCTATCATTAAAACAGGTCATAAATAAAAACTGCATTAGCCATTTTTTTAAATAAACGTTTTTAATATTTTCATATTGAGGTAATACTTTAATTATAGAATAAAAATCACTTAATCTTTTGATTCCGTCATGCTTTATCGAACTAAGAATATCTTTTATAGGATTAAAGCTATTTTGATGAGCTGTAGTAGATAAATACTTTCGAAGTAATTTCTCTTCTTTACTTAGCCCATGTAAAATACACAAACTATGAATCTCGTTAAGTTTATCTCCCTCAATATCTGGACTATTGACCTTAATATTAAAATCAGGGCAGATTGTAATTTCTCTTTTTTTAATAATGTTATATGTTGGATTTATTCCATAATGATTAAAAAGCAAACGGTAATTCTGAATAGTACTTAATGGCATTCCATTTTTCTTAATATCTTGCCAGTTTATCTTGGTTTTTTGCTTAACCTTATATACAATACTCCTAAAAGTTATTAGGTTAGTTTTATCAAGTTTAAAACTATCATATTGAATCTCGGCTGTTTTTCTAACTTTTGCTTTATCTTCATACTCGGGTCTTATATCTTGGTAAGACCATTCAACAAATAGCTCTTTACCTTTATTACTACCTGAGTATTGATGATGTAATGCCATACCTACATCGCGCCACATAGAGTAGTTTGTTTTACTTACATCGTAACATTTTAGATAATCTCTAACCTCTTCATCGCTTAAATTACATGTCGGTTTTAATGCTATAAAATCAAAATTATCATTGTAGTTCTTATTACTTAGAGCAATATTGCTTATATTGTATCTAGAGGTAAATAAATCAGTATCAACTGCTTCTCCTTTGTTTGTTTTAATCCATGCCATATAATCATTGTTTGTTTTTATAGGTAGATACATTATTTGAGCTGGCATTGCACAGGATTTATCAATAAATTCACTTATAGAATATCGCTCACAGAAGTTTATTACTATATCTTCATATTCATTAGGCTTTATTTCTTTATTTGGAAACAATACGATTCTTATTTTGGGCTTATCTTTAATATGATTTGATGTTGAATGAGCTATATACCCATATTTATTTAAAACATTATCTAAAAATGCTTCTAAATCAGAAGTTGAGCCATTATAGTTATCCATATCAAGTGTTATTAAAGTTCTTGCTAGTAGATTTTCATTTTTTCGTCCCTTTCCGTCAAAATATCCACCTACAAATGCAAGGGCGTCATGTTTGTTTATTATTTTGTTATCAAAAGTAGTAAGTTTTAATTCTAATTCTTCTTTTGTCAGTTCCTTAAAAATAGGCTTGTTATCTTTGTAGTTTCTACAAAAAGAGATTTTAATCTTATTAATCATGATTAACCTCTTTATAATTAGTTGATAATAAATGACTTTCCTTATTTAAGGTTGATATAAGATTGCGTATTTCTTCAACACGCCAAGCAGTAGTGCGTTTGCCAAGCTTAACCGATTGAGGAAAACGTCCTGCTTTTACCCATGCCCACCATGTATATTTGCCAACAGGGATTACTTTTAGGATATTAGAGAGACGAATAAAACCAGTCTTAGGTAGTAAATAGTTTTTCATGAAGATTGCTCCATTAAAGAGTTAATTAATTTGAGGCAATCTTAATTCGGTTTGTTTAATACTCAAAAAAACAAAAATGTTTCAGTGGAAACAAATTTTATTTCTAAACCTTAATCCTAGGTATCATAAGCTTTTACTAGTTTTTTTTAGAAATCAAAATAGCTTAGAGAAATAAAATTTGTTTCTCATAGTTATCTAATTAATTATTAAGTATTATTATTTTTGAATTTCTTATTTAACGTGTTTGATTTTAGGATGCTTGTTGTTTTTATAAAGTTTATTTACTATATCTTGAAATGTTGAATTAATAGTTTTCTCATGCGGTATCTCAGGAAAAGGTAACTTTATATCTGCATTGTCCCTTAACGACTCTATACTTGTTATGAATTCTGCAATATACCTTTCAAAATCTTTTTGTTTTATTTCACAATTACCTGTAGCGTATGCTTCTTTTATCAAGAGAAAAATTATTCTTTGGTACGTAAATACTGAATTTCCATGTGCGGGCTTTTCTTCTTCTTCTCTTTTACTATATTTCCTTAAGTTCTTGATTCTCTGCTTCTAGCTTTTTATATTTAGCTCTTAAATCTTCATCAGCAGCGACATAATATTTACTTACTAATTCCTCTAGTCCATCAGGCAATACAATTTCTTTTTTCTTTGCCCATTTAATGAAATCTATCGGTCTAAAAACCATAACATAATGGGAGCTGTCTGGATCTCGTTGTTCTTTACATAATGTTCCATTGCTCTTTCCAATAAATGTAAATATTGTATTACATTATCACCTTGCTTAAACCGTTTCATTATCCTTATATATTTATTGGACATTATTACACCAAAAAATACTTTTAATTTTACATTCCCACAAGATTTTTTTTTGCTGTTAAAAGAGTGCACTGTATTAAACTTTAGGTGTCTAGGTAGGTTTAGCTAAGAGAAAAATAGATGTTGTAATACTCCGTAAGTAACAAACTTACTGCTATTGCAGTTAGTAAAAAGTAAGGTTTCGGGTGCTTTAGGTAGGACTAATATAAAAATGTCACTCTAAAAAGTTTCATGGGTTTTAATCTGATTAAGGTAATTTTCCCACCATTGCATCATTTCTCTTCGCTCTGGCAAATATTGAGCATGGTTATAACTAGCTCTTACCTTATTACGTTCACAGTGGGCAAGTTGGCGTTCTATTACATCAGGCTTAAAACCATGTTCATTTAAAATTGTGGAGGCGGTAGCTCTAAATCCATGTATAGTTGCTCGTAAGTGGTATCCCATCCTATAAAGTGCATAAAGTAACGTATTCTCACTTATAAAAGTCATAGGCTTATTGCGATTAGGAAAAAGATGCTCCTTATGACTATTGATAAGTTGTAACTCTCTTAACACTGAAATAGATTGTATAGATAAAGGAACTATATGAGGGGCACGCATTTTCATTCTCTCCGCTGGTATCCTCCATTCGTTCTTTTCAAAGTCTATTTCTTGCCATTTCGTGCCTCTTAATTCTCCTGTGCGGACAAATGTTAACAATAAAAACCTTAATGCAAGCTTGGTTGGTAATTCGTCATCGTATTCTTCTAACTTACTTAAAAACTCAGGTAATTCTTTTGCCTCAAGCCGTGAATAATTTTGTACTTTTCTGGTTTTTAATGCTCCTCTAAGGTCGGCAGATATATCCCTTTCTGCTCTTCCTGTGGCAATTGAATACCTAAATATCTGCCCACAGGTTTGTAAAACTCTATGAGCTATATCAATTGCTCCTCTAGTTTCAATTAATCTTAAAACTGCAAGTAACTCTGGTGCTTTTATTTCATTAATAGGTCTGGAAGCTAGAACAGGAAATACATCAGCTTCTATTCTCCTAAGAACGTAGACAGCATGGCGCTCTGTCCATCCCTGTTTTTGATTATTATGCCATTCAATAGCTATGTTCTTGAATGAGTTCTCAGCATTAACCGAATTTTTAAGCTTTTGTTCTTTTTTATGCTCAGATGGACCAATACTATTTGCCAGCTGTTTTTTAGCAAGCAAGCTTTTTTCTCTAGCTTCTGATAAGCTTACTACTGGATAAACTCCTATTGATAAAAGCTTCTCTTTTCCTACAAAATAATATTTTAACCTCCAATACTTTTTGCCATTAGGTTTCACTAAAAGATAACATATACAAGGAGTTTTTAGACTTGTTTAGATTTTGTTGGATGGTATGTGTGGTGCCGGATGTCGGATTCGAACTGACGACCGACCGCTTACAAGGCGGTTGCTCTACCACTGAGCTAATCCGGCAATAAGTATTAACAGAAAGTATTACCTAAAAACGCTAAGTTTTCAAGGTTTACTAGATAATTTCCATATAGAAATAGAAGTTATCAATGTAATATTAGAACAATAACTAGAAAACATTCTAAATTCTGTCGCTATAATAATTAATGTTAAACTCGCTAAATTTTAACCTTAACTATACCAAGACTAGCTTGCAGTATTTTTTAGCTCTTTTTTAGAAGGCTTTTTTACTTGTCCCTTAACTTTTGCTGCTACTTTCTTTTCAATAGAAGCAGGAAGTTTAATACCGGCAGCCTGAATAAATTTGATAACACGTTCTGTAGGTTGTGCTCCTTGCCCAAGCCAATATTCTATACGATCTTTCTTGAAAGTTACACGATTTTCATCCTCTTTTTTTAGAAGAGGATTATAAGTACCGACTTTCTCGATAAAATCACCGTCTCTCGGAGAGCGGGCATCAGCTACTACTACTCTATAATAAGGAACTTTTTTTGCTCCGCCTCTAGCTAAACGAATTTTAACTGCCATAACTTCAATAATTTACTTAATTTTTTCTTCTTTAAACTCAACGTGCTTACGAACTTTTGGATCATATTTTTTAAAAGCAAGTTTTTCTGTTACGGTTTTTGGATTACGTTTTTTTACTAAAAAATATCCTGTACCCGCAGTGCTAACAAGCTTAACCAAAAGATTTTTATTTCTCTTTTTAGACACGACCTAGAAACCTTATTAAAAATAATTTTCGTATAAATATCTTTGTAAAATATAGTTAGAATTCTCAATTAGTCAACAATAAATTAGCTAATATAGTAATATCTCCAGATAAATTCAATAATTAATATATGGAGACAATAAATCAGTAATGCATGACGTGTGATGGGCATTATATTAAGCGCAATCTTTTTTTCAAAATTGCCGTAAGCTAACGATAAATACAACATTATTACAATCACACCACACAAAATCAAATGTATCGTATTTAAATCAGGAAAATTAATTACTGTGTGTAATAGAGAAATATAAGAAATAACAAAAGCAGCAATTCTGAGATTTATAGATTTTACCCTAACCATATAACCTATAACAATTATCCCTATAACCAATGAACCATAATCAAAAATATACGAGGTAAACGGAGATAAAATGACTAGAATAATAAAATGCCACCATCCGTTGGTTAAGATAGACAATTGCTTTTTAAAAAAGTATACATAAACCTGTCCCAGAAAAAGAGATATTAGAATATTTGCAGAACAAAAAGCTTTAATTATAAAGATTGTAGATATTAAATATAATCCTACTCCATAAAACAATATATGGAAATTTACTGAGTTTTTAAAGTTATACCCCACAAAAAATCCGAATATAGGCATAGCATATCTGCCTATTATCCTTAGTGTTGTTATATCAGGAAAAAAATATACCCCTAAATGATCCACAACCATTACAAATATTGCAATTAGTTTCAGTAGATCTTGATAATTTGATTGCTTAACCATGAGTTTTTTTTACAAAGATTAAGTGTATTTTAAAAAAGTACAATGTTAACATATAAACTGCGCCAGATATAAAAATAGTAAAAAATAATGCTAAAATCTTAATAACTAATGTATTGGAATAATATAACTCTTGGCAAAAGTAATTTATCAGGAATAACGCTACCATCATTATCAAACCACTTATCCCTATTTTGTAAATACAATGTTTAGTCTTAGTAAAAATTGTGAAGTCTCCACTATTTCTCGCATATTTATTCAATAACCAGACATTATACCAGGACGCAATACTTGAACCCATAGCAATACCTACGTGACCAAACGGTATCATTAAAACTATATTAAGAAACGTGTTGACCAGTAAGGAATAAATAGTTATACGCATAGGAGTTTTTGTATTCCCCTTAGCATAAAAAACAGGCATTAATATTTTTGCTATTACAAAAGCTGGTAGCCCTAACGAAAAGGCAGCAAGAGCATTTGCCGTTTTGGAGGTATCCTCTGAAACAAACACCCCCCTTTCATATATTAAATGAATAATAGGATTCGCCAACACAAACAGCCCTATTGTAGCCGGAACAGAAAGAACAAGAGATAGAATTATTGCATTATTCTGTAAATTATTAGCACTTGTAATATCTTTTTTTTTATAGATTTGTGATAATTCTGGCAATAAAATAGTACCAAAGGTTACACCGATTATAGCCAGAGGAAGTTGATATAAACGCTCCGCATAAGATAATATTGATACGGCACCGGGAATAAAACTAGCAATAGATTGTGATATGAATAAATTAATCTGCTGAACCCCAGAACTTACAGAGGCAGGCCCCATATTTTTAAGTAATTTTGTGACATCAGGATCGTTAAAAAAATTAAAAGAAGGAGGAAAAGATAGTCTTGCTTTAAATACATAAAACCACATAAAAGCAACTTGTAAAATTCCTGCAATAATTAGTGAATAAGAAATAGCAAAATGAGCTGACAATTTACCTTCAGAAAAATAAGTAAATAATATAACGCACACATTCATAATTACCGGAGTAAAGGCAAAAGCAGCAAAATTTTTAACCGAATTTAATATACCACCTAATATTGCAGTAATTGAGATAAAAATTAAATAAGGAGTTGTTATCCTGCACAGTAAAATTGCCAAGTCATACTTTTCCGATACTTCATAAAAGCCGGGAGCAATTACTACCATAAGATAAGGCATTGCTGCCTGCATTATAAGAGTTAACAGAACAAGTACAATGAATAATAAGGTTAATACTTCTCCACTAAATTTGCGTCCTGACTCTCTAGATTCTAGTAATTTTTGACTAAAAATAGGAATAAAAACTACTGATAAAGCCCCTTCTCCGAAAATCCTTCTAAATAAATTAGGAAATTTAAAAGCAACATTTACACAATCGGCAATAGCACTTGATCCAAAAGTTGCCGCAATGAACAGCTCCCTGGCTAGTCCAAAAATCCTGGAAAGCACGGTAAAAAAAGCAACAATAATTCCAGATTTTAATAGCATTATACAATATGTTGGGAACTAAGTTAATTAGATCAGTAACAAGAAAAATAAGTAAATATATTAACAACTATATACAAAAAATCTTACTTACTCGCAACTACTTTATTCCTTCCTGTTTCTTTCGCTTCGTATAAAGCCTTGTCGGCTTTGCTGATAAATTCCTCTACAGTATCACCTTGATGATATTCAGCTACACCTATCGAAATTGTTTTATGTATAATACCTACCTGGGCTGGTATTGCAAATTCTGTGGCTTCTATTAAACTGCGCGTTTTTTCTGCAACTTGAAGAGTGTTGTGCAAATCAATATTATTTAGAAGAACTATAAACTCTTCTCCACCATATCTTGCTATTAAATCTGTAACCCTAAATGAAGATTTCAAGACAGAGGCTAATGTTTTTAGAACAGCATCTCCCGCCAGATGACCGTAAGTATCATTTACTTGTTTAAAGTGGTCTACATCGAACATCATAATACAAACAGGTTTTTTTGTTTCTTTACTTTTATCAACCATTTGCCTAACGTGAATATCAAAATATCTTCTGTTAAACACGCCGGTTAAACCATCTTTTGTAGAGAGATCAAAACTTTCCTCAAGTTCTGCCCGTAAATCATCTTGATAACGTTTCCTCCTAAGCTGAGTTCTAACGCGTGCTTTTAATTCACTTTTATCAACGGGATACATAAAATAGTCATTAACTCCGAGTTCCATCCCTTTAATAACCATAGCTATATCCTCTTCCTCAGCAAGCATCATAACCGCTGAATTTTTAAAAGTCGGTTTTGAACGAAGCATTACCGCAATCCGAAGAGGATCAGCGGTACCTATTTGACAGCTTATAATTATGAGATCCGGGATAAATGCTCCTAAAGTATCTACTTCATCCGGAGACGCTAAAACTTTAACCTGACTTGAAAGCTCAGAAAGATTATCTTTTATATTTTTTGCTTGAACTAGATCATCATCTAGCAACAATATCTTGCTCTCAGAAAAATTATCTTTAAGCTCTACTACTGTAGCACCAAGTTCCGCATTAATAGTATTTCTAAGCTTTAACTCATCAATTACAGTTTTCATTCGGGCCAAAGATTTCACTCTCGCAAAAAGTGCAGTATCATTGATCGGTTTTGTGAGAAACTCATCTGCTCCCGCTTCCAGACCTTTTACTCTGTCCTCAATATCAGAAAGAGCAGTTACCATCACTACGGGTATATGAGTTGTTTCAGGATTTTGTTTAATTTTCCTGCATGTTTCAAACCCATCCATTCCTGGCATCATGACATCTAGTAATACGATATCTATCTTGTTTTGAGCTAATGTCTCAAGTGCTGCAGATCCAGTGTTGGCAGTAAGCACAATATAATATTCTGCTAATAATTTAGCCTCTAATAACTTAACATTTGGCTCTAAATCGTCTACTACTAGTACGGTGGCAGTCATGATACCTAAACAATATTATTATTACTTATAAACTTTTCGATAGAAAAGAAGAAATTGTCAATAGATACAGGTTTTGAAAGATATAGATCGCACCCCGATTCTGAAATCCTTATTACCTCATTCTTCATAGCAAATGCAGTTATAACTATAATGGGTATTCTTCTTGTTTGGGGATTATTTTTTAAGGCTTTTATTAAATCTATCCCTGAAATGTCAGCTAATTGTATATCCATTAATACAAGTTCAGGTAACTGCTCGATAGCAATATTTGCTATATCGAAACCATCTTTCGAAACAATAACTTCATGACCCTTTAACATTAACAAATCGCAAAATAGTTTCAAGTTTAACTCATTATCTTCCACTACTAAAACTTTTGCCATAAACGGTAAAAAATTACTTTAATAAATATTAAGCAACTACTTAGTTAGAATTATAGAGACAAACACTCACTCTTATCAAAATAGTAAACAAAATATCAATTAGCTATTTGGTTTATTTTAACCCTATAATCATATTATAATATTATCAGATAATCTGATTAAGGCTAATTTAGTTTCTAAGAGAGCCAACATAAATTTTTTTAATTATTATGTGACCTTATTACTATTAACCGTTACAATTATTTATTTAATACATTATTTTGAACGTGCCATGAGTTATTATCAGCTTGCATGTAAAAATCAAGCCTAAAATCATGAAGTGATGATTTTAAGATTATGTTATTTATATTCTGATTCGATAATGAGAAGGTATTGTCGTGCAGAAGAAACAACCGTTCGCATTTATTAACGTCAAAGACTTCGGTTGACGAGAGAATAGATAAAATTTTATCTTCATCAGGATTAATTACTATCATACTTGATGAATTATTCAAATTTTTTAACTCAGAACCGATTAAAATAGGTTGTTTTTCCGGCAATATATCATATATAGTACCATGCGGGATAAATTGTTTCCTAGAATATATCCATAAAACAGTATCCAGTTCAAAAGTTTGCTCTTTACTGTTTGTATAGACAAATATCTTAATAGCGTTATTATAACATTTTTCTGCTAGATTACAAAAGGCTCTCGAGAGTTTTTCTGGTGTAGTTTTGTAACAGCTAATTTTAATCATTTCTCTTCTAATACATAGTAATTTAAATATGCTAAAATGTACTTATATAGTTCTTTTAAATAACAATGAAAATAATATTCCTTGCTTAATAAAATCCCTACAAAATACAGTTGGTAATTTTACAAAAGAGTTTATCATTATTGATGACGGTTCAAAAGATAATTCTTTAACTACCGTTAAATTCGCCGTCAATGATTTGCCAAGAACAACTATCATTACCCAACAAACCCAAGGTCCGGCAATAAGTATAAATAAGGCTATAAATCTAGCTAACGGAGACTATATCCATTTTGTAGAAGGTGATGAGATTTTACACCCAGAATCCACTATGATAATGATCGATTCATGTAAAAAACTAGGAGCAGAAGTTGCTTGTATAAAGGGAAAGGAAGTAGAAAATGCAACAACTTTTCCTGAAAAATTACCTATCCAACCAAGATTAATTCAAGTACCGATAACTCAAATTCTTTTAAACAAAATTAAACCCTTGAGGAATATTGGGGGCTCCGGAAGTTTAGTCGCAAGAAACTTACTTGAAAAAACTGGCAAGGCCGACAGCAGTATCTATTCCCAGACTATGTCAATGTCGCTTAGATGTGCAAAATATAGCAATTTTGTTTTTGTTAACAATATACTAATCTTCAAGCAAAAAAACCCTACAAAGCTAGATAGAAAATTTGAGTCGTATAATAATTTACGAGCTGCCTATAATTTTGCTATTAGTCATCCTGAGATTTGTCAAACCATTATCCCAGAATTGCTTCAAAACCTTAGCTTAGAAATGTTATCGCAAAAACTAAAGGTTAAATATTACTTGCAATCAATCAGGGCAAAGTATAGTAAAACCCTACCATTAGATAAAGTCCTTGAATTTTACAAGACTGAATATGAAAAATTATTTTAAAAATTATTTTTGTAAGCACTTGAACTATTATCTTTAAAGCATATATACACATCACAAGCTTAGTGTTAGCTAAAGCTAAGCGTTTTTGGTTAACTTAAATTAATGAGGTTCAAAATGAATTTTACACCATTGCACGATCGTGTTGCGATTAAACCTATGGACCAAGAAGAAAAAACTCTTGGAGGTATAATTATTCCTGATACGGCAAAAGAAAAGCCTATGCAAGGAAAAGTTATTGCAGTCGGTAAAGGTACTAAGGACAAAGACGGTAATCTTATCCCTCTTGATGTAAAAGTAGGAGACAAAGTACTTTATGGTAAATGGGGTGGAACAGAAGTGAAAGTAAATGGTCAGGAATTCATTATTATGAAAGAATCTGACATTATGGGAATAATAAATTAAGTAACTAAATATTTTATAAGGGAGTAATATACTATGGCTAAACAAATAAAATACGGTACAAAAGCCCGTGAAGAAATGATTAAAGGAGTGGATTTTCTAGCAAATGCCGTTAAAGTTACTTTAGGCCCAAAAGGACGTCATGTTGCAATAGAACAGTCTTTTGGAGCACCAAGGGTAACTAAAGACGGTGTTACCGTAGCTAAAGCTATTGAATTAAAGGATCCAGAACAGAATTTAGGTGCTCAATTAGTAAAATCCGTTGCAAGTAAAACAGCAGACGTAGCAGGTGACGGTACAACAACAGCAACTATCCTAACGCAAGCAATAGTTAAAGAGGGTAACAAAGCGGTAGCTGCAGGATTTAACCCTATGGATCTTAAGAGAGGAATCGATATTGCAGTTGAAGAAGTGCTAGAGTCGATAAAAAAATCCAGCAAGCCTATCAGTAGTCATGAGGAAATAGCCCAGGTAGGTACTATCTCTGCTAACGGAGATAAAGAAATAGGCGAGCAGATCGCTCTTGCTATGAAAAAAGTCGGTAAAGAAGGGGTTATAACTGTAGAAGAAGCCAAAAATTTTGGTTTTGAAGTCGATGTAGTAGAAGGTATGATGTTCGATAGAGGTTATTTATCTCCATATTTCGTAACAAATTCCGAAAAGATGATAGTTGAGCTTGATAATCCTTATATCCTTATTTTCGAGAAAAAACTTTCTTCCTTACAGCCGATGTTACCTGTTCTTGAAGCAGTTGTTCAGTCTTCCAGACCTTTGTTAATTATTGCTGAAGATGTTGAAGGTGAAGCGCTTGCCGCATTAGTCGTTAACAAGCTCCGTGGTGGGTTAAAAGTGGCGGCGGTAAAAGCACCTGGATTCGGTGATAGAAGAAAATCTATGCTCGAAGATATTGCAGTTCTAACCAATGGGCAGTTAATCAGTGACGATCTTGGTATGAAACTTGATAATGTAACTCTTTCAATGTTAGGTAGTGCTAAAAAAGTCAAAATTTCCAAAGAAGACACAGTCGTCGTTGAAGGTGCCGGTTCTAAGGTAGATATTGAATCAAGATGCGCACAAATCCGTAAACAAATAGAAGACACGACTTCTGATTATGATAAGGAAAAACTACAAGAGAGATTGGCAAAACTTGTTGGCGGTGTTGCAGTTCTTAAAGTAGGTGGTGCTACTGAAATCGAAGTTAAAGAAAGAAAAGATCGTGTTGATGATGCTCTTCATGCAACTAGAGCTGCCGTAGAAGAAGGTATAGTTCCTGGTGGTGGAGTTACTTTATTCTACGCTGCTAGAGCCTTGGATGATTTAAAAGGAGCTAACGATGATCAACAAGCTGGCATAAACATCGTCAAAAAAGCTCTTCAAGCTCCGGCAAGACAAATTGCAGAAAATTCAGGAGTAGACGGAGCTATTGTTGCTGGCAAACTAACTGACAGCAAATCAACTACTTTTGGTTTTAATGCCCAAGAGATGGAATATGTAGATATGTTCAAAGCTGGTATTATCGACCCTACTAAAGTAGTTAGAACAGCTCTGCAGGATGCTGCCTCTGTTGCTTCGTTAATCATTACTACCGAATCTATCATTACTGCTGATCCTACTAATAAAGAGGATGCACCAGCAGCTGGTGGTGGTATGGGCGGAATGGGTGGTATGGGCGGAATGGGCTTCTAACCGCACTTATCCAACTTATTCTTAATAATAAAACAAAAACGACAAGGAGATTGCTTTTTATAGAAGTAATCTCCTTTTACTTTTCCCAGTAATTCAACTAGAATACCCCCTAAAAACACTTTCTTATTTAACTACGGCAGAAGAAGTTTTATTATCAGTTTTACCTTTAAACATTGCATAAAACTCTAATCCTCTACGGGTAGTAACAAAATTTAAATATGTACGATATATTTTTTCAGCCGATTAAAACATTATTGCGCATATCAGAACAGGCTCAAAAAGCTTTAGGGCGTCTTAAAATTGTTAACTTAAGAGATTTGGTTTTTTACAAACCGATTGCTTATAACCTTATTAGAATAAATCCAGATCTAACAAAAGTAAAAAATGGTGAACTAATTCAAACAGAAGTAAGAATAGATGATGTACTTCGTCCATCCTCAAAACGATCTCCACTTAAAATTAAGGTTTCTAATCCTACAGGTACGGTTATTCTGGTTTTTTTTAGTAAAATTCACCCATTCATTTTTAGCAAATTAAGAATCGGTCAGAAATATATCATTACTGGTAAAGTAGAAATTTTTGACCGTTCTCTACAAATAAGCCATCCGGAATTTATATTCAGACAAAATTTAACTACGCCTGTAATGCCTGTTTACCCGCTTACTTACGGTATAATTAACAAGCAATTATATGATTATATTAGAGAAGCTATTAGCATTCTAGAAAATGCTATTAATACAAGAAAGTTTTTTTCTCAGCAGCAGCTAGAAGAAAAAAAATATATCGACGAATTACTGAGCGAAATCAAAAATTTACACCTAATTGGCTATTCTGGAACAAATTATGATATTGACAGAAATATAAGTTTGAATATAAAAAAACTAGCAGAAAAAGAATTGTTTGCCAATCAGGCATCCTTGGTAAAAATTAAAACCGAAGAACAAAAAAGGCATGGTAGATCATTTCCGCCAAACCATGATTTACATAAATTAGTCCTAAAAAAGCTTGGTTTTGAATTAACCGAAGGCCAATTAAAGGCAATTAAGGAGATAGAAACTGACCAATTTGCTGATATACAAATGATGCGTATGTTGCAAGGGGACGTGGGCTCTGGAAAAACACTAGTCGCCCTTCTGACTATGTTAAATGTTGTGACGTCAGGTACACAAACAGCATTAATGGCTCCAACAGACTTGCTAAGTGCTCAGCACTATCAATTTTTCTGCAACGCTCTAGAAAATACCAGTATTAAAGTGGAGTTACTCACTGGTAAAACTTCACCAAAACAACAACTTCAATTAAAAAAAGATTTAGCTGAAGGCAATATTGATATATTAATCGGCACTCATGCTTTATTTCAAAAAGGCGTAGAATTTAAAGATTTAGGATATATTATTATTGATGAGCAACACAGATTTGGGGTCGAGCAAAGGCTTGAATTAATTAAAAAAGCATCTCGACCTGATGTCCTTGTCATGACGGCTACCCCTATCCCGCGGAGTTTAACTTTAACGATGTTTGGAGATATGAGTGTCTCACAACTTAAAACCAAACCGCGTAATCGCTTACCTATAATCACTTCAGCAATTTCTAGTGAAAAAAGATCTGAAGTTATTACCTCACTAAATAAAAAATTACAAATAGGAGAGAAAATTTATTGGGTATGCCCTTTAATCGATCAATCAGATGAGATATTAAAAACAGCTTTTTCTGAGGAAGAAAATTCGGACCTTTCTTTATTTTCTGATGTAAGTACTAGATTTACTGAACTAGATAAAGCATATCCGAACCAGGTTGCTATGCTTCACGGAAAAATGAAAGCAACACTTAAGGATCAGGTGATGCAAGAGTTTAAAAACGGTAAAGTTAGAATCTTAGTAGCAACGACTGTTATTGAAGTAGGTATTGATGTATCTGACAGCAATTTGATTATTATCGAAAATGCCGAAAAATTTGGCCTTGCCCAACTTCATCAACTAAGGGGTAGAGTAGGACGAGGAAGCAAACAATCTTATTGTCTACTTATGTATAACCAAAAAAAATTATCCAAGTTTGCTAGAGAAAGACTTAAAATTATGCGGGAAAGTAATGATGGCTTTTATATTGCAGAACAGGACCTAATATTGAGAGGTGGGGGGGAAATTTTAGGTACTAAACAGAGCGGTGAGCCTGTTTTCTTTTTTGCGGATCTTACCAGGGATTTAAAAATTTTACTGCATGCAAACAATCTAGCAAAATCACTGGAAATAAATAAGTTTATTGATTTTCAGGTTACCCTATTTGCAAGAAATAATCAGGAGCTGATAAAAAGTGGATAAAACTATGGACTCATAACCAATGTATTTAATTTTAAATTAAAAAATGTATTATATTTTAGCTTTAGGTTGTATGTTATAGTTGAAAAAAAATAGTATTGTTTTATTATCTAATCCAGAATTATCTAGAGAATTCATAATTAACATTGGAATAAAAAATTATGTCTAAGGAAAAAGAGGAATTTAAAGAAAAAGTCAAAGGAGAAAAAGAAAAAATTATTGCTGATGAAGATCAAATGACCGATATTAGCGATGAAGAAATTGAACCTGCTGATGAGCTTATTAGCCAAACTATACCTATTTTATATCAGGCTATTCTTACACGTAATACAGAGGAAATTCGCAGTTGTTTAAATTCTTATGAAGCAGAAATGAGAGAACTCTACACTGATGAGGAATGTACTACCTCCAATGTAAATAACATCTATAATACACGAATCGGAGATGCTATAAGTAGTGGGGTTAATAGTGATCACCAAGATCTAATGCCTATTCAAGTAGCAGATAGATTTGGTTATCATGATATTTGCCAACTACTTATTTCTACATTTGATGATGATAAAAGCAAATGTACAGGGGAAACGAGCGAAGAAAATGTTTCCCAAGATTAAAGACGTTAGATAAAAAAGAAATAGTGAAATGAATCCTGCAACACTATTCATTTGCTTTAGAAACACTCGTAATTCTTGAAATTTAAGAATTACGAGCATTCTTATAATTATTTGATAATAAAAACATAAGTAATTGCATAAGAGATATTATATAAATTGAGGACCTAAGATAAAAGAAGTTGGTTCTTGCTTTCTACGGGTCATAAAACCAACAGAAAAATACCCTTAACCAATATTATATATACTTATGCCTGTTTTGTCTTATCTGCATACCTTTAAAAATAAGTCCAACCTGAAATTTAAGAGTTTGTAATTTATTTTTACAATTTAGGATAGTAGAGTAAATATACTTTCTCATTTCTAACTCTGATTAAATTTACCTGATTTAAAATAGCAAAAGGTAGTAAATTTAATCAGAGTCAATTTTACTGATTTTCAATAATTTTTTTATCGCGACTTTGGGCTTCTTTTTTAGCACTGTTCATATAAAAGCCTGTTCCAGCAGGTATTAACCGACCAACTATGACATTTTCTTTCAAACCAATCAATTTATCTAGTCTACCAGCAACAGCAGCTTCAGTTAAAACTTTAGTTGTCTCCATGAAAGATGCAGCTGATATAAAGGAATTTGTTTGAAGTGATGCTTTGGTAATTCCTTGTAGTACCGGTTCTGCTCTAGCAGGATCCCCGCCGTTTTTTACAATTTTCTTATTAATATCTTCAAGTTCAGCAGCATCTACCAATTCTCCAATTGTAAATGTAGTATCACCGGTATGAGTAATTTCTACTTTCTGGAGCATCTGGCGAATTACAACCTCAATATGCTTATCATCAATTTTCACACCTTGCAATCTATAAACAGCTTGGATTTCTTGCACCATGTATCTTGCTAAGGCTTCAACACCCATGACTTTTAAAATATCCTGCAGAACGGGATTACCATCAATAATCATATCCCCTTTCTTAACGAAGTCACCTTCGTTTACTACTACATGCTTTCCTTTAGGAAGCATATATTCAATTGGCTGAGAACCATCAGAAGGATGTAAAATAACCCTTCTTTTTGACTTATAGTCCTTACCGAACTCAATACGCCCTTCTACTTCTGCGATCACTGCATGGTCCTTTGGCCTTCTTGCCTCTACAAGTTCGGCAACTCTAGGAAGCCCCCCGGTAATATCCCTGGTTTTCGTTGATTCCCGAGGAATACGAGCTAAAATATCTCCGGCAGCAACTTCAGCACCGTCAGTAACACTAAGAACTGCATTCACTGGTAAATAATACTTAGCTTCCATTCCATTTGATAACTCAACTTTTTTGCCGCTGGAATCCAGTAACTGTATACGAGGGCGTAAATCCACTCCCCTAGAATATTGTTTTGATTCAATTACTACTTTACTCGATATTCCGGTAGTATCATCCATAACGTCTCTAACCGATAGTCCTTCTATCATATCAGTAAATAAAACCTTACCGGATTTTTCGGTAATGATCGGTATAGTATAAGGATCCCATTCAGCAATTTTCTGACCTTTTTGTACCATGTAACCATCGTCAACCATTAACCTTGCCCCATACGGCACCTTGTTCCTTGCACGCTCGTTACCCTTCTCATCAATAAATAAGACTTCGCATGCACGACTCATTACTATCTGGCAACCTTCTGAATTAACAACTAGATTGCGACCTATAATTTTTACTTTTGAATCATAAGAAGCTTCTATAGACGATACTTCTGCACCCTTGGTAGCAGCACCACCAATGTGGAACGTCCTCATGGTAAGCTGGGTACCAGGTTCGCCAATAGACTGGGCAGCAATAACACCCACAGCCTCACCTATAGAAACAATCGAACCAGTAGCTAAATCCCGTCCGTAACATTTAGCACATATACCTAGCTCGGTTTTACAGGTAAGAACAGATCTTACTTTAAGGAAGTCTAATCCGGAAGCTTCTATTTTTTCTAGCTTTTCTTCATCAATTAAATCACCCGCAGAGATTATGAGCTTGTTTGTTGCAGGATGATAAATATCCGTTGTAACTGTCCTTCCCAAAATCTGCTCAGCGAGTGACATCACTACTTCACCGCCTTCAATAATAGTTTTTATCTCTATACCATCGATCGTACCACAATCGTATTCAGTAATAATACAGTTTTGAGCTACGTCAACCAACCTTCTAGTCAAGTATCCTGAATTTGCAGTTTTTAGAGCCGTATCGGCAAGACCTTTACGAGCACCGTGAGTAGAGTTAAAATATTCTCTTACAGTTAATCCCTCTCTAAAATTTGAAATAATAGGAGTTTCAATAATTTCTCCTGAAGGTTTTGTCATAAGACCACGCATACCGGCAAGCTGCTTAATCTGGGCTGCCGACCCTCTTGCACCGGAAATGGCCATCATATGAATTGAATTCAATTTCTGTACGGTATTTTTGTATATACCACTATCATTAGATGCAGGTTTTGCAATGTTCTCCATCATATCCGTAGCAACTTTATCCGTACAAGCAGACCAAGCGTCAACCACTTTATTAAACTTTTCACCAAAAGTAATAAGACCTTCTGAATATTGTTGTTCGAATTCCTTAACTAGAGCTGATGTCTCTTTTATATGTTTTCCTTTTGATGCAGGAATTACCATATCATCCATACCGAAAGAAATGCCAGATTGACAAGCGTATTTAAAACCTAGTTGCATTAAATGGTCAGCAAATATTACCGTTGCTTTCTGTCCACAATAGTGATAAACAGAGTCAATAGCATTAGAAATTGTTTTCTTGGTCATTTGCTTATTCACTAACCTGAAATCAATATTTGAATTATTTTTAGGTATTAATTCACCCAGGATTAACCTACCTGGTGTGGTCTCAACAATACTTTCAACTTCTTCCCCATCAGAATTAATAACTTTCATCCGAAAACGAATCTTAGAATGCAAAGTTACTATTTTTTCATAAAGGGCAAATTCTACTTCAGCCATATCGGCAAAAACCATTCCTTCTCCTGGTTCTCCTGAAAGTTCAAGGGTTAAATAATACAAACCTAGTACGACATCTTTATCCGCAGAGATAATAGGCTTACCATTAGCAGGGCTTAAAATATTATTTGTTGACATCATCAGTACCCTTGCTTCAAGCTGAGCCTCTATGGAAAGTGGTATATGCACTGCCATCTGATCACCGTCAAAGTCTGCGTTAAATGCGGCGCAAACAAGAGGATGTAGCTGAATAGCCTTACCTTTAATAAGCAACGGTTCAAAAGCTTGAATCCCTAACCTATGCAAAGTTGGAGCTCTATTTAAAAGTACAGGATGTTCACGTATTACTTCTTCTAATATATCCCAAACTTCTACTTTTTCAGCTTCTACAATCTTTTTCGCAGCCTTAATAGTAGTAGCTATTCCATAAAGCTCAAGCTTCGAGTATATAAAAGGTTTAAATAATTCTAGTGCCATTTTCTTTGGCAACCCGCACTGATGTAGTTTCAATTCAGGTCCGACTACAATTACCGAACGTCCTGAATAGTCTACTCTTTTACCAAGTAAGTTTTGCCTAAAGCGACCCTGTTTACCCTTTAGCATATCGCTTAAAGATTTTAACGGGCGTTTATTTGGATTTTTAATTACTTTACCGCGACGACCATTATCAAATAAAGCATCTACAGCTTCCTGTAACATCCTTTTCTCGTTGCGGATAATAATGTCCGGAGCCTTTAGTTCAAGTAACCGGCGTAAACGATTATTTCTATTAATAACTCTTCTATATAATTCATTAAGATCGGAAGTAGCAAACCTTCCGCCATCAAGCATCACAAGCGGTCTGATTTCCGGAGGAATAACCGGTAACACATTAATTATCATCCATTCAGGCTTGTTACCTGAATGAAGGAAGTCTTCCACAAGTTTTAGACGTTTTACAAGTTTTTTCTTTTTAGTTTCAGAATTGGTTTCTCTAAGCTCAGTTTGAAGTTGTTTACTTAGTTCTTCAAGATCAAGTTCAGCAAGCAAGCGTTGCACAACTTCTGCACCTATTAAGGCAACAAAACTATCTTCGCCATACTCGTCTTGCGCTTTAATATAGGCATCATCGCTTAACAAATCGCCTTTTTGTAAAGGTGAGAAACCAGGATCAATAACTACATAGTTTTCGAAATAGAGGATCTTTTCTAGATCCTTCATAGCAATATCAAGTAAAGTACTTATTCTAGAGGGTAAGGATTTTAAAAACCATATGTGAGCAACAGGAGCCGCCAGCTCAATGTGCCCCATTCTTTCTCTTCTAACTCTAGAAGTAGTAACTTCAACACCACATTTCTCACAAGTGATGCCCTTATACTTCATCCGCTTATACTTACCGCATAAACATTCGTAATCTTTTACAGGCCCAAAAATTCTGGCGCAGAACAAGCCCTCTTTTTCAGGTTTAAAAGTCCGATAGTTAATGGTTTCAGGTTTTGTTATTTCTCCAAAAGACCAAGATCTTATTTGCTCTGGACTGGCAATATTTATCTTTATTTGATCAAATTGTTGAGTGTTGCTTAATTGACCGTAAAAATTAACCTTTGTTGACATAATAGCTTTTCCTCAAACTTAAACTCTTGAAACCTTGCTTTTAAAACCAAGTGATACTCAAAAAAACGGTGCACAAAATCTAGGCTCTAATGCGCACCAAAAAATAAACTTACTCTGAACTTTCTTCTAATTGTACATTTAAACAAAGAGATCTAAATTCCTTAATCATAACGTTAAACGATTCCGGTATTCCTGATTCGAAATTACCTTCACCTTTAACAATAGCCTCGTAAATTCTGATTCTACCTGCTACGTCATCAGATTTAACAGTTAACATTTCTTGTAAGGTATAGGCAGCTCCATAAGCTTGCAACGCCCAACACTCCATTTCTCCAAACCTTTGACCGCCAAAATGGGACTTACCACCAAGAGGTTGCTGAGTAACTAAGCTATAAGGTCCGATAGAACGTGCATGGATCTTATCATCAACAAGATGATGTAATTTTAAAAGATATTTATAACCAACTGTTACATTACGATCAAAATATTCTCCGGTTCTACCATCAATTAATTTAACTTGACCTGAAGCATCTTGGTCAGCTAGTTTTAACATTTCTTTAACATGGTCTGCCTTTGCACCATCAAATACAGGAGTTGCAAAATAAACCCCTTCTTTGATTCTTTCACAAAAATCAATGAACTCTTCCTTCGTTAGATCTTTTATCTTAGAAGTAACATCACTTTCACCGTATATCTTACAGACAAAATCCTTAATAGCTTCTACTTCTAAATCTTTTTTATTATAAACGTGAAGCATATTACCAACTTTATTACCTAAAGTTTTTGCCGCCCACCCTAAATGAGTTTCTAAAATTTGACCCACATTCATCCTTGATGGCAGCCCTAGAGGATTTAATACTACGTCTACAACCGTTCCATCTTCAAGGAAAGGCATATCTTCCTCAGGCATAATACGTGATATCACCCCTTTATTTCCATGCCTTCCGGCCATCTTATCTCCAGGTTGCAATTTATGTTTTGTCGCGATAAACACTTTTACAACTTTTAATGCACCTTGAGGCAAATCGTCGCCATTCTGTATTTTTTCAACTTTACTAGTAAAGCGCTTATTAAGCTCATCTTTCTTTTCATCATATTGTGCTTTAATTTGCTCAATTTCAACCATCACAGAGCTATCTTCCACAATTAACTGCCAATACTGCCCTTTAGATAAAGTAGATAATAAAGCATGATCAATTTTAGTACCAGATTTTATAGCTTTAGGGCCTGAAAGAACTACCTGGCCATCTAAAATCTTTTGTAAACGCATGAATACGAAATGATCAATAATTTCAATTTCATCATCCCTATCCTTAGCCAGTTTTTCAATCTGTTGCTTTTCAATTGTTATAGCACGTTCGTCTTTTTCAACACCCCTACGTGACAACACCCTAACTTCAACAACAGTACCGCTAACCCCAGGTGGAACGTATAAAGAAGAATCTCTAACATCAGAGGCTTTTTCACCAAAAATTGCTCTAAGCAACTTCTCTTCCGGTGTCATAGGAGATTCACTTTTAGGAGTAACCTTACCAACTAAAATATCTCCAGACTTTACTTCTGCTCCAATATGGACAATCCCTACCTCATCCAAATTCCGGAGACTCTCTTCACCTACGTTTGGCATATCTCTGGTTATTTCCTCAGGTCCAAGCCTTGTGTCCCTGGCAACAACTTCAAATTCTTCAATGTGAATAGATGTAAAAACATCATCCTTTACAATTCTCTCGGAGATTAAAATTGAGTCTTCAAAATTGTAACCACTCCATGGAATAAAGGCTACTAGCACATTTCTACCAAGAGCAATTTCTCCATTATCAATTGCAGAACCATCAGCAATTACCTCACCACGCCTTACTTGATCACCAACGTTCACTAAAGGTTTCTGATTTATGCATGTGTTATGGTTTGACTTCTGAAATTTCAACAATGAGTATATATCAACTTCCGGAGAACCATTTTTTTTACGCTCCAATGTTCTAACAACTATCCTAGTAGCATCAACCTGTTCTACTATACCGTCATTTATTGCCACTACTGCCGCACCGGAATCTCTTGCTACCACATCTTCTATTCCTGTTCCAACAAGTGGAGCATCGGTTTTTATAAGAGGCACCGCTTGGCGTTGCATGTTTGACCCCATGAGAGCACGATTCGCATCATCATTTTCTAAAAATGGAATTAACGAGGCTGCAACGGAGACAACTTGCATAGGGGTTACATCTATAAAATCAACCTCTGAAAGTGGTACAGTTACAAAATTTCCTGATTCCACCCGACAATTAACCATCTCAGATTTTATTCTACCATCCGGCTGTATCTCCATATCAGCTTGGGCAATTTTATATTTACCCTCCTCAATAGCAGAAAGATAAACCACTTCATCAGTTACAAATCCGTCTTTTACTCTTCTATAAGGGCTTTCTATAAATCCGTGCTTATTAATTCTAGCATAAGTAGCCATGGAATTAATCAATCCGATGTTCTGACCTTCCGGCGTTTCAATTGGACAAATACGGCCATAATGAGTAGGATGAACATCACGTACTTCAAACCCGACACGATCACGACTTACGCCGCCCGGTCCTAAAGCAGATAGCCTCCTTTTATGAGTAATTTCAGATAATGGATTAGTTTGATCCATAAACTGAGAAAGCTGTGAAGTGCTAAAAAACTCTTTTACAACAGAGACTAAAACTTTAGAATTAACTAAATCATGAGGCATAACCGCATCAATATCAACTACTGACATCCTCTCTAAAATAGCTTTTTCCATTCTAACTAGACCAATCCTGAACTGATTTTCAATCAATTCTCCAACAGATCTTACCCTTCTGTTACCTAAATGGTCTATATCATCAACAGTTCCCTTACCATCTTTCAAATCTACTAACACCTGCACGATAGTTTTTATATCTTCTTTGGTCAGACAAGTATTATCTTCGGCTACATTAAGATTCAGCCTCGCATTCATTTTAATCCTACCGACTTCAGAAAGGTCATATCTATCAGGATCAAAAAATAAATTATTAAATAAAACGCTGCCAGCCTCCACCGTAGCTGGTTCCCCAGGTCTTAATACCCTAAATATATCTATTAAAGAAGCATTTTGATCCTGATTTCTATCTGCAAATAAAGTATTTCTTATGTAAGCATCTCCTTGAGTTGGCACCTTAAGGACAGAAAGAGATTTTATCCCTGCACTATCAATCGCCGCTAACATATCTTCTGTTATTTGCGTGCCGATTTTTGCTAGAACTTCTCCACTAGATTTATCAACTAAATCACTCCCTAAATAAGCACCTAGCAACGTATGGTTAGGAACAATAATTTTTCTTAAACCGGCTTCTACAAATCTTTTAGCAAGTCGCGGCGTAATTTTCTGGCCGGCCTCTAAAATTACCTCGTTAGTTTCTGCATTTATCAAATCGTAATTCAATCTATAAATACTTAGAGTTTCTGGTTGAAAATCTACTACCCAACTTTTCTTTTTTAATTCATAAGTTATGGTTGAATAATAAGTAGTTAAGATCTCGGAAGGACTCATCCCAAGTGCCATAAGTAAAGTAGTAACCGGTAATTTCCTTTTGCGATCAATTCTAAAAAATACTGTATCTTTCGCATCAAATTCAAAATCCAGCCAAGAGCCTCTATAAGGAATTATACGAGCAGAATATAGAAATTTTCCCGAAGAATGAGTTTTTCCATCATCGTGGTAGAAGAAAACGCCCGGCGATCTATGCATTTGCGAAACTACTACTCTTTCAGTACCATTAATAATAAAAGTACCAGTATTAGTCATAAGAGGGATTTCCCCCATATAAACTTGCTGTTCTTTTATACCTTTTATTTCTTTAGCCTCAGTAGCTTCATCTATTTCCCAGACAGTGAGCCGCAATGTAACTTTAAGAGGTGCCACAAAACTGAGCCCACGTTGCAAACATTCCTCGATATCATATTTTGGCGCATCAAAATTATATTTTACAAATTCTAAAGTGGCTGAATTAGAGGGATCCTTAATTGGAAAAATTGAACGTAAAACAGCCTGCAATCCCTTATCCTTTCTTTCTGATTCAGGAACCCCAAGCTGTAAAAAATTTTCTTCATAAGAATTTTTTTGTATTTCAATCAAATTAGGCATTGAAGCTACTAATTTGATTTTACCGAAGTTTTTCCTAACACGCCTACTTGTTTGTAAGGATTGCGCCATATAATCTCCAGATATTTTTATATTTTTTGTATATTAAATTAGTTACTAATGCAATAACCATCATCGAAAGAAACAACTGTAAAACTTATTATTTTTGATCAAAAGTAAAATTTATTTAAGCTTAAATTAATACTCCACCTGTATAAAATCCAAATTATTGGTATGTATCGTCAATAAAATAACCTTTTTTAAATTTCACAGTGCAATTTGACAGTCTTTGGTAGTTTTACATCAAGTGTATTTAAGCTTAACAAATAAAATTATTTTTAGCTTCAAAAGACCATTTTCACCCAAATAACCGCAAGAGCTACGTACTTTCTTATAAACAGTATTAAAATAAGAAAGGATTTACACTTTAACTTATACTTATTGTTTAGAAAAGTAATTTTATAAAATACTATATTCTCTATTATAAAAGTGTGGGAACCTGTGGTTTATAAGCTCCCACTAGTAATTTAATAACTTTTAAAACAAAGATAATTAAGTTTTTTCCAAAAATTGTAGCCTATCACAGTTTAGTAAACTATCCTTATGAATCGACTCTAATTAATTACTTTACTTCTACTTTAGCACCTGCAGCTTCAAGCTTGGCTTTTATATCATCTGCTTCTGCTTTAGAAACTCCTTGTTTTAAAGGTGATGGAGCCCCGTCAACTAAATCTTTAGCTTCCTTCAGTCCCAGATTAGTAATAGCTCTTACAACTTTAATTACTTCAATTTTCTTGTCACCTGAATTTGCTAAAACTACATCAAAATCAGTTTTCTCTGCAGTTGCTTCAGCAGTAGAGGCTAGCGGAGCTGCTGCTGCTACCGGAGCTGCTGCTGACACTCCCCATTTTTCTTCTAAAAGTTTTGAAAGCTCAGCAGCTTCCATTACTGTTAGAGCAGAAAGTTCTTCTGCTATTTTTGTTATATTTGCCATAATAAATTACCTCTTTTGACTTTTAAAATTAAAAATTAATTATTCTTTTCTGAATAAGCTTGAATAACCCTAGCAAGAGATCCAGCTGGAGCTTGGACAATCCTAGCTAAATTAGCAGCCGGAGCCTGTAATATACCAACTATTTTTCCTCTTAATTGATCGAGAGATGGTAACTTAGCTAATTGTTGTACTTCAACTACATTCAAAATTTTATCATTCACTATCCCACCAATAACTTTTAAGTTATCATTGGCTTTAGCAAACTCAACTACTCCTTTTGCAGCAGCCACAGGATCTTTAGAATAAGCTATTGCAGTCGGCCCGGAAAAAGCTTCAGGATCATGTGTTAACTTAACATTGGTGGCAGCTATTTTGGAAAGTGTATTTTTTACTATCTTAAAAGATGCACCATTCTCCCTGAGAGCCTTACGTAAATTTGTAATCTGCGAAACTGTCAGCCCATGATAATGGGTAATAATTACCGAATTAGAATCCTGATAAATTTTTTCTAATTCCGAAACGAAAGTCTTTTTTTCTGATCTTAGCACCTTGTCCTCTCCAAAAACTTCTACTGTGAAACTGTTGACAAATCAACCCTAAGAGATGGACCCATAGTAGAAGACACATGAATCCTTTTTAAATAGGTTCCTTTTGCACCTGCTGGCTTTGCTTTAGCAACAGATTCTATAAAAGCTATAGCGTTCTTTAATAAATCTGCATCTGCAAAAGATATCTTACCGATACCCGCATGAACTATCCCCGCTTTCTCTACTCTATACTCTACTTGACCACTCTTAGCATTTTTTACGGCCGTTGTAATATCTGCAGTTACGGTTCCAAGCTTCGGATTCGGCATTAACCCCTTTGGACCTAAAACTCTTGCTACTTGTCCTACTACTCCCATCATATCAGGAGTACTTATACATATATCAAAATCTATTTTTCCTGCCTTAATATTATCGATAATTTCAGTAGAACCAGCAATGTCAGCACCAGCTGCCTTTGCGTCAGCAACCTTATCCTCTTTACAAATTACTGCAACTCTTACATCCTTACCGGTACCGGCGGGCAAAGAAACCATCCCCCTTACCATTTGATCCGAATGCCTTGGATCAACACCAAGATTAATTGCAATATCTAATGTTTCATCAAATTTAGCAAAGCAAGATTTCTTTACTAAAGATATAGCTTCTTGTAAAGAATATTCTTTTGTTTTTTCAATGGCTTTTTTTGCTGCTGCTATTTTTTTACCCATAAGATTTTATTCTCAATCTTTAAATTATATAACTTAATTTTTTATTACTTTAATACCCATAGATTCTGCGGTACCTGCTATAATTTTTGCAGCAGCCGCAATGTCATTAGCATTTAAATCCTGCATTTTAATTTTAGCAATTTCTTCACAGTCAGCCATAGTGACTGTACCTACTACTGTATCTTTTTTAGTAGCAGAAGATCCTTTTTCAATTTTAGCAAATTTTTTCAAAAAGAAAGAAGCTGGAGGTGTTTTCGTAACAAACTCGAAACTTTTGTCAGCATAAACAGTAATTACTACCGGCAAAGGAGTACCAGGCTCCAAAGAACTGGTCGCAGCATTAAAAGCTTTACAGAACTCCATAATGTTTACCCCTTTCTGGCCAAGAGCAGGACCTATCGGAGGGGCAGGATTGGCCTTACCCGCGGGGACTGTTAACTTAATATAACCATCAATTTTTTTTGCCATTTTACTATCACCTTAAAAACTTATATCTTTAATTAACTAAACTAATTTCAAAACCTATGAATTGGTTTAATATTTTAAATGTCACCTTAAATTTAATCCCATTCTTCTTTAATGCTATTATACATAAACTTATTTAAAAGCAAATACTCTCGACTATCACTAACTTTTCTTTACCTGGCTAAAACTAAGCTCAATAGGAGTTGCTTTACCAAAAATAGAAACAGAAATTTTTAATTTTTGACCTTCAACATCAACTTCCTCTACAAAACCTGAAAAGCTATCAAAAGGACCATCTATCACCTGTATTTTATCTCCGACATTATACAAACTCGAAGTGCTAGCATTTTTAGTTTCCGATTCTAATTGTTTAAATATTCTTCCTACCTCTTCATCGCTCATAGGATTTGGTTTAGTTTTAGTACCTAAAAAACCTGTTATCTTAGGCACAGCTTTAACTAAATGCCACGACTCATCTGTCATTTTCATCTTGATCAGAATGTAGCCGGGCATAAACTTTTTCTCAGTAATGACTTGTTTTCCTCTTTTTATCTCAGGAACTTCTATTACCGGCACTACTATCTCTTCAAACTGATCAGCCATACCTTTTTTAGCTATCTGATCCTGTATCATTTGCTTTACTCTCTTCTCAGAACCAGAAACAGTATGTAGTATGTACCACTTAGCAACCATATTATTTACTTCTATTAATCCCTACTTCACTTTCCAATATTTAAGAAAAACTTTATAATATTGTGAATACCATAATCTAAAATTAAGCTTGCCAAGCTAAACAAAAATACAGCAATAATTACAACTACTACTGAAGTAACTAACTCTTTTCTCTCAGGCCAAACAACTTTTTTTGCTTCCTGCCGCACTTGATCAAAAAATTTATATATTTTCGTTTGTTTCATTACAATCTCAACATCTGCCTTATTTTATTTGGCAGGAGCGACAGGAATCGAACCCGCAACCTCCGGTTTTGGAGACCGGCGCTCTACCAGTTGAGCTACACTCCTATCACAGTTCTCCCAATAAATCAACATATTTAATTATTAGAGAATAGCGATCAGTTATTTATCTCTCTAACAAGAGAAATATTTTTTAACAATTAAGTCTTATTTTTTTCCTTGTTGTTTTAATAAAATAGTATCAACTACATGCTGAGGCACCTGAGCATAGCTGTCCAAATCCATAGAGAAACTAGCCCTACCTTGAGATTGAGACCTCAAAGTATTAACATAACCAAACATTTCTGCAAGAGGTACATTAGCCGAAATAACCTTTGCATTACCTCTATTATCCATACTAGTTACCTGCCCCCTTCTGGAATTTAAGTCTCCGATAATATCACCCATATATTCCTCAGGCGTAACAACCTCAACTTTCATAATCGGCTCCAGCAATTTTGGCCCCGCAAGAGGCATACCTTCTCTAAAAGCAGCTTTAGCAGCTATTTCAAAAGCAAGAACACTAGAATCAACGTCATGGTAGGAACCGTCAAGTAAGGTAGCTTTAAAATTAATCATTGGGTACCCTGCAATGATACCAGAATTTTTGATGGCATTTAAGCCTTTCTCTACACCAGGTATATACTCTTTAGGTATTGCTCCACCAACAATTTTACTTTCAAAAACAAACCCTTCTCCTGGAGCTGCTGGCTCAAATAAGATTTTAACTTTCGCAAACTGACCTGCACCACCAGATTGTTTCTTATGAGTATAATCAACTTCATAAGCTTTGGTAATAGTTTCACAGTAAGCTACTTCTGGAGCTCCAACGTTAGCTTCTACCTTAAACTCCCTTTTCATACGGTCAACAAGAATTTCTAAATGAAGCTCCCCCATACCGCTAATGTTAGTTCTACCACTTTCATCGGTAAAAACTCTAAAAGACGGATCCTCGGCAGCTAATTTTTGCAAGGCAAAAGACATTTTTTCTTGATCAGCTGTAGACTTAGGTTCTACTGCAAGCTGTATAACAGGTTCCGGGAAGTCCATTCTTTCTAAAATTATGTTCCCTTCAAGTGCGCACAAAGTATCACCCGTAGTAGTATTTTTTAAACCCGCGAGAGCAACAATATCTCCTGCAACCGCTTCTTTAACATCTTCACGGTTATTAGCATGCATAAGAAGCATACGTCCCACTCTTTCTTTTTCACCTTTTACTGTATTAAGTACAGTACTACCTGCAGAAAGTTTACCGGCATAAATTCTGATAAAGGTTAAAGAACCGACAAAAGGATCATTCATAATCTTGAAAGCAAGCGCTGCAAAAGAATTATCTACAGAATTTTTTATAGCCTTCTCTTCACCGCTTTTAGCATCAATAGCTTTAGTATCTGGTATATCCAAAGGCGAAGGTAAATAATCCACAACTGCATCAAGTAACGGCTGGACTCCTTTGTTTTTAAAGGCTGAACCACAAATTACTGGAACAAATTTACTTGAAATAGTACCTTTCCTAATACAAGATTTAATTTCTGCTTCCGAAAGCTCAGCACCTTCAAGGTACTTTTCCATGATTGCATCGTCGATTTCGGCTACAATGTCTAGCATTTTAGCCCTATATTCGTCAGCTTGCGCTTTTAGATCGGCAGGGATTTCACCATAAACGTACTCAGCCCCTAGTGAACCATCTTTCCAAATCACAGACTGCATTTTCACGAGATCAACAACACCTACAAATGTTTCCTCGTTCCCTATAGGTAATTGTAAAACTAAAGGCACAGCCCCTAATCTGTCCTTTATCATACCGACACATCTAAAGAAATCGGCCCCCATTCTGTCTAATTTGTTAACAAAACACATTCTTGGCACAGAATATTTATCAGCTTGTCTCCACACAGTCTCAGACTGAGGCTCAACACCTGCTACACCATCAAATACAGTAACCGCACCATCAAGAACTCTCAGCGACCGCTCTACTTCAATAGTAAAATCAACGTGCCCAGGAGTATCTATAATGTTAATTCTTTTTCCATTCCAAAAACAGGTAGTAGCCGCCGAAGTAATCGTAATACCCCTCTCCTGCTCCTGCTCCATCCAGTCCATGGTAGCACCGCCATCATGTACTTCACCTATATTGTGAGATTTACCGGTATAATACAAAATACGCTCGGTAGTTGTGGTTTTACCCGCATCTATATGAGCACATATACCAATATTACGAACTTCGGACAATTTATATTTAGACATAGCAGGTTACCTCTAAGAAGTTCTTTGAGCAAAATGCGCAAAAGCCTTATTAGACTCAGCCATTTTATGAGTATCTTCTCTCTTTTTAATTGCAACGCCACGATTATTAGCAGCATCAAACAATTCTTCAGCTAGTTTTTCCACCATACTACGACCAGAACGCTTAATTGCTGCGTTAATAAGCCACCTTGTTGCTAGAGCATACCCTCTTCTTTCGTCAACGGGAGACGGAACTTGATAATTAGCACCACCGACTCTTACAGACGTAACTTCAACAAAAGGCTTTACGTTATTTATCCCATCGGTGAAAGTTTTAAAAGGATCAGCATTATGTTTTTTTTCTACTCTCTCTAAAGCGCCATAAACAATTTTTTCCGCTAGAGATTTTTTCCCATCTTTCATAACGTTGTTTATAAATCTAGATAATAATACACTATTATACTTAGTGTCCGGCTTTATTACCTTTTTTACTGCTGCATGACGACGCGACATTTTATACCTTAACTACTTTTATATTATATTAAATAACTTATTTGCTACCCTTAGAAGAAGTACCATAGCGAGAACGTCCTTGCTTACGTCCTTTAACCCCTTGCGTATCAAGCGCACCACGAACTATATGATACTTCACGCCGGGAAGATCAGGAACCCTTCCTCCTCTTACAAGAACCGCTGAGTGTTCCTGAAGATTATGTCCCTCACCAGGAATATAAGCGTTTACATATTCACCATTACTTAAACGAACCCTAGCCATTTTACGGAGAGCTGAGTTTGGTTTTTTGGGAGTAACAGTTTTGACAATAACGCACACACCTTTCAAAAACGGATTTCCTCTAAGAGCAGGAGACTTTGTTTTCTTGATTTTTGATTGACGACCCTTTCTAACAAGCTGATTATTTGTTGGCATCTACTAAATACACTCTAAACTGAAGTTAAAAAAACAACTACGGATGAAATACTAGTTTCCATCAGTAATCTAATATTTAATTAAAATTTCTGAAGAACTATACCTAACTTTTAAATCAATAGCAAGAATTTTATATACACAAATATTAGATAATTAAAGTTTTATTTTAAATCCATCGTAAAGAGGCTTAATATGGGACGGTAACTTGGTAATAATTTCATGATAATCAATATTATGGCTCATATTAGTTAAATAAACTTTTTCAGGGCTATATTTTTCAACCCATTGAAAAACCCTTTCAAGACCCGAATGTTTAATAGTGGATCTATAATCCACACAATCTAATACCCATACTTTAGTATTATATAGATATTTCTCAGATGTATCAGGGATAGAGGAAATATCACAAGAATAAACAAACTCCTTTACCCTAATACCGAAGCTTTTAATTGCGCCGTGAATTTGAGGAAATAACTGAAAAGTAGTATTATTAATTTTAATTTCCTGAAATTCACTAACAATATTCATCTTCAGCATTCCACTATCAAATAAATATTTATATCTCTCGAAGATTAATGGGGCAATGGATTCTAGAATAAATATATCAAGAGGTTTGCCATGAATATAAAAAAATACTCTTAGTTCATCTATGCCGCTTAGGTGGTCAGCATGCTCATGAGTTAAAATTGCTGCATCTAGATGGTAAACACCTACATTAATTAGTTGTTCTTTAATATTAAAACCAAAATCTACTAGTACCTTTGTCTCATTCTGGTTAATTATTATTGAAGATCTAAGCCTTTTATTATATGGTGAATCAGATTTACAAACTGAGCAGCTGCAACCTATAACCGGAACCCCTAGAGATGATCCGCATCCTAAAATATTAACTTCTAACATATATTTTACTCGATGAATAATATATATAACGTTATTTATAATTTTTTCGGTATTAACAAAGAAATATTTATCTTCGTTAATAAAATTACTAACGTTGGGATAATTCCCACTCTACTTAAAATAAGTTCACAATTTTTCTTTATTGGGAATTTTGCAGCATATTATCTTATAATATGCCTATATTGCTATTTCAAATTAAAAAAACGTTCAAACCCGAAAATAGAATTTGTCCCTATTTACAATCAACTGGTAAAAGCCGGAACGTGTTATAGTTTATTTGGTTTTGCTTATGCTGCTCTTAAATTCGGCATTAATCTACCGCGTCCGTTTTGTTCTTTGACGCCTTCAGAATTTACCACTATTCTTGACGTGACGAAAGAACGCTGCTTATCCTCATTTCCGAGTGCCCACACCGGGCTTACTATTCTTATAGCTTATTATTTATGGCCATATCTTACAAAATACCAGAAAGCAATAGTGTTATCACTAATAGTTGTTGTATCAATTTCTAGAATTACCCTAGCAATGCATTACCCGGCTGATATAATTTACAGTATTCTTATAGCCTCCCTGATAATTTTTTTTAGTAATAAATTGGTTGATTATATGCAAAATATAATCGTAAAACCTATTGGTAAAATTATAGCTGATGTACTGTTCGGTCGCTGACTTTATAAAGTTAATTAAAGCTTTCAGCTTTAGCCGCTTTCCATAAGTCAGCATATACACCTTGCGAAGCTAGATCTAACAGTTCTCCTGTTTTTACCATTGGATAGATTTCAGCAAAACTTTTGCTTACTCCTATATCCGTATATTTTCTAACGTGTGAAGCATTAAGCTCCTCAGGACTATTTAACCCAAGGGCACCAACAATTTCAGCAAAATCTGACAATACACGACGATGAAAGTTACTAACGCGTAGTGATTTATCTGGTACATCCAATGACTTCCATCGATGTTTGTTTTGGGTTGCAATTCCCGTTGGACACTTATCGGTATTACACTGAAGGGATTGGATACACCCAAGGGCAAACATCATAGCTCGTGCAGAATTACAAGTATCGGCTCCAAGAGCTATTTTCGTTAGCATATCGTAACCAGTGGCTACTTTACCGCTAGCAATTAAACGCATCCTCTCTCGCAAACCTGCGCCCAATAGAACATTATGCACGAAAGTTATTGCTTCATTAATGGGAGTCCCAACTTTATCGGCAAAAATCAAGGGGGCTGCGCCGGTACCTCCTTCAGCACCATCAACCGTAATAAAATCCGGGGTTATATCTGTAGCAATCATTGCCTTACACAAAGCCATGAACTCACCTCTATGACCTATACATAATTTTATGCCCACAGGTTTCCCTCCACATAAATCTTTAAGTTTAGCAATAAATTCAAGCAATCCGATAGGCGTGGAAAATTCAGGATGCATAGGAGGAGATATTGCATCAACTCCTGCTTCCAGCATCCTAATCCTAGCAATTTCTTCAGTGACTTTTACTCCAGGTAAAATTCCTCCATGCGCAGGTTTTGCTCCCTGAGATAACTTTAATTCAATCATTTTAACTACATCATGACTAGAATTTTCCGCAAAAGCTTCAGGATTGAACCTACCGTTTTTATAACGGCAACCAAAATAACCAGTCCCAATCTGCCAAATAATGTCACCCCCATTCTCCAAATGATAAGGGCTAATTGCTCCTTCTCCAGTATTATGAGCAAAATTACCAATTTTTGCTCCTTTGTTTAAAGCCCTGATAGCGCTCGGACTAATCGCCCCAAAACTTATACCAGAAATATTTAACCTAGATGCACTGTATGGTTTTGTACAATCTACTCCGCCGAAAGCTACTCTATTCTCGTCCTCACTAACATGTTTGGGTGCAAGAGAATGATAAGAAAATTCATAACCTATAGCTGTTATATCATTTTTAGTACCAAAAGCTATCGTATCCCTAACCCCTTTAGCTTTTTGATATACAAGCGATCTTATTTGTCTACTGAAAGGCGTGCCGTCTTTATCTGATTCAACAAAATACTGCTGAATTTCAGGTCTAATAAATTCAAGCATATATCGCAAGTGGCCAATCACGGGGTAATTGCGCAAAATAGTATGCTTAGTCGAAAAAATATCCAATAATCCTATTGTTATATAAGGAACTAAAAAGTAAAGAACATATAAGGCAGATTCTGAAAATTGATAAGCAATAAAAGTAATAACTATCCCACTTACAGAAATTAAATAATATAACCAGCGCATATATACCGCATTATTTTTACTTAGATTATTTCCCAATACGAATTTCAAATATAACCTTAGCTTTTATAAAAGATAATATTTATGTTGCTTATGGAGTTAATTTTAAGAAATATTATGTTATTTCCAGCATAACAGTATAGCTAATTAGGATTAATTTGCGGAGGTTATTAGATATACTAATAACAGTGATAGTTAGAACTATTATTATTTAAGTTATTCTTTCTTCTGATGCCGGTAAGAAGAAATTGCCCTGCATTCCCCCTATTTTTATATCAATCAGAAATTTAGCAATATCTCCATTTTCTACAAATTCGGCAACAGTTTTTATACCCAGATCAGCTGCCAACTTTATGAGAGTTTCCACAAAAAATCGACTGTGATCATTTTTTAATATATCGCGTATATAACTACCATCAATTTTTATAATATCGATCGGTAAATTTAAAAGTTGTTGAAAAGATGTAAAGCCGGAACCAAAATCATCTAAAGCAAATTTACAACCATATTTATGCAAGGTGTCAATAAAACCTTTAATAGCTTCGAAGTCGTCATTTAAAGAGGTTTCTGTAATTTCAATAATTAGCCTTTTAGCTACATTATACTTTTTAAGCAATACTTCTAATCTCTTGAGTAATCTATGATTTAACACACCCACATTAGAAATATTTACTGAAAGACTGATTTTTTTATCTCTCGCTAACTCTAATATTGCCATCTCTATTACTGTAAAATCAACAATACTAATCAGCCCTTTACTTTCAGCGTCACATATCATGGGACCCACTGATACCCATTTATTTTGTTTATTTTTAATTCTTAATAAACATTCATAGTAGATAATATTTCCACTTTCACGATCAACAACAGGTTGATACATAAATTTAGTAGTTTTTTCAAGCAAAGAACTTCTTAACAGATTAAGCCTTATATTTCTAGCTCTTAATTCCTGGAGATCAATCGGGTCATCATCATAGTTAAAATAATAAGATTTATCTCTTGAAGCAAGATTTGCGTAATTCAGTAAAGGAAGCAATTTAGTTGCTTTATTACCCACAACTTGAGGAAAGCTTATACTTCCTATTGAGCATTTTAGATAACTTTCCGGAAATTCTTTATCAACATACAATTGTACCTGAGAATAAATAGAATAAGCCAACTCTTCTAATATTTTATTATCACTTGGAATCAAAATGTACAATTTTATGGATTCTGTATCCTTTATAATTTTACACCCTGCTATTTTCTGGCACTCCATATCTACAACAGCATAAAATTTTTCAACGATTGTATCTAGATCATCAAGTAATATAATAAGTTCGTTTTTATTAACTAAACAAACTACCATTATAGTGCCTTGCTTATACCTCTCTATTTCCTGTTGTAAATATCTAGTCGCCTTAGTTTTGTAGTTCATATCTTCTAATACCAGGGGGAACCTTGCAAACTTCCAAATCAGTTGTTATTCTAATTAATCAGCGATATTATCATCTCAACACTATAATACATTCACAATTTTTAAAAAAGTATGAATAGACAAGAAACAATCGAACAAAAATTAAGTGTGTTAAAGCCACAATATTTAGAAATTATCAATGACAGTTATCTTCACAGCAGTCATAACTCAAGCCCTGCAAACGGCGAATCGCATTTTACTATTAAAATATTAGCAGATTCCCTCTCTTGTCATTCACTAATTGAACAGCATAAAATTATTAAAAACTTATTAAAAGAAGAATTTACTAGAGGTCTCCATGCTTTATCAATTATAATAGTCAAATAATAAAAAATAAAACACATCTAGGTATACATTTTATGAATAAAGAAATTATAGTAACGGCTCTTGCCGGGGCTACTATGATAGCTAAAAAAGCCTCTGGAAATTTAAAAGACAAAAGCTCAGAATATATAAAGGAAAAAATTCTACAAAATGAGTTTGTCACTCGCGAAGAATATAATCAGCTTCGCCAGCTTGTACTAAAATTATCAGAAGAAATTAAAACTATTGATAAAAAGCTTCATTAACTATTTATATAGCAATTATTTTATCTCAACTATTAATTTATTTTTTGGTAATAAATCAAAATTTTGATACAATAAATCCTAAGCAGGCTAACCTGGAGTTCGTGGAGCTTGAGCGTATATTTAATTAAATATTATGGAGGGAAATAATGAGTAAGAATAATCCATTTGAGTTTTTTCAATCATTTATGAACCAAGAAAACTTGGCAAAATCAATGAAATGGATGCCAAATACGGATATGACATCTTTTGGAAATATGATAAAGGAAACTGCTGAAGCTATCACATCCACTAATCAGCTAATTTCAGACACTGTTCAATCAATTGCAAAAAGGGGAGCCGATTCTTTTCAAAAAAATACCTCCGAAATGTTTAATACAATGAAAGAAGCTACCTCCGCAGGAGATATAGAACAAATTGCAAATTGCCAGCAAAATTATTGGAGAACAACCGTAGAAAATAACATAAATAGTGCAAAAGAAATTTTAGATATAACATCTAAATCTTCAATAGAAGTGCTAGATGTTATGGGGAAAAACTTTACTGAAAAAATGAATAAACCTTTTGCTGCAAAAACTAAGCACCATTAAAAAAATATTTATATTAAAACCTTCATCGGTAGTATGGTTAATTTCTTATCTACTACCGATGTATACACTAGGTTAGAGCTTATAGTTATATTAACTTTTACAATATTAAGGTAATACGGTAATTTTTTGATCTAACTTGCAAAATTGATAACTAATAATTATGTGTTTAAATCAGTACTTAAGTTTGAGTCAGCAATAAAAATTACAATATAATAAATAGTAATTGCTTAGTTAACATTCACTAAGGCTTTAGCAAAATCTATAGAACTAAACAGTTTTAAATCATCCACTCCTTCACCTACCCCTATAAAATACACCGGCAAGGAATTTTTTTCTGATATGCCTATAATGACCCCAGCTTTTGCCGTGCCATCTAATTTTGTAACAACTAAACCTGAAACTGGAACAAGCCGCTTAAATTCTTCTGTTTGAATAAAAGCATTTTGACCTGTAGTTGCATCTATAACCAGTAAAATATGGTGAGGAGCTGATTGATCGACTTTCTGGATGACTCTAACTATTTTGGCTAATTCATCCATTAAGTTTTTTTGATTATGTAATCTACCTGCAGTATCAATAAACAGTATATCTAAATTACGATCATATGATTCAGTAACAGCTCTATAAGCAACACTAGCAGGATCAGAATTTTCCTCTCCTGTAAATAAAATAGCTCCTGCTCTTTCGGCCCACTTTGCTATTTGGTCGGTAGCAGCTGCTCTAAAAGTATCACATGCAGCTATCCCTACTTTCTTACCCTCTTGGGTATAGAATGAAGCTAATTTACCTATAGAAGTACTTTTACCGTTACCATTAACCCCACATACTAAAATAATATTTAAACCATTATTTAATTGGAATTTACGATCATTCTTTTCCATAAGCTGCGAGATAGTCAAAGCCAGTTCAAGTTTGACTTCTTCCACCGTTATCTCTTTGTCAAATTTTTTCTTCTTCAGAAGTTCAATAATCTGCCCTGCCACCTTTACACCGGTATCAGATGATATAAGCAGTTCTTCGAGCTCATTTAAGCTATTTAAATCAAGCTTCTTTTTATTGAAAATATTCTCTATTCCAGCACTTAATTTGTCGGAAGTTTTATTAAGAGCAGACTTTAACTTATTAAAAAACCCTGACATTACCTATCCAAAAATTGATTTTCTTAACTTCTTTTTATAGTGAAATTATATTAGGTAGTGCTATTTCCTAATTACTTTTTTAGCATTTACCGCACTTAAGTTAACACAAAAAGTCCCTTATGTAAATCTGACGGTTATTTATTATTAATAGGAGTAATTAAATTAACCTTATGTTTTACTAATAATTAACACGCCAGTTTATTCCAAAGGAACTATTACCTTTTTCTCCTGTTATTGCTTCAAGAGATATTTTAGGCGTCAACTCTACTTCTATTTTAGTTTTCGTTCCGAAAACCTCATTACCCTGGTCTATTTCCAGATATACTTTATCTGTGAGATATTTTCCAACCCCTACGTAAGAGCTTTCAGTATTATCATCTTCTTTAATGCTAATATCATCAACTCCTAAAATTTTTCTGCCTAAACCAACAGGATCAAATCCTCCTCCATACCCGGATAACTTTCGCATCCCGTTAGCAAGACCGATCGCCTGGCTCGGTGAAATACTATCGGGATTCTTTCCGAATAATAATAATGATAAAGCGTCTTGCTGGCTAAGGGATGGGGTAGATTCAATTCTTATATCAGGTTTAAAAATGGAACCTCCTAATACCAATCTTATTTCTGTGTCTCCTACTACCGTTGCGCCTACTATATTTAAATAAGGAGAAGGAGAAATTGGTCCACTAAAGGTTAGTATACCTTCTTTCACTGTTAAAAACTTACCAAACTCTTGATATCTACCTCTTACCGATCTAAGTTCCCCAAAAATGTTGGGATTACTAGCATTACCTGCAATTCTTAAATTTCCTGCCAAAAGAGTATTGACTCCTCTACCCCTTACATAAACTTGTTGTTTTGCATTAAGCCCGACATCTAGCTCTAATACATACGAAAGTTGTTTATTTTCGGTTTCATAAATTATTTGACCACTATTAATAGTTCTAACAACATTTATAGCCGGAATATCATCTGAAAAATGTTCTGGAACTTTAATTTCCATAGGCCCAAGATCAAAGTTCCCTCTGGCCAAGGCTTTTTTATTATTACCCAGCACTGCCAGATTTCCAGCCATTTCACCCTGAAGATAAGGGCTATTTATTAAACTAAATTTTTTAGTATTTATGAATAATTTAAAAGGAAGATCCTTGTTAAGTAACAAGTCACCTTTTGCTGCTAAAGAGTTAGAGTAATTATCATAAGCGTTAAACTCCAATATTGATATACTATTATTCTTGGCAGTTATTTTTCCCGAAATATCTTTTAATTTAACCCCGTATTCTTGATATTTATATTCACCTTGTGTTAAGTTCATTGTGCCGTTAACCACTAATGCCTCAATATGGCCGGATGCTCTTATTTCGCCGTCTAGATATCCTTGTAATTTATGACCTACCGGTAAAGGCATTAAGGATAGAATATTAATCTCCTTAGCGGCAGTTAGACTTGCATTAAGATTACCTTTTTTCAAAATAGAAAATTCAAAAGGAGATAACTGAAAATTACAAGGAGCTTGTAGTTTAAAACTTGCCAGCTCCCTCTTTTCTTGTTCTATATTAGCCTTAAGAGAAAGTTTATTATTTTCAACATGGGAGGATAATGTCAAAATTGGTGGAATACTGCCTTTAGCAGCAAGATTAATATTATGTATTTCTAATTTGGAATCAAAGAGTGGAGATTGAGAACTACCGCTTAAACTTACACTTCCAGAAATAAGTGACTGATCAAAAACCTTAGGCAAAACATTTGAAATAATAGCTAACGGAAATTTTGTAACCTTTAATATCCCATTTATTCTAGAATGATTACCTTTTAAATCCAAATTTAATTTACCGTCATTTGCTACAAGGTTAGGAACTGCAATTGAAAAATCTTTCCCGAACTTAAGTTTAATAGCTTCGGGAGTAGCAATTTTAATTTTGCCGATTGTACCACTAATTTTATTAATAATTTCAAGATTCGTAGCACCTTCCTTTGGTTCCTGCAGATAATTACCTTTTAGCTGCCCATAAGTATTTAAATTAATTTGGTAAGGATCTATCGATTCCAAATGCGTAGTAAAATCAATAGCCTGTCCAGCTTCTTTAGCTTGCAATGTAAAAGATTTAACTGTTCCGTAATTACTTGCTAATGAACGGACCTTTACATCTGCCTGGCTTATTATAAGTCTTTCAAAATCTTTTAGAGATAAAGAAAAATCGATAAAATCGCAATTAGCAATGGATGTAGAAAGGTGCTGGGCTTTACCTAAAATATCTAATTGCTCTTTTCCGGTATCAGTTTTTTTATATCCGACCTTAATATCAATCTGCCCTTTTTCTAATAAGGGAAAGAAATTTTTTAATTCATAAATATTATTACTATTTACAGTAAATTCACCTATTGCACCTTGCCCTTTATTATCAAAAGATAAATTCCCCTTACCACTTAAGTTGCGCCCTTTTACAGTAAAATCTTTCAAATAGATTTTTGAAGCGTTTTTCCCCACTTCTCCTCCACCCTTAATAGAAGCAACCTCAAATGAAAATTTACCCTCTCCACCATCTTTATTAACTATTAAATCCGATTTCCAATTCAATTTCGGTAATTGAAAATAATTCTGGCTGGCATCTTCAAAAAATACTTCGCCACTGGTAGCAACATGAGGAGCAGTTAACAACCCTGTAAAATTTATTGTTCCTTTAAACAGACTTTTTAAAGACTTACGCTCAGAAAGTAAATATTCCAATATAGAGCTATCATAATTTGCGCTTCCAGCTAAAGAATTCTCTAAGAAATTAATATTAAAATTTCCTACCAGATTGAGGTAAGAAGAAGAAAGCTTAACTTGTTCAATAATTAGATTATTATTTATAATATCAAACTGGCCTTCAGTATTCAAAACAGCACCATTTATCAATGGTAACTTCTTATCCGCGGATCCATTAACTCCTGAATTAGCTGTTAAATCTGTCCAAAAACGAACTGTTTGATCTTGAGAATAAAAATTGAGAGTAGCAACAACACTGAAGCTAATATCCTCTGAAAGCTTACTAAGTTCTGGAGATAAAATAAAATTTTTAATAGCAATATTTTTAATTTTGATATTAGGTACAAATCCTAATTGCTTTTTATTTGTTAAATCCTTCTTTCTAGAATTTAAATTGGAATTTGGTAGTCTTGTTAAAATTAATCGCTCAGCAGTTATATCGTTTACATTAACTTCCCAAATCCATAATAAAGAGGGTACTATATTAACACAAAAATTTTCAGCAATAAAAAATTCCGCTTCGTTATCACTGAAAGTAAGTTTTTGGATCTTTACGCCTAAAGGTAAAGAAAAATCTACATCTTTAATTTTTAATTTATAATTTGTATTTTGCTCTACATACCTACTAACAGAGTTAGTGACCATTGCAATACCGTTCTCGGTTTTAAGCCATAAGAGAATCGATAATAACAATATTATAAATATGGTGATTAGAAACAATAAAGACCGTAATAAAAATTTCACTCTATTTAATGCATTTGTCTAATAAATCATATTTTAGGACTCTATCTTAAAAACACAATGCTTTTTCGTTGCCTCTCATAGCGGGTAATATGATAATTATTGAAACTTAAGGTTGTTTATTTTAAAATATCACAATTTTAAGTTAAAATATTTAAGGTTACTATGAAAAAAAATTACCTTGACAAGGGTAAGTCCGCATCACGAATTCCAAAAGAACTAATTAGCACATTTGATGAAACGGTTTTTGAATATTCCAAAAAAATCTATAACTTTCTGATAAATAAATTTGAAACGGAAGATATTCCTTTAACAGATAAAACCTTGAATTATTAAAAAAGCTATACGAACTTGATCCGAAACAATTAGCATATGCTTCTACAATCGGTAATCCATTAGACATTGTTTTAGAAAGATCCGAAACAATAGAGGCTCCGAAGCTGCAAAAAGAATTCATAAGCTTCTTTCTAGAAAAAGGAGGAAAGATATCTAAAAAAACTGAAATTGGAAAACTGACTAGCCATTTAGGTATTTTCCAAGAGCATCTGGGCAAAATAGCTGACACTATATACAATTCTTGGTTTGTTCCTAAAGAAATTATTAAAATTATAATAGATTATTTGCCGATTTTCGAAACTGGAGAGGAAAATAGCTATTCTATTTCCTTTTCATCTTCTTGTTCTTCGGGAAGTTCTTGTTCTTTCTCTTCTTCCTTATCTTCCTCTTCCTCATTCTCCTGTAGCAGTTCCTCTTCAGAAAGCTATAGTAGCATCAGTCCGTTATCAGGAGAAGAAAGTTCCATAGAACTTTATCATCAGGATTAATCATCTATTCTCCCCTTAATTATTATCAGGCTTTTAGTTTTAAAAAATACTTATTAATTAGAAATACTTACTACAGGCTTGCAGATAAGAATATCCTGTTATAAGAGTAAGAAAGGCTGAAATCCATAGAAAAATATGACCTACCAGGTCAAGCCACGAGATGCCCGAACCGACTGAGCCAATGATGAGCATGGTCATGGAAACCATTTGGATAGCAGTTTTAATCTTGGCTAATCTTGTTACCGGCACGCTAACACTTACCTGCGCTAGAAATTCTCGCAAGCCTGCTACAACGAATTCCCTAGCTAAAATTAAAAGAGAAGGGATCTCATCTGCTCTCCCTGCCTTAACAAGCATCACAAGAACACACCCTACTAATACTTTATCTGCTATGGGATCAAGCATCTTGCCAAGGTTTGAAACTATATCATATCTTCTGGCAAGGTAACCATCAAAGAAATCAGTTAGGCTTGCTGCTGCAAAAATTATTCCTCCAAATCTATGAGCAAATTTTGAATCCTCAAAATAAAACGACATTACAATAAGGGGAATTGCCACTATTCTAAGAATTGTCAAATAATTAGGTATGTTTTTATCAATTCTCATCCGGTCTTTATCAATACCTCTATTTTTGGGTAAAGTCATTATGATATAGTATAATTTTAGCTACTCATTAGAATTCTTAATATAATTTTTGTTAAAAACCAACTAATAACTTGCAAGAAACAAGGATTTAGTAATAGATTAATGGTTTATAAACTATATAATACAACTAGCAATGGTAAAAATATATACTACAGCAAGCAAAGCAATAAAAGACATTGTTAAAGATGGAATAACCATTCTGGCCGGTGGTTTTGGCCTTTGCGGAATTCCGGAAAACATCATTGCCGCTATTGCCGAATCCGGGGTAAAAAACCTAACAATTGTCAGTAATAATTGTGGAGTAGATGATTTCGGCCTTGGGTTATTATTAAAAAATGGACAAATTAAAAAAATGATTTCATCATACGTTGGTGAAAATAAGCTATTTGAGCAGAAATATCTAGATGGTTCGCTCGAACTCGAACTTAATCCCCAAGGCACGCTAGCTGAGAGAATAAGAGCAGGCGGCGCAGGTATTCCGGCATTCTATACTAGAACAGGTGTTGGTACAATTGTTGCCGAAGGAAAAGAAGTACGTGAATTCGATGGAAAAAAATACCTAATGGAACAGGCGATATTTGCTGACGTTGCTATAATTAAAGGATATAAAGCTGATAAATTCGGCAATGTTATTTACCACAAAACTGCCAGAAATTTTAACCCTATAATGGCTACAGCCGCAGAGGTAACTATTTGTGAAGTGGAAGAAATCGTTGAAGTAGGCACCCTTGATAGCAACAATATCCATACACCCGGTATTTTTATTGATAGATTAATACAAGGGAATAACTATGAAAAAAGAATAGAAAAAGTAACTACCAGAAACAGAGAGGCTAGCTGATGGCTTGGACGAATGATGAAATGTGCAGAATAGCGGCCGAAATGGAGATTAAAGATGGCCTATTTGTTAACCTTGGTATTGGCATGCCAACCGATATACCGAATTATATCCCAAAGCATATAAATGTATGTTTTCAAAGCGAAAACGGCATGCTCGGCATGGGCCCTTTCCCTTATCCGGGAGAAGAAGATGCTGACCTAATCAACGCCGGCAAGCAAACCATTACCGCTCTGCCAGAAAGTAGTTATTTTGATAGTGCAGCCTCTTTTGCCATGATCCGGGGGGGACACGTGGATCTAACTATTCTTGGAGCCTTGGAAGTATCAGAAACTGGCGATTTAGCGAACTGGGCAATACCAGGCAAAATGATCAAAGGCATGGGCGGAGCTATGGACCTAGTGGCTAATATAAAAAGGGTGGTTGTTCTCATGGCTCATACTTCCAAAGACGGTAGTCCGAAATTAGTAAACAAATGTAGCCTTCCTTTAACAGGAGTAAATGTAGTAGATAGAGTAATTACAGACCTGGGAGTTTTTGATATCCAAGAATCCAAAACATATTTAATAAAAAAAGCCGAAGATGTAACTGTAGAAGAAATAATAGCAAAGAGTTCTGCTAAAATTTATTTCCATAAGTAATAAATCCTAATAACTTTATAGTTAAAGGTAGGAAGAATATGGTAGTACATTATATAGCTGTAGGTGTTGGAGGAGCTATAGGGGCTATAATACGCATCGCCCTTTCCAAAATTCTCCCTTCAACGATAATCGGAATACCCTTTCAGCTTTTAGTAATCAATAGTTTAGGTTGCTTTGCAATGGGACTACTAGCTCAATTATCTGTTTCATGTTGGATTACATCAGACAATATAAAATATTTTTTAATGCCTGGTATATTAGGAGGCCTAACCACCTTTTCGGGATTCGCCTTAGATTTTGGTTATCTTATAGAGAAGAATGAATATGGCCTGGCTATCTTATACTCTATACTCAGCTTTGGAATAAGTATTTGCTGTTTTTTCATCGGAAGCAAAATTGCTAAGCTTTTTATAGCCTAACAACTTATTTATGATTAGTAAACCAATTTTGTACGTACTGCTTAAGCTCTAATTATGAAGAAAGAGCATAATATCTAGAAAAAAAACCGATTAATTCAATAAATCATTATTAAAATCAAATTAACTATAGGTTTTTATGCACATAACACCGGTGTTAGCAACGGAAGTAAAATGATACAGAGCACCGGATAAAAATTGATACAGTATTAATGGTGTATCCTCTGGATAAGGAGGTAATGAATAATGTTAATACTGGAGCAAATAATGGAGATAAAA